>Ga0307408_100003512_pt1 | contig 10677 bp, 6 predicted proteins | sample 322Cmetagenome_FD_202116 | JGI IMG/M metagenome (GOLD analysis project Ga0307408, IMG submission 202116) | Maize rhizosphere microbial communities from greenhouse at UC Davis, California, United States - 322HYB-C-3 | ecosystem: Host-associated > Plants > Roots > Rhizosphere > Soil | place: USA... | reverse complement strand
CCATGGCACAGGGCGCGGCGGATGTGGCTGATCAGGCAGTCCACCGCGCCCTGTGCCATGGCCCTGATCGGCTGGCGAATCGTGGTAAGGCTCGGATAGACATATCGCGCGAGGGGCGTGTCGTCGAAGCCGGCGACGGACAGGCGGCCGGGTACGTCGATTCCCATCCCATGCGCCACGTGCAGGACACCCGCGGCCATGTCGTCGTTGCTCGCGAAGATGGCCGTCGGGCGCTCGCGCCGGTGCAGGAGCTGCCTGCCGCATTCGACTCCCGAGTCGAACGAGAACATGCCGCCGACGACCAGGCGCTCGTCCACGTCGACGCCATGCTCGCGATGCGCGTCGAGAAAGCCCTCGAACCTTCGTGCCGCAGCGCCGTGCAAGGGGTGGCCGCGGATGAACCCGATGCGTCGGTGGCCGCGCCCCAGCAGGTGGTTCGTGATCTCGCAGCCGGCGCGACGGTCGTCGATCGCGACGAACGCATGGCCGTCCCGGTGGTCACGCGGGTCGATTGAGACGTAGTCGATGCCGTCGGCATCGAGCGCCGCGAGGAGGGGCGCGTGGTCGGACAGCGGCGGCGTCAGCACGAGGCCGCTCGCGCGGTGCTGCGCCACCGTCTCATGCACATGATCGAGAAGGCGCGCGCCCGTGATGTCGCAGTGCGTCAGCAGCATGCCGTAGTGGGCGATCTCGCACGCGGCAAGCACCCCGTTCAGCACGCCGACCATGTAGCTGTCGCTCGGGTTGTCGTAGAGGACGTTGACCAGGTAGGCCTGCGGGCTCGCCAGGTTCCGTGCCGCCAGGTTGGGCCGATAGCGCAGATCGCGGATCGCCTCGTGCACGCGTCGCGCCGTTTCAGCGCGGACGTTCGCCTCGCGATTGATGACACGCGAGACCGTCTTGATCGAGACGCCCGCGCGCTCGGCGACGTCGTCGATCGTCCTGGAGCGCGTCGGCCTTGCCCGGTTCCTCCCCACGATCCCGGATGATAGCGCTGTCTTGCAGCGCACCCAAAACATTGTGTTTGACAGGGAAAATGGCAGGTGTTACAGAGACAGCGCTGTCAATCGAGGCCATGGCGGATCTTCGAGAAAGGGGAAGTCCAATGAGGATGCGAAACTTTCCTGCGCAAGCGATCGGCGTTGCCGCACTGATTGTCGCGCCGGCGTCGGCGCAGCAAGCCGCGACCGGCGGCGAGACCCAGCTGGAGGAGGTCATCGTCACCGGCACGGCTGCCGGCACCGAGGTCCGCAAGCTCGAGGCGAGCTTCGCGATCACCACGCTCGACGACACTGCCATCACGGAGTTTGCGCCGCAGAGCACGGCCGACCTGTTGAGGCTCGTGCCGGGCGTCTGGTCGGAAAGCACCGGCGGCGTCTCCGGCGCAAACGTCATGGTGCGCGGATTCCCCGGCGGCGGCGACGCGCCTTACCTCACTGTCCAGCTGAACGGGGCCCCGGTCTACCCGATCTCGACCCTGTCGTTCCTCGAGAACACGACGATGTTCCGCATCGACGAGACAGTCGAACGGGTCGAGGCGCTGCGCGGCGGGCCGAACCCGGTGTTTTCGAACGGCCAGTCCGGCCTGACGACGAACTTCATCCTGCGCGAGGGCGGCGAGGAGACCGAGGGCGTGGTCAAGTACACGACTTCCGACTATGACCTCCGGCGCTTCGACGGGTACATCAGCGGCCCGCTGACCGAGGATTTCTACTACATGGTCGGCGGCTACATCACGAGCTCGCCGGGCCTGCGCGACGCCGGCTACAACTCGGATGAAGGCAACCAGTTCACGATAAACCTGACCCGGGTGCTCGACCGGGGCAAGGTCAACGTCTTCTACCGGCAGACCGACGACTACGGCCAGTGGTACCTGCCCGTGGCGCTCAACGTGCCGGGCGTGGACGCCGGGTACAACCAGCTCGGCAGCCGCAACCGGGTCCAGGAGATCATCACGACCAATTCGGGGCCGGACTTCGCGAACGGCGGCGATCCCGCGGCGCCGGACCCGACGATCAAGCAGCTCGACCTCGACGACGGCCGCGGCTGGAATGGAAGCGTGACGGGCGGATCCGTGGTGCTGGACATCTCGGATGGCTGGACGCTCACGGACCGCTTCAGCTTCACGACCGGCGACGCCAATACGACCGGCCTCGTTCCGGACGGCGGCGCCGTGCAGGTCGGCGCGCTGCTCGCCGATCCGGCCGTCGATGCGCGCGCGGTGGTCACCGGCCCGATCACGGGCGCCGTGACGGGGCGCGCGATCGGCGCGGACGAATTCATCCAGCAGTTCGGAGCCTGGGAAGTGCTGAAGGACGTCGACGCCTTCACCAACGACATCAGCCTGACCTGGGACTTCGACCGGGGATCGGCGACCTTCGGCTACTACGCGTCGAGCGTCTCCAGCAACGACCTCTGGGCGCTGGGCAATTCCGAGTACCAGGTCGTCGAGCAGGGAGGCGAGATCGTCACCGGCATCGCCTGCAACGATCCTGCCGTCGACAGCTGTGGCTTCAACTACGACATCGACGAGCGTGGCGACGCGACGACTAACGCGCTGTACGCGGCGACCACGTTCGACATCACCGACGCGCTGCGGGCCGACATCGGGATCCGGTACGAGGAATACGAGGTCGACTACACGCTCGACGAAGGGAGGGCCGGCACGATCGATTTTGCCGCATCGGAAGACCTGTCCGAAACCTCGTGGACGGCGGCGCTCAATTACCAGTTCACGGACCGCATGGGCGTGTTCGGGCGCGTCAACCAGGGTCATTTGTTGCCGCAGTTCGACACCTACCGGGACAGCCGCGCCGCGCTCGCCAGCGGCAATGACCTGGTCCAGGACATCGACCAGTACGAGGCCGGCTTCAAGTGGGCGACGGACAACCTGAGCCTGTATGCGACCGCCTTCTTCACCGACGTCGATCCGAGGGCCGTCAACTTCGTGTTCGGCGGCGAGGCCATCCTGACGACGCAGGAATCGCAGGGCGTGGAACTCGACGCAATCTGGCGTACCGACGGCGGCTTGTCGATCGCCGTCAACGCGACCTGGCTGGAATCCGACATCAACAGCGGCGACCCGACCATCGACGGCAACGAAACGGAGCGGCAGCCCGGCTGGCAGGTGCGCCTGACGCCGGCCTACGATTTCTTCGTCGGCAGCGTCGACGGCAGCGTGTACGCCACCTACACTGCGGTCGACGACCGCTGGGGCGAGGCGCTGAACATCAATGTCCTGGAGGGCTACGACGAGCTGGATCTCGGCGTCATCCTGCGTGTCAACGAGTCGTTCATCGTGCAGGTCGCGGCCGACAACGTCACCGACGAGCAGGCGCTGACCGAGAGCGACCCGCGCACCTTCACGGCGCCGAACGGCCGGTTCATCATGCCGCGCAACATCCGGTTCAGCGTGGGCTACGAGTTCTGATCCGGGGGCTGTTGCTCTGGCTGCTGGCCGGCGCGGCGGGTGCCGCCGACGTCTCGGCGCCGCCGACGCCGTCGGAGCTGTATCCCGGCCTGTTCGAGCGGGTCCAGATGGAGCGGGCCTTCGAGGACGGCAAAGGCTTCGTCGACGCGCTGCCGCTGAAGGACCCCGCGGAGATCCTCGAGGAGTACGCAGCCCGGCGCGCCGACCCGGGCTTCGATTTGCGCGCCTTCGTGCAGGCCCGCTTCGAACCGGAAGAGGTGCCGGCCGGAAGCGATTTCAAATCGCAGCCCGGCCGAAGCGTCGAGGCGCATATCGACGCCCTGTGGCCCGTGCTCACGCATGCGCCTGACGAGCACGTTCCGGGCCATTCGCGCCTGCCTTTGCCATTCAGGTACGTGGTGCCGGGCGGGCGCTTCCAGGAGATCTACTACTGGGACTCCTACTTCACGATGCTCGGACTCGAGGAGAGCGGTCGCCACGACCTCACCGTGGACATGCTGAGGAACTTCGCCTGGCTCATTGACCGCTACGGGCACATACCGAACGGCAATCGCAGCTACTACGTGAGCCGCTCGCAGCCGCCCTTCTTCTCGCTGATGGTCGAAGTCGTCGCCGCGCGCGACGGCAGCGCCGTCTACGGCGAGTACCTCGGCGCGCTGCGCCGGGAGTACGAGTTCTGGATGGAAGGGTCCGCGTCGCTCGCGCCGGGAGCCGCGCACCGGCGCGTGGTGCGGCTCGCCGACGGCACGCTGCTCAACCGGTACTGGGATGACCGCGACACGCCGCGCGAGGAATCCTATCGCAACGACGTCGAGACGGCGCGCCAGTCGGGCCGGCCCGCGGCCGAGGTCTACCGAAATCTCCGCGCCGCGGCCGAGAGCGGCTGGGACTTCAGCTCCCGCTGGCTCGCCGACGGCCGGAATCTCGCGACGATCCGCACGGTCGAGCTGGTCCCGGTCGACCTCAACAGCCTGCTGTATGCGCTCGAGCAGACGCTCGCGCGTGCCTATCAGGCCACCGCGCAGCCCGCCGAGGCGACGCGGTTCACGGAGCGCGCGCTGGAGCGGCGCCGCGCCATCCACCGCTATCTGTGGAATGCGCGCTCCGGGATCTTCGAGGACTACGCCTGGCGCGACCGGGCGCGGACCGGCCGCGTGACGGCCGCGACGCTCTACCCGCTCTTCGCCGGGGTCGCCACCGCGGCGCAGGCCGACGCGGTCGCGAGGGTCGCCGAGCGCGAGTTGCTGGAGCCCGACGGGCTCGCGACGACCACGGTGCGGACGGGCCAGCAGTGGGACGCACCCAACGGCTGGGCGCCACTGCAATGGATCGCGATCGAGGGCCTCAACCGCTACGGCCAACGACCGCTCGCGCGGCGCATTGCGCACCGCTGGATCCGCGAGAACGTGGATTACTACGAGCGGACCGGGAAGCTGGTGGAAAAGTACGACGTCACGGGCGATGCAGCCGCGGGCGGCGGCGAATACCCGCTGCAGGACGGCTTTGGCTGGACCAACGGCGTGCTGCGGCGCCTGCTCGCCGTTTATCCTGAAGCGCGGGCGGAGACCCGGGAACTCGAGGGGGCGATTCCATGACGACGCTCGACTGGATCGTGGTGGCGCTGTACTTCGCGTTGACGTTCGCGGTGGCAATCGTCGTCTCGCGTCGGTCGCGGGATTCGGCCGGCGGCTACTTCCTCGCCGGGCGCAATGCCGGGTGGTTCATCGTCGGCGCTTCGCTGTTCGCGTCGAACATCGGCGCGGAGCATCTGGTGGGACTCGCCGGCACCGGCGCGGCGTCGGGCCTGGCTGTCGCACAGTTCGAGATCATGGCCGGAATCGTGCTGCTGCTGCTCGGCTGGTTCTTCGTGCCGTTCTACGTGCGCAGCGGCGTGTACACGATGCCCGAGTTCCTCGAGAGGCGGTACTCGTCGGGGCCGCGCATGTACCTCGCCGTCGTGTCCGTCATCAGCTACGTGCTGACGAAGATCTCGGTCACGATTGCAGCCGGCGGCATCGTGTTCGAGGCCCTCATGGGCATCGACTTCTGGACCGGCGCAACCGTGGTCGTTCTGGCCACCGGCGTGTACACGCTGTTCGGAGGACTCAAGGCCGTGCTCTACACGGACGCGATGCAGATGTTCGTCCTGCTGCTCGGGGCGGTCGTGGTCACCGCCCTCGGCCTGCACGCAATCGGCGGCTGGGACGCGCTCGTGAGCGCGGTCGGGCCGGACCGGTTCGACCTCTGGCAGCCGTCGACGCATCCCGACTTCCCGTGGACCGGCATCCTCTTCGGCGCCCCGATCCTCGGCATCTGGTACTGGTGCACCGACCAGTTCATCGTCCAGCGCGTGCTGGCCGCCAGGAACCTCGTCGAAGCGCGCCGGGGGGCGATCTTCGCCGGATTCATGAAGCAGACTCCGCTCTTCCTGTTCGTGTTGCCGGGCGTCATAGCCTACGCGCTCGCCGAGAGCGGCCGGCTCACCCTCGAGAGTCCCGACCAGGCGCTGCCGGCGCTGGCGGCGCAGCTCCTGCCCGCGGGCCTCCGCGGCATTGTCGTCGCGGGACTGCTCGCGGCGCTGATGAGCTCGCTGTCCTCCGTGTTTAACTCGAGCGCGACGCTCGTGACGATGGATCTCTACAAGCGCTGGCGTCCGGCGGCCTCGGAGCGCCAACTCGTCGTGACCGGCCAGATGGCAACAGTCGTGCTGGTGCTCTTCGGCCTGGCGTGGATCCCCTTGATGAAGCTGATATCGAGCGAAATCTACACCTACCTGCAGAGTGTGCAGGCGTACATCTCGCCACCGATCGCCGCGGTCTTCCTGGTCGGCCTCCTGTGGCCGCGCGCCAACGCGAAGGGGGCCGGTGCCGCCCTCGCGCTCGGCTTCGTGCTGGGCTTCGGCCGGCTGGTCCTCGAGCTGAACTCGCCGCTCGCCTGGGCGCCGGCGGCTGCGTTCGCGGAGATCAATTTCCTGCACTTCGCGGTACTGCTCTTCGCCGCGTCGATCGCCGTCATGATCGCCGTGAGCCTCGCGAGCGCCGCGCCGCCGCCCGAGAAGACCCGGGACCTCACCATCGCGACGCTCCGGCAACCCGCCCCGGAAGCGCAGGCGATGGAGCGGGCCGCGCGCCGCGGCGACATCGCCTTGAGTGTGCTGCTCGTCCTCGTGGTCGCCGCGATCTGGACGATCTTCAGCGGCTGAAGGTGCCGCATCGCGCTGACCGCTAGACCGTCGCCGGCTCGGTCCTGAGGCCGCGCCAGGCGCGCAGCGAGAACGCACCGAGGCCCGCGAGGAACAGGACGCCGCAGGCCAGCGGGCCCAGGATCGGGACGATCTTGACGATGGCGATCGCCACGATCGCAAGCAGCAGGAACAGCATCCGCCACCATGCGGAATCGAGCTTTGCGGCGTCGATCCGGCCGAGCACGAAATCCCCCAGGAAGACGGCGCCGACGAGGTAGCCGAGCACCAGGAGCGCGCCGTAAAAGAAGGCGAGCAGCACGGCGAGCGGGATGCCGACGAGCGTGATGATGAGCATTGCACAAAGCACCGGGACACCCACGAGCACCGCGCAACCGATCCCGATCGTCTGCCACGGCAGCCGCCGGATCGATTCCGCGGCTTCGCGGGTGAATCGCGGCATGACAAGGATCATGAGTGCGCCCAGCAACAGCAGTCCGAAGGACAGCGTGACGCCCCCGACGACCGTCGCCCCATGGGCAAATCGACGCCAGGCACGCTCGTCGGCGGACTGCCTGACGCCGCCCGCCACCTGCGCACCCGGGTCGACGATGAGGTCGTCGCCGCTTCGATAGGTGACCCGGCCGCCGATCCTGGCTTCGGGTCCCAGCCGGAGCTCGCCGCCCGCGAGCCGCACGTCGCCGTCGATGATGCCGTTCAGTTCGATGTGGTCGCCGAACGCGGTGAGGTCGCCGCCGATGCTGCCGTCCACGACGATGTTCCCGCCCGCGAGCATCGCATCCCCGGCGATCCGGGCTTCGGGCCCGATTCCGAGATTCCCGCCCGCCATGCGGGCATCGCCGTCGACGACGCCCTCGAGCCGGACGTCACCGCCCGCCGCATAGAGGTTCCTTCCTACGACGCCGCGCACCGTGACGTCCCCGCCGCTCACGAAGGCATTGCGCCGGGCCTCCTCGTCGAACTCGACGTGGCCGCCCGCCCGCAGCTCGTTGCCGCCGATCGTGGCCTCGGCCACGTCGTCGGCAAGGACGGCCCACGGGGTGCACAGGAGGGTCGCGAAACCCGCAACTAGTCTCTTCATGGGCCGAATCCTAGCCTTTCGGACCTGCATGGCAAAATGACGCCATGGCACGGGGGGTCCGTATCGCGACGCGGAGGAGCCGGCTTGCGCTCTGGCAGGCCGAGTTCGTGGCTGCACGGCTCGCGGCCACCCATCCCGGCCTCGTCGTGAGCCTGGTCCCGATCGTCACCGAGGGCGATCGCATCCAGGACCGCAGCCTCGCCGCCGCCGGCGGCAAGGGCCTCTTCATCAAGGAGCTCGAGAACGCGCTGGCCGACGGCCGTGCCGACATCGCGGTGCATTCGATGAAGGACATGCCCGCCGCGATGCCGGCCGGCTTCGCGATCGGCGCCGCACTCGAGCGCGGCGACCCCCGCGACTGTTTCGTCTCGGTTCACCACGGGTCGCTGGCCGCACTGCCCGCCGGCGCCCGGATCGGGACGTCGAGCCTTCGCCGCCAATGCCAGGTTCGTCATCGCCGCCCCGACCTCGCGGTCGTGCCCCTGCGCGGCAACGTGGATACGCGGCTCGCCAAGCTCGATGCGGACGAATGCGACGCGATCATCCTTGCCGCGGCGGGACTCGATCGCCTCGGCTTCGCCTCGCGGATCCGCACGCGGCTCGAGCCGCGCGACATGCTGCCCGCCGTCGGCCAGGGGATCATGGGCATCGAATGCCTCGCGGACCGGGACGAGATCGCGGAACTGGTCCGGCCCCTCGAGCACGGACCCGCCCGTTCCGCACTCACCGCCGAGCGCGCGCTCGCGGCGGGGCTCGGCGCGAGCTGCAACTCCCCGATCGCGGGCTACGCCACCGTCGCCGGCGGCTCGCTGCGACTCGAAGGCCTGGCCGGATCTCCCGACGGCAGCCGCATCATCGCCGACGCGATCTCGGGTGCCGAGGGAGATGCCGAGGCGCTCGGCAGGGCGCTCGCGGACAGGTTGCTGGCCGCGGGCGCAGGGACGCTGCTGTGACCCGCCTCACCGGCATCGGCGTTCTCGTGACGCGCCCGGAGCACCAGGCGGCGCACTTGTGCCAGCTGATCGAGGCCGAGGGCGGCGCCGCCGTCCGCTATCCCGCGCTCGACATCCGGGCGCGCCCGGACCGGGCGGCGGTCCGCGCCGCCGTCGGCCCGGCGGATCGCTACGATTTCATCGTCTTCGTGAGCGCGAATGCGGTGCGCTTCGGCGCGGACATCCTCGGAGAACGGCGCGACCTCAGGGTCGCCGCCATCGGCCAGGCGACGTCAGCCGCCCTCAACGCGGCCGGCTACCGCGTGACCCTGATGCCTGATGAAGGCGCGGACAGCGAGTCGCTTCTCGCCCTGCCCCAGCTCGCGGACCTTCACGGCCAGCGCGTGCTGATCGTGCGCGGGACGGGCGGCCGGGACCTGCTCTTTGAGGCTATGACGGAACGCGGCGCGCAAGTGCAGTATGCCGAGGTGTACACGCGCGAAGCCGCCTACCCCTCCCTCGAGCGCAAGGGCGAGCTCGAGACGCTCTGGCGGCAGGGCGGCGTCAAGGTCTACACCGCCACCAGCGTCGAGATCCTGGAGGCGCTCGTCGGCATCATCACGCCGCGCTGCCGCGAACTCCTGCATTACACGGCGATGGTCACCGGCTCGCGCCGCGTGGCCGATGCCGCCACCCGACTCGGCATCGGGTCGCCGATCGTGATTTCGGATTCGCCGGAGGACGCCGCGCTCGTCGGCGCGCTCGTCCGCTGGCGCGAACAGGTGAAACCATGAGAGTCCACGCCCGCGCGCTCATTGCGCTCCTCCTGCCGGCCGCCGTGTCCGCGGCCTTCGCGCAGCAGCCGGCAGCGGATCCGACGGCGGTGCCCCAACGCCCGCGCATCGGGCTCGTCCTCGCCGGCGGAGGCGCGAAGGGCGGCGCACACATCGGCGCGCTGAAGGTCCTCGAGGAGCTGCGCGTCCCGATCGACTGCATCGCCGGGACCAGCATCGGCGCGCTGGTCGGGGCCGGTTACGCGACGGGCCAGCCGGCCGCCGAGATCGAGAAGTTCGTGACGGGCATCGACTGGGCCTCGGTCATCGGCGGCGTCGGGCGCCGCACGCTCGAGCCCATCGAGCAGAAGCGGCTGGCGCTCGACGCGGGATCCAACCTGCAGGTGGGCCTGATCGACGGCAAGATCGTCACGCCGAGCGGCCTGGCCGATTCGAGCTCGATCGACGATCTCCTGCGCGGGTACGTCGCGCGTTCGCGCACGGTGTCGGACTTCAACAAGCTTCCGATCCCGTTCCGCGCGGTCGCGACCGACATGGTGTCAGGCGACATGGTCGTCCTCGACAAGGGCGACATCGCGATCGCGATGCGCGCGAGCATGGCGATCCCGGGCGCCTTCTCGCCCGTCGTGCTCGATCCCTGGATCCTCTCCGACGGCGGCATGGTGAGGAACATACCGATCGACGTCGCCCGCAACACCTGCGCCGACATCGTGATCGTCGTGAACCTCGTCGAACCGCCGCCTCGGCGCGAGAAGCTCGTGCAGGCGCAGCAGCTCCTCTCGCGCAGCATGGACGTGATGTTCGAGGTCAACGAAAGGGCACAGCTCGCGACGCTGACGGAGCGCGACGTCATCATCAACGTCCCGATGGGCGACATCACGACTGCCGACTTCGAGCGCCTGCCCGAGACGATTCCGCTCGGCGAGACCGCCGCCCGCAAGGTCGCGGGCCGGCTGGCGGAGCTTTCCGTGCCTGCGCCTCAGTACACCGCCTGGCGCAGCTCCATCACGACGTCGCAGACCATCGAGGCAAAGGTCGCCGACGTCCGCGTCGAGGGCCTCGAGTACGTCAATCCCGAGTATCTGAATACGCTCACCGTAGTCGAATCCGGCGACACGGTCGTCGTCGGTGACCTCAGCGACGATGCCCGCCACATGGCCGCTCTGGACGAGCTCGATTCCGTGTCCTACCGCCTCGAAGGCGACCCCGATGCCGCGACGCTCGTCTGGCTGCCCAAG
>Ga0307408_100003510_pt1 | contig 10678 bp, 17 predicted proteins | sample 322Cmetagenome_FD_202116 | JGI IMG/M metagenome (GOLD analysis project Ga0307408, IMG submission 202116) | Maize rhizosphere microbial communities from greenhouse at UC Davis, California, United States - 322HYB-C-3 | ecosystem: Host-associated > Plants > Roots > Rhizosphere > Soil | place... | reverse complement strand
TGGACATTGCACTTATTGCCACAGCGCTAATCTGGGCAGCTATCGGCGGCGGAGCCATCAAACCGAGCCTAAATCCTTCCAGTATTCCTGGATAAGACGTTATCGGGATCCGGTTTGCTGAATGGCGATTTCAGCCGGTCGTCGCGACAGGCGGAAATCGGCCAAAAGCGCTCTCTCGACAACCGCACTCACAGTGTTGAAAATGAGCCGGGCTCTCAGCGCCGTCTATCAATAATTTTCAGGGAAGAACCATGCAACCATCACTCAATCGGATAATGCTGTACGTCAGAAATGTTCAGGAGACTTGCGATTTTTATCAGCACCATTTCGGCTTTGTCAGCATGCGTGATGCTGATGACCGGGTCGTCGAATTGAGGCCTGCGAACGGCGGTGCGATTCTAATGGCCCACCTAGCGGCCAAAAGCGTCAAGACAGGCCAAGTCACCGTCAAACTTGTCTTTGACATCGAGGATGTCGATGGTTTTAAGGAAAAATGCCTGATGCAGGGACTGAAGTTTGGAGCCACACACAAGGCCGACGGCTATACCTTCGCCAATGCCAAAGACCCCGACGGCAATTCAATTTCCATTTCTAGTCGAGCGTTTGCCGCACGCTACAACTAGTCACTGCCATCCGGAGTTGAATATGCTGGGAACGTTTTCTGCCTCTCGCGACGGGCGGAAACGGCCAAGAACTGTCAGTCGCGAAGGGGCGCTTTGGGTCGGTTTTAGCCGGTCGTGGAAGGCAGAAATCGGCCAGAAGAGGACGTTCTGACGTTCCTGGGAAAACCGACAAGGAGAAAGAGGCAATGGACTTCGTTATCGATTTGATAGCTCATCGCATTGGTGTTTTTGTGCTGGGTTTGCTGAGTGGCGGCCGCTTCAAGGGTGAGAGTGGTTTTGCCTGGGGCTGGGCAGTTGTCGTAGGTGGACTGATTCTGCTATCTCTATTCGTAGCAGTCATAGCTGTGCTCATCTATTCCAGTGGCCCGTGAATCGATGTCTTAATGGATCAAAAGCTGCCGTTCCCAACGGGTCTCTGTCCGAATCATAAAGACAACGATGCTTGACCCTAATCAGTAGCGGCCCGTTGACCGTTCTATTTTAGTGAATTGGAAAAATATTGTTCTAAACTCGGCATTGCCTTTGCGGCTTCGTTTAGCTGATTGATATTTATCGTCAGCCGACCCGCTCCTGCACGGAAGCGAAAAAAAGTAAACTCCAGCACGCAATAACTTTTGTTCTCCGAAAAATCGATAGACGCTAACTCAGTCGATGTCATGTTCGTCATTTGATCAATTTTGGTTTCACTGGGTCTGCTGACGCTTTTGGATCTTAATCCATGACATTCAAATATTCTTTTTGTTGGGCCAGTCATCGCTTTGTCCTCATGGATAAGAAGGTGCAGCGCGTCGCGATTCAATACATTGGGAGGAGGGTGATTTAAATGAAAGCTATACCCTGGATAATTATTAAGGTTGACTATCCATTTTTGTTCAGGATTTTTCGGTCTATCTTCGGCTGTTTTCGTTTGGCACTCAGCCAAATCACTGCAATTACTGTCGTCTCCGAATGTGATTACCACAGTAAAATATTCATATCTTTTTGATGTTTCAATAATCTTCACTCCATAGGGGTACGCTTGCCTCCCGTCCCATACTACCGCTCCTTCAAGGTATCGGAGTTTGCATTCGCCCTTACTTCGTCCCACATCCGGGTGCAAGTTGCCAAGAGCGCTTTTTTCTATATTTAGGCCAGATTCAGTTGGAAAGTAACTCAGCTCGGCCAGTTCTTCATTACAAGCTTTCTGTCCTTCTATTTCGCTCGAGTAGGCGTACCCGCCGCAAGCCAAAGGCCCAGCCACTAACCATAGACGCATAAACATTAATGTGCATTTAACAAGCATAATGCGTACCTCAGAATGCGATTACTCTTCAACTCTCCTCGCGATAGTGCGTCATCATTAGGTGAAATTGAACGCGTGCGAAGCAATGCCAAATACTGGCTCTTCCGTAACGGTTCGAAGGGCGCCTTTAGGCCGAAGGCGGTCATTCAGGCGCCATCAGAACCGCCAACGTCATCTTGATGAACTCTTCATTCCTATCAATCGTATCTAGAGCGCCACGCACGTTGTCGGCGACGTCAGCTGAGCCGCGCGCCTCCACCCAGTTGGTCAGCTCGAGAATGGCTGCCTCAAGGGCAAGCTGGTTTTCATTGATTTTGAATAGCAGGGAAGGGAGAAGGTCAGAATTTGGCATAGGCAGCTCCTGAATCATGGAGTCAGGTTAGCAGCTCGTGAGGAGGGATGGCTGGTCGGGCCGAGGGAGGAAGGAGTACTGTAGGAAAATACAGCGCTAAGTTATTGATTTTTATGGGGGACTATAGCTGTTTTTTGCAGTGCGGCAGACAACAGTTTTTCTTTTTAGATCAATGGGTTAGTATGGAAGTACGGTCACCTTGACATGGTGGGGGTCGTTGGTTCGAGTCCAATCGCGCCTACCAAACAAAATCCGCTCTGCTGGGCGGTCTAGAAGGGCTCACCGAGAGGTGGGCCCTTTTTTGTTGTCTGCGATTTGCAAAACTCCCACCTCAGAACGCCAATTCGGCTCCTACCTCGACGTACTCAATTGTCTTGTTGCCGTGCCCCTCCTGGTAGTGCCTGGTCATCTTCTCATCCGCATGGCCCAGCAGCGCCTGGATATACTCCTGTGGGAAATTCTGCTGCTCGTACAACCATGCGCCCAAGGCGCGGATCTCATGAAAATTAGCGTCGGTTGCCAGATGTACTATCTCCAGCCAAACAACTGCGGCAATCACTCATCGAAGGTGTTCATGGAAGATCAGGGGAAAACACTGCAGGACAGGTTGGCTGTAGTCGACATGCTTTCAAGGCGTTCCAGCCGCTCCGGCTCTATGGAGTTACTATTAGCAAAGCTTCTGGACCTCCGTATCCGAATGGAGGCAGATCATCACGCTCGCGCTCATGTGCACATTGACTACGGGGTACAGCGGCATACAGCTAGCTTTGCTGTCGACACTGGCGATCGTTTAGTTGGCAGGCTGCCTGCTAAATACGATCGCGAGATCAAAGCATGGATACTTTCAAATCAGCAGAAGCTAATAGAGTTATGGGCAGCAATGAAGGCAGGGAATGATCACGCCATTGTTCTTGCACAGCTCAAAGGCCAATAACTATTTTAATTAGAATGCGAGCTCAACCTGAGCTTCCCGCTGCCAGATAGGCGAACTGTTGTAAGCCTCGATGCGGTCGGCGATAACGTTGGCGCGCTGGCCGGCCGTTGGCGGGGCATACATGCCAAATCGGCTGATGCTGCCGCCGTTGGTTGCTGCGTTTGTAGAATCAGCCGAGGCTAATGGCAGGTGCTGGAAGATCGCGGGATCGAGCATCCGTAACCCGTGTAGCCGGCACATCGGTCGGCCCTGGTCGTCGCAAACAGCGTCCATCGCGGCGCCCATCCGCTTCCACCATTCTCCAGTGCCCGGTGAAGCCCATTGCCCAGAACTGCCCAGGGCAACCGTACGCCAGCACTTCCCCAGTCGCTGCAAGCGTTCGAGCGATTCGTGCAAGTGCCAAACAGGCACGCCGCGAAGCTCCTCTGGCCACTGCTGGACAAGCTCATCGTTGGCCTCTTCGTCGCCGTCGATGATGTCGGGAATGAGCGCCCAAGTGAATCCAGGGTGTCGGTGCCAATCTTCGACCCAGCGTGTGTATCCGTCGACGTCTACCTGGCCGCCCTTCTGCCACGCTGTGAAAGCCCCGTTATCGAAAACAAACGATTTGCATACCTCGGCGACAATCCCGAGATCGTCCTTGCGTGGGAACGGCACCAGCGCGTGCCGTCCAGCCAGGAACTTCGCGGCGTCTTCGCGCTTACCGTCGACAGGCGTGCCGTGGTAATGAATCATCCGCTAAGCCTCACTGTTTCGATCTCGACGCCCTGGTGCGTAGCGGTGATGGTTTGATAGCCGCCCAGGGTTTCGGATAGATGATCAGCGATCTGCTCATGCCATCCCTGTTTTATCAGGGCAGTAGCTGCCTTGATGTGCTCCACGTGGATCATCGCGGTAGACCGCAACTCCAGGCGGTAGAGAATCGTGTCGCCGTCGGACGGGCAGATGGCTGCGAAGGTATGTCGGTAAATATTCATGGCCTCGGCCCCCTGTATATCAGGTGGGCCATGTAGAGCAGGGGGAGGATCATGGCTGTGGCTCCTTCATCGCTGCCGCTGCAATCGATTCGATCTGATCGCAGTAGCCATAGATGTCTTGGACGTTGTTCTGCCCGTTGATGCTGTCGCGGACGGTGGGGCGGATGTTGCCGGCGACCTGGGTGGTGATGGCCTGGAGGGTCTGGCGGAGCGCTTCGTTCTTGGCCTTGAGTTGGTCTAGCTGGCGGCCCTGTACCTTGAACTCAGACCAGCAGGCTTTGCGGTCCGCGTCGACCTTCTTCACTTCAGCCAGCAGAGCCCCAATTGCCCCATAGCACTCGGACAGCGTGTTGTTTGCGCACTCGACGTGAATGTTCGATGCCGGGTATCCCTTCTGGCACACGCCCATCAGGCGTTCATATTTCGCTTTGTCGATGGTCATGGCGTCACCCGCTGACCGAGCATCACATCGGCGACGATTTCCCAGAGCTGGGCAGGCGACCACTGGTATCGGTCGAACTGGTCGTCGGGTTGTACGCCGACGAGACATGAAGAGTGGGCGCCTCGGGAGTATTCGCCGAGCTTCTGCATGATGGTCGCGGCCTTGCCGTCGCCACCTGGCTCGGTGCGGTGGAAGTCGTAGGCCTGCTGCCGGTAGGTGACGCCGGCGGCGATGGACTCGCGATTGATTTCGGTCATGTGAACTCGACCGTCAGGCATCCATGGCCGGCCGCCGCAAGCAGTCCGCGCACCTTCATGCAGGTAGAGCATGTAACCGCCGCCAGGTGATGGGTCAAGGCGGTACTCGATGTTGCATTGCGTGCCAATCAGGACCCGCGAAATGAAATCGAAACGGTGGTCATGGATGGACGAGCTTTCGAAGCATGCCCGGCGGGGCAGCTCAGGGTGCCAGACATGCAAGCGCTGATTGCCTTCGAGCTGGACCTGCACAAAGCCCAGGCCGTGGAGGGTGATTTTGTCCGTCATTACGTCGTCGATGATGCTCACGGCAACACTTTTCCTTGCCGCTATAGCGGCTTTCAAATTCGTAGAGTGGAGAGGTATCGTTGCCACTTCAGAAAGGGAGGGTGCGAAGTGGTCGTACACGGAGTTGAATACCGGTTCTGCTGTGCTTCTAGCGTTGTTGAAGGTCACGATGGCCTTGCGATGGAATGCTGGAGCGGTAACAACGGACCATTGTTCGAAATCTTTCGGAACGACGAAACGCTTCGTTTTGAAGTGACCCTCTTCGCTGAAAATGTTCCTCTAGAGCTGCTGGAATACGCAGTTCCGATTGTCCGCGAGTGGTTAGGAGATTTCGTCCCCTATGACGTCGAGGACTCGCCGCTATAGCGGCTGACTTTGAAGGGGGAGGGAGTAGAGGTTTTTGGAGCTACGGCTACTATCGATAGGAAATCGGTTATTGCGGTGGATCAGATGCTCAATGAAACGGATACGGTCGGACAGACGTTTAAGCGGGCGTTCTTCCGAGTAGATGGCGTGACGATGTATTTCTTTTGGGCTGTATGGGCCGGAATCATGACAAAGGTCCTATTTGATCCCAGCCAGCCAAAAATCGCCGTACTGGTCCTTTTCATGGTCGGCATGATGAACCCCATCTTATTCATTATGATGGGATTGATGCGGCTACCTGGCTTATTGACGGCTCTGATTCTCGCCGGCCTGAATCTTAAAGGCCTCTGGGTTTTCGTGTAGCTTCGAGGCTGAACTGGCCTAGGTATATTTGGTGCTGATGCGCTTGGCGATGGCTTCGAGCTTTTCGGCCATGGACCACATGTCGTTGTTGTCTCGGCGCGATACGACCGGGGAGCGCTGGACGTTGCGGCCGATCAGGATCCCGGCGGCCAACAGGATCAGCCAGGCCTCAAGCTTTCGTCGTAGCGCGTGCTACATGGTTGCGCCGCCGGGTGTGTGGCGTTCCAGCGCGCGAACGCTTCTTGCGTTGTGGCCGCTTCGATCTTCTCATCGCACGTGTAGCAGTGAGCAACGCCGCCGGCCGCGCCAACGTCGCGATGACCTTGCTTGCAGGGGTTCATATGCCAGTCGTCATCGCTGGTGGGTTCTGGATATTCTGGACGCTCGGGCGGAAAGGCCGGAGCTGTCATCGCCTGGTCAATGGCGGCGCGAAGGTTCTCGCTGTAGTTCTCGCCGATCACGCGCTCGAATGGCTTATCCATCCAGTGACCGACGATCTCGATGCTGACGGTGCTGTCGCCGGCATCGCCGTTGGGGCTGCTGTCGAAGCGCACATCCCAGAAATTTGACTCCAGTGCATCCAGCCGGGCCTTGTCGCGCGCCAGCTCGTCGTTCCGCTGATCCGCTGCGTTCAGGCGCTGCTGCAGTGCTTGCTCCCGAGCTTTGAGTTCCTCGAAGTGCTGAGCCAGAGTGCAAGCGAAGTCGCCTGCCAGGCGCTCGCTGATGTACTGGCAGAAGTAGTGGCGCCTGAGCACGGTATCGAACAGCTTGGCGATGTAGGTGCGGCCAGCGTCCGGCGAGTTGAATTCGAGCTTCGGCACGGCCTGTTGGTTTTCTGCGGGCATGGCTATGTCCTTGCCGGGGCATGCCCGGGCGGTGGAGAGGGGGAGAGATCAGCTACAGTTCAGCGATCAGTCAATGGAGGTGGGTATGGAGTGCTTTATTTGCGGTACAGAATCAGCCCAGGTGTTGCCGTCCGGTGATTACAAGCAGTTGGTTTGCCCCGAATGCGGTGAATACAAAATCAGCGACACCGCGATTCAGACGATGAAAAACAACAACTACAGGTTCGATGTCGATCTGGCCCGGCGCTGGCTTGCCATGCAGCTCGGCAGCGGTACGATTCCACTCATTGGTTCGGATAGGGCGGCATCGCTGATCTAGGCGGCAGCCTTCAACGCTTCGATGACCCGTTCTCCGGCCAGCGGCGGCACCGCATTGCCGGTCATGTGCATGGTCAGCCGATGATTGTCCGGGCGCTTGGTGTCCGGCCCGAAAGACTGGGCGGCCAGGGCTTCGTCAGCCGACAGCATGCGCATTTCGTCACCGCGCACCAGGGCCCAGCGGTCAAGCGTGGTGATGGTGCCGATGGGGCGGTCAAGGCTGCGCCCGGTCAGCCCGGACCCGGATCCGTAGTACGGCATGATGAAGCGATCGCCGAACCGCTCGCGGCCATTCTTTACCCGGGTGAGTGTTGATTCTGCGCGCCCTGGCTTCTCGATCTTGCTCCACTTGCCTGCCTCGAAGTCCAGGATGTCGCGAGCGGGCACGTGCTGGCACTGGGGTAGTTGAAGGTGCAGAGGTGCTTTGCTGCGAGAGCAGACCATGAAGAGCCGCACGCGGTGTTGAGGCACGCCGAGGTCGGCGCAGTCAACGACGTGGGGCGCGAGCGCATAACCCAGGCGCTGCATCGCGTCTGCCCAGGCTGGGTATAGAACCCAGTCCATGAACTCAGGAACGTTCTCGATGATAGCGAAGTCGGGGCGGTTGACCTCGGCGTTCGACACTGGCGCCCATGCGGTCGAGCGTGAGTTGTCGTGTTTTGGATTGCCGTTATCCCGGCCCCTGGCTTTGGTGTGGCCCTGGCAGCAAGGGGAGGCAAGCATCAGGTCATGTTTTGGGACGTGCGACCAGTCCGCTTGCTGTAGGTCCTGGCAAACGTGCTGAGTTTCTGGATGGTTGGCGCTGTGCCATTCCACTGCGGCGGGCCAGTGGTTGGCCGCCCATAGAACATTTACGCCCGCATCGCGGGCACCGGTGGACCATCCGCCGAGGCCGGCGAACAAATCGATTGCTGTGAGCATGCGTAATCCTTCGGCTATTGCGGTCGCTGGGTTGTGGTCAGGCGGTTGCGGACAGAGCGAGAGTTTCCTCGCCGCCGCGTGCAATGCCGGCGTGCAGCTCGACCTTGCTCCCAGCAAGCATTCCGGCGATCTGGGCGTTCATATCCAACTCGACACCCTTGCTTTTGCGCGCCTCTTTGATGTCTTGGGCGGCGAGGTATTCGCTGATCAACGCCTTGTCCTGCGCTTGAACCGCGACGAGGCCCTGACCGGTGGCTGACTGGCCGAGCGGATCATCTTCGCCTTGAGGCACAAGTGCTTTCAGCTTCGACTGGACCTCCCAAACCCACGCCAGTGCAAAGTGGTCGCCGGCGGTTTCCGCCGAATACTCACTGCGGCGAGTTCCAGACCTGACCGATGCGCAGTACTCCTTGCGCGCTTGTGTGAGCTTGGTGTGCAAGGCTTCATACGCATACAGGGCGATGTTTTGAGCGGGCGAAACGCCGACAAATGTCGCGCATTCAATGACCTGGCCTTTTGCGGCACTCCACTTCCGACGTCTCAGGGTTTCGCAGTTGAATGCGCGCGCTACAGCTAAGCTCAGCTGTTGGTCCCACGCTGGTCGCCGCTTGGCACGGAAGAGTGCCGACTCGACTTCACCGACGTCACTCAACTTCACATCCATTTCGGACAACCGGTATTCTCGCATCAATGCCTGTGCCTGCCGCAGTGCTGTGGCGGCTTCGTTCTCGTTGGCGCTCTGGGCCAGTGCCAGGCAGTGCTTGATTTTGCGGATCGCACGCTCAAGCTTCCTTTCGTCGATGTGTTGTGCGGACATAGGGGATCCTCGCCGGCTGCTTGGAGCTTCGGCATAATCTGTCGAAATTAGGTGTGAACTGGAGAATGATTTGAAAAAGGATTGGGTCGTATGGCTCGGATGCGTTTCGCTTTTCTGTGCTGGTGTTGTTTGGGGAGCAATACCAAGAGGCAAGGAATTCTTCGACGTAAAAAACCTTCATGACCTTGCTGAAATTTTTGGGTCGCTCGCGACGGTTGCCGCGTTGCTTTTAGCGGTTGTTGGGTACAACGCTTGGAAGAAACAGTTAGTCGCGACTTCAGATCATGAACTAGCCAAAAGAGCATCGTTATCCTTAAGGAAGTACCGGGCGGTGCTGCCCGATGTCTTTAGAGTAACTAGTGGTCTAGTGGAAAGAATAAATTTTCAGGTTAGCTATCGCGAGACACCTCATGAGCTATTGGAAGTTGTTAATGAGGAGTTGTCTAATTTGAAAAGCATTAGTAGCGAAGTTCATTTATTAGCGCTTGAATGCAGGGAGTCTTGGGGTGATAGCGTTTGGCCGGTGTTTCAAGATGCGTTTTTTTTAGGTGATCATTGCCGAGCATGCATTGGCGCTTTTGTTTCTTGGTCAAGAATAGATTTTCCCGATCGTTTAAGGGAGAAGTACGCTGACTCGGCAATTAACTCTTTCGAGGCGGTAAAAATTTTGGCTGGTGAGAATGCATTAGAAATTGAAAAATATTTTGAGGAGAAATTTGGGCCGCTACATCAGATTTTCAATGAAAAAAAACTGAAGTGATAGTCTGGGATAGGCACAGCATTAGCGACCGGATGCGCAGGGCAGCGTAGGGTCATTTCGGAATGTCGATTTCGTCGTCAGGCTCCGGCGGATCGTCAGCGAGCGACTTCAACCCGGCTTCCTTAATGAGTCGCGACACCTTTTCAGTAACAACGAAAGGTGTCGTTTTGATGCGCAGCATTGCTGCCTGGGTCTGGAAGTCCGCCGCTATCAGGTTCATCAGCAGCCGCTGGTGAACGTCCTGCTGGTTGTTGATGCCGTGGGCTTTCATGACCCGCTTGAGGTCGGTCTTAAACACGCCAGCCACTTCAACCGTGAACTTCTCGATGCCTAGCTTTGCAGCTGTCTCTGCTGCCTTCTCGCGTTTTCGCCGCTGATTGAGCGCTTCCGCCGTCGGCTGCTGTGTTTCGGCCATGGCCTGCTCCTTCGATTCCACTGGCCGGCAGTGCCAGCCATGTTTGCCTTCGACGCTGGCGCGCCTGGTTGTTTACCCGCCTCATGACGGCTCGGCGAACCGGAACCCGTTTTCTCGGCCGATCAACTGGACGCGCTTGATGTGCATCTTCAGCTTGGCGGCGATCTGGCTGACGGTCTTGCCGGCCTCGGCCAGCTCCCGCACCTGGGGTGCGATCTTGTCGCGCTGGACCCGGAGCTTTTCGTGATGGCCGGTGGTGCCAATGAAAGGGACCTCAAAGAGAAAAAGGGGACAGATTTATTTCACCGCGCTGAAAGTCTTTTTTTGGCTGGTTTATAAAAACTGTCCTCTTTTCCGTCTCCTTTCCCCTGCGTCTCTTCGCTGCGGCTTATGACGACTCAAACGAGTGCCGCGAGGGGCAACGACGCAAATTCCTACACAACTCTCGGAAGCCAGCGCATTGCAGCATTTCAATGCGCAACCTATTGTCTCTCTGTCGCCCAGATGGCGATTCGGGTTTGGCGACTCGGTTGAATGAAGCGCAGAAGCTCCTGCCCGTTATCAATTGAAGGTACTGCTCATGACCCGATACATGCCCATCACCGGCATCGACTGCATCCCCGCAACCCTGCTCATCGACACCGAAGCGCCTCTAGACGTCCTTTTCGAAACCGCCGATTACCGCATCCGCACGGTGACTCAGGTTCTGGAAAATATC
>Ga0307408_100003508_pt1 | contig 10680 bp, 5 predicted proteins | sample 322Cmetagenome_FD_202116 | JGI IMG/M metagenome (GOLD analysis project Ga0307408, IMG submission 202116) | Maize rhizosphere microbial communities from greenhouse at UC Davis, California, United States - 322HYB-C-3 | ecosystem: Host-associated > Plants > Roots > Rhizosphere > Soil | place: USA... | reverse complement strand
GCTTGCAGATCGAGCTTCAACTGTGCGAATGGGTGCTTGGTCGCCAGGAGCTCGGCGGGGCGCACTGTAGTGAGCACCAGTACTCGAATCGAGCCGAGGCGAGTCGTTAGGTACGCGAGGATGTCGATCGTCGAGAGGTCCGACCAGTGTAAGTCGTCGAAGAAGAGCACCACTGGAGTAACCCGACTGAGCTCCTCGATGAGCATAGCGAGCTCGCGCTTGAGGCGTTCCTGAGACGTCGCCTGGACATTCTCGAGGGCACGCTGGTCAGGCGAACCGCTGATAGTTTGCGGCGCGACCTGCAGATACCACGTCGGTGCGACGCGCTTCATCGCGCTGGAAATGATTTCGCTGCCCGGTCCGCGGAGTAACCCATCCAGCGCCTCGAGAATCGGAAGGTACGCGTCCGTCCCGGCAACTCGCTCCGAGCATCGGCCACGAGCGACCCGCGGGCGTCGCGGATCGAGCGACAGCTCGGCGAGCATCTCTTCAACCAGCGTTGTTTTGCCAATCCCCGGCTCGCCTGATACACTGACCAAAATCCCCCGCCCACGCACGGCCGTCTCCCACGCCTCGCGGAGTATAGCCCACTCCCGTTCACGGCCGACGGTACGGCGCCCGACCGTGTGCGTGCTCGGCGCGGTCACTGTGCTTCCCGTGGCGCGCGTGATCGCCAACAGCGCCGATTCAACCTCCGCAGCCGGTGGTCGGTGCCGCGGTTCTTTCTCGAGCATGGCGGAGAGGAGCGCGTCGAACGCTAGCGGCAGCCCGGGATTGGAGCCCGACGCACTCGGCGGCGAGGTAGTGAGCATCGCGCTGACCAGCGCCACGTCGGACGAGGCGGAGAAGGGGTGCGCGCCAGTCGCGAGCTCGAAGAGCACCAGGCCTAACGAGAACACATCGGTCGCGCTGTCGACGACTTCGCCGCAGGCTTGTTCGGGGGACATGTAGCGAAGTGTCCCAACGGCCTCGCCCGCCCGCGTCGCTCCCCCGGGGGCGATCGAGCGGCCGTCTGGCGCGGTGAAGAGTCGCGCGAGGCCGAAGTCGAGCACCTTCACGAATCCGTCCCGTCGAACCATGACGTTCTCGGGCTTCACGTCACGGTGGACAATGCCTGCGGCGTGAGCAACGCTCAGGGCGCGCGCCGCCTGTGCGCCGATCTGCGCGAGCGCCTCGATCTCCGGTCGGCGATCGACAAGCGCGCGAAGTGTCTGGCCTTCGACGAGCTCCATGGCGATGAAGCGCCCGGCCTCCGCTTCGCCGATCTCGTAGATGGTGACGACGTTGGGATGGTTGAGGGCGGACGCAGTGCGCGCCTCGCGCGTGAAGCGTTCGAGCGCCACGTCGTCGCCGACTGCGTGCGACGGGAGCACCTTGAGGGCAAGATCACGGCCCAGGCGTGGGTCGCGGGCGAGATACACCTCGCCCATCCCTCCTTTCCCTAGCAGTCCACGGATCTCGTACGGGCCAAGCTGCTGCCCTGGCGAGAGCATTGGCGCATCCCCGACTACGCGGGTGGCAAACATATCGTCAGGCAGCGATGGTCGCCACCGGCCTAACAGATTGCGTCCACGTCTGGCGCGCGTAGCTTCGCTCGCAACTTTTCTTCCGGAGCCGGCCGTGCCGCGCCCCCTGTTTGCCCTCGTGGCCCTCGCGCTCGTCGCTCACACCGCAGCCGCGCAGCGCTTCTCCGTGACGTTTCCCGTCGAACGATCGGCCACGCCGCTCGATGGCCGCCTGCTCGTCATGATTTCCGCCGACACTGCCGGCGAGCCGCGCCTGCAGGTGAGCGACGCCGTCACCACCGCGCAGGTGTACGGCGTCGACGTCGACGGCTGGCGCGCGGGCAGTGCACAGGTGGTGGACGCGAAAGCGTTCGGCTATCCGATCCACTCCCTCGCCGACCTCAAGCCCGGACGCTACCGCGTCCAGGCGATGATCAACCGCTACCAGACCTTCCACCGGAGTGACGGCCACACGGTAAAGCTCCCGCCTGACAAGTGGGAAGGGCAGGCGTACGCCCGAAAGCCGGGCAACCTCTATTCGCGTCCCGCGAGCGTCACGATCTCCAAATCGAGTGCGACATCGCTCGTGCTCGACCAGGAGATCCCGCCCGTCGAAGACTTCGCGAAGCAGGAGAGCAAGTACGTGAAGTACGTGCGGATCAAGTCCGACCTGCTCTCCAAGTTCTGGGGCACGGACATGTACCTCGGCGCCTGGGTGCTGTTGCCCGAAGGGTTCGACTCACACCCTGACGCGCGGTATCCGCTGGTCATCAATCACGGCCACTTCCCGGCGGCGGTCGACTACTGGCGCGAGACTCCGCCGAATCCGGACCTCAAGCCCGATTACTCGGAGCGCTTCTCGCTCGCCGGCTACAACCGGATCCAGGAGGAGTACGGCTACCAGTTCTACAAGGACTGGACGGGCGCAGGGTTCCCCCGCGTCCTGCTCCTGCAGATCCAGCACGCGACGCCGTACTACGACGACTCCTACGCGGTGAACTCGGAGAACAGCGGACCATACGGCGACGCGATCATGAAAGAGCTCGTGCCGGAGATCGAGCGCCGCTTCCGCGGCATCGGTGCGGGATGGGCGCGGTTCACGTACGGAGGCTCGACGGGCGGGTGGGAGGCGCTCGCCGTGCAGATGTTCTACCCTAACGACTTCAATGGCGCGTGGGTGGCGTGCCCGGACCCGATCGACTTCCGGGCCTACACGGTGGTGAACATCTACGAGGACAAGAACGCCTACTTCAACGAAGGCCCGTTCAAGCGCACGCCGCGTCCCGGGCTCCGCAACTACCTCGGCCACGTAGCCACGACGCTCGAGCAGATCAACCATCGCGAGCTGGCGTTAGGCACGAACAGCCGCTCGGGCGACCAGTGGGATGTGTGGGAGTCGGTGTTCTCGCCGGTGGGCGCGAACGGCTACCCGAAACCCATCTGGAACAAGCTCACGGGCGAGATCGACCGCGACGTCGCTGCGTATTGGCGCGAGCACTACGACCTCTCGTACATCCTGCAGCGCGACTGGAAGCGCCTTGCACCACTGCTCGACGGCAAGCTGCGGATCTATGTCGGCGACATGGACAACTACTACCTCAACAACGCCGTCTACAAGGTCGAGGAGTTCCTGAAGAAGGCCGATCCGCCGGCGCACGCCGTGGTGGACTACGGTGACCGCGCCGAGCATTGCTGGAACGGCGACCACACGCGGGCGAACGCGTACTCGCGCCTGCGCTACCCGCAGATGATGCTGCCGTGGGCGGTGGAGCGCATGCTGCAGACGGCGCCGTCGGGGGCGGACCTCAAGAGCTGGCGGTACTGAGGGAGGGGACGAGGGGACTGGGGACTCGGCTGGGAGCCTTCTACCGCCACGGAGGTCTCCTCGGCGCTAATAGCATCCCGGCCGAGTCCCCAGTCCCCAGTCCCCACTTTACGAGTACATCACCGACGTCTTCCCCGACTGCCCCGGATAATAGAGCCGAAGCCGCACGATGTAGCTTCGCCCCTTGAACAGCTTGTACGTAACGCTCGCGTTCCGGTCCTCGCCGCTGTCGTCGTCACCGGCCAGGAAGCGCGGCTCGCGCCTGATGTCCTCGAAGAGCGTGAGCAGCGTGTCCGACGCGCCCTTCGTCTCGATGGTGTACTTCCGCGACTCGGTGGGTTTGATCGCGAAATCGATCTGCTGGCCGGCCGCGAGGTCGGTCGCCACCGCGTCAAAAGGCTGGAGCTTCGTCAGCGTCGCCCTGAGCGGTGGGTACCACTGGCGCGCCCACCGCTTGTCGGCCCGCGACAGCGCTCCTGGCGGCGTCAGGCCGTTGATGTCGTACTTCTCCGGGATGTCGATCAGTCCGGGCTCGAACTCGTACTCCATGATGGAGTCGGGGTCCCACTTCGACCCCTGCACCTGTTGCGTCGACAGCTTCTGCAGGATGTTGTGATACGTCGTGGCGCGGTCCCAGCTGTTAGGCGGCTTCGCTAGCGAGTCGTATACGGCCTGCTCGTGCCACATGATGCCCGCGAACGGATTCTGATGCTCGTGCTCCATGCCCAGCACGTGTCCGAGCTCGTGGAGCGCGGTGCCGCTGCCGTACGGCGTCGTTAGGTCCCAGCCATACACGGTCGTTGGCTCGTTGAGCGGGACGCTCAGCACTTCGCGGCCGACCGCGGATGCCGAATCCCCATCGGCTGTCGAGTACCCGATCCGAACTTCCGCCTCGCTGAGCTGGTCGACCTCCTGAAACTCGAGCCCGATGCCGACCGCTTTCCATTTCCTGAACGCGCCCCGGACCGCATCCGCCTGCCTTTTGGGAACCGCGTACCGCGAGCTGCCGCCAAAGAAGCAGTAGTGGATGACCGTTCCGTTCATCCACTTGAGACGACTGCGGATGATGGCCGCCGCGCGGGTCGGGTTGGCCATCACGTGCGGCGCAAGGTCCGGTACGGGCCGGGCCGGGATCGAGCAGAACGGCTTTGTCGTTGGACCGGATCTCTTGGCCTTCTTCGAGCGACTTGGGCGAGCGCGTGGCATGTGAGGTCCTCCATGTTCGAGCGAGTCCGACTGGCGGCTTCGACGCACTAGCGTGGGTCAGGCGCCGATCTCATTCTACTGACTCAGAAACACGTTGGAAGGATGAACCCCAGGGGTCAGACCCGGTCTGGCCCCCTCCCTAAAGCCCACCTTTACATGATTCGTCTCGCACGCACCGCGCTCCTCGCTTGTCACGTTCTGCCGGCCGCGTTAGGTGTTGCCGTGTCTGCGGCGGCCCAGTCCCCTGGTGACACGACGCGGATGCTGTTCACCAAGCACGAGTATCGCATCCCGATGCGAGACGGCGTTCGCCTCTACACGGCCGTCTACGTTCCGAAGGACACCGCCGCGCGCTACCCGTTTCTCATCAGCCGCTCACGATATGGGGTCGGGTCGTATGGCGCCGACAACTACGGGCGGATTGGATCGGCCGAGTCGCTGCGGCGAGACCCGTACATCTTCGTATTCCAGGATGTGCGCGGCAGCTTCATGTCCGAAGGAAAGTTCGTCGACATGACACCGCACATCGAGCGCAAGACCGGCCCGACCGACGTCGATCAGAGCAGCGACACGTACGACACGATCGACTGGTTGCTCAAGAATGTGCCGCGCAACAATGGCAAGGCGGGGCTCTGGGGCATCTCGTACAACGGGTTCTATGCGGCGGCCGGCGCCGTCGACGCGCACCCGGCGCTGGTTGCGGTCTCGCCGCAGGCACCGCAGGCCGACTGGTTCGGTGGCGACGACATCCATCTCCACGGCGCTTTCGTGCTCGACGGCATCGAGTATTTCGCGAGCTGGGGCCGCAGCCATCCCGCGCCCACGCCGAACCCGCCCGGCGAAATGCAAATGGGCACGCGCGACGGCTACCGCTTCTACCTCGACGGCGGCTCGGCCGGCAGCATCAACACGAACAACCTCAGGGACTCCGTGCCGTTCCTGAACGACGTGCTGCAGCACGGGACGTACGACGACTTCTGGAAGGCGCGCAACATCCTGCCGCATCTCAAGAACGTCAAGCCCGCCATGATGACGGTGAGCGGCTGGTACGACGCCAACAATCTGTACGGCGCGCTCCACGTCTATCAGACGATAGAACGGAGCACGCCGGGGGCGTCAAACGTCCTCGTGATCGGCCCGTGGTCGCACGGCCAGTGGGCGCGCGGACCGGGTACATCGTTAGGCGACGTGTCGTTCGGGTCCGCGACGAGCGAGTTCTATCGCGACAGCATTCAGGCCGTGTTCTACCGCGAGCGCCTGAAGGGCGAGGCGGGCGCCAAGCTTCCGGAAGCATACATCTTCGAGACGGGCACGAACCGGTGGCGCACGTTCGACGCGTGGCCGCCGAAGGGGACGACCTCCAAGGCGCTGTATCTCCACGAGAAGGGTGGCCTTTCGTTCGACCCGCCGAAGGCGGACACGGGCTCCGATGCGTACCGAAGCGATCCCACGCGACCGGTTCCGTTCATCGAGCGCCAGGCATCGGATCGAACCACCGACTACATGATCCAGGATCAGCGCTTCGCGTCGCGTCGCCCCGACGTCCTCGTGTACGAGAGCGCGCCGCTCACGGAGGACGTGACCATCGCCGGCCCGGTGAAGCCCAGCTTCTGGGTGGCGACGAGCGGCACCGACCAGGACTGGGTGGTGAAGCTGATCGACGTCTATCCCGACGATGCGCCCGAGAAGGCGGCGCCCACCGGAACGGGACCGCTTCGGCCTGGCGAATCGATGGCGGGGTATCAGCAGCTCGTGCGAGGTGATGTGCTGCGCGGGAAGTTCCGGAACAGCCTCGAGAAACCGGAGCCCATGGTGCCGGACGCGAGGACGCACATCGAGTTCGAGATGATGGACGTTCTCCACACGTTCCGGAAAGGGCACCGCATCATGGTGCAGGTGCAGAGCACGTGGTTCCCGCTGATCGACCGCAATCCCGGGCAGTTCATGGATATCTACCACGCGAAGCCGGGGGACTACCGGGCGACGACACAGCGCGTGTATCACTCGACCGGCAGCGCGTCTCGGCTCGAGGTGAACGTGCTTGGCCCGCCGCCGAAAGTCGTTCCGTGAGGCGAGCTAGCCTCTGTGACCTCTGTCGTTCACCTAACGATGGTGGCCTTACCGGGAGCCAGGTCGCACCGACAGCGCATGGTGGAATACGTCAAGCGGATCCCATTTCGCTTTGACGCGCTGCAGGCGTGAGTAGTTCTCCTTGTAGTACAGCGTGTACCAAGGGACGCCCGACGTGTTCAACGTCGGGTCGGCGAGGTCGGTATCGGGATGATTGATGAACGCGCCATCGTACGCGTCGCCCGGCACCGGCACGCCACCCGTGTCTGCGAAGAGCTCGCGGTAGAACCCGCGCACCCACGCCAGGTTCTTTGCCTCGTCGGCCGGATCCAGCCAGCCAACGTTGCAGGCCGTATCGAGAATCGAGCTTCGCTGTGCGGCAGCCGTCGCGTCGGGCGGCACGGTGTTCACGCGACCACCATACGTCGCGAGCCCGACCACGCCGCCCATGATGTCGTGGTCCGTGCGCGTCATGTAGTCGAACACGACGTCGATCTGGCGCTCGGTCAGGGCCTTCTTGAGCATCGCGTCCTTCACCTTGACGCTCACGCCGCCGGGCGGCGCGGCAAAGAGATCGGGCAGCGGGTTGAGCGCGAACTCGAGCCAGCCCAGCCGGGCCAGCTCCTTCGATGCCGGAGCCCCAACCCCGGCGCCTAACGCCGCGAGATGCTCGTCGATCTGGCGCTCTGCCTCGGCGCCAGCGGTGCTCACGCCACGAACGATGATCTTGCCGAACTGCCGGCGGTGGATCTCGAGTAGCGTCCAGAGCGATGCGTTAGGTGAGTCGGCGGTGCTGTTCTGCTCGCACCACGCGCCGTGGTTCTGCATGAGGCGACGGAACACCGTCTGGTCCACGTCACTCCATTTCCACTCTGCGCGAAGCGTGGTGATCGACTCCGGCGCGCGTGGAAGAAGCGACGCCGCCTCGTCGCCCGTGGCGTCGGGCGCACGAAACCAATAGCGAGCGACGACCCCGAAGTTGCCAGCACCGCCGCCGGTGTGTGCCCACCAGAGCTCTCGATTCGGGTCGGCCGCCTCACGAGTCGCGACGACCGTGCTCGCACGTCCGCTCTCGCCGACGGTGACCACTTCGACCGCGTACAGGTAGTCGGCGGCGAGGCCGAGTTGTCGACAAAGAAACCCGAACGCGCCACCCGCGACGTGACCGCCCATGCCGATCGCCGGATACTCGCCGAGCGGGACGACCACGCCCCATCGGTCGAACAGGACGCGGAACGTGTCGCCAACCGTCGCACCGGCTTCGATCGCTACGGCGTTCACGTGCCGGTCGTAGTACACGCGCTTCATCGGCGACACGTCGATGATCACGCGCACGTCGGGATCCGAGACGAATCCTTCGAGGCAGTGTCCTCCGCTTGTCACGACGAGACGACGCCCTTCGCTCACGGCATCCGCTACGGCAGACACGATCTCAGCCGCCGAGTGCACGAATCGGACGTAATCCGGGCTCGCGGTGAATCGTTTGTTGAACTGCTTGTCGATCACCGCACGATATCGCGGATCGTCAACGCTGATCTTCGGCGCTTCGGCGCTCGTAGCCTCGTTCGCTCGTCCCTGCTGGGCCATGAGCCTCTCAATCGTTTTGTCGCTTCACTTCCTTACCGCGGTCGCGGGATATGAACCAGTCCCAGCTCCCAGAGTGACACCGACGTTCCCGCGTTTCCGAAGCGGTGCCACGTGACGCCGGTGCGCAGGCCGACCGAGCCGGTGCCGAAAATCACGGCCGCCAGGCCCGCGTTGAGACCGGCCGTGCCTTCGCCTCCACCACCGCTGGCCGCGCCCACAAGGGTTACCCCCGCCGACGGAAGGATCAGGACGCCTTGCGAGACCTGGAATGGCAACGCAAGACCGGCCCGGGCTAATCCGACCACGAGGCCCTCGGCGAAAGCGCGCGGCATCGTGCCGACTGCAAAGTCGGCGCCCAGCGCACCAGGTCGTAGCTGTGTCCAGTGCACGGCGAGCGTGAATAGATCCACTGAGGCGTTGCCATCGGCTGCCGGCACACCAATCGAGCCGCCAACGAGCCATCCGCTTGGCCTGGCTCTGCCGGAATCCGGCGACACAGGCGCGGTCTGCCCGGTCACGAGGCCGAGTGGCGTGATGAGCGGCACGGCGAGCAGCACCAAACGAAGCAGGGCAGTGCGCATCGGGCACCTCGGGTGTATGTCCGAATCTGAACGCGGCAAGAGGCCGCGAATCGGCTCACACACCCAGCGCACCGTCCCGGACTATCTCGCCGCCGCGCGCGCCGAACGCCTCAGCATCCAGCCGTACAACCACACGATCGCGCCGACGAATCCGAGGACCCCGAGCCAGCGCGCCGGAGCGAAGTCCTCGGGCACGATCCCGATGGGCGCGTCCTTGTTGAGACCGACGATCAACCCGGCGTTGATCACGCCCCACAGACTCTCGCCGACGATGAGCCCCGACGCCACGAGCGTCCCGAGTCGCTCGGCCCGGTCCGGATTGGGCGTGGCGCGGGCGCGCTTGTCGTACCAGTGCGAGATGACGGCGCCCACGATCACCGCGAACGTCGCGGACATCGGGAGGTAGATTCCGATCCCGACGGCCAGTGGCGGAATGCGCAGCTTCTTCATCGCGCCTAACGTGGCGTCGACGATGATGAGCGCGACGCCCACGACCGCGCCGATGCCGATCATCTTCCAGTCGAGCCGACCGCCGATCACGCCCTGCGCGAGCGCGGAGATGAGCGTGGCCTGAGGGGCAGGGAGCGGGTTCGGCGCGACGACGCCGACGTTCGCCGCGCCAGCAAACCCGTACGCCTTCGCGAGCAGGTTGAGCACCGACGGAATCACCGCCGCTCCCGCGCCAACGCCGACGATGAGCGCGATCTGCTGGCGCATCGGCGAGGCGCCCACGAGCTGGCCCGTCTTGAGGTCCTGCAGGTTGTCGTTCGAGATCGTCGCGCAGGCGAAGATGATCGCCGTCACGAACAGCGCGAATGCGACGAGTGGCGCGCGCGTCTGCTCGGTGGGGGCAACCGCGAGCGTGAGCGTCGATGCGACGAGCACGATCGACAAGATGCCGACGCCGGAGATCGGGCTGTTCGATGCGCCGATCAGCCCCGCCATGTAGCCGCACACGCCGGCGATCAGGAATCCGACGAGCAGCACGATCGGCACGGCGATGATCGTCAGCGTCGTCGCGTTAGGTGCGAGCACCGTGGAGCGCGCGAACGTGAACGCGAGATACCCGGCAATGACGAGGCACGCCGCCGTGAGGATCAGAATCCACTGCGGCGAGAGGTCGCGGTCGGTCTCGTCGCCGGTGGCCTTTGCTTTCGATGCGGCGAGCGTGCTCACCAACCCGCCAACGACAGGCCGCGCGAGCCGCCCAAGCGTGTAGATCGCGGCGACCGCGATCGTCCCCGCACCGATGAAGCGGACCTGTGTGCGCCAGACCGTGGTCATGTACGCGGGGAGCGACTGGTCGGGCCCGGGCGCCCCCATCGACGTGAGGATCGGCACCGCGATCACCCACGAGATGATCTGCCCGACAAGCATCGCCATGCCGACCGATAGGCCGACGAGGTGCCCCGCGCCGAGCAGCGCGAGCGACCACGCGATGTTGTAGCCCGTCGACGCCGTGGCGCCGAGTCGAATGAACCCATTGAACTCGGCGGCGGCGATGCGCGTGGCGGTGATGATCGCGAGCCCCGCCGACGCGACGGAGCCGAGGATCACCGCGACGAGCCCTTCGCGCGCTTCGCCTGTCTCGTCCTTGGTCTCACCACGCGTCCCCGAGCCAACCTTCAGCACCTCGGCCGCCGCGACGCCCTCGGGGTAGGGAAGATCGGACGTCGTCACAAGCGCTCGGCGGAGCGGGATGGTGAATAGGACGCCGAGGATGCCGCCGCTCACGCAGATCAGGAACGATTGCCAGAACGGGAATCCCGTCCACCAACCAACGATCACGAGTCCTGGCAGCACGAAGATGATCGCCGAGAGGGTGCCGGCGGCGGACGCGACGGTCTGGACGATGTTGTTCTCGAGGATCGACGAGTCCTTGACCGCGCTCAGGATCGCCATCGAG
>Ga0307408_100003507_pt1 | contig 10682 bp, 10 predicted proteins | sample 322Cmetagenome_FD_202116 | JGI IMG/M metagenome (GOLD analysis project Ga0307408, IMG submission 202116) | Maize rhizosphere microbial communities from greenhouse at UC Davis, California, United States - 322HYB-C-3 | ecosystem: Host-associated > Plants > Roots > Rhizosphere > Soil | place... | reverse complement strand
GGGACTGCTCTCCTGCACGGTACTGACCCTGCTGGTGCTGCCCGCGGCCTATGCCTACTGGCGCCAGTGGCAGTGGCGCAGGGAAGCCGCGCTCCTGAACGTGTAGTGCACGATAAGTTCGTGCAACGTGCGTGCTCGCACAGAAGGAGCGGCAAGCGCGCGGCATCATGAGGTGACTATTTTCCCACCAGATCGGCGAATTTGACGAGGATCAAGGAATTCCAAATTCGTGCGCCATACCATGGAATGCATTCGAATTCCATGCTATGTCCCATTCGATCTCCCTGGAGAGGCAACCTGATGAAAAACTGGAAACTAATCGCGTTGATCGTGCTGGTGCTGAGCCAGAGCGGGTGCGGCTATAACACGATGCAGATGCAGGACGAGCAGATCAAGGCCGGCTGGTCGGAAGTCGTCAACCAGTACCAGCGGCGCGCGGACCTGATACCCAATCTGGTCAATACCGTGAAGGGTTATGCGGCGCACGAGAAGGAAGTATTGACGCGGGTGACAGAGGCGCGGGCGCGCATCGGATCGATCCAGGCGACGCCGGCGCTGCTCAACGATCCGCGGGCCTTTGAACAATTCCAGCGGGCGCAGGGCGAGCTTTCCGGGGCGTTGTCACGCTTGCTTGCCGTGTCGGAGAACTATCCGCAACTGAAGGCCGATACCAACTTCCGCGATTTGCAATCGCAACTGGAAGGCACGGAAAACCGGATTACGGTGGCGCGTAACCGCTATATCAAGGCGGTGCAGGACTACAACGTGACGGTGCGCTCCTTCCCGTCCAATCTCACGGCGATGGCGTTTGGCTATACCGTCAAGCCCAACTTCGCCGTGGAGAATGAGAAGGCCATCGCCGCGCCGCCCAAGGTCGATTTCGGGACCGCCGGCGGCACGCCGCGCGAGGCGCCGCCGGAGCCCGGCAAGTGAACACCTTCCGTTGCGCCAAGGCGTGGTTGTTTTTCTGGGCGATCGCCTGGGCGTTCATCGCCGCCGCGCAGGTGGCGATACCGCCGCTGTCGGCGCGCGTGACCGACGCCACCGCGACGCTGACGCCGGAGCAAAAGGCAACGCTGGAACAGACCCTGCGGGCGTTCGAAACGAGGAAAGGCAGTCAGATCGCCGTATTGATGCTGTCATCGACCGCGCCTGAAACCATCGAGCAGTATGCCATGCGCGTGGTCGAGCAATGGAAACTGGGCCGCAAGAAGGTCGATGACGGCGCGTTGCTGATCGTCGCGAAAGACGATCGCGCCATGCGCATCGAAGTCGGCTATGGGCTCGAAGGCGCGCTCACCGACGCGGTCAGCAAACGCATCATTAGCGAAGTCATCACGCCAAGATTCAAGCAGGGTGATTATTATGGCGGTATCCGCGATGGCGTCGGCGGCATGATGCGCGTCATCGAGGGCGAGCCATTGCCGGCGCCGCCGGAGCGCAGGGACGCCGGCGCCTCCGACGTGGGATCATACCTTCCGCTGATTTTCTTCGCCGCCCTGGTGGTGGGGGGCGTACTGCGCGCACTGCTGGGGCGGCTGCCTGGCGCGCTCGTCACCGGCGGCCTGGTCGCCGTCCTCGCATGGCTGCTCGTCGGCGCATTGTCGCTGGCGCTGTTTGCCGGCGCCCTGGCCTTGTTCTTCACCTTGTTTGGCGGCGGCATGCGCGGCCTGGTCGGGGGGCATCATGGGGGGAGCTTCGGCGGGGGTGGCGGATTTCACGGCGGCGGCGGGGGCTTCGGCGGCGGCGGCGCTTCGGGACGGTGGTGATGAAGATCAACATGAAGCGGATTTTCCGGCATCTGCTGGCGACCCGCTGGCAGGTCAAACGCGCATTTCCCCCGGCCGCGTTGGCCGCCATCGAGCAAGAAATCAAGGCGGGCGAGGCGGCGCACCGGGGGGAAATCCGCTTTGCCGTGGAAGGCGCGCTGTCCGGTTCGCCGCTGTATGCGGATCAATCCGCCCGGGAACGCGCGATCGACTTGTTTGCCCTATTGAGGATTTGGGATACCGATGACCGGAGCGGCGTCCTGATCTATCTGCTTCTGGCGGATCATTCCGTGGAAATCGTGGCGGACCGTGGCGTGCATGCGATAACGGGCCCGCTGGCGTGGGAGGAAATTTGCCGCAATATGGAAACCGCGTTTCGCGACAACCAGTACCAACAGGGCGTGATCGACGGCGTCCGGGCGGTCAACCGCTTGTTGACGAAACATTTTCCATCCAGGGGCGCCGGCCGCAACCAGTTGCCGGACAAGGTCGTTGTGCTCTAGCCCGGTCAAGCGCCATGCCACGCATATTCACTGGTCGTCCCGAAAGGCTGCCAAATTATCGACACCTTGGCGCATGGCGCATGTCTTGACCGCCCGGCAACCCATGCGGGCCGCCAGGGCCGGCCGTCACTTGACGGAGAAACGCACGCTCATCTGCGCCTTGTCGGGGAAGGTGATGAAGGCCACCGCCTTGGCGCCGCTGTCCAGTTTGACGTCACCGGCCGCGACCAGCGTATTGCCGGCGCCGGCGGACAGGGGCAGTTCCGTCTTGTTGCCGCCTTTCAGCACGGTCAACGTTCCGCTGGCGCCCGCCATTGGCACGGCCTTGCCGTGGTCAGCCACATAAATGGTGGTCTTGCCATCCTTGTTGACCAGTTCAAACGAGATGTCGCCCGCGGTCTTGACGATCCCGCCGTGTTGGGCCGGGCTGTCATGGGCGCCCGCCGGCGCGCTGACGCCCACCGCCAAGCCCACTGTCAGGCCCAGGGCCATCATCGCGATCAGTTTTTTCATGTTGTTCTCCATATGTAGATAAACGCGGCGGCTGGAACAGGGCGCCGCCGCCCACCCTTTGTTTTTAATACGCCTCGTCGTCTTGTGCCGACAGCAGCGCTTCCAGCGGACGGCGGCCGACCAGCCAGAAAATCAGCGGGGTCAGCAGGGTGTCGAGCAGGGTCGAACTGACCAATCCTCCAAAAATCACGACCGCCACCGGATGCAGGATTTCCTTGCCGGGAGTGTCGGCGGCCAGCAGCAGCGGCACCAGGGCAAACGCCGCCACCAGCGCCGTCATCAGCACCGGTGTCAGGCGCTCCAGCGAACCGCGCACGATCATGGGCCAGCCAAAGGTTTCACCTTCGAACTTGCACAGGTTGACGTAGTGGCTGATCTTCAGGATGCCGTTGCGCGTGGCGATGCCTGCCAAGGTAATAAAACCGACCATCGACGCCACCGACAGGGCGACGCCGCCCAGCCACATCGCCAGCACGCTGCCCACCAGGGCAAACGGTATATTGCCCATGATGACCGCCGCCAGGACGGCGGAGCGGTAGCGCGAGTACAGCACCAGGAAAATCAGCGCCAGCGATGCCAGCGACAGGCCCGCGATCAATCGTTGCGCCTGCTCCTGCGCCTGGAACTGGCCCTCGATGCTGACAAAATATCCGCCCGGCAGCGTGGCGCCGGCCACCGCCTTGCGCACGTCGCCGATGATGCGCGCCATGTTCGAGCCGTCGGTATTGGCATAGACGACAATGCGGCGGCGGCCGTTTTCGCGCCCGATCTGGTTCGGACCGTCGCTCTCTTCGATGGAGGCGAGCGAAGAGAGCGGCACGCGGCCGGCCGGCGTGTCGAGCATCAGGCGCTGCAAGTCCTGCGGCGTGCGGTCCGCATCGGCCAGGCGCAGCACCAGGTCGTAGCGGCGCGCGCCGTCGATCACCTGTGTCACCCGCGTTCCTTCCGACAGCGCTTCCAGCGTGGCCAGCACCTGCCCGGGGGGAATGCCCAGTTGCGCGGCCTTGCGGTAGTCGATGCGGATCTTGACCTGCGGGATCAGGACCTGCCGCTCGACCGACAGGTCGACCAGGCCCGGCACGCCCGACAGTTTGCCGCGCAAGGTGTCGGCCAGCCCGCGCAAGGTGTCGAGGTCGTCGCCATAGATTTTCACGGCGACTTGCGCCCGTACGCCGGACAGCAAATGGTCCAGCCGGTGCGAGATGGGCTGGCCGATCGCCACCGACGCGGGAATCACGGCCAACTGACCGCGGATGGCCGCCATGACCTGTTCGCGCGAGCGCTTTGACGGCTTCAGGTCGACGTCGATTTCCGACGAATGCACGCCTTCGGCATGCTCGTCCAGTTCGGCGCGCCCGGTGCGCCGGCCCACTTTGGCCACTTCCGGCACCTGGGCAATCAGGGTTTCGGCCAGCGCGCCCATGCGGTTGGCTTCGGCCAGCGACGTGCCCGGCGCGAACGTCATGCCCATCACCAGCGAGCCCTCGTTAAACGCCGGCAGGAAGGCCCGGGGAAAGAACGGCACCGACGCGGCCGCCGCCAACACGGCGACAGCCGCCACCGCCAGCACGCCGCGCGTGTGGCGCAATGACCACCGCAGCAAGCGCTCGTCCCACAGCTTCAAGCGCCGCACCAGCGGACTGTCCCCGTGCCGCAGGCGCTTCATGCGCGGCAACAGATAGATGGCCAGCACCGGCGTCACCGTCATGGACACCAGCATCGAAGCCAGGATGGCGGCGATATAGGCCATCCCGAGCGGCGCAAACAGCCGTCCCTCGATGCCGGGCAGGGCAAACAGGGGCACAAACACCAGCACCACGATCACGGTGGCATAGACGATGCCGGAACGGACTTCCACCGACGCGCGCCACACGGTTTCCAGGATGGCCGCGCCGGGCGGGCGCTGCTTCAGGCGGCGCACGATATTTTCGACATCCACCACGGCATCGTCCACCAGTTCGCCAATGGCGATGGCCAGGCCGCCCAGGGTCATGACGTTGATGGACTGGCCCAGCACGTGGAAGGCGACGGCGGTGACGGCCAGCGACAGCGGGATGGCCACCAGGGAAATGGCGGTGCTGCGCGCGCTGAGCAGGAAAGCGAACAGCACCACCGCCACCAGAACCGCGCCGTCGCGCAGCGCTTCGGCCACGTTGCCGAGGGAGGCGCCGATAAAGTCGGCCTGCCGGAACAGCACTTGCGGCGCCGCCATGCCGGCGGGTAAGCCTTGCCGCAATTCCGCCAGCGCCGTCTCGATCTGGCGGGTCAATTGCACGGTGTCCGCGGCGGGCTGTTTTTGCACACTGACGATGACGGCCGGAGCACCATTCATGCCGGCGTCGCCCCGTTTGAACGCCGGCGCGTAACGCACGGCCGCCACCTGTTCCAGCAGCACGGGCGCGCCATGGCGGTAAGCCACGGCCAGGCCGCGCGCGTCTTCGAGCCGCGCGGTGCGGCCCAGGTTGCGGATCAACACTTCGCGGCTGTTCAGGTCGATAAAGCCACCGCTGCTGTTGGCCGCGAAGCCGCGCAGCGCGCCGGTGACCTGTTCCAGTGAAATACCAAATTGCGCCATCCTGGCGCTGTCCGGCTCCACGCGCAACTGGCGCACTTCGCCGCCAATCGGGATCACCTGTGACACGCCGGGAATCGACAGCAGGCGCGGGCGCAGCACGAAATCGGCGTAGTCGCGGGCCTGCATCGGGTCGGTCCGGGCCATGTCGATCGGCAGTGCGATCAGCATGATTTCACCCATGATCGACGATACCGGCCCCATCACTGGGGTGACGCCTCCCGGCAATTGCTGCTTGACCAGGGCCAGGCGTTCGGCCACCAGTTGCCGGTTGCGATAGACGTCGGTGCCCCAGTCGAATTCCGCATAGACGATGGACAGGCCGACGCCGGACGTGGAGCGGACCCGCGTCACACCCGGCATGCCGTTCAGCGCGGTCTCCAGCGGGAACGACACCAGTTGCTCGACTTCCTCCGGCGCCATCCCTCCGGCCTCTGACAACACCGTGACCACGGGCTTGTTCAAGTCGGGAAACACGTCGACCGGGGTGCGTGACGCGGTCACGGCGCCATAGACCATCAGCAGCAGCGCGACAGCCAGGACCAGCAGGCGATTGTTGAGGCTGAAACGTACGATTGCGTTAAACATGGCGCCCTACCGGATCTGGTTGATCAGCGCGGCGCCCCGTACCACCACCCGGTTTTCCGGGCTCAGTCCTCTGGTGACGACAACGGTATGGGCATCGAGCGCCTGGGCCTCGACCGGCTGCGCGATAAAGCGCATGGCGCCGGATTTGATCCACACCACGGTTTGATTGGCCGGATTGCGCGCCAGCGCCTCCGCCGGCACGGCTATGCCCGTGATCCTGGCCTGCTGCCGCACCAGTACCGTGACCGGTTGCCCCACCGCCAGCGGCAGCGCCTTGCCGGTGGCGCGAAAACTGATCGTCAATGCCCCGTCGCGCAGGCTGCGGCTGCCGCCGACCAGCAGCAGCTGCGCGTCCGGCGCGGCGGGGAGGGCGGCCGAAGCAATCCGGCCCGCCAACGTGATGTCGGTGGAGCTTGCCTCCACCAGCACCCGGGCCGGGTCGATGACGTCGAACAGCACGTCGCGCGCCTCGACCATCTGGCCGGCCAGCACCTGGGCGCTGGCGATGACGCCGCCCGCCGGCGCGACGATCGCCTCCGTGCCGGCCACGGCGGCGGCGATGGCTTTTTCACGGCCGACGATGCTGGCCAGTTCGGCGCGCGCCGTGTCGACATCCTTGGCCGGCACGGTGCCTTCCAGCGCTTCGAGCCGCTCCACGCGCCGTTGCGCCGCGCCGCGGGTGGCGCGCAGGTCGGCCAGCGCCGCCTGCTGGCTACCCCGTTCGGCGGCGCTCGACAGCGGGCGCAGGTAGGCCAATACGTCCCCCTTGCGCACCGCCTGGCCTGGCGCCGGCAGGCCGCGCGGGCCGGGCTCGATGCGCCCGGAGAACGGCGCCTGCACCCGGCCGCCCGCGTTGGGATCGATGGCGACCCGGCCGTTGAGTTCGATCGTGACGGGATGTTCGGCCTGCACCGCCTTGATGGTGCGTATTGCCATCCGCCGTTGCGCCAGCTTCGGGACATGGACGCTGCCGTCGGGCAGGCGCGCAAGGCCACTGCTGGTTGCCATCACCTGGCCGTCCAGGTGTTCGCCGTTCGGGCCATGGGCGCCGGGCGAAGCCTGGGTGGTGTTGAGCGCCACGGCAAGGGTGACGACACCTGCGATGGCGGGGAAGTGGCGGTTCATGGCCGCACCTCCGCGCGGCGATGGCGGCGCAGGCGGGCGACGGCGGCTGGAACGACTAGCACCGGCACCGCGGCCAGCAGCCACCAGCGCGACCACGCGCTGTCATGGTCGTGCGCCGCGGGGGCGGCGACCTCCAGTGTGCCTTCCAGCAAGTCGCTTTCTTCGCCGTGGACAAAGGTAAACAGCAGCGCATGCTTGCCGGGCTTGGCGAGCGCCTGCAGGAATTGCGCGTCGGCGATCGCGTAGTCGCCGATGTCCGAATGGAAGGTGGCCTGGGCCTTCAGGTTTTTATATTGCACTTCCAGCTTGCCGTTCAGGACCGGCTCATTGGTATCGTAACGGTCCACCATGACCGACAGTTCGCCGCCGGACAGGTGGCCCACCACTTCAAACAGCTCGCTGAAGGTTTCCACGCGCGGGATGTTCCCCGCCGTGGTGGCGGCCACCGGGCCGTCCAGGTGTTCGCCGTTCGGGCCGTGGGCGCCGGGAGAGGCATGAGCGGGCCCGAAAGCGGCCATCGCAACGAGAAGAGTAAAGAGATTTTTCATCAAGGAATGATTCCGTATGCCTGGTTCAGTTGAGCGTGGGCCAGCGCCAGCATGATGTGCTGCCGGCGCAGCGACAGCGCCGCTTCATGGGACAGCGCTTGTGAGCGCAGCAATTCCGCCAGCGGCTTTTCGCCGAGGCGGAACGCCTTGTCGAACAGCGCTGTATGTTCCCGCAGCGCCACGGCGCGCGCCGTGGCCGCGTCAAGCGCCTGGCGGGCGTACCCGAGCTGTTCGTGCGCCAGTTGCAGTTCCGCCTCGACACTGGCCTGGACCTGTGCCAGCTCGGCCGACGCGGTGGCCAGTTCGGTCGCGGCGGCGGCTTCGCCCGGCCGGTTGCGGAGCGCGCCACCCAGTGGTATTTGCAACGCAATGCCGATGCTGCCGGCGCTGGCCGCGCCTGCCGTGTCGCGTTCACGGCGCACCGACAAGGCGACGGTGGGCGGCGCCTGGCGGTTTGCTGCCGCCACTTCCTGTGCGGCGCTGGCGCGCGTGCGCGTGGCCAGGGCCGCCCGCAACCGGATATGGCCAGCTGTGGCGCCGTCCGCGACAGGCAACGCTTCGGGCGGCAAGTCCGGCACGCCGCTGGCGCCTGTCACCAGGCGCCAGCGCGACAGCGACTCGGCGGCACGGCTGCGTGCGGCGGTCAGGTCCGCGGTGGCGGCATGCACTTCCTGTTCCGCCATCAGGCCATCGCTGCGCGCCAGCTCCCCAACGCGTACCCGGCGCTGCACGTCGGCGGCCAAGCGCGTTAAATGGTCCAGATAATCCTGTTTCTCAGCCAGCACCGCGCTGGCGGCCGCTGCCTCCCACAGGCGCAGGCGCACCTCGCCGGCGATCGCCAGCTTCGCCTGCAGTTGCCGGGCGTCGAGTTCATCGCCGCCCGTCCGTGCCAGCAGGCGGCGCGCGGCATGCTGGCTTGGCAGCAGCACCGGCGCCGACAGCGACAGTTCCGATTCGCGTTGGCCGCGCCGAGCCATCCAGCGGTCGCTGCTGCTGGACAGACCCAGCGTCGGCGCACCGCCCAGCCAGGAACCGGACAACGCGCCCGCGGCCGCGGTTTCATCCCGGCGGGCCGCCAGGGTGTGCGCCAGCGGCGAGCGCTGCCAGGCGCTTTCCACCAAATCATGTAATCGCGGCGCGGCCGGCAGGGGCTGGGCTTGCGCGCGGATTGACGGCGGCACGAGTAATGCCGCCACTGCCACAATGGCAGGCAGGCGTGAGACAGGCATGAATTCTCCCGAGGTGTATCAATGGATCACCGGGAAGCGGGCACACCGCGCCTGATGGCGCAGGCCAGCAGACGTCAGGCGGTTGTGCGAGGGATCCCCCGGCGGCTCAGCCGGGGGCGGTCGAAGGCGGTCTGTGGGGACAATCCGGTATCGGGTCGGGAAGGAACGTTGCGGCTTCCGGCGGCGCCAGGGTCATCCAAGGGAGCGTCCTGGCGACGAGCGGTGCGGCAAGGACCATCGCGGCCGGCTGTGTTGTGCCGGCGTGGTCCCGCAGATGTTCGGCCGATTCATCGGAGTGGTCATAATGGATCGTCCCATCGTCGTCGTGATGGTGCTCGACATGCTCGTCATGGTCCACCCAATGCCGCAGCGACAAGCCATCCTGGACGGATGCGTGTTCCCACTGCGCGGCAATGCTTTGCAGCGGCAGGCACAACAGCAACAGGATACAGAACAGTTGTCGCATGACGGGGAGTCCGGGGAGAGGCACTGATTATAGCAGGGAGGAATTCGCGCCGGCACCGGGGTTTGCGTGTAGGCCTGTGGGTGTGACATGTACGATAAACCTCGAGTCAGGAATTATCATACAATCCGAAATTCGGACCTTCCGGCGGGGTTTGTCGCGCAGTCGATCGCCGTTTGCGTGATCCAACTCCATTCACGTCGCCCAAAACGCCGCCTGGCGGCTCTTATTGCAGAAATGCCCACGGAGAGCCCCTCTCGGTTCGGCTGCTCCTGGTGGCCTGGTTAACAACGAATCAGAACAAGGATATGACATGGCAGAGAAAAATACCGATCAGGTCGCCGACTGGAATGGTCAAGCCGGGGAGCGCTGGGTCGCCAACCAGGCCCGGCTCGACGCCATGGTGGCGGTGTTCGGGCAAGCCGCGATCGAGGCCGCAGCGCCCGTGACGGGCGAGCGCGTGCTGGACGTCGGCTGCGGCGCGGGCGCGTCGAGTCTGGCTTTGGCCGCCCGCGTAGGCGCACAGGGCCAAGTGCTGGGCGTGGACATATCCGAAGCGCTGATCGGGCGAGCGCGCGCGCTTGCGCCACAGGATACGCCGGCCCGGTTCCAGGTGGCCGACGCCAGCAGCGCGGAGTTGCCCGAGGGCGCGTTCGACATCCTGTTCTCGCGTTTCGGGGTGATGTTCTTTGACGATCCTGCAGGGGCGTTCGCCCATATGCGACGCGCGCTGCGGCCGGGCGGGCGGGTCGCTTTCGTCTGCTGGCGCGGCGCGGCCGAGAACGATTGGGTGCGCCTGCCGATGGGGGCGATCAAGGGCATCGTCCCGCCGACCGCGCCGCCCGATCCCGAAGCGCCCGGCCCGTTTTCTTTCGGCGACCGGGGGCGGGTGGCGCGCATCCTGACGGCGGCCGGCTTCACCGATATCGCTATCGCGCCCTTCGATGCTTCCATCCCGTTCGGCGAGGGCGGGACGCGGGACGCCGCGGTCGACGACGCGGTGAGGATGGCGGTCGAGGTCGGCCCGCTGTCGCGCGCGCTCGCTGATCAGCCCGACGACATCCGCGCCCGCGCCTCGGCCGCGGTGCGTGCCGCCTTCTCGGGCCGGCCTGGCGAGCGGTCGGTGATGATCGACGGCGCGGCGTGGATCGTCATGGCGCGCAATCCGGCAAGCTGACTAGCAGAGGAAGAGGGGGCTCAACCTTGGAATGTGTCGATTAGCGACACCTTCCAAGACCTTGTCGAGGGTCTGGCGGGCCGCCTGCATAAGGGAAGGAGATCGACTCTAGGCTTGATTTAGGTGCGTGACGGTGTAGATTGTATTGATACGGCCCGCATCCGTGACGGCGGTCGCAGCAGAGACTGCCGCCGT
>Ga0307408_100003505_pt1 | contig 10687 bp, 8 predicted proteins | sample 322Cmetagenome_FD_202116 | JGI IMG/M metagenome (GOLD analysis project Ga0307408, IMG submission 202116) | Maize rhizosphere microbial communities from greenhouse at UC Davis, California, United States - 322HYB-C-3 | ecosystem: Host-associated > Plants > Roots > Rhizosphere > Soil | place: USA... | reverse complement strand
CACATCCCGATATACGCAGGGACGTTCGGGCCGATGGTTTCGACTAGATGCGGATCGGGGATCTCGCTATCGCCCATGGTGACGGTCAGGTAGCCTTCGACGCCGCCCTCTCGCGTTTCTCCGCCAAACAACTCAGGCTTAGAGATGAATACCGTCTCGTTGCCGGTGATCTCACCCTCCCACGCTTGACGCTCGCCGTAAATAAATTCAGTCAGCGAATCGATTGGGCCGTGTGTCAAGGCCATCTGGACGTCCAGGCGGTACTCGTACCCGGTTACGATGTCATTCGACTTTCCCATTCGAGGCCTCTAATTGGATTCGTTTTCTCGCCTGCTCGATAACCTTGTTGACCAGAGCGTCGTTAAGGCTGCGTAACTTGGATGCGGGGATGCCGTTGTGGAGGTAGTCCATCCAATCCAGGCCATACATCTCGCTGAATGTGTGGGATCCGCGTCGGCAGTATCCGACTGCGCGGGCATCCTGGACCGTCACTATAAAATCGTCGTCCTCCACTACTTACCTCCGGACGCGCGAATGGGCGTCGTAGAGGCGTTGCCGTAGTAGATTATGTTCGCGTCCTTCACCAGATTGGTGCCGAAGTCGACGGCGAGAAGCGCGCCTGGCTGGGGGGCCGGGATGTCGAGAGCGCCGGCTGTGGCGTCTTGAGGTTTAGGTGCATTGGCCATCTGGATAGCGTAGCTGATCACCATCATGATCACGGAGATAAGAAGCTGTGCCCACATAGCGTCACCAGTTAGTAGATAGTGGATCCACCGAAAGGATTTTTATTCGGCATGTATGGCGTGCCGCCGTATCGCGGTCCGTTATTGAATTTTGGCACGCAACCATTCTCGTCCTCAAGTGCGTGACTGCATCCTGCGTAAATTTTAACCTCCATCCCGGGTGTCAGGCCGACGGGGCGAGCGTTCAAAATCAATTCGCCGGTGACACCTACGGACGTCCGAATAAACCGCTTCTCGATGTTGCCGTTGGGGTTGTTGACCCAGGTGATCATGCCGCCCGCATAGTAGTTATCGATTTTCCCTGCTGCCGCTTGAGCCACCACGGATACGCCGCTCAATCCCAGGCTTTGCGTAATCTCTTCGAACAGCGAACGGGCGACGCCACATAGCGGGCCGTACAGCACGAACGGGCAGTTCGCTTGAATATTCCTGCGGACACCTTGGCGAAGAGCTGAGGAAAAAGCGCTCTCGCTGTTCAACCGCAACAACGATCCGTCGATCCACTCGGCGCCTAGGATGCGGCCTTTCCAGCCTACAACGAAATCGTCGTCATCGAAGTTACCGTCGTAGATCGTGATGATTACGGCCTCGCTGGGCGGCACTATGCGGAACAGCTCTCCAACAGGGTTATCGGCAGACATGGTGATTGTGATATTGGCCTTGGTCGGATCCATGGTCGGCTGGCGGTCGCTGCTCGATATGGCCGCCGGAGCGTAATTGATCGTGTTGCGGGTGATGATCTCTGCAGACGACGTGTAGTACCAGTCGTTGCCGGAATAGTGAAAGTGGAACAGCTCCACGGGCTTAGCGGAGTCCGTGCTGATCGCGATGAGGTCGTACGCCATTACTCAGCTACCGTGATGAAGTTCGTATTCACGACGGCCACATTGTTTGACCGCCACTCCAGCAAGATCCGATCGGTGTCCAGTCGGCACTTGAACAGGTAGTGTATCGTCAAGACATCTGTCGCGGCAAACGCTATGCCGAAAGCACCATCAAACGACAGCGTGACCAGTCGGGTTATCGGATCCCGCGACATACCGGTTATGCGCCGGTAGAAAATCTCGCCTGACGTCGTAGCGTTGACCTTCAAGCGGATCATCACTCTGTCGAAAACCGGATTGGCGCCGATGAAATCGAAGAACCCATTATCTTTCGTGATGAGGTTGGTGTCCGTGCTCGAAACGTCTCCCGTAACCTCGAAGTCGTACGACCACGACGGGATCCAGCAGGTCTTAAATTTTCCCTGGCGTCGACCCAGGAACGCCCGAAACTCGGTGATCTCATCGCGGGTTTTCAGCAGCCAGGAGTAGCGACGGATGATCCTTGCGAACGATTCGGTCGTGAGCCAGGTGATCTTACCGATGCCCATATCGACGGTGTCGAATTCGTAAGCGAAATCCTTATCTACAGACTGGCCCCAGTTAGGTTGGATCGTGATGACTTCGAGACCGTCGTAAACCGTGCCGGGTGTCGACGTGGGGATGTACGGGTCGGTGACGCTGGGGTCTGGCGTAAACTGTACGGAGCCTTCCAGTATCGTGTCCGTCAGCTGCCTGGTCGACACGGCCGTGGGCAAGTGTGCGGCGATCATCGGGTAGACCGGCGTGCCTGCAGGCCAGTCTTGCTGCACCGTCGCCACCAGCGTTATCTCCGCGCCGACCGTGTCGATATCCAGCACTTCATATTCCTGTTCACTCTTCAGGATAATGAGCGCGCCTCCGGCTTCGAAGCTGTAGCCGGCCGTGTTTATAGGGATCGCGAGCGCGCCTTGTGTCAGATCTGTCGGTAGCAACCGCTTATCGTTCCACACAGGGAGCGCGAAAACGCGGTTTTGCCAACCCAGCATGGAATTCTGGAAAAGCTGCTGTGCGTCTTTGCCGATCCAGAATTCGTAATCGAAATTACGTCTTGCTTTTTGGCGAACGCTGCGGCGCTGCTCTTTACCGCTGTACGAGCGAAGCACGTTTGTGCGCCACTCCAGGGTCTCGCGAAACGATTGGCGAAAGTTTGGAGGGAACGGGAACACGAACGCCCGAAAACCTTCGATCAGCGCTTCGTAGTCTTCACCCTCGATCGTCCAGATGTATTCGGCATTGATGGATGCCGGGCCGTCAAGACCTACCGCGAAGATGTAGTCTACCAGTTCGAGCGGGCGCAATTCGTACGGCGTAGCGGCCGGGGCGATGACATCTATGCCCTCGTCGTTGATGCGCTGGAAATTCTCGACCGTTCTGTTATCCAGGTAGCCATTCCACACCTGGATGATGCGGGTGGTGACGGTGATCAAGTTACCCACATCGATGTAGGGCGGAATTATCAGTATGCGGTCGTAGAACGTCCAATTCACGCCGAACCACAAAGACCCCGGATGCGTCAAAGCGGGCTCGCTTACCTGGCCATTGAAAGTTTTAACGCCGCCCTGAAGCAGCTCTTGACCTTGAAACACTCCGTCGATGACGGGTAGGGAGACGTCGTACAGATTTACGGAGTGCGGACCCTGCGCGTCAAATAGCAACGACGAATACAGCGTGCTCATTGACGGTACGCCATAGCGGTGTTGAAGCTGCGGATGTAGGTACTACCAACGCTACCCTTCAGGCCGATGGGGAAGACCATCCAATCAGTGTTGACGATGGCCTTCGGTTCGATGTTGGCGATGTTGATGAGCCCTGCATTCGGTATGTGGCCGATCTGGTAGTAGGGGCCGCCCGTTCCGGTAGAAGACTGTATCAATGTGATGGGCACGATCACGGATCGGCCGTTGAAAGCGTTAGGGTTGGCATTAAGCAGCATCCGTCCGCCGCCAGCGTCTACCCACGCTTTATTGAAAGTCGTCGTGCTGGCGTTGGTGAATGTGGCCCCAAAGCCGGACAGACCGTTGACAGTGGTTATGTCGCTTCTGAGATGTTGTTTGACCGAAGCTGGCGGCTGTCCGTCGTTGTTGAATGTGCGCGTGTGGAAAGGGAGATAGTTATAGGACCCCAACAAGTCTAGGTTTGTGGTGGTCGTAGTGTAATTTCCGGACACGAAAGCGCCACCAGTCCACACACCGTTTTTTGTGACAAAACCGAAATTGAGATGCGCGAAAACATTGGTGGCCACCTCTATGACGGCATTGCAGGCCATGCCGTCATAGAACAGGTGGTAGCTGATGTGCGGGCCTGTGACCTTATTCACAAGCATGGACGAGGAGGCCGCCCCCGGCTGAGCTGTAGTGCCGCCACTGCCTGACAACGACGTGGCGGTGTTCAGGAAGATGTTATCGGCGTTAAACGCGATGACGAAATAGATCCCATCTTTCAGTAGCGTGCGATAGGTGTCTGACCCGTTCGTCCACGATGTGCTCTCGGTGAAGTCAGCAGCGGTTAGGAAAGAGAACAGCGCGCCGATAAAATCGTTCACAGAGCCGGATACGCCAGTTTGATATGACATGTTTTACTCCAGTTTTATCGCCGCGTAATCGACGGCCGTGGTGCCGTTAGCCCCTTGAACGACTAAATAGTCTTGCCCTTCAATGGTTATGGTGTTCTCTGAGGCGTTCCCGAAACCAGATACGTGATAGACGCCGTCCAGCTCGCCGTACACGTTGGTGGCGTTGAACAGGACCAAAGGCGTCAACGCGTAGCTGCCATCTGGCGCAGGTCTTTCAACGTGCATCGACGTCGCGTTCGTAGGGTAGACCCAGCCGTTCGCCGATCCCAAGTTTGTGAACTTCTGCCACACGCCTGCGGTGTCACGCATCTGCAAGCATGTGGGGCTGTCCGTGCTGTTAGAGGCCAGGCCTGGACGCCAGAAGGACGTGTGCGCCGTGGACGTGTCGGAAAACCGGAATTCAGCATCCGATGAGGACGTGCCTATCACCAGCATGTAAGGAAACTCGGTCGGGAGGCCATAGGGTAGACCGAGTCCCGCGTACGCCGATTCATATGTGGTGGAGACCTTGGCGATGACGATGAAGCGGCGGCCGTTGGCGATGAACCAGTATGTAATCGGCTGCTCCCAGAGTAGCATCGCCGCATCATAGCTTGACCGGCCGGGTTGATCGTACATCACGGCCGTATCCGAAAATCCGGTGGCGCCGCGAACAATCATATTGAACGTATCTGCCGAGAATCCCGATGTGGTGTACAGATTAACGAATATCTCATCGGTGCCTGATGCGCCGGGGCCTTTCAGCGCGCACTCTTGATCGAGCATCGCCGTTGCGAAATTCTGAGCGGTGCCCGTGGTGCCTTGAAAATTCGCAGCGGGGTTGTAGCCCCACTCTATCGCCAGGTCAGAGAGGTTTGCGGCCGGTACTATCGATGGTGACGCATCTCCGGGCTTACGCCAGCCGAACCCTATCCCTCGCCGGTCCGTCGGTCCTGCGCGACTTATCAGACGGATATCGATATTGTGATTTCCGGACGAAAGGGTGAGACTCACTGTGCTGGTGCCGCTGGTGGCGAACGTGCCGGTTATATTCGTGAAGTAGGCCCCCAGGACGAGAGCTCCATCGATTCGCAGCTCCAGCCAATCTCCGTGATAGAACGTGAACAGATACGTACCGGACGAAGGCGCGTTCAGAGTTGCGGTGACCTTCAGACGACACGGGTCAACTATGATCTCGCTCGGCCACCCATCCGGGGTCGTACTGGGAAGTTGTTGGGTACCGAATGCGATACGACCGTTCGGAGCCGTAGCGGTGAACGGCAAGGCCACCGGCGCCCTCAAAACCTCCCAATTCTGCGATGCGGCTACGAGCGATGCGTTAGTCGAAAGAAACGTGACCAGTCTGTTCATCAGATCACGGTGGTTTGCGGCGGTTCCGGTTTCCCATGCCATCAGCGGTTTCTCACTACTTGTTGGACCTGACTGCGGTTGACGTTAATCACATTCAACACTTGTTTGGTGAAAGCCTTGCTGGAGCCCAGAGCGTTCGCGACACTGTCGACGTCCAGCGCATTGACAACTTCCACGTTCATCTGCGGGGCGGCGCCAGCGCCGTTCATTCCGCCGCCATTAAGGATATTACGTGGATCGTCATCTGTCAGCACCTCTTCGTTTTTCTTAAGCACTGCTGCGTATTCGTCGGCCGCCAGGTTGGGCACCCCGCCTTCATGATACCGGGGCGCATTGGCGAACAGATATCCCGGGACCGATCGTGACCGGTTTGTGGTGGACCCGACCACGCCGCCTTCGTGAGCGACTGCCGTGTTGACGGCCCCTGCGATAGCGCCGCCATAGCCGCTACGCTGTAGCGCATTGAGGATCAGCTGCTGAATGATCATTGTAGCAATACGGCGCAAAAAATCGGCGGCGAAATTAGCGAAGGCCTTCCCGGTGTTCCGGATCGCATCGCCGAAACTCTCTGCATTTTGGATAGCTCGGCCGAAACCCTGGGCACTCTCGTCCAGAGCCTGAGTGAGCCCCGAAGCTAAATCGTAATTGGCTTGGTTCGCTGAATACAGCTCGGTCTTAAACCGGTTAGCACTGGTAGCTGCCAGATCGATTTTTGCGATCACGGCGTCGAGCACGTTATCAGATACGAGACCGCGCAAGGCTTCTACGGCCGCCCGGGATTCTGCCGCGTAGGCCTCAATAGCTGGCTGAGAATCAGCGATGATTTTTTTAACGCGTTCGCGACCTTCAGCCTCGCTCAATAGTCCGGCCGTCATGAGGTCGGTCGTGGCCTTGATTTGATCATTCCGTGCTGAGATCAGCTGACTCATCTCTCGCTCGGTATCACGAATGGTGTCCTCGGCGTATTTCTGTGCCTCCAGCGTCTTGAGTTGCTCCACCATCGTATCCAGCTGACCTTTCAAGGCCTGCGCGCGCTCTTCGTCCAGTTGCTGAATGTCGCGATACAGTGCCTGATAAGTGGAGTCGATGGCAGTGAGCCGATCAGACAGCGAGGATGACTTGCCGAGTGTTGTTTCGATCTGCGCGAACTTTTGCATCACCGCTTCGACACGATTCAGCTGTTCGGTGGTGATCCGTTCGATCGCCTCGGACTTCAGCACGTCCACTGCTGCACGTAAGCGGGCTTGGAGCTCGGTCGCCCCTTGAACGCCGGAATCATTGATTTTACGGAAAAGCGCCTGGTACTGCAGCTCGATGCCGGCTGTCACAGACTCGATGCTCTCTTTCTGTTTTTTAAGCGACTGCGCTTCAATGCCTTCGATCTGAGCCAACAGCTGTGCGTATTTAGCGAGCAGCTTATCGGCCGCGTCGCCCTCACTGCCGTAGGTTGGCGGGCCGCCGCCGGGGTCTCCCGTCCGCCCCGCGCCTGGGCCGCGCGTTCTATCCAATTCAGCCTGCGCTTTTCGTGCAGCATCCGAGGCGTCCATGAACATCTGGTGCCCGGTTTCCTGGATGTGCTTCAGTTCTTTATCGAGTTCTGCGCGCAGCGCTGCGACCTGCCCGCGGGCGCCTTTCGTCTGCTCCAGAGTGATCGCCCCGAGTGTTTTGGCGATCGAATTGGCAATAGTGTCCTGCCCCACAGCGCGCGCAGCTTTCTCCCACACTTCGAGGATCTGCCGGAACGTCTTCGTGGTGGCGTTGAACAGCTTCACCAACACGTCCTGCCAGGAGTCAGTTAACTCCGTCCAGACAATGAGTGCTTCGAATTTCAACCGCGTGAAGGCTGTCAGCAGCCCGGTCACCAACGCGACACCGGCTTGACGTACGAACTCGAATTTCTCTGACAGAACCGTGCCGACCTCCCAGCCGACGATCGCCGAGGACAGCAGCATGAAGCTCTTCTGCATACCGCTGAACTGCACCGAACCGTTTTTCGCGGCGCGGTTCATGGCGATCAGCTCGCGGGTATAGTTGGCCGTCGCCGTTGTCAGGTTGAAAAACTGACGAGCGAGGTAAAGGCCGATGATACCCTCAGCAACAGCTTGGAATGTTTCGAAATTGTCGATGACGTAGATCAGCGCGTCCACCAGGGCCGTAAACGCCTTAGCCAACCCCTCGGCAAACTTCCGACCATCTTCAGACCGGAAAAACTCCGTTAACCGAGCAAGTAGCCGCTGATACGCTTCCGTTAAACCCGCGTCGGCAATAATCTTACGGAACTCATCGAGTGAGTTTCTGAACCGGTTTTCTACGGCGTTCAGGCCGCCCAATGCGCCCTCCAGCTGTTGGCCGAACGCCTCATCCATATTACGGGCCAGGTTCAACACGTTGCCGATGGCTTCAACGTTGCCCTGCTCCATCTGCTTGACGAACTCACGCATCCCGCCTTCGTAGCCTTTCGCAGCCATGACGATGGCGCCCGGGAGTCGGTCGCCCAGCTGCCCTCTTAGCTCTTCGGCCTGGACGGTGCCTTTAGATATCATCTGGGTCAGCGCTTTGAACACGCCGTCCATATCGTCGTTGCTGAGGTTCATCACACGGCCAGCCTCGGCCAGACGCTCGAACACGAAACGCATCTCGTCAACTTGCATACCCGAGGCTTTAGCGGATATCGCGAACGATGAATAGGTTTTGGCGAGATCCGGTAGGTACAGGCCGAGGCGTTCTGCCTGCTCCCGAAGGTACTTGAACTCCTCGGCTGCAGCGTGGACGTCGTTATCCGACACCGCCAGCAGCTTGGCCATCGTTTGCTGTTCAGTTTTGGCGGTCTGTATTACGGCAGCGACACCTGAGATGGCCCCCAGAATCTCGCCGCGCAACCTCTGCAGTAAGGACAGGGTTGTGCGCCCGTTAGATTCGAACGGGTTGACCGGTGTGCGGCGTACGGTGTCGGACAGCTTGGCCTGGGCAGAATTAAGACGCTGGTACTCATCGGCCAACGCTCGCGCACTCTTCTGCGCCTTCTGCATCCCGTTGGCCCTGGCTTCGAACAGTCCGGCAGCGCTGCTCCTCATGCCCCGCTCTTGCTTGTCGACCCGATCCAGCGCCTCAGACCACCAGCGGGCGTACTCCGCCGCCTGACGAGCTTTCGCGGCATCAGCGACTTTCTGCTCCCACAACCGATTGTCGGCTAATTCACGCTCTTTACGGTCCGCCTCATCCAGCGCCTCGGACCACCAGTTAACATATTCAGCCGCCTGACGAGCTTTCGCGGCGTCAGCGACTTTCTGGTCCCACAGTTTGCTGTCTTGCAGCTCACGCTCTTTACGGTCCGCCTCATCGAGAGCTTGCGTCCAAAACCGGACGTACTCGGCCGAGCGGCGAAGTTGCGCGGCACCTTCGATCTGTTGCTGGAATGCGATGTCCTCCGCCATGCGCTTTTGCTGGGCTTCCATGAGTCGCTGCTGCTCGCGGAGCGCCTTCACGTCATTGGCGTACTCGCGGACGGCCGTACCGGCGCGCCGTTGTGCTTGACTCTGCTCCTGGGCAGCTTGGACAAGACGGTTTTCCGCGTCGGCAAGATCCGCCGTGTTGACGCCTGCTTGCGCCAGTTCGGATGCGATGGTGGCTAAAGTTTTTTGCTGGGACGCGAAAGCCCGGTCGGCCGCTTCAGCGCTCTTACTGAGCCTGCGCAGTTCGCGGTCCTGGGCTGCGGTAACATTGGATAAAGCGGCTTGTTCGTAGCCGAGCGCTTCGAAGGTTTGACGGGTCCGGTCGGCCTTTTGCCGAGCATCTTCCACACTCTGAGAGACCCGACGAAACCTATCGATCAAGGCGTCCAGACCGAGTAGCCGTTTGCCGGCGCTCTCCAAATCGCGATACGTGTTCTTCAGATCGTTGAGAGACGCATCACCTTTGAGTGCGGCGTCACGTTGGGCCTCGATACCGGCTGAGAGCGATTTTATGGCGGCCGTAACCGACTTCACCGTTTTTTCACTGGTGTCGTTGGCCTTGATTATTAACTCAACTTCTCGCCTTTTATCAGCCGCCATCGTCAAGGTTCTCTAAAAGTTCTTTGAGTTGCTTGCCGCCTTTCTTCGACAGGATCGAGGCCATCGCGGTTTGCAGTACGGTGGCGTTCAGTCTAACGTCTTGCGCGATCCGCCGCCTAACAATATTGCACTCCGACCAGACTTTTGCGACGGTGTATGTCATCGCTTCCGCGTGACCGCAGCCCAGGAGCAGGCTGACATCGCGTGTCAGGCCGCGATAAAACCGGATCAGTGGCGTTTCATGCTCTACGCTTCCAGGCTTGCTCGCGGTTTTAGCGCGCCGAGGAACTGGCTTGCCTGGCTTATGAACTTTTTTATGCCGCCTACCTCGTGGAAAGTCAGTCGGGCAATCTCCATGACCGCTTCTATCTGCGTGGGCGCCGGCAGGCCTGCTGCAACCCCCATCAACTCAGCGAAATCGTCCCCGCCTTGATTCTCTACACACGCCAGTGCGATCACCGAGCACATGAATTGCGGGGAGCTTTGGGCGATATGCAGAAGAGCACTCCCGAGCTTCTGGTCGATCGGTTTGACGTCCACCTCGCCGTGGGTCGATACATTCACTAAATCGCCCAGAACGTTCATCATCTCCTCCAGGATCTCTGCATTAGAGGAAAGCAGGATGCTGATGTCCTGGCTGTTCAAGCCGCGTACGCCGAAACTGTCGGAGTCGCCGAGTGGGATAGGGTGGAGATGGGTTTATAAGTCTTGAGGGGCATAGAATTTCACCTTGTTAGGTTTCTATCGCATAAAAAAGGGCACGCGAGCATTGCCCGGTGCCCCAACATGGCCGCAACGAATTACGGAGTTAACACAGGGATGTCGGTGATGTACATCGATTCAGTGGCGTCATCCAGCTTCAGGATCTCCATATTGAAGCCAATGGTTTGCCAGTCGTCGCCGATCAGCGAGTAGTCGCCGTTGGGTGACAGCTTGACGTATGGCAGATAGTAATCGCGGTTCTCGCCGGTGGCGTTATCGGCTACGAAACGGATCGCGCCGTAGATCGTGCTGTTTTCCGAGACCACCACTTCACCGGTGCTCGCTTGCAGGTCGTAGGTGAAGTCGTATTCAGTGCCATCCACGACATCAGTAGCGTCATCCAGA
>Ga0307408_100003503_pt1 | contig 10695 bp, 10 predicted proteins | sample 322Cmetagenome_FD_202116 | JGI IMG/M metagenome (GOLD analysis project Ga0307408, IMG submission 202116) | Maize rhizosphere microbial communities from greenhouse at UC Davis, California, United States - 322HYB-C-3 | ecosystem: Host-associated > Plants > Roots > Rhizosphere > Soil | place... | reverse complement strand
TACGTTAGTTCGGCGCTTATAAAAATCGGACTATTAAATCCGGAACGTCAGGTTGATTATCGAAACACCTCAGTCAATCTTTCTTTTAGAACGGCTGATAATGGGATTTTGGAATTACCAAAACACCGGGGAAAGATGGTAATTATTAACTTTTGGGCAGCCTGGTGTCCCACTTGCAGGGAAGAGATGCCCTCAATGAACGCTCTTTATGAAAAACTCTCATCAAATCCAGATGTCCTTTTCTTTACGGTTGATAAAGATGAAGACCCCAGTTCTGCCAGGAAGTACATGAAAATGATGTCTTATAAATTTCCTGTGGTCAGGGAGATTGTTAAAACACCCAAAAGTATCTTCCCGGGCGAATTGCCAACTACGGTAATTTTAAATAAAGAGGGTAAGATCGTTTACAAACATTCGGGAAAAACCGATTTTAATGAGCCGGAGTTTGTGGCTATTATTGAACGGATTCTGGATAGCAAGGAGGATACAAAAGGCGAGGAGCTTTAAGAATAATGCTTTTCGTGTATTTATTAATCTGCGTTCCATTTGTCGAATCTCCGAAGCGAGCTAACGTTAAAGGTGAACGCGAGGATATGTTAACGGGTAGGTTTTTCGCAGAGGACATAGTGAAGACACAAGAAACACAGAGGTTTTAATCGCTGTGAGATGCTATTTTCGGATGGTGAAGTACGATTAACAATGAAGAAGTAAACTGCAATAAAAATGAAGCCTGTGGCACCAAAGCTTGTTTCAACCGGAGTCGTCTCGCTGATAACATTGATCTTAATTTATACCAACCCAGTCTGGACAAGAAGCCCTGGCGGACTTTGGATTCCTTTTATATTCCTGTTCATCGTTGCCGGACTCATTTGGCTATTGGTTAGATTGATTAGCCAAATCATCGGATTTATAAAGAACAAGAGAGCCTTTAAACGAGATCACTTACTTTCCACCATACTTATTATGGGAGTATTGTGTTTTACCTTTTGCAACACATTCTCGTTCGACTTAGAAGATGAGATTTATGGAAAAGTAATTTTCAGAGCATGTTACGAGGGAACGCAGAATCAGGCAACATTTAAGTTAAGGGAGGGCAACAAGTTTGAAATTCATTGGACTGGTGTGTTTTTCTACGACCACTATTTTACAGGGCGTTATCGGAAAAGTGGCGACACCTTAATCCTCGACTATCACACCGACCGCCCCATTAGATTTGGCGACCGAATACTTATGGACCAACAGAATGAAGTATTGGCTACAATCAGACGTAAAGACGATAGTTTAAAATACGTTGTACCTTTTTATTATGGATACTGTAAAGGCTTGAACTAAAAACGAGACCTACTCTGCAGGCTCTTCGGATTTTGCAAATCCGAAGCTTTATCGTAGGATCTGTGATCCGTTATGATTCTATGGCGAAAGAGGCTAGCGGGAAGATGAAGAATTGGTAGAATATCCGGATTGCATAGCTCTTGTGAATTTAATTCAAACATTGTTGCGAACTGGGCGAGGCAAGAACCTAAACGACCTCGAACAAGAGTGGGTAGAAATGCTTAAATCTATAAATTATCAGGGAATTAACTGCCTGAAGTGAAGGAAAGATTAAGCTAACTAAATTTTACGATCAGCTATAATCGCAGAGCGTATTGCGTTACTTTCATGTATAATTTAATGATTGCATCTACTAGATTGCTTAGCTGGATCAGTTTGTGTAAACTTGAACAAATGCGAATAAAATTTGCCGGCTACCTACTTGTTGTAGTTTTGTTGAATCTGTCCATAATTTTCTATCCTTTTTATGTCTCACAGCTCCGTTTTGTCTGGATAATTTATGTTATGGCGTTTTGGATACCTATTGTGGCATTTATAAATGCGCTCCTTATTTTTACCCTTCGCAAATTAAGCCGGAATACAAGTATTGGTCTCCCTTCAGAACTATGGTTGTTGATCTATTCCCTGATATTAATTTCTTTATTTGTTATATGGCGTTTCTATTGAGATATACATGTAGGTAAGGGAGAATCGATATGTTACTTGGTGCTGGGCATATGTATGTAAAGGCAGTGGTGGATACATGGAAATGCTTGATATTTGTCATGTATTGTGTTGTCGAATGAAATGTGCATTAACTGCCTCCGCCAGCGGATATAGGCCTTAACTCCAGATATTAATAATTGAAAAACAGAACTTTATAATACCCACGAAGGCTGAGCAGAATTGTCCTCCGCTGGCGGAGGTGGCGCAGCCGGAGGTGGTTTAATGCGCTTTATCCACCTCCGCCTATCGGCACTCCGCCAGCGGCATAGCCGTCAACTTAAGGAAAAAACGTTCATATATACGGGCTAGGTGCTATACGCGGTCTGACCTTTCTCTTCTCTGGTCTACTGTGTGTACACAAGTTTGTATTAAGGCGATTTGCAGGAGGGTGATTGAAGTAAGCAGAAAGCTATCTCCAGAAAAGTTGGAATTATAACCATACTCCAAACCACAACACCCTGCCACCTGAACCAGTTCAAGGTTATACCTGGTTCAGCTATTCTTCAGCTAAATGGGCCTTAAACTGAGTTTGAACTGAACAAGAACTGAAGAAGAACTGAACAATAGCTGAAGAAAATGCATCCTGGTTTTGGCGATTGTCATGAGCTGGCCGTCAATTGCCTTCATTTCACCGTCAATTGCCTTCAAATTTCGATTTCCATAAAATCTCACCCTACTTTCGATTCAACAGCGCAGCGTACCGGTACAAACAAGGCGTTGAAAGAACAAATTTTTTAAACTTTTTAATTTTAGAAATCATGGGTAGATACTCAAAAGGAATTCTCGGATCGTTTACCGGGAAAATCGGAACCGTAATCGGCAGTACATGGAAAGGCATCAGCTATATGCGCAGTTTGCCAAAGCCTTCTAGCAAGGCACCGTCTGATGCACAGATGGAACAGCGTATCAAACTTTCGCTGGCAGTAAACTTCCTTAAGCCGGCTAAGGCTATCATCAATGTAGGTTTTAAAAATCAGGCGGTTGGCAATACCAGCTTTAATGTGGCCACTTCGCTATTGGTAAAACAAGCTTTTACCGGCCTTTTTCCCGACTTCCAAATCGACTACAGCAAAGTGCTGTTCAGTGCCGGCGACTTGATTGGCCCATGGAATGCTGTCCTGGCATCTACAACGGCGGCAACCGTTAATGTGTCGTGGACAAACAACTCCGGCGCTATGGCAAACGCTACGGATAAAGCCGTGCTAATCGTATTTAACGAGGCAAAAGGACAATTCGTTACCACCATGGAAGGTGCTGAAAGGAGTCTTTCGCTAACCAACCTTGTTGTTCCCGGTAGCTTTTCCGGCGACGAGGTGCAGGTATGGATGGCTTTCATCAGCGCCAATGGCAAATTAATCTCCAGCAGCATTTACGTTGGATCAGTAGAAGTTGCTTAATTATTCACCGGCCGGGACGAAATATTCCCGGCCTTATTTTAAAACATCATGGCAATATTAAAAAAACGGCCTTTTCGGAAAGTTCAGCGGGAAAGTCGGAAATATCGTAGGGTATCAGTACGAAGGAAAACAATGCATCAGGAAATTATCGGTTAAACCACCAAAGGAGCCTACCTGCGCTCAAATGGAACAACGGAAGAAACTTGCAGCAGCAGCGGGATTTATTAAAACACTTAGTCCTTTCCTGAACAGCTTGCCTGGCAAAAAAAACTTAGCTGTTCACGAAGTACGCTGGCCCAGGGAATGATAGCCCGTAATTGCACCTTGTCCCTTTGCCCATGAAGAATGGCTTCGATCATGGCCAGACCGCTTGCTCCGTGTACCTGGCTTAATACCTGCGGCAAACGGATATTCCGTCGAACCATAGAGCGGGTTCAAGCACAGATGACGTTACGCACCGCACGCCCTCGACAAGCTCAGGGGGAGGCCTGCAAGACCCTATTTAGAGCTGCTGATTAGACACAAATGTTCATTAATCCCTTGATGCTTTGATAGAGAAATAAATAAAGCTTTTAACTTTACACCCAAAATAAACCGATGCTTAAAAAATTATTTGCTTTAATTCTGACCTTATCTTTTGCAGGCTGTACTTTGGCACAAACTTCAACGATTGCGGATGATTATGATTCGATCCTGACGAAGAAAGAACAGGAAGCTGTAGAAAAACAAGTCGTTCAGGCTGGGGAGCTGATTACAACGATCTCATTTGAGGTGAAAACAAAAAACAGAGAGGATTTTGAAAATGGCCTTATACCCTGGGCAAGTATTGCAAAACCTGAAACGGACATACCCAAATTGAAGGACGGAAATAAGATTGTTATACCCGATAACAAAACCATTGTTATTGATTATCCACTTAATACTGAACACAAATTTGAACTGGAATCCAGTAAGGGATTCAGCAGGGCGCAGCTTTTACGGAAAATTAGTGAGGAGTATTATAAGATCTATGAAATGGAGGAAAACTCGGCGAAGGTAAAAACAATCCCTGCCGATAAAAGGACTACTATATATAACAGAAATCAAACCGATGGAAAATTCGGTATCTGGGGGCATGATATTGCGGATCTTGTACTTGCGCAAGCATTGGTTTACAGAATGCCTGATGGGAAGATTGTGGTGGCTTTGGTCATTGAGTCGTAAATCGATAATTACCTTGCAGTTTTTACTATCATGACCGGCCGGCAATCCGGAATATGTATTTTGATTCAATGAATTATTTTTCAAGGTCCAGGCTTCCTCTGCTTTTTTTAAGGATGGCTACAATTTTACTTATAGTACTAACTTTCAGTATGTTTAACGAGTGGTGGGATATTAATGCCAGAGGTTTAGGTGACCAATACCCCTGGGGCGATATCAATGATAATCCCTGGTATTATGCCAATGAGGATGTTTATAGTCAGCACATGCTTACCACAGGATCTGTTATGATTTTACCTTTAGCACTTTCCTTATACTTTCAATATAAGCGGGAGAATAAGAATGGTTTCTATGCGCTTCTTGTTTGTATAATATGTCCATATGCCGCTGATTTTGTAGGTGGGTTGATTCAATAAAAGGCTTGATCTATCACCGCAGATCTACCTTGTATAAGGAGTTGGATGACGGCGTTAGGTTGAGTTTAATTTTTTAATCCCTTTAAATTAAAATTATGATTGATGAGGTTTTTCTATTTCTAGATGCTCTGTTTATGGAAGTACCAAAAAATAAATTGGGAGCGGTCATTGTTAGGTTCATACAGTTCTTAATTTTAGCCGGCTTAGTGATTGGCTTCCTGGTGTGGGCTTATAAGAAGATAACTCAAGGCAATGGCGCGTCATCATAATAGTATTTATTAATTGATAAGCTGCGAGCGAATTCAAGAACTTTTTCATCCTCTAATGCCATGTTACCCTTTATTTTCATAACCACGTCTTTGCTAGTTTACCCGGTTTTAGGAAGGGGCCTCATAAAATATACTAAAGACAGGCACAAGCTAAGAACCCTGATCCTTAGGTTCCTCATCTCAGCTAGCATTATTGTACTCGCCGCAGTAGCTTTGAATTTGATTACAATTAGTGAATGCTTTAACTGGTTTTGTCTGACTTTTATTTATTGTACTGTTTCTACAACAATATGGCACTTACACGAAAGCCAGGGAGGTTTGCTGACTAATCTGCTGGTATATACAATCTTTGGTTTTGGCTATCTTATGGCAACACTAGGGTTCCTTTTCATACTTATTTTCTCTGCGGAGATGGAAGCAGTACAAAGTAAGTGGCTCACATCCGAACTAATTTATAAAGAACGAAATATCGGGTCAGGACCAGACCCATCCATCAGATTAAAGCAAATTGAAATATATAAGCAAATTCGCTGGTTTCCGCTTCTCGCCAAAAAGTTCAGCGAGATAGAATACGACGAGTGGAATCATCCCTTGCAACCGCTATTGGATATCTCTGTTTCGCAGGATAGTAAGAAGTTGTATATGAAAAGTCAGGTAGAAGGATATAAGGTTTGGAAGTGGTGTGACTCTATCACATTAGAAAAGCCAAATTTGTAAAAAAAAAGATTGTAAATATCACTGTTTTAGAAATTCAACTTATGTCTGTCCGTCAACTTTAATGCAAGGTGTCCGCGGGGTGCCAAATGAATAAAGGTATTCAGACTCTCGGAGTTGTAGTCAGGAAGCAGTGGATGTTGCGATTGTATACTCTCGGTAGGTGAGGTAACTAACTTTAATCCGGTATAGGCTCGAACCGTAACTATACTCTCTTTCAGTACAAAGAGTCCCGCAAAATGGATATATTTACTCATCAGGCAAGCGGTTATTAGTTATAACTATTGTTTTGGAAATATTCCCTAACAGTATTACATTTGAATTCCTGCCTGTACAAAAAGTATGAAACTTAGCACAAAGTCCGACTCTTTTGATTGAACCGAATGTACACTACCTCTACAGCGTTTGATTGATGAATTCAATAGCATTCATTGATACTGAGATTGAGCCGCGAAGCCTAAAGGTTCTCGATATTGGAGGTGTGAGGACGGATGGGAGTACCTTTCATAAAGCCTCAGTTCCGGATTTTATTCAATTCTTAAATGGAACCAGGTTCGTCTGCGGGCACAACATCATCAACCATGACATCAAATATATTGGTCGTGCACTGAATGAGGCGAAGATCTCTATTTATGATGCCATCGATACTTTATTTCTCTCACCACTTCTATTTCCTTCGAAACCCTATCATGCTCTTCTGAAAGACGATAAGCTTCAAACAGAGGAAGCAAACAATCCCTTAAACGATGCAATTAAAGCGAAGGATCTGTTTTACGACGAGGTAGCAGCCTTCAGGCAATTAGACGATAAGCTCAAGCAGATTTATTACGCCTTGCTGAATGACAAGAGAGAGTTTCGTTCCTTCTTTCTGTTTTTAAACTATGTGAGTGAGACCGGCAATGCAGAGCAATTGATCAGACAGAAATTTGGACCTGAGATCTGTGCTGATGTTGACCTTCAATCCATTATTGACGAACAACCAGTAGCATTATCCTACTGTTTGTCCCTTCTAAATTCGTTTATTACCCACAAAAAAACGTACTCTATCACTCCGCCCTGGGTACTGAAGAAATATCCTGAGGTAGAGCGGATTATGTTTCGGCTGCGAAACAAACCATGCCTGAGAGGGTGCATGTATTGCGATCAGGCTCTGGATGTACATAAAGCCCTGAAGCGATTTTTTGGCTATGATACTTACAGAAGCTATGGCGGAGAACCATTGCAGGAAAAAGCGGTAAAAGCTGCCGTTAACAATAAATCTATCCTTGCCGTTTTTCCCACAGGAGGAGGGAAGTCCATTACCTTTCAGGTTCCAGCTTTAATTGGCGGCGAAAATGCCAGGGGATTAACAGTTGTTATTTCTCCGCTACAGTCACTAATGAAAGATCAGGTGGATAACCTGGAAAAAGCGGGAATTACAGAGGCGGTGACCATCAACGGTTTGCTTGACCCTATTGAACGGTCTAAATCTGTTGAGAGAGTAGAAGACGGCTCTGCATCCATTCTTTATATTTCACCCGAGTCTCTTCGCTCAAGAACTATAGAACGATTACTTCTGGGGAGAAAAGTTGTACGTTTTGTAATAGATGAGGCTCATTGTTTTTCCTCCTGGGGACAGGATTTCAGGGTCGACTACCTTTATATAGGTGATTTTATTAAGTCCCTTGAGGAGAAGAAGAATCTGGAGGATGGGATTCCGGTATCTTGCTTTACCGCCACTGCCAAGCAGAAAGTAATTGAAGATATACAAGAGTATTTTAAAGAAAAACTCTCCATTGAACTGGAGCTGTTTACGTCAACTGCCTCGCGTACGAACCTTCATTATAACGTTTTTGAAAAAGATAATGAAGAGGAAAAGTATCAGGCTGTCAGAGATTTAATAGAAGAGAAGAATTGTCCCACCATTATTTATGTCTCCAGAACGCGAAAAGCTTATTCTCTTGCTGAGAGATTAACTAAAGACGGGTTCAATGCCAGAGCTTTCCATGGCAAAATGGAGGCGAAGGAAAAGACAGCTAACCAGAACGCGTTTATAGCTGGGGAAGTACCGATTATCGTAGCTACCTCAGCATTCGGAATGGGTGTCGACAAGAAGGATGTCGGGATGGTGATCCATTTTGAGATTTCCGATTCGCTGGAGAACTATGTTCAGGAGGCAGGCAGAGCAGGCCGGGATGAAAAAATGTTGGCGGACTGTTTTGTATTGTTCAACGAGGAAGATCTAAGCAAGCACTTTATTCTCTTAAATCAAAGCAAGCTTTCCATTAAAGAGATTCAGCAGGTTTGGAAAGCAATAAAAGATATTACCAGGCTCCGGTCCAGTGTATCTAACTCTGCATTAGAGATTGCACGAAAGGCGGGTTGGGATGATAGTGTAGCGGAAATAGAGACCAGGGTAACCACCGCCATTGCAGCCTTAGAGGATGCGGGCTATCTTAAGCGAGGCCAAAATATGCCGAGGGTGTTTGCCAATAGCATTTTATCGAAGAATGCTCAGGAGGCGATTGATAAGATTCACGCTTCGGCACGCTTCGACGAAAAACAAAAGCAGCAAGGCATCAGAATTATTAAGAAGCTTTTTTCGAGCAAGAGCAGGAAGCAAGTTGGCGATGAGTCGGCAGAATCGCGTATTGATTACATCAGCGATCATCTGGGAATCGTGAAGGAAGAAGTGATCAAGATCGTCACACTTCTTCGTGAGGAAAAGATCCTGGCCGACGCAAAGGACCTTACTGCTTTCATCAGGAGAACTGAAAATAAGAACAGGTCCCTGAGTATCCTTGAAGCGTTCAGCAAGATTGAAAGTTTTCTACTGAGCTATCTTCAGGAAGAGGAAAAGATCTTGCATATCAAGGAACTGAACAGGATGCAGAAGCACGAGGCCTGGAAGAAGTGAGCACTAACAGGATAAAAACTATTCTTAACTTCTGGGCGATCAAGAACCTGATAAAGCGCCGCAACCTTGAACATCATCATCACCATATTGCTGTGCTTTCGCTCCATCGGGTGGAAACATTAAAAGAGAAGCAGGAGAAACGATATGAGCTGTCTAAGTTCCTGGTCGGTTATCTCTATGAAAAGAGTCGCCTCCTGATTTCAGAGGAGGATAAGGACAGGGAAGAAGTGCTGGTCGAATTTTCGGTGTTGGAATTAAAGGCAGCATACGAACGTGAATTGAGCCTTTTTGCAGTACAGGTATCTGTGGATGATGTAGAAGATGCTCTTTTTTATCTTTCAAAAATTGAAGCGATTAAAATTGAAGGTGGTTTTCTGGTTGTTTACAACCGCCTGACCATTGAGCGCCTGGAACAGGATAACAAGGTGCGCTACAAGGTAGAGGATTATAAAAAGCTAAATCAGTTTTACGAGAGTAAGATTCAGCAGATCCATATTGTGGGTGAATATGCCAAGAAAATGATCACCGACTATAAAAATGCCCTGCAGTTTGTGGAAGATTATTTCCAGCTGAACTATCAGTCCTTCCTCAATAAATATTTCAAAGGCAGTCGCCAGAATGAAATACGGAGGAACGTTACGCCCGCAAAGTTTCAGCAGCTATTTGGAGAGTTATCACCCACCCAGTTGAAGATCATTAATGATAACGATTCCAGGTATATTGTGGTAGCAGCAGGGCCGGGGAGTGGTAAAACCAGAGTACTGGTTCACAAGCTGGCTTCATTACTTTTGATGGAGGATGTGAAGCATGAGCAATTATTGATGCTTACCTTTTCGCGGGCGGCCGTAACCGAATTTAAGAAGCGTTTACTGAAGCTGATAGGCAACGCAGCGAATTACATCGAGATAAAGACCTTTCATTCTTACTGCTTTGATTTACTGGGCAAGGTTGGCAGTCTGGAAAAGTCGGATATGATTTTGAAAAAGACGATTGAGAAGATCAGGAACCAGGATGTAGAAGCAAGCCGCATTACAAAAACCGTGTTGGTGATCGACGAAGCGCAGGACATGGATGAGGATGAGTTTTATTTGGTGAAGGCATTGATGGAACATAATGAAGAGATGAGGGTAATTGCCGTGGGCGATGATGATCAGAATATCTACGAATTCAGAGGCGCCAGTTCCCAGTTTCTGGAACGATTTCTCCGTAGTAACCGCTCTGTTAAACACGAGTTGGTTGAAAATTACAGAAGCAAAAGTAACCTCGTAGAGTTCACTAATCAGTATGTAAGCAGAATACAGTACCGCCTCAAAGAGACGCCCGTGATCGCAAAACAATTAGATTCGGGGAGGATAAAAGTGGTTCAGTACCATGGTGGCAACTTGACTACGCCGGTGGTTCGCGACCTAATAGCTAGTGAGCTAAGAGGGGCGACTTGTGTGCTGACCAAGACCAATGAGGAAGCGATGCAAATCGCAGGATTGCTGCTGAAAAACAAGATTCCTGCCAAATTGATCCAGTCGAACGATAGCTTCAACCTGTTCAATCTGCTCGAGGTGCGGTTTTTTCTGCAGACCTTAAAGCTGGACGAGGATACCTACATTATACCTGATGAAGATTGGGAACATGCAAAGCGGGAGCTTGTGAACCGGTATCACACCAGTACAAAACTGGAAATCTGCAAGAACATCATTCGGGATTTTGAAGCCACCAACCCCAAGCGGAAGTACAAAACAGACTTGGAGGTTTTTATCCGGGAGTCGAGG
>Ga0307408_100003502_pt1 | contig 10696 bp, 7 predicted proteins | sample 322Cmetagenome_FD_202116 | JGI IMG/M metagenome (GOLD analysis project Ga0307408, IMG submission 202116) | Maize rhizosphere microbial communities from greenhouse at UC Davis, California, United States - 322HYB-C-3 | ecosystem: Host-associated > Plants > Roots > Rhizosphere > Soil | place: USA... | reverse complement strand
ACGGCCACTCCCAGGGCGTGCTGGACATGATCCGCCGGCTCAAGTCCGATCCGGTTGCTGCGCATGTGGATGTCATTGGCGGCCAGGCTGCCACCCGCGAAGGTGCCCAGGCCCTCATCGACGCCGGCGCCGACGGCATCAAGGTGGGCGTGGGTCCCGGCTCCATCTGCACCACCCGCGTGGTGGCAGGCGTGGGTGTCCCGCAGATCACCGCGATCTACGAATCGGCGAAGGCTGCGATCCCGGCCGGCGTGCCGCTGATCGCCGACGGCGGCCTGCAGTACTCCGGCGACATCGGCAAGGCACTGGTTGCCGGTGCCGACACCGTGATGCTGGGCTCGCTGCTGGCCGGCTGTGACGAGTCCCCGGGCGAGCTGATCTTCGTCAACGGCAAGCAGTTCAAGTCCTACCGCGGCATGGGTTCCCTCGGTGCCATGCAGTCCCGCGGCAAGAACACGTCCTACTCGAAGGACCGCTACTTCCAGGCTGACGTCTCCGGTGACGACAAGCTGATTCCGGAGGGCATTGAGGGCCGGGTGGCCTACCGCGGCCCGCTGGCCTCCGTGGCCTACCAGCTGGTGGGCGGCCTGCGCCAGACCATGTTCTACACCGGAGCGCCGACCATCCCCGAGCTCAAGGCCCGCGGCAAGTTCGTCCGCATCACCCCGGCCGGGCTGAAGGAATCGCACCCGCACGACATCCAAATGACGGTCGAGGCGCCGAACTACGGTTCCCGCTGATCCCGGTGGTTGAACGTCACGGAGGGAGGCGGGTATTTTTCCCCGCCTCCCTCCGCATTTAAGTGCCTACCCGGCAGGCTGCAGTTCCCGCGTAAGTTCTTCGAGAGTGGGGGGATTGGCACCCGGCCGGCCGACAGTAATCGCGGCAGCTTTTGATGCGGTCCTGCCCAGGGTTTCCAGGACGGAAGGCGCCAAGCCATCGGTGCTGCGGCAGAGCAAGCCGTAGATCAGGGCTGCCATGTAGGAATCGCCGGCACCGATAGTGTCGGCAACCAGGGTCTTAACGGACGGAGTCTGCACCTGCGTGACGGGTGTTGCCAGCAGCGAACCGGCCGAACCCATGGTGATCACAGCCAGGCCTGCACCGAGTCCCAGGATCCGCGCGGCGGCGTCCTCGAACGCCATTCCAGGGTAGAGCCATTGGGCGTCCTCGTCGCTTAGCTTCACCACATCCGTCAGTGGAGCCAGGTCTTCGAAAACAGCGAGGGCCTCCGCATGGCTGCCGAGGAGCGCGGGGCGGATATTGGGATCGTAGGAGACCAGGCATTCCCGGTGTGCCCGTTCCAGGAGGCTCTTGACGGCACTGGCTCCGGGCGCCAGGAAGCTGGCGATCGAACCAGTGTGGAGCACCTTGGGGAATTCGGCGGGGTGTACCGGCGGCAGCTGCCAGGAGATGTCGAACTCGTAGCTGGCGGACCCATCAGCGTCCAACGTGGCAGTAGCGGAAGCCGTGCGGCCGGGCGATTTTGACCCTGGCAGCAGCGTCACCCCGGCGCTGCCGAGGTGACGCTCGATCAGGGCGCCGCGTTCGTCGTCGCCGATTGAGGTCAGGAGGCTGGTTCGCACACCCAGCCGCGCCAGCCCGTAGGCCACGTTGGCAGGCGAACCGCCGGGGTGCTCCACCGTGCCTTCGGAGGTGCTGACGACATCGACGAGGGCTTCGCCGACCACGATGACATCGGGGGCGGGGGTGTTGGCGCCGGGGCCTTTGGTCTGGTGCATGTGGGAAGACTTTCGTGAAGGCAAGCGCGGACCTGCCGCCCGGGGCAGGCGGGCAGGTCCGCGAACAGGAAGGGGAGTGGGGGACAGCGGTGGTACGGGGGTCAGGCGGTGGCCGCGCCTGTCATGATGGCCACCGCGTCGGTCATGCTGTGCGACTTCGGCGTGATCGTGGCGGCGCACTTGCCGAGGCGCTGGATGTGGATCCTGTCGGCGACGTCGAACACGTGCGGCATGTTATGGCTGATCAGGATGACGGGAAGTCCGCGGTCCCGGAGGTCCCGGACCAGCTGTAGCACCTGGTTCGACTCCCGCACGCCAAGCGCCGCTGTGGGCTCGTCCAGCACCACCACCTTGGAACCGAACGCTGCTGCGCGTGCCACGGCCACGGCCTGGCGTTGGCCGCCGGAAAGGTTCTCGACCGGGACGGTGACATCCTGGAGCGTCGAAATTCCGAGGCGGGTGAGCTCCTCCTTCGCCTTACGGCGCATGCCCTTGGTGTCCAGGACACGGAACAGCTTCCCGAGCGGTCCGGGCAGGCGTTCCTCCCTCCCCAGGAAGAGGTTGGAGGCAACGTCCAGCGCGGGCGATACGGCGAGGTTCTGGTATACGGTCTCGATGCCGTGGGCGCGGGCATCCTGGGGCCGCTTGAAGTGCACCTGCTTCCCGGAGACCTCAAGCTCGCCTGAGTCCGGAACTTCGGCCCCCGTGAGGCACTTGATGAGCGTTGATTTGCCGGCGCCGTTATCGCCGATGATGGCCAGCACTTCACCGGGGTAGAGGTCTAGGCTGACGCCGTCCAGGCCAACAACCTTGCCGAAGGTCTTGACGAGGTTTCGTGCCTTGAGGATCGGCTGCCGTGTTCCAGCGGCGGGGGATTCAAATCCGGTGGAGGTCATGACTTCACCTTTCGGATCCACTGGTCGATGGACACAGCGATGATGATGAGAACGCCGACGGCAAGGGTCTGGAACAGCACGTCCAGGCCGGCCAGGGACAGCCCGTTGCGGAAAACGCCCACGATCAGGGCGCCGAGGAGCGAGCCCCAGACTGAACCGCGCCCCCCGAAGAGGCTGGTTCCACCGATCACGACGGCGGTGATGGAGTCCAGGTTCAGGTCCACGCCCGCGTTGGGGCTTGCTGCGTTGGTGCGGCCGATCTGGATCCAGGCACCGATGGCCAGGACGGCACCGGCTGCAAGGTAGACGCTCATCAGGACGCGGTTCACGGGAATACCGGCCAGGCGGGCCGCTTCCTTGTCGTCACCCACGGCGTAGACGTGGCGTCCCCAGGCGGTCTTGCCCAGGATGAAGGCGACGGCAACGTAGAGCAGGAGCATCACGACCACCCCGGAGGAGATCCTGACCGGGCCCACCGGGAACGTGGACCCCATCGCGGTGAGCAGGTCCGGCATTGCCGAGCCGCGTACCGTGGAGCCGCCGGAGTACAGCAGGGTCAGGGCGATGAAGATGTTCAATGTTCCCAGCGTCACGATGAACGGGGGGAGTTTGAACCGGGTCACCAGGAAGCCGTTGAGCGCCCCGGCGGCGAGGCCGACGACGAGTCCGGCCAGGAGTGCCAGCGGCGCTGGCATGCCGTTGTTCACGGATAGTTGGGCCACCACCATCGAGGCCAGGATCATCACCGCGCCCACGGACAGGTCGATGCCCGCCGTGAGGATGATGAGGGTCTGGGCGATGGCCAGGGTTCCGACGACGGAAACCTGCTGGGTGATCAGGGAAAGGTTCTCGACCCGCAGGAAGCGGTCATTGAGGAGGCCGAACACCACTACAGCGACCAGCAGCACGATGGCCGGGCTGAGCGCAGGATAACGGTGCAGGACGTTGCGGATCCGGCTGAGCGGGGTCTGCCGGTCGAGGAATTCCTCTGCAAGGTCAGTGGTGGCTCTTGCGGCCGGCGGTCCGGCCGTCTGTTGTTGCGTCATTGCTGCTCCTGTCACTCCCCGGACCTACTTGCCCCAGCAGATCTGGGTGGCGTCCGTCGTCGTGATGCTCTTGACACCGTCGGCCGCCTGATCGGTGACCAGTTCGACGCCGGTGTTGTAAAAGTCCAGGCCCGGGGAGTTTTCCGGCTTCTTGCCGGTCTTGGCCAGGTCCACGATCGCCTTGACTCCGAGTTCGGCCATCTTGACCGGGTATTGCTGGGCGGTAGCACCGATGACTCCGGACTTGACGTTGTTCACGCCGGCGCAGCCGCCATCGACCGAAACCACCAGGACGTCCTTTTCCTTGCCCGCCGACTTCAGCGCTTCGAAGGCGCCGGCGGCTGCGGGTTCGTTGATGGTGTAGACAACATTGATGTCCGGGTTCTTGGAGAGCAGGGTTTCCATGGCCGTGCGGCCGCCGTCTTCGGCGCCCTGGGAGGCCTGGTTGCCGACAATTTCGTACTCGCCGCCCTTGCCGCCGGTGTACTTGCCGGTCTTGGCTTCGTCGCCGTTCTTCTTCTTGTCGGCGGTGTCGATGCCCAGGCCGGTCAGGAATCCCTGGTCGCGGTTGTAGTCCACGGAGACAACCTTGTCGTCGAAGAGGTCGATCAGCGCGATGGTGGCCTTCTTGCCACCCAGCTGGGCAGCGGTCCACTTGCCGATCAGCTCACCCGCGGCGAAGTTGTCGGTGGCGAAGGTGATGTCGGCGGCGTCCGCGGGGTCCGGCGGGGTGTCCAGGGCAATGACGAACAGACCGGCGTCCTTCGCTTTCTTCAGGGCATCGACGACGGACGGGCCGTTGGGCGTGATCAGGATGCCTTTGTCGCCCTTGGAGATGGCGTTCTCAATTGCCTGGATCTGGGTGTCCTCGTCACCGTCAGCCTTTCCGGCTGCGAGCTTGAGGTCGACGCCGTCCGTTGCGGCCGCCTTCTTCGCGCCGTCCTGCATGGAGACGAAGAACGGGTTCGACGTGGTCTTCACAATCAGCGATACACCGATTTTTTCCGAGGAGGTGCCGTCGGTGGATCCTGTTGCGGATGAGTTGCCGCCGCAGGCCGAGAGGCTGAGCGCACCCAGGGTCAGGACTGCGCCGATGGCGAGCGAGCGGTGGACGGTGTGCCGCGGGGTCTTGGAACTCAACATTGAATCTCCTGGTCTGAGGGCACTTGGCGTGCCTGACAACGATGTCATCGCTCATGTAATCAACGTCACAGGGTAGAGTCAAGTGTGAATCGATGACGAAGAGCGAGGTTCTGACAACGATGTCTGATCGTTACCAATCCGAGGTCAGCAAGAACCGACCCACCATGCGCCATGTGGCAGCCTTGGCCGGCGTCGGAATCAAGACCGTGTCACGGGTCATGAATGACGAGCCCGGCGTTTCCGAAGCGACACGGCGGCGAGTTCTGGGAGCCTCCCAGCAGTTGCACTACCAACTGGACATGGCGGCCGGGAGCCTGCGCCGCGCCGGCCGGAAGACACTGTCCATCGGGCTGCTGCTGCCGAGCGTTGCCAACCCTTTCAGCAGCGAGATCCACCGTGCACTGGAAGACACCCTCGCCGAGCGCGGGATCGCCGTGTTCGCTGCCAGCCTCGACGACGATCCCGAGCGCGAGAAAGCTCTGGTGGCAGCGTTCCTCGGGCGCAGGGTTGATGGAATGGTCCTGACACCCATTGCCAGGAGCCAGGCCTACGTGATCCCCGAGCACTCGCGGGACATGCCCCTCGTCTTCATCGACCGCGAACCGGTGGGAATCGAGGCCGACGCCGTGGTGACCGACAATGCGGCCGGCTCAGCCCGTGCTGCGGCCCACCTCCTCAAGCACGGCCATACGAAAGTTGCCTATCTGGGTGACCGTCCTGACATCCAGACTGCCCGCGAACGCCGCAGGGGCTTCATGGAGGAACTCGGCAGGGCCGGCGTCGCCACAGCTTCTGTACCGCTTCGGGATGGCCTGCACGACGAAGAATCAGCGCGGCTCGCTGCCCACGAACTCCTCGCCGCGGAAAACCCGCCCACCGCCATCTTCTCCAGTCAAAACCTCGTGACGTTCGGTGTCATGCGGGCCCTCAAGGAGCGGGGGGAAAGCCACCGGGTGGCGTTGGTGGGATTTGACGACTTCACCCTCGCCGACATGGTGGAGCCAGGGATCACCGTGATCGCCCAGCACCCCGAGCGGATCGGGAAGCTGGCCGCCGAGCGGCTGCTCGCCCGGATAGACGGCGACGTCGCAGCTCCGCAGACTTACGTAGTCCCCTCCGAGCTGATTGAGCGTGGCTCCGGTGAGCTGCCGCCGTCGGACTGACCGACTGACCGCTTTTTAACGGCGCAACCACCACAAAGAATAAGGAGAATACCCATGACCAAAACCCTTTACGCCGAATTCACGGTCAAGCCCGGCCACGAAGAGCGTGTGGCCGGGATGATGCGCGAACTGACAGAGCATGTTCGCCGCGAACCCGGCAACGGGCTCTTCCTTCCCTACACCCGCGAGTCCAACCCCCGCGAGTACTTCGTGTTCGAGGTGTACCGGGACGAGGACGCATTCCGGGAGCACATCACCGCGGAGTATGGCGCCAAATTCAATGCTGAACTGGCAGACCTGATCGAGGAAGACGGCTCAGTCCTGACTTGGCTGCATCCGGTGGAATAGTTTTGCTGGGGTCCGGCAGGCCCAGCCGCCGGACACTGGGGGCTGAGCCTGCCGAAACCCGCCTGTTTAGCCCCGGGCTTTCCCTCCGGCGTTGACCGCCTTAAGGGATTCCAGGAACATGGCTTGTTTTATCGGGGTGACGGTGAGCGACTTCAAGTGGGCGGTGCCGCCGTCGGCGAACAGGGCTACCTGGCCGGCTCCCTCAGCAGGGAAGACCTGGTCGGTGATGGTGCCCAATCCACCTTGGGCGAAGACCTCCACGGAGGACCTGTCCACGTAGATCCGTAGCGTCACGTTTCCTTGCGCGTCCACCAAGACCGGTGCCGAATCGACAGAGCTGAACAACGGGTGGAAGCCCATGTTGCCGGAGTTCCCGCGATCGATGTACACCTCCTGTGTCGCGGCGTCATAGCCGATCACCGTCGACGATGCCCCGTCACCGAGAACGGTGATGCCGGACTTCGCTGCCGTCCCCGGGTTGAAGGTGACGTCGATGCGCTGGACCTGCCCCGATGCTGCGGAAGGCAGCGCGTGTGTTCCGGAGCTGAGGGCTCTGCCGGCTGCTTCTGTGTAGCTGGGAGCGTATGCAAGCCCGTCTACCTGCTTGGCTGCCTTTTGCGTCAGCCGCGGACCGGCCGGAGTCTGTGTGAGACCCACTTCGCGGGGCAGCGACATGGCACTGCGCCAGGGGAAGGTGGGAATGGCGTTCGCGTAATCCCAGTTGTTCATCCAGCCAAGCATCACGCGTTTGTCGTCGGGCATGTTGCCGAACGAGACAGACGCGTAGTAGTCCCGGCCGTAATCCAGCCAGTCGTACGTGTTGATCCGTGGCTTCGCCGGTTGCGCAGAGGCGATGAATTCATCTGCCAGGATGTGGCCCCATCCGAAGCGATTGTTGTCCACAATCCGGATATGTGCGGAGCGGCCCCTGAATTCGGCGACGTCCCATGAAGCCCAGTCGAGCACTTCGCTGTTCGCGCCGCTGGTGGAACGGACCACCTGGCCGTCAACCACCAGATTGACGGTGGTTTCGTCGGAGCGCGGCACGGCAGCCTGGTCGGTCAGCATGATGTGATCCAGCGTGAGGTGTCCCCATCCTCCGGTTGCCTGGTCCACGATCCGTAGCCGGGCTTGCTTACCCGCGAATTCGGAGACGTCCCAGCCCTTCCAGTTGAGTTGGCCGGCGTCATTCCCTGCCAGTGTCCGGACTACGGCGCCGTCAACGAGCAGCTGCGCCTCAAGGACCTGTCCGGTTTCCGGTGTCCGGTGTCCGCCACCAACCAGCAAGCTGACGAAATTCCGTGACACCGTGAACTCCGGGGAGGTCAGTGTGCCTTGGCGTTCATCGCCGGGAGCGCCACCGGTTTCGAAAGTGTTGATGCGTTTGGCGCCGATGGAATAGTCTCCGCCCGAAGTGGCCGGCTGGAACGACGGCGCGAGGTCGCCGGTGCCGGTCCAGCCCGCTTCGGCCAGCGTGGTTCCGTCAGGGACCTCGAAACCGTCGAACAGAAGATGGCCCGGCGGAGGCGTGTTATCCAGCTTGTCGGAGACGCGAGGATGTTGCCCGCCGCCGACAAGGAAGTTGATGTAGTCACTGTCCACCGTGAAATCGGGCGAGGACATGGTTCCCAACGGCCAGTCACCGTCGTTGAAGGAATTGACCAGCCCGGACCCGGCGAAGCCGCTCACGATGTTCTGGCCGGGCAGGGTTCCGGCGGCGGGAGCATCCGCGAAGGGGCCGTTCTTCCAGTTGCCGGGTTCGTTGTTGACGGTCCAGCCGTTGTAGGAGCCGTCATTGAAGCCACCGATCCGAGTGCCGGCGGGCAGGGAATCGCCGGGCTTGGTGCTTTCGGAGGTGAACGTGGTGCCGTCGAAGCTGCCCACGAAGTACTGTCCCGCAGAGCCTCCGGCCACTCCGCCCGGATTGATGTTGACTACCATGACCCACTTGATGTTGTTGGGGTCTCCGTCAACGGCCAGGGGGAAGAGATCGGGGCATTCCCACAGTCCGCCGGTGGCGTTTGCGGGACCGAACTCGCTGAGGGGAGCCCAGTCCTTGAGGTTGGTGGATTTGTAGAGCAGCACTTTATGATCAGTGGCTTCGACGGCGGTCATCACCCAATAGCCGCTCCCGTCAGGTGCGGTGTACCAGAAGACCTTGGGATCGCGGAAGTTTGCCGAGTTCCTGTTCAGGACCGGATTCGCGCTGTACTTGGTCCAGGTCTGTCCGTCGTCGAGGCTGTAGGCAAGTGACTGTGCCTGCAAACCGCTGAGCGGAGATGCGTGCTTGTAGGCGCTGGTGTAGATCGCAACCAGCGGCGGGTTTTCCACTGTCCCGAAGCCGGACGAATTGCCCTTGTCCACCACGACGCTCCCGGAGAACACGTCTTCCTGGTCATCCGTGGAGATGGCCAGGGGCTGCTCCTGCCAGTGGACCAAGTCGGTGGAGGTGGCGTGGCCCCAGGACATGTTGCCCCACGTGTTTCCAAACGGGTTGTGCTGGTAGTACAGGTGGTAGACGCCCTTGTGGTAGACCATCCCGTTGGGATCATTCATCCAGTTCTTCGCCGGTGAAAAGTGGTACGCCGGCCGATAGGTTTCCTGGCCCAACGTGCTGCCCGTGCCGGGTCCGTCGGGAGGGTTCCGGCCGGACTTTTCTGCCATCGCGGGTCCGGCGCCGGCCAACGTCCCGGTCAGTATCAAACCCGCCAGCGTCAGGGCCGGGAGGACCTGCAGTCTTTCCTTGTGTATTTTGTGCATTTTTCTGGAATCGCCCTTCATCGCGCGTTCTGTTAGACAACGATGTCAATACGTGACGGAGCGTAGATTATGTCCAGGAGACAAGTCAACGAACAAGCCTCTTCAGCAGTCCTGACTCGACCATTGGCGTACTACTGCCTAGTCGCTAGCCCGCCGGACACCGTTGTCATTTGTCCACACTATTCGTGGGGCACGGAGGCGGCAGGTCCTACGCTTGAGGCATGCCTCCCACTGGCCATCCGGCCGAACTGCAACCCAAACGCGATCCGCAGCGCCGGCTGGCCCTGCGCCCCTACGCCCGGGCTGTAGCCCAGGTCCTGCGGGTCAGCTTCCGCGCCTCTCCGGGCGCGGTCATCATGAAGGTGCTCGGCTCGCTGATCTCAGCGGTGCTGCCCCTGGTCACCACATATTTCGCGGCCCTGACGACCACCGCTCTCGCGGCCGCCTACACGGGTGATGCCGGTGCCGGCCAGATGGCCATCGTCTATGTCATCATCACCGCCGCGCTGGGCCTCTTCTGGGGCGCCTTCACCAGCGTCGACCGCTACATCCAGCAGCTCATGAGCTTCAAAGTAGGCGCCATCGTGGGCGACCAGATGTACGAACGCTTCCTGGCCCTCGAGTTCTGGCGGTACGACGACAAAGAGACCGTTGACCTCTATGACCGTGCCAAGCGGTTCTCCGATTCCTATGCCCGGGTCCTTGACCGCATCGCCGGCATCTTCACCCAGCTCGTCTCGGTGATCCTGGCCGTAGGAGCCCTGCTGCTGGTCAGCTGGTGGATCGCGGTCATCGTCCTGGTGGCGATTGTGCCCAGCGTTTATCTGCAGTTCAAGCTCTCCCGCGAACAGATCGCGCACTGGAACACGCAGGTGGACTCCCGGCGGCAGCGCCGGATGATTGAGACCAACCTCCTCCGGCCCCAGCACATCGCGGAAATGCGGCTGTACGGAATCGTCGGTTTCCTGATGGATCTCCGGTCGAGGCTGCGGGACGCGGACGAGCGCCGCCGGCTCGATTTCCAGCGGCGGTACATCCCCAAGCAACTGGCTGCCGACGCCCTCCAGTATGGCGCCGAGGTGGTCTCGCTGATCTGGGTGGTGGGGCAGATCATCGCCCGCGCCCAGCCCGTCGGCCAGTTCCTCTACGTCCAGCAGATCGTCAGCCGGGCGCTGTCCACCGCGAACAACCTGGTCTCCTCCCTCAGTTCCATCGACGAGGATCTGGCAAACCTCAAGGACTACGAGCTGTTCATGGCCCTGCCCGTGCACTCCGAGCACGCGCCGCCGCTGCTGGCAGCGCCCCGCGAAGTGGAGCTCAGGGACATCCGCTTCACCTACACCGGGAGCGACATCGAAGTCATCCGCGGGATCAGCATGACCATCCGTGAGGGCCAGCACATCGCCATTGTGGGGGAGAACGGGGCCGGAAAGTCCACCCTGATCCGGATCCTTGCCGGCCTCTACCGGCCGGACTCCGGGCAGGTATTGCTCGACGGCGTGGACCTCGCCGCCGTTGACGTCACCTCCTGGCACCGGCACCTGGCGGTGCTGAGCCAGGAGTTCCTCAAGTACGAGTTCGCCACGGCCGCGGAGAAC
>Ga0307408_100003496_pt1 | contig 10709 bp, 7 predicted proteins | sample 322Cmetagenome_FD_202116 | JGI IMG/M metagenome (GOLD analysis project Ga0307408, IMG submission 202116) | Maize rhizosphere microbial communities from greenhouse at UC Davis, California, United States - 322HYB-C-3 | ecosystem: Host-associated > Plants > Roots > Rhizosphere > Soil | place: USA... | reverse complement strand
CAGGTAACAGTGACTGATGCCAATGGCTGTACAACAACTTCGTCAACAGTTATCGCAGAGCCAACAGCCGCACTTAAGGCAACCATCGCCAGCCAAACCAATGTAAACTGCTTTGGCAATTCAACGGGGGCTATCAACGTTGATGTAACTGGGGGAACAGCGCCATATACTTATGCCTGGAAGAATTTAGCAATAGCCACAGAAGATTTAAGCGGACTTCAAGCCGGTACTTATGAATTAACCGTAACCGATAAAAACGGCTGTACTGCACAATTAATTGCTACCATTACGCAGCCAGCCGCTGCATTATCCGCAGTTATTGCCAGCCAAACCAATGTAAACTGCTTTGGCAGCTCAACAGGTGCTATCAATGTTGATGTAACAGGTGGTACAGCGCCATATACTTATGCCTGGACGAATTTAACAGCTACGTCCGAAGATTTAAATAGCCTTACAGCTGGAGTGTATGAGTTAATCGTAACTGATAAAAACGGCTGTACCGCAAAGGTGAGTACTACGATTACCCAGCCAGCTGCAATATTAACAGCAACCATCGCCAGCCAAACTAATGTAGATTGCTTTGGCGGCTCAACAGGGACTATCAATGTGGATGTAGCAGGTGGCACAGCGCCATATACTTGTGCCTGGTCAAATTCAAGCTCTACTGCTGAGGACTTAAGCAGCCTTAAAGCGGGCACCTATGAACTAACAGTAACGGATAAAAATGGCTGTATTGCAACAGTGAGTACCACCATTACCCAGCCGGCTGGAAAACTGAATGCTTTGATTAACGATAAGGCCGATGTGGATTGCTTCGGCAGTTCTACGGGAAATATCAGCCTTACTGTTTCTGGGGGCACCGCCCCGTATACTTATTTGTGGAGTAACGGCAGCACCAACCAGAACCTGGCTAACATTAAGGCAGGCAATTATCAGGTAACAGTGACTGATGCCAATGGCTGTACAACAACTTCGTCCACAATTATTACAGAGCCAACAGCTGCACTTAAGGCAACTATCGCCAGCCAAACTAATGTAGATTGTTTTGGCAATTCAACAGGGGCTATCAATGTTGATGTAACTGGAGGAACAGCTCCATATACTTACGCCTGGTCAAATTCAAGCTCTATTGCTGAAGACTTAAGTGGCCTTAAAACGGGCGCTTACGAGTTAACAGTAACAGACCAAAACGGCTGTACCGCGAAGGTAAGTACCACCATTACCCAGCCAGCGGCAATATTAACAGCTACTATTGCTAGCCAAACCAACGTAAACTGCTATGGCAATTCAACGGGGGCTATCAACGTTGATGTAACTGGGGGAACAGCGCCATATACCTATGCCTGGAAGAATTTAGCAATAGCCACAAAAGACTTAAGCGGCCTTGCAGCTGGTACTTATGAATTAACCGTAACTGATAAAAATGGCTGTACTGCACAAGTGAGTGCTACAATTGGGCAGCCAACAGCTGCATTATCAGCAGCAATCGCTAGCCAAACCAATGTAAACTGCTTTGGCAATTCAACAGGGGGTATCAACGTCGATGTAACTGGAGGAATTGCTCCATACACTTACAACTGGAACAACGGAAAATACTCTTCAGAGGATTTAGCAAGCCTTGCAGCCGGTACTTATGAACTAACAGTAACCGATAAAAACGGTTGTACTGCAAACGTAAGCGCTACCATTACCCAGCCAGCTGGAAAACTAAATGCGTTGATTAACGATAAGGCCGATGTGGATTGCTTCGGCAACTCAACCGGAAGTATCAGCCTTACTGTTTCTGGGGGCGCCGCCCCGTATACTTATTTGTGGAGTAACGGCAGCACCAGCCAGAACCTGGCTAACATTAAGGCAGGCAATTACCAGGTAACAGTGACTGATGCCAATGGCTGTACAACAACGTCGTCCACAATTATTACAGAGCCAACAGCTGCACTTAAAGCAACTATCGCTAGCCAAACCAATGTAAACTGCTTTGGCAATTCAACGGGGGCAATCAACGTCGATGTAACTGGAGGCACAGCGCCATATACTTATGCCTGGTCAAATTCAAGCTCTACTGCTGAGGACTTAAGCAGCCTTAAAACGGGCGCTTACGAGTTAACAGTAACAGACAAAAACGGCTGTACCGCGAAGGTAAGTACCACCATTACCCAGCCAACAGCCTCACTTAAAGCAACTATCGCTAGCCAAACCAACGTAAACTGCTATGGCGCTTCAACAGGGGCAATCAATGTTGATGTAACTGGTGGGACGGCTCCATATACTTATAAATGGAACAATGGAAAATACACTTCCGAAGATTTAGCAGGCCTTAAAGCAGGTATTTATGAATTAACAATAACCGATAAAAATGGCTGTACAGGGATAGCTAGCGTTACGATTACCGAACCTGCTGCCGTTTTATTGGCCACAGTTGCTAGCCAAACTAACATAAACTGCTTTGGCGAGTCAACGGGAAGCATTAATGTAAACGTAAGCGGCGGCACCGCTCCGTATTCTTACAATTGGAACAACGGTAAATACACTTCAGAAGATTTAACCGGGTTAAAAGCGGGGGCTTACCAGTTAACAGTAACTGATAAAAATGGCTGTACTGCAAAAATCTCGGCGACAATAGCCGAACCTGCCGCAGAACTCAAAGCTAGCATTGCCAGCCAAAATAACGTTAACTGCTTCGGCGGCACAACCGGAAGTATCAGCCTTGCTGTAAGTGGTGGTACTGCTCCATATACTTATGCCTGGAGCAATAATAAAATAAGCCGGGATATAAGCAATTTATCCGCAGGTGTTTATGCAGTCACTGTAAAAGATGCAAAAGGATGTTCCGTCAACCTTAGTGCTACAATTCAGCAGCCGGTTTCTTCGCTGTCAGCTTCTATTGAGGGCACAGATGCAATTTGTTATGGAACTTCCACTGGCTCAATTAAATTGACTGTTGCGGGTGGTACTCAACCATACTCCTTCAAATGGAATAATAGCGGAACTACACAAAACTTATCTGCTATTCCTGCTGGCAATTATTCTGTGGTAATTACAGATGCAAATGGTTGCTCTGCTTCTGCGACAGCAAAAATTGGACAACCAGCATCAGCTCTTTTGATTTCTTCTACAGAGAAAAACAATATCACTTGCGAAGGAGCTGCCAATGGTTATATTAAATTAACTGTAAGTGGAGGAACAGCTCCATATTCTTACAATTGGAGTAATGGAAGTACAGACAAAGATATTTTTAACCTTGTACCAGGGGTTTATTCAGTAACCATTAAGGACGCGAAAGGCTGTACGCCGGTAACGCAATCGTTTAATATTACCGAACCGCAGGCTTTGAAAATAGTTTCTTTTGATAAGAAAGCAACATCATGTAAATATTCCACAGATGGAATGATTGAGGTTGATGTTCAAGGCGGAACACAGCCTTATAAATACATTTGGAACTTGAGGCCTGATATTAGCACACCTTATTCATATAACCTCGCGGCCGGTACCTATAGAATCACAGTCGTCGACAAAAACAATTGTTCTACATTTGCTGATGTAACAGTCGATGCGGGAAATTGTGCCCCTGTAGCAGTTAATGATAATTTTGAAACTGAGAAAGACAAGCAAATTTCAGGTACAGTTGCAAAAAATGACACAGACCCAGATGGGGACGTACTAACATTTACAAAGGCAACTAATACAGCCAATGGAAATGTAATCTTTAATTCCGACGGAACTTTTGTGTATACACCTGCTAGCGGTTTCTCTGGAACAGACAGCTTCACCTATCAAGTTTGCGACGCCCGCGGATTATGTGCAATAGCAAAGGCAACCATCACAGTATTGCCAACTACAATAGTGTATTTAACCCCTCGTACGCAAATTGTTTCAGAAGGTAAAAAGGTTTATGTGACAGCTGCTCTTAAAGAACCTTTCTCAGAAGATGTAACTGTTACCTTTAAATATACAGGTTCAGCCATTAAGGAACGTGATTTCTTCCTTTTTGAGCAATACGAAAAAATTAGAATTCCTAAAGGCGCAACTACCGCAACCGAAAAGATAACTATAGCGGCAATTACCGATAACCTTGATGAAGATGATGAGGATGTAAACATTTCTATTGCTTATGTTTCTAATAGCAGGGTTAAAATAGGGGATGGCGCTACGATTATAATCAATGACATTTATCCACCTCTTCCTGCTGAACCTAACCCTGTAAAAGAGGAACCATCCAATCCGCTTATCACAGTACATCCATTAGTGTCTCCCAATGACGATTCGCAAGGAAATAACTACTTCTTTATCGAGAATATCTTCTCTTATAAAAACAATGAGGTGGTGATTTTTAATCGTTGGGGAGGAGAGGTGTTTAGGCTCAAAAACTATAATGAGTCCGACAGGGTATTTAAAGGCTATGCAAACAGGGGTATTACCAATACCAGTGCGCCATTGGTTGATGGGGTATACTATTATTTAATTTATACATTCCCAGAGCTAAATGGCAAAACTGTAAGGCACGTGAATAAAGGTTATTTGATCATTAAACGATAAAATTATAACGATTGGTGGCGGTAGGTAAGGCTTGGCGAAACGAAATTTTTAAGCGCGAAAAGAACTTTTTCAATTGAAGCTTGTTCTGCTTGAAAAATTAACGTTTTGGCGTTATAAATTTTATCAACTATGAAATCAACTTCTAAATCGATAGCTGCTGGGGTAGCCGCAGTGGCTCTTTTTTTCACAACTGCCGCTAAGGCACAAACTGAACCTAAAGAAACCGACTCGAAGGACACGCGAATAGGCATAGGCTTAAGCCTCGGGTTACCAACAACAGATGGATTCAACTTCGCTATAGGTGGTGACCTACGTTTACAAAAGGATTTTTCGTCCAACATCTCTGGTATTGCTTCAATAGGATATACCAATTTTTCAGCAGAAGGCGAGAATGCAGGCAGTGTTGGCTTTATTCCCCTAAAAGCTGGTATTAAAGTTTTCCCAATGGAGCGCTTTTATATTTCGGGCGAAGTTGGTGCAGGTTTTGGTACTGATGATGGACAGGGTACCTCATTTGTATGGGCGCCTGGTATCGGCTTAGGGTTTAACAACGGTGTCGACCTCGGCCTTCGCTACGAGGAATTCCGTAAAGATGGTTTTGGCTTAGGGCAAGTTGCTTTAAGAATTGCATACGGTTTTAACCTCAGCAGATAGGTTTTTTAATGAAAATTTTACATAAAGCCTTGCAAATTTTGCAGGGCTTTGCTGTTTTGGCCCATTTTGGTGTCTTTGACACACTAAGTTGGCTCTATAAAAGCCAAAACACTTAGCTTGTTTACAATAGGAATGTCAAATTCATTCAAAAAAATATTGCCGAACTCATAAAAAACAGAAGCATTTCAAAATAAAGTTTCAGAAAAGGCAGATTTGATTATTTTTGCGTTGCAACATCCAATATATATGTCAGAAACAGCTTCTTTAAACCTTGGCGACAAAACGTATGAGCTGTCGGTAACAACCGGCACAGAAAATGAAAAAGCAATTGATATTTCAAAGCTTCGCGACTTAACCGGTTACATTACCTTAGATAGCGGTTACAAAAACACAGGTTGTACTAAAAGTGCCATTACCTTTTTAGATGGCGAACAAGGTATACTTAAATACAGAGGATATCCTATTGAACAGCTTGCAGAAAAAACGTCATTTCTGGAAGTTGCACATTTGTTAATTTATGGAGAGCTCCCTACTAAAGCTCAATTAAGTGATTTTCAGGCGCAATTAAGCAAACATGCGCTACTTCACGAAGATATTAAGAAATTTTACGACGGTTTCCCTCCAAAGGCACATCCAATGGGGCAGCTTGTTTCCTTAGTAAGTTCGTTATCAGCTTTCGATCCTGAGAGTTTGAACCCACATCCGAGCAAGGAAGATATTAATTTAACTATCATCAAGTTATTGGCTAAAATGCCAACAATTGTGTCCTGGATTTATAAAGGTTCTTTAGGTGAGCCTTTCATTTATCCTCAAAACAAGCTTGATTATGTTACCAATTTCATGAATATGACCTTTGGCCAGGTAACTCATGAAATTGATATTGATCCGGTTGTTATTGATGCAATGAATAAATTGCTTATTCTGCATGCAGACCACGAGCAAAACTGTTCTACTTCAACAGTACGTATCGTTGGTTCTTCAGAGGCCAATCTATATGCATCAATATCTGCAGGTATTTCTGCCCTTTGGGGCCCACTTCACGGTGGTGCTAACCAGGCGGTAATAGAGATGCTTGAAAAAATTAAAGAAGACGGTGGCGACACTGATAAATGGATTGCCAAAGCAAAAGATAAAAACGATCCGTTCAGATTGATGGGCTTTGGCCATAGGGTATACAAAAACTTCGACCCTCGCGCTAAAATCATCAAAAAAGCATGTGATGACATTCTTGCAAAATTAGGTATCAACGATCCGGTACTTGAGATTGCTAAAAAATTAGAGGAAGCAGCTTTAAATGATCCATATTTCGTAGAACGTAAATTATATCCAAACGTAGATTTCTATTCTGGTATCATTTATAGAGCTTTAGGTTTCCCAACCGATTTATTTACGGTATTGTTCGCTTTAGGTCGTTTACCAGGATGGATTGCTCAGTGGAAAGAGCTTCGCGAAAACAAAGAGCCGATTGGACGCCCACGCCAAGTGTATGTAGGCCATGTTGAAAGAGAATTTGTTGAATTATCAAGTAGATCATAGGATAACCAATAGAAATACTTTAGTTAAAGCCCGGACATTTTGTTCGGGTTTTTTTATGCTTTGAAAACACCATGCTGCTTAGAATAGAGAATCTCCCTGAGAAGAAATTTATTGGAAAACATTTTGAAACAAGCCTGGCCGAAAACAGGACATTTGAACTTTGGCGAAGCTTTATGCCTATCAGAAAGGAGATTAAAGATCTGGCAAGTAATCGGCTTTTTTCAATTCAGGTTTTTAAAAAGAATTTAGATTTCGGCCGATTCAATCCAGATGTGGTGTTCGAGAAATGGGCTGCGGTAGAAGTTAACTCCTTTGATCAACCCATGCCGGAAGGAATGGATAAATACGTTATAACCGGCGGCTTATATGCAGTTTTTATTCACAAAGGAGTACATGAAACATTTCCAAAGACCTTTGAATACATCTTTAAGTACTGGCTTCCAGGCTCCGGCTATGTGTTAGATGGCCGTGAGCATTTCGAGATTATGGAAGAGGGCTACAGCATAACAGATCCAGATGCAGAGGAAGAAATCTGGATACCTATCAAACTAAAGTAACTCTTCTAAAACACCCTTTCCCTGGCGCAGGATTTCAAATTCGCCTGTGGTGCAATCAACTACGGTAGATGGAAGATTGTCGCCGTAGCCCCCATCTATTACGAGATCTACCTTATCGCGGTACTTTTCATAAATCAATTCAGGATCTGTTGAGTATTCAATAATCTCATCCTCATCATGTATCGAAGTTGAAACAATGGGGTTTCCCAATTGCCGAACTATCTCCCTTGCAATATTATTATCAGGCACCCTAATACCCACAGTTTTCTTGTTGGAGCTTAGCAGTTTGGGCACATTGGTGTTTGCATTAAAGATGAATGTAAATGGTCCGGGAAGAGCTTTTTTTGCTAATCGAAATACCGAGGTATCAATGGGTTTTATATAATCAGAAATATGGCTCAGATCGTAGCAGATAAAAGAAAAGTTGGCTTTTTCAGGTTTTATACCCCTGATTTGGCAGATTTTTTCAATGGCTCTTTGATTAGTAATATCGCATCCTAAGCCATAAATTGTATCCGTTGGATAAATAATCAATCCGCCCTTCTTTAATACATTTACAACTTGTTGTATGGCTTTATCGCTGGGATTGCTTTGGTATATTTTTAAAAGCATGTTTTGTTGTTTAAGGTTAAAAGTAAACAAACTAAATAAGGTAAAGGTTAAAAGTCTATATATATTAAATGAATTCGACTTTAACGTTATTTGTTTTTGGATATCCGGTGCATGTTAAAATCCAGCCTTCGTTTATGTCGCTCTCAGATAATGCCTCATTAATATCCAAATGAACCTCACCACTTTTGCAGATTGCAACACAGCTGCTGCAAACTCCTCCCTTGCAGCTATAAGGAAGTGGCAAGCCTTGTTTTAAGCCTGCATCCAGAATATTTTCTCCCGACAACACTGGCACCATGTGCGATTGCGCATTAATTATAATCTCAATGGTAGTTTCAGGGTAGTGGCTCCTGCTTGCCTGTGTGGATCGCATGACATTAGGCAGGAAATTTTCTCTGAGGATATTTTCTTTAGGAAAATGCATCAAACCGATTGTAAAACCTAACATGCGCATATAGGCGAATGGCCCACAAAGGAGAAAGATGCTATGCTCTTTTTCGAAGCGAAGATATTGTTCAATCAAAAGCTCAGCGCTAATATTACTTAACCGGCCTCGATTAGCCAGCCGTTGTAGTGGTTCAGAAAAAAGGTTGATAATGTTCAAGGCTGCTTGTTCAGCTGCGAGACTCTCAATGTAGCTCAAAAATAAGGCGTCTTCCTCATTTCTGTTACTGTAGATTAGATGAATAACGCTTTGCGGCTCCAGCTTAAGTAGATGCCTGATTTGAGGAAGTATTGGAACTATGCCACTTCCGGCCGCAAAACAGAAAATATCTCGTTTAAAAGTTTGCTGCGGTGCCACAAAAAATCTCCCGGCAGGAGGAAGTGAGTATACAAGGTCACCTTCCTTCCAGTTTTGAAGAATATATCTCGAAATGGAGCCATTGTCGACCTTTTTAACAGTGATTTTCAGCGGCTCGCCAGGTATGCTTAGAATTGAATAGGAGCGCCTCAGTTCCTGTTTTTCTGTACGGATTATGAATGTTAAGAATTGGCCGGGCTTAAAGTTGAATTCTGTACCTTCCTCAAGTTCGAGCTGGTAAGTTTTCGCAAGGGGAGTTTCTTGCTTTATAGATGTAATTTTGAATTGAAGAGTCTGGCCGGGATTCATTGATATTGTAACCGAAATAAAATGCAGATTGTTCAGGTCCAGGTAATCTCCCTGAATTCAAAATTGGGCTTAATGTTGAAGTTAACAAACTCTCCGGATGATTTTCCGTCGATAACAGCCTGCTTGTAATTAATCCATATTGAAGGTGGCACTTTTAAGTAGTGATAAGTTTTGCCTCCAATAAACTCCACCTCAAGTATTTGCTTTGCTTTTGCATAATCTATATACGTAGTTGTGCCCGACTTTGAGGTTTGCAGTTTATTTTTCGAATTCAATCTCTTGTGTGCCATTCGAATATCCCGCTAAAAGTATGCCTTCATTCGCAGAGAAATAAAAAAGCCCCCTTTTAGTCAGGAGGCTTTTAATCATATTAATTAATGAATATTAAAATTCAGCATTTTTAGGTGTTCTCGGGAAAGGAATCACGTCACGGATGTTGCCCATGCCGGTTACAAACAGCACCAGTCGTTCGAATCCTAAGCCAAAGCCTGCATGTGGTGCGGACCCAAAGCGGCGTGTATCCAGATACCAGCTTAACTCTTCAGCCGGAATATGCATGTCTGCCATCCTTTGCTCTAAAAGTTCCAGGCGTTCCTCCCGTTGTGATCCTCCAACAATTTCACCAATTCCAGGGAACAGAATATCCATTGCCCTGACTGTTTTTCTGCCTTCGGCATCAACTTCGTTTTGGCGCATATAAAACGCTTTAATTGCCGCTGGATAATCAGTTAAGATAACTGGTTTTTTAAAGTGTTTCTCTACCAGGTAACGCTCATGTTCTGATTGTAAATCAGCTCCCCAATCTTCAATAAGGTATTTGAATTGTTTTTTCTGGTTTGGCTTGGAGTTTTTAAGAATATTAATTGCCTCGGTATAAGTAATGCGCTCAAACTCGTTGTCGAGGCAGAAATTAAGCTTGGCAAGCAGGTCAAGTTCAGATCGCTCATTTTGAGGTTTTTGTTTTTCTTCCTCCAATAACCTGCCTTTCAAAAATTCCAGCTCTTCTGAACAGTTATCTAAAGCGTAGCGGATAACATATTTCAACAAGCTTTCCGCCAGGTCCATGTTGTCATGGAGGTCGTAAAAGGCCATCTCAGGCTCAATCATCCAGAACTCAGCAAGGTGGCGCGTAGTGTTGGAATTTTCAGCCCTGAAAGTAGGTCCAAAGGTATAAATATCGCCAAACGCCATTGCAGCCAGTTCGCCCTCAAGCTGGCCAGATACGGTAAGGTTGGTTGCCTTTCCGAAGAAATCTTCTTTGAAATTTACTGTTCCGTCTTCGTTACGTGGGACATTGTCGAAATCAATAGTCGAAACTTTGAACATCTCCCCAGCTCCTTCGGCATCAGAGCCTGTGATAACGGGAGTGTGCATATATACAAAGCCACGGTCGTTAAAAAACTTGTGAACAGCAAATGCAAGGGCATGACGGATTTTAAAAACTGCATTAAAGGTATTTGTCCTGAAACGTAGGTGTGCAATTTCACGCAAAAATTCGAGGCTATGTTTCTTAGGTTGCAGCGGGAATTTTTCAGGGTCGCTGTCTCCTAATATTTCAATCTCGTTCACTTTAACTTCAACTCGTTGCCCTTTACCCAAAGATTCAACCAGTTGTCCATTTATGGAAACCGCTGCTCCGGTGGTAAGGCGTTTAAGTAAGGTTTCGTCTGTATTGGCAAAATCAACTACAGCCTGAATATTAT
>Ga0307408_100003494_pt1 | contig 10716 bp, 9 predicted proteins | sample 322Cmetagenome_FD_202116 | JGI IMG/M metagenome (GOLD analysis project Ga0307408, IMG submission 202116) | Maize rhizosphere microbial communities from greenhouse at UC Davis, California, United States - 322HYB-C-3 | ecosystem: Host-associated > Plants > Roots > Rhizosphere > Soil | place: USA... | reverse complement strand
CAAGCTCAAGACTTTCGTGGACTTCGTCGCCGCCGCCGCGCTGCTGCCCGCCCTCGCGCTTCCGTTTGCGGTGATTGCCGTCCTGATCAAGCTCGACAGCCCCGGACCGGTGCTGTTCCGCCAGCGGCGCGTCGGTTTCGGCGGACAGATGTTCGACGTCTACAAATTCCGCACGATGCGGCACGACCTGGCGGTGCGTGCGTCGGCCGAGGAACGCGACGCGGCGATGACCGCCGTCGGCGACGCCCGGATCACGCGCGTCGGGGGCGCGCTGCGGCGAACGCGGTTCGACGAGCTGCCGCAAATCTTCAATGTGCTGCGCGGCCAGATGAGCTGGATCGGCCCGCGTCCCGAGGCGCTGCCGCTATCGCAGTGGTACACGGCGGAGCTGCCGTTTTATCGCTATCGCCATATCGTCAAGCCGGGGGTGACCGGCTGGGCCCAGGTCAACCAGGGGCACGTGACCGATCTCGACGCGGTCCACGACAAGCTCCGCTACGACTTCTACTACATCAAGCACTTCTCGACCTGGCTCGACCTGCTGGTCTTGATTCGGACGATCCGCATCGTCCTTGGCGGGTTCGGCGCCAAGTAGCCGCCGCGCGCGCTACAGCGACACTCCGAAGGCGCGCCGCCAGCTGTCGAAGTTGAGCCACTGCCAGATGAAGAAGGCGTTGTCGCCTTCACCCGCGCAGTAAGCGTCGAATTCGCGCTGGACTTCGGCCTGATCGAACACCCCGGCCTCGCGAAACGCCGCGCTCGCGATCACGTCCTGGATCGGTTCGCGTAGCGGCCCGCGAATCCATTCTCGCTGCGGCGTCACCACCGCGCGCTTGGGGGTCGCCGCTAGTCCGCCCGGCGCCTTGCGCTCGAGCAAGTGGCGGAACAGGAACTTGCCCTGGTCGCTGCGCAGCTTCTTGTTCTCGTCGAGCCGGAAGGCGAACTCGACGATGCGATGGTCGAGGAACGGCGGGCGTAGCTCGCGCCCGTAGGCCATCGACAGCCGATCGTTCATCCTCAGCACGCGCGGCAGCTTGGTGTGGCGAATGTCGCGATAGAGCCGGTTGTCGAGCGCCGAGGCGAATGGTGCCGGAAAGGGCCCCGGCTCCGGCCCATCGCGTAATCCGGGGGCCAGCGTTGCGGGGCGCAGGAAGCTGCTGCCGTCCTGGTAGGCGCCCGCGCGCTCGGGTTCGCGGTAATAGGCATAGCCGGCGAACATCTCGTCGACCCCCTGGCCTTCGAGCACGACCGTAACGTTCTCCTCGCGGATGCGGCGATGGAGGTTGAAGTAGGCGAGCGTCGCGATGCCGCCGAAAGGCGCTTCCTCGTGGCGCATCAGCGGATCGATCATCCGCCAGGCGGTCTCGGGGTCGAGCCGTTCGACGTGCTGGGTCCAGCGCTTGCGGCGCGGCACGCCGGCGGCGAACGGCGCTTCGTCGTACTGCGGATCGTCGAAGCCGGCGGTGAAGCAGTTGAGCTCGTCGCCGACCTCGTCCGACGCGTCGACGTAGGCGAACAGGGTCGTCGAATCGAGCCCGCCCGAAAGGTTCACGCCGAGCGGGACGTCGCTGCGCAGACGCAGGCGGATCGCGTCGCGCAGCAGCTCGTCCAGCGCATCGGCCGCCTCGTCGTCGCTCAAGTCCAGACGCGGCTGCGCGCTGACGTCCCAATAGCGACGCACGGTCGCCGCGCCGTCGCGCCAGGTCAGCGTGTGCCCGGGCGGCAGCGCGCTGACCCCGGCGAAGAAGGTCCGCTCGCCGTGGTCGTAGATGCCATAGCGCAAGTAGTCGCCCCAGGCGTGCCAGTCGGGCCGCGGCTCCAGCCCGGCGGCGATCAGCGCCTTGATCTCCGAGGCGAAGGCGAAAGCGCCGTCGATCGTCGCGTAGTTGAACGGCTTGATGCCGAGCCGGTCGCGGGCGCAGAACAGCTCGCCGGTGGCCTCGTCCCAGATGGCGAACGCGAACATCCCGATGAAGCGCTCGACGCAGGCCTCGCCCCACTTGTCGTAAGCCGCGAGGATTACTTCGGAATCGGTCCCGCTGTGGAACGGATAATCGGGAAACTGCGCGCGCAGCTCGACGAAGTTGTAGATCTCGCCGTTGAAGCTCAGCCAGCGCGTGCCGCTGGCGTCGGCCATCGGCTGGGTCCCGGCGTCGCTGAGATCGATGATGCTCAGCCGGTTGTGGCCGAGCCCGCAGCGCCCTTCGGGGTCGACATAGATGCCCGAGCCGTCGGGCCCGCGGTGCGCAATCGCGGCGACCATCGCCGCCAGCTGCTCGCGCCGCCAGCGGCGTCCGGCCAGCCCCGAAATCCCGCACACGGTCAGTCTCCCCTTCGTCTCGAGCGAGCGGGCGCGGCTTCTAGCCGCCACCGCCCGGCGCGCCAAGCCGGATGCCGCGCCGTCACAGCGCGGGCATCCGGGCGACCACCCAGCGCGATCCGGCCAGGGTCAGATGGCCGTAGTCGAATTGCACGGGAGCGCCATCGGCGGTCTGCCGCAGGCACGTTCCCGAACCGCAGAGGATCTGCATCGGAGAGAGGTAGACCCCGCCGGCATCGCGGACCAGCGCCTCCATCCGGCGGTCGAGCGCCTCGCGGTCGCGGACGCGCCAGGCTTCGATGTGCCCGAGGTCGCGCCTGAGCAGCGCGCGGGCGAGGATCGCCGGGAACTCGCCCTGGTACTCGGGGACCGGCCCGATCACCGCGGGCACCGCGCCGGCGGCGCGGATGCGGCGGATCGTCGCGGGCAAGTAGGCGAGGTCCTCGTCGAGCCAGCGTCCGGCGAGCACCACCGTGGTCAGTGCGCCGCTGTTGAGCAGCGGTCCGAGGACATGGTCGACTACTTCGCGGCAGCGCGCTTCGCCGGGTTCGCCCACCACCGGGCGGCAGCCCGAGGCGGTCGCCTGCATCACGTTGCGCTGGCGATAGCGCAAGGCGAACGCCCGCCAGTACTGCGCGGCATAGCTGTCGCCGACGACCACCATGTCGGGCCGCGCCGGGTCGGGCTTGACGCAGGCGTCGGGGTCGAACGGCAGGTCGGCCTGGGCCTCGCCGCGGAAGCACGGCCCGCGACGGAACTGGTATTGGTATTCGGGCCGCGCGAGGTAATCGGCGTAACCCGCGATCCGCGCGATGGCGGGATCGATGCTGCGCCAAACCGGCGCCGTCGCGGCGAGCGCGAGGATCGCGCCGCTGCCGAGCACGACGCCGGTCAACCCCACCGCCACCACCTTCGGGCTCGCCGGTGCCGAGCGGAAGCGGCGCATCGCCGGCTGCTCGACGAGCAGGAACGACAGCGCGCCCGCCACCACCGAGGCCACGACCAGGCCGGCGGTCTCGAATCCGTCCAGCGCGATTCCCGTCTCGGTGCGGTAGAAGGCGATGATCGGCCAGTGCCACAGATAGAGCGAATAGGAGATGCGCCCGATCCACCGCACCGGCGTCAGGCTCAGCGCCTTGCCGACCGGCGTCGCCTCGGCGTAGGCGATGATCAGCGCCGCACCGAGCGCGGGCGCCGCGGCGAGCGGCACGGGAAAACCCGCGCCCGAGCGCACTAACAAGATCCCGGCCACCACCAGCAGCGCGCCGACGATGGCCAGCAACGAGCGGTGGCGCGGCCGCCCGACCTTCGGAAAGGCCCCGACCGCGACCGCGGCCCCGATCAGCAGCTCCCAGGCCCGGAACGGCAGGAGATAGAACGTCGCCACCGGAGAAGAGAGCCCGGCGATCCAGCCGAGCGCGAACGAGGCGATGGCGAGCGCGGGGATGGTCCACCGCAAGCGCGAGCGCCAGCGCGCCAGCACCACGAGGATCATGGGGTAGAAGATGTAGAACTGCTCCTCGACCCCCAGCGACCAGGTGTGGAGCAGCGGCATCAGCTCGGCGGCCGGGCTGAAATAATCCGAAGTCCGCCAGAAGTAGAGGTTCGAAGCGAAGGCGATGGCCGCCGCGGCGCTCGCGCTCAGCTGGCCGAACTCGATCGGCAGCAGTCGCGTGCCGTAGGCCACGACGACTGCCAGCATCGCGAACAGCGCGGGGAAGATCCGCACGATCCGGCGACGGTAGAAGCCGGCGAAGGTGAAGCGCTTGGCGTCGGTTTCCTTGAGGATGATCGAGGTGATCAGGTAGCCCGAGATGACGAAGAAGATGTCGACCCCGACGAACCCACCCGCCAGCGCCGAAACGCCGGAATGGAACAGCAGGATCGGCAGGATCGCGATGGCGCGCAGGCCTTCGACGTCGGTCCGATAATGGATCGGGCTGGCCGAAATGGATTGCCCCCTCGTCGCTTGGCTGCCGCCGGCTGGCCGTTATCCGACGGCGCCCGCGGCGCCGTGATCGTTGGCCAGCGCGATCAGGTATCGCCCATACGACGTCGCCGCGAAAAGCTCGCCCCGCGCGCGCAATTGCGCGGCGTCGATGAACCCTTGGGCGAAGGCGACTTCCTCGAGGCTGGCGACGAGACTGTTCTGTCGCTTCTGGATCACGTGGACGAACTCCGAAGCCTCGAGCAGCGTCTCGTGGGTGCCCGTGTCGAGCCAGGCGAAGCCACGCGACATCCGCTCCACGAACAGGTCGCCACGCTCGAGATAGGCTCGGTTGACGTCGGTGATCTCGTATTCGCCGCGCGCAGACTTCGGCAATGTCGCGGCGATGTCGAGCACGTCGTTATCGTAGAAATACAGGCCGGTGACCGCGTGGCGCGACTTTGGGCGGGCGGGTTTTTCCTCGAGGCTGAGTGCGCGTCCCTCGCCGTCGAGTTCGACCACGCCGTAGCGTTCGGGGTCCTCGACCAGGTAGCTGAACACCGTCGCGCCCGAGCGGCGCGTCGCGGCGCGGGCCAGCAAGCTGCCCAGCCCGGCGCCGAAGAAAATGTTGTCGCCCAGGATCAGCGCCACGCGATCCCCGCCGACGAATTCGCGGCCGACGACGAAGGCCTGCGCGAGCCCTTCGGGCGCGGGCTGAACCGCGTAGCTCAGCTCGATCCCGAACTGCGACCCGTCGCCCAGAAGGCGCTCGTAGTTCGCGAGGTACTCGGGGCTCGAGATCAGCAGGATCTCGCGGATGCCCGCCAGCATCAGCACCGACAGCGGATAATAGATCATCGGCTTGTCGTAGACCGGCAGCAGCTGCTTGTTGACCGCCAGCGTGGCGGGGTGAAGCCGCGTCCCCGAGCCTCCGGCGAGAACGATTCCCTTCATGCGACCTCGCTGGTCATGAGCTCGCGGACGACCTCCGCGGTGGCCTCGCGCCACGGCCGCAAGCGCAGGCCGAAGTCGCGCTCGATGGCCGTGGTGTCGAGACGGCTGTTGGCCGGGCGCCGCGCCGGGGTCGGAAAGTCCGCGGTCGCAATCGCCTCGACCCGCGGCGCCGGCCGCCCGAGCGACCCGGCTTCGGCGACGATGTGGCTCGCCAGCTCGTGCCAGCTGGCGAAGCCGGCGTTGGCGACGTGCCACGTGCCCGAGGCGAATTCGGGCTTCTCCATCAGCGTGCGGCAGACCGCTTGTGTCGCTTGCGCCAGGTCGCGCGCCGCCGTCGGCGAGCCGTGCTGGTCGGCGACGACCGCCAGCCGGTCGCGCTCGGCCGCGAGCCGCAGCATCGTCCTGACAAAATTGCGGCCGTGGGCGCTGACTACCCAGGCGGTGCGCAGGATCGCATAGCGCGCGCCCGAAGCCCGCACCGCGAGCTCGCCGCCCGCCTTCGACGCCCCGTAGACCGACAGCGGCGCGATTCGGTCGCCGGGCCTCCAGGCGCGATCGCCGCTGCCCTCGAACACGTAGTCGGTGGAAAGCTGGACGATCGGGACGCCGGCGGCGCGGCACCCGGCGGCGAGCGCCGCGGGGGCGAGCGCGTTGGCTTGCCATGCGGCGATCGGATCGCTTTCGGCGTCATCGACCGCGGTATAGGCCGCGGCGTTGATGACCGCGGCATAGCCGCCCGCGCGAACGCGGTCGTGCAGGGCTTGCGGGTCGGCGAGGTCGAGCTCGCTGCGCGCAGGCGCGTCGAGCGTCCACCCCGCGCCCCAGTCGAGCCGCAGCAGCTCGCGCCCGAGCTGCCCCGTGCCGCCGGTGAGAAGCACTCGCCCGGTCATGCCGCCAGACCGCGCCTCGCCGCCGCGTTCCGCTCGGCGACCAGCGGCTGCCACCAATCGCGGTTGTCGAGATACCAGGCGACGGTCTTCGCCAGCCCGCTTTCGAAGCTCTCGCGCGGCTCCCAGCCGAGCTCGTCGCGGATTCGCGAGGCGTCGATCGCATAACGCGCATCGTGCCCAGGCCGGTCGGCAACGAACGCGACTTGCTCGCGGTAGCTGCGCCCGTCAGGCCGCGCGCGGGTCCGGTCGAGGATGTCGCACAGCGCGTGCACGACTTGGAGGTTGGTGCGTTCGGCGTTGCCGCCGACGTTGTAAGTGCGGCCCGGCTGCCCGGCCTCGAACACCCGCCGCAGCGCCGCGGCGTGATCGTCGACATAAAGCCAGTCACGGACGTTGGCGCCTTCGCCGTAAACCGGCAGCGGCTCGCTGGCGAGGGCCTTGACGATCATTAGCGGGATCAGCTTCTCGGGGAAGTGATAGGGGCCGTAATTGTTCGAGCAGTTGGTGATCAGCGTCGGCAGCCCGAAGCTGTGCCCCCAGGCGCTGACGAGATGGTCCGAGCCGGCCTTGCTCGCCGAATAGGGCGAGCGCGGGTCATAGGCGGTCGCTTCGGTGAAATGGCCGGTCGGGCCGAGCGAGCCGAAGACCTCGTCGGTGCTGATGTGGTGGAAGCGGAACCGCGCCTGCCGCTCGCCCGGCAGCCCGCGCCAGTACGTCAAGGCCCGGTCGAGCAGGCGATAGGTTCCGACCAGGTTGGTCTGGATGAACGCCTCTGGGCCGTCGAGCGAGCGGTCGACATGGCTTTCCGCGGCGAGATGGGTGACGACGTCGGGCTGGAACTCGGCGAAGGTGCGGTCGAGCAGGGCGGCATCGCAGACGTCGCCGCGGACGAAGCGATAGCGCGGGTCGTCCGCCACCGGCGCCAGCGAGGTCAGGGTGCCGGCGTAGGTCAGCTTGTCGTAGACCAGCACCTGGTGCTCGGTCGCGCCGATCAGCTGGCGGGCGAGGGCCGAACCGATGAACCCGGCGCCTCCGGTTATCAGGACTCGCATGGCAGGCTTCCTCGGTGTCCGGGGCCGAGCGCGCGCAGGGGCCGGCCGTCGTAGGGGAAATCGGAGACGAACTCGCCGAGCGCGGGCAGCGCGGCGTCCTTGGCGGAGAGGATCGGAGCGGCGCCGGCGGGCAGGCCCCAGTCCACGCCGATCACGGTATCGTTCCAGCGGATGCCGCCGTCGCACTCGGGCGCGTAATAATCGCTGACCTTGTAGGCGATCTCGCAATCGGGGACGAGCGTGACGAAGCCATGGGCGAAGCCGGCCGGGATGTACAGCTGCGCCCCGGCCTCGCCGTCGAGCACCGCGCCGACCCATTGCCCATACGTCGGCGAGCCGCGGCGGAGATCGACGGCGACGTCGAGGATGCGCCCGCGCAGGCAACGCACGAGCTTGTCCTGCGCGTGGGGCGGACGCTGGAAATGGAGCCCGCGGACGGTCCCGGGCCGGCTCGAATAGGACTGGTTGTCCTGGACGAACGCCGCCTCGGCTCCGAGCCCTGCCCAGGTGCGTGCGTTGTAGGTCTCCATGAACCAGCCGCGCTCGTCGCCGAAGCGCCGGGGATGAATCAACTGGACCGGAGAAGCTGCCGCTGCGCGCATCATTTCAAGGTTCGGAAGACGGGGTTTGCCGCGGGCCGCGGGGGACGGGGAACGGCGCTGTTAGGGGTTTCCTCGCGCCGCCGCAATCGCTTTGCGTGCCGTGAGAACGCAGGAAATCGTTGACGCCCCGGCTTTTCCTGACCATCAGCGCGGGTGCTCGCGGCGCGGGCATTCCCCCGATCAGCAGGCAGACCAGAAGCGACATGATTCGAGTTCGAATTGCAGCGGGCGCGCTCGCCACCCTCCTCCTCGGCGCTTGCGCCTACGGCACGAGTGGGGGGAAGCTCGGCGAGACCGGGCAGGCGCAAGTGCTACGCAACGACGCGCTGCCCGCGCCGACCTACAGCGACATCGTCGCCGGCAGCCGCGCCTACCAGATCGGTCCTTACGACCAGCTGGTGATCGACGTCTTCGGCATCGAGGAGCTGACCAATCGCGAAGTGTCGGCCGATTCCGCGGGCCGCGTGTCGTTCCCGATCGCCGGGGTGGTCGAAGCTGCCGGGATGACGCCCGAGCAACTCGCCGACGAGCTCACGCGGCGCCTGCGCGCGGGCTACATCAAGGACCCCCAGGTCACGGTCAACCTCAAGCAGACCAACAGCCAGTTCGTCACCGTCGACGGCCAGGTGACGCAGCCGGGCGTCTATCCCGTGCTCGGCAACATGACGCTGATGAAGGCGGTCGCCACCGCGCGCGGCGTGGCCGAGTTCGCCAAGCTCGACGATGTGGTCGTGCTCCGCGAGGTCGGCGGACAGCGCTACGCCGGGCTCTACAACCTCGCCGCGATCCGCCGCGGCAACTACGCCGATCCCGAGATCTATGCGAACGACACCGTGGTCGTCGGCGACAGCAAGCAGCGCCGGTTGTTCAAGGACCTTCTCCAGATCGTCCCGCTCCTGACCACCCCGATCATCGTCGCGCTGCAGGGCAACAACTAGCGGCCGGCGCAGCTGCGCCCCGCCGCCTCACACCAGCGCGATGTCCGGCGCGTCTTCCTGCTTCATGCCGATGGTGTGGTAGCCGGCGTCGACGTGGTGAGTCTCGCCGGTGACGCCGGCCGCGAGGTCCGACAACAGGTAGAGCGCCGCGCCGCCGACATCGTCGATCGTGACGTTGCGCCTGAGCGGGGCGTTGAGCTCGTTCCACTTTAGGATCAGGCGAAAGTCGCCGATCCCGCTCGCCGCCAGCGTCTTGATCGGCCCGGCGCTCACCGCATTGACCCGGATGCCGTCGGGGCCGAGGTCGTTGGCGAGGTACTTGACGCTCGTCTCGAGCGCCGACTTGGCCACCCCCATGACGTTGTAGTGGGGAATGACCTTCTCCGCCCCGTAGTACGACAGCGTCAGCAGCGAGCCGCCGGCCGCCATCAGCGCCGCGGCGCGCCGGGCGACCGCGGTGAAGCTGTAGACGCTGACGTTCATGGTCATCAGGAAGTCGTCGAGCGTCACATCGAAGTATTTGCCGCGCAGCGCCTCCTTGTTGGTGAAGCCGATCGCGTGGACGAGGAAATCGAGCTTGGGCCAGCGCGCCGCGAGGGTGGCGAAGGCGGCGTCGAGGTTGGCCATGTCGGAGACGTCGCAATCGATCAGGAAGTCGCAGCCGAGTTGCTCGGCGAGCGGGCGAGCCCGTTTCTCCATGACCTCGCCTTGGTACGAGATGGCCAGCTCGGCGCCTTGCTCGCGAAGCTTGCGGGCGATGCCCCAGGCCAGCGACTTGTCGTTGGCGAGGCCCATGATGAGCCCGCGCTTGCCTTGCATCAGCCCGTTCGCTGCGGTCATGCGGTCGCTTCCCCGTTTGCCTTGTTCGTTCACGCCGCGCGCTGCTGGCGCTCGTCCGCCTGGCCGATCATGTCGCGTTCCTCGGGCGTCTCGGCCAGCGCGGCGTTCAATTCGGCGCCGACCACCATTCCTAGGCCGACCAGCCAGAAAAAGAAAAGCGCGATCATGATGCCGGCCAGGCTGCCATAAGTCAGGTCGTAGCTGAAGAAGGCGCGCAGCACGCTCGGCAGCGCGTTGGTCACCCCCACCCACCACACCGTCACCAGCAGCGCGCCGGGCCACTTGGGATAGCGCCGCTTGCGGTAGGCTCCCGGGGTAAGCGAGAGGAACAGCAAGTAGATCGACGAGTAGAGCCCCAGCGCCGGGATGAAGCGCGACAGCGCGAGCTTGCCGATCAGGTCGGCGAGCCAAGGAAACCAGGCGTCGATCACTTCCTGCGCGGTGCCGATCACCACTTGCAGCGCGAGGCTGACGAGCAGCAGCACCACCGCCGCGATAATCACTCCGGTCGAGCCGAGGCGATAATGCCAGAAGGCGTGCTCCCAGTGCGTGCCATAGGCGCGGCGCAGGATGTCGCGGATCGTCTCGACCAGGCTGCCGACGGTCCACAGCCCCACCAGCCCGCCGATCCACAGCAGCCAGCCCGAGCGCGCCTCAATCACGTCGCGCGCGACCGGCTCGATGACGTTGGCGACGACCGGCGGCACCGCCAGGAGGAAAGCGTTGACCGAGGCCGTGCGCTGGCTTTCCTCGCCGATGATCGAGAAGATTGCGGCGACCGTGATGAAGAACGGGAACAAGCTGAGCACCGCCATGTAGGCGAGGTTGCCGGCGTGGATGAAGCCGTCGTTGTAGGCTCCGGTGGCGACCCGCTTGACGACCTCGAGGAAGCGGCTGCCCGGGCCGAACCGCTTGACGGCCGCGTCCTGCAGCCCGGCGCGCCAGCGCAGCGCCTCCTTGCGGCGGGCTTCGGGGGAGAGGTCGGGGACTTCGACCAGCGGCTTGGCCCCGGGGGGCAGCTCGGGCTTGGCCTCGCTCACGCCGGGTTAAACGCCCAGCCTGCCGCGCAGGTCCCGCGGGTCCTTCCAGCCTTCGAGCCGTTTGGCGAGATCGGCGTCGTCGGCCGGAACCTGGACCTCCAGCGTGACCAGCTGGTCGCCGCGCCCGCCCCCCTTCTTCGAGAAACCCTTGTC
>Ga0307408_100003491_pt1 | contig 10726 bp, 12 predicted proteins | sample 322Cmetagenome_FD_202116 | JGI IMG/M metagenome (GOLD analysis project Ga0307408, IMG submission 202116) | Maize rhizosphere microbial communities from greenhouse at UC Davis, California, United States - 322HYB-C-3 | ecosystem: Host-associated > Plants > Roots > Rhizosphere > Soil | place... | reverse complement strand
CCGTCTGCAGCAGGCGATCCGCCTCGAACGGCTTCATCAGCACGTCGGCCGCGTTGAGCTCGGCCTGGTACTGCGGCGCGTCGTGCACAGCCGACACCACGACGCACGGCACCGAGGCGAGCCGCCTGTCGGGCAGCCGCCGCTGCGCGGCGCGGAACTCGATGCCGTCCATGCGCGGCATCGCCAGGTCGAGCAGGATGAGCGACGGCCGATGCTTGTGGAGTTGTTCGAGGCCCTGCAGTCCGTCGCAGGCGCACGCCGTCCGCCAGCCGTGGTTCTCGAGCAGATGCGAGACGATGGTCCGCATGTCTTCGTCATCTTCGACAACGAGGACACCGGGACGATGGATGGTGCGGTTCAGCGGGAGGACGGCGGCGACGTCGTCTGCGGCCGGCTCGGCCCAGCCTTGCGCCAGGAGGTAGTTTCCAAGGGTGGTGCCGACGTCGTACGACAGGCCCTCGAGAAACTTCGTGAGGTCGATGCCGTCGACGTCACCCTTGAGCGTTCTTGTAATCCGAACTCGCAACTCGACTCCCGAACACACGATTCCCGGGCAGTGACTGCGTTCAGTATGGACCTAATCGCGGGGGCTGTCACATGAGCTGTGACGCCCTGCGGCTCCGCTAGCGGCGCGCCGCGGACGGATGCGCTGCCGGGCGAGCGCCGGTCGCGTCGATCGCCGCGCGGACGCCGCGCGCGAGCTTCTCGGCGGGCCCGCGTCCCCAGTAGTGCAGGAAGATCACGACCGGCTTCGTCCCGGTCATATGGTGGTGAATGGCGACCACGTCGATGCCGTTCGAGCGCAGCGCCTTCAGCACCGGCGTGACTTCCGCGTCGGTCATCGCGACGTCGCCCGCGACGACCGCGTCGGCGTCGCTGCCGTAAAAGGCGGCCCACGTATTGAGGCCCATGCGCGCGTTGATGCGCGCGCCCATTTCCTTCATCGCGAGATCGGAACGGCCGATGGTGATCTTGTACACGGCGCCGTTCTGCTCGCCGGGATAGCCGACGATCTGCGCGAGCTTCGCGCCCGCGATCGTCCCCTCGATCGGCTTGCCCGCCATCGCGCCTGCATCCGCCGTGGTACGGGCGCCAATGAGCTGCAGCGCAGGCTTGAGCTGTGAGGCGAGCGCGGCCGGCGCGCCATGCCCGTGCACGTGCATGTAGTAGATGCGCGGCGAGTCGAAGAAGAAATGATTGTGGAGCGCCGTCACGTCGAGTCCGTGATCGAGCAGCGCGCTCATCACCGGATTGACTTCCGCTTCGGTGAGTACGAGGTCGCCCATCATCACGTTCATCCCGTCGCCTGGCGTCATCGCCACCCAGCCGCCGAACCCGAACGGTGTGGGCGTCGCCACGCCGGCCACGCTCACCTTCAGATCGGAGCGCGGGATGTTCACCTTGAGCACGCCGTCCTTGAAGTCGCCCGTCTTGCCGAGCGTGTCGAGCACGGCTTTGTACTCCGCCGGCATCTCCTGCGCGCGGGCAGCGCCGCACGTCAGGATCGTCAGCGCGAACAGGGATGCAGCAACCTTCATCGTGGGCTCCTCGTGCGCCCCCGCGGGCGCTCCTGCGTGTGGCCATCGAGCAGCTGTGCCGCGAGCGCGGCGAGCACCTGCGACGCCGCCGCGACCTGCTGTTGCGGAAGCGACGCCAGCGCGCGGCGGACCGCGGCCTCGATGGTGCCGGCACTGCGGCGATCCAGCTCGCGCCCGCGCGTCGTCAGGGTCAGGCGCGCACGGCGGGCGTCGGCAGGATCGGGCCGGCGCGAGATCACGCGCGCCTGTTCGAGGCGGCGGATGATGCCGGTCACGGTGCTCGGATCGAGATGCATCAGCGACGCGAGTTCGCCGGCGGCCATTCCGGGCGAGCGGCCGATGATGCGGATGGCGAGGCGCTGCGGTCCGGTGAGGCCGATGTCAGCCGCCATGCGCTTCGACACTTTGTGCAGCCCGTGATCGACGGACCACATCAGCCGCATGAACTGGAGTACCGGATCGAGGTCCGCGGCCGCCATCGCGGCACTCATTATTTCAGAATTGATGCTGAAGTTACGAACTTCGCGGCGGTGAGGGCTCGCTGTTCGCGACGGGGATGAGCACGAGATCTTCTTCCACGACCTCCGGTTCGGGCTCCTCGGCCCACCCGTCGCTCACCAGTACTCGGCCAACGGCGGGTGGAACATCGTAGAACTCTCCCGGCCGAAGCGTCTGCAGTTCGGTGTCAGAGAGCGTGACGCGAACCATGCGCGCGATCCGGATGACCACGGGCGCGAGTGCAGCAAATGCCAAGCCGTGAACCCGCGCGCATTGCACGATTAAATTGAGGGCGTGTGCCCCTAGCCGAGCTTGAGCCCTGCGATAAATTGTGCGGACGATGTCGCGGGCGGACGACCTTTTTCGCGCGTTCAACCTGATCCCCACGACCGCAGTGTGGAAATTCGAGCTCGATGGCCCCGTTCGGACGAGCGATCCACCCGACGAGCAGGTCGACGCGATTTTCCGCCATGCGGTCCTCGCCGGCTGCAACGACGCGATGGCACGCAACTACGGCTACCCGCGCAGCGATGCTGTCCTCGGCGCGCGGCTGTCGGACCTCCTGCCCGCGGCCGACGTCAATCGCGCCTACATCCGTCGCTTCGTGACCTCGAATTACCGGCTCGCAAATGAGGAGTCGCACGAGGCGGGCGAATCTGGCGAGCCACGGATCTTCCTCAACAACTTCGTGGGTGTGATCGAGGATGGTCTGCTGGTGAGCGCATGGGGCACGCAGGTGGATGTCACCGGCCAGCGCCAGCAGGAACTGCTCCTCCGCCAGAGTGACGAGCGGCTGCGCCTCGCGCTGGGCGCGGCGGGAATGGGCACGTGGCAGCTCGATCTGCGCACCGGCATCGCCACGCACGATGCGAGCCTCAACCGCATCTTCGGTCTCGGCGACACGGAATCGCGCGGAACCGTGCAGGCGCAGTTCATCGACTTGGTCCACCCCGAGGACCGCGACCGCGCGCGGCAGGCGATCGAACGGGCCATTCACGACTGTTCCGAGTACAGCGAGGAGCTGCGCATCGTCCGGAACGACGGCGCCATCCGATGGATTCGCGATCGCGGACGGGTAATCCTCGACCGGGACGGCACGCCTCTGTTCTTCACGGGCGCCGTGATGGACATCACCGACCAGCGCCGGGCGGAAGAGTACGAACGGGTGCTCGGCCTGGCAACCGCGGCGCTCGCCTCGTCGCCGGAGTACGAGCGGACGCTCGCCGATGTCGCGGGCGTGCTGGTGCCGCGCTTTGCCGCGGCCTGCGCCGTGCACTTCCAGGGCGAGGAGGCGCTGCAGCCGATCGCATCCGCTGGAAATACCGCACTCCTCGCCGAGGCGCGCTCGATGTTCGACCGCGCCGCATCGGGTGCCTCAGTGGTCGAGCGGCGGCTGATCGTGCTGCCGCTTCGCGCCGGCGGCCGCGTCTTCGGGACGATAGCGTTCGCCGCCCACGAGCACGGGTTCGACGCGGACGATCGATCGTTTGCGGTGCAGCTTGCCGACTACGTCGCACTCGCCGTCGATCACGCGCGCCTCTTCCGCGATCTCCAGGAGGCGAGTCGCCTGAAAGACGAGTTCCTCGCCACCCTCTCGCATGAACTGCGCACGCCGCTCAACGCCGTACTCGGCTGGACGCGCATGCTGCGTCGCGGCACTGTGCCACCCGAGCGCACCGATGCCGTGCTCGACACGATCGAGCGCAACGCGGCGGCCCAGATGCAGCTCGTCGAAGAACTCCTCGATCTCTCCGCGATGGTCGCCGGCGGCCTGCGCCTCAACGTCACGCGCGTCGACCTCCGCGACCTGGTGGGCGGAGCCGTGGAGACGATTCGCCCCGCCGCCGACGGACGCTCGGTTGCGATCTCGCTGCAGATCGACCGCGACCTCCCCGAAGTCGCCGGCGATCCCGGACGGCTTCGCCAGGTGCTGTGGAACCTGCTCTCGAACGCGGTGAAGTTCACGCCTGCCGGCGGCGCCATTCACATCGCGCTCGCGCGCGGACCCGCTGACGTCGAGATCTCGGTCCGCGACACGGGCAGCGGCATACCGCCCGAGTTCCTGCCTTACGTTTTCGAGGCGTTCCGGCAGGCCGACTCGAGTTCCACGCGTACGGTTGGCGGCCTTGGCCTCGGCCTCGCCATCGTCCGCCACATCGTCGAGGCGCACGGCGGCACGGTGACCGCGCGCAGCGAAGGAACAGGCCGGGGCGCCACCTTCACGATTCGTCTTCCCGCAGGACGTTCGCCCCTCGCGATGGACGACGATCTCGATGTGCGCACGTCGCTGCGCGGCCGCCGGGTGCTCGCGGTCGACGACGATGAATCGACGCAGGAGCTCGTCGCGACGATGCTGTTGATGTACGGCGTGTCCGTGAGGACGGCGGGCCGCGCCGGTCAGGCGATCGAAATCCTGTCGTCGTGGCGGCCCGATGTGCTGCTGGCGGACCTGGCGATGCCGGGCGAGGACGGCTACGCGCTCGTCCGTCGGGTGCGTGCGCTGCCCCCGCCGCTTGGCACGATCCCAGCCGTCGCGCTCACTGCCTACACCGATCCGCAGAGCGTGCAGCACGCGTTTGCCGCCGGCTTCGACGCACACCTGGGCAAGCCGCTAGAACCGCACGTCCTCGCGGATGCGCTGAGCAAAGTACTGAGGAAGCAGCGGCCGGGCTAATCGTCACCGTCGCCGTCCTCGTGCTCCGAGAGCTCGCGGACAGCGCTGATCAGGCGGTCGAAGTCCACAGGTTTCTGGAAATACTGCGTCGCCTTGAGCCGTGCGGCGCGCTGTGGACCGTCGTGCGCCGCGGTCATGCAGATGACCGGCACCTTGGCGTAATCCGGATCTTCGAGCTGACGGCGCCGGAACTCGTCGCCGCTCATCACCGGCATCATCAGGTCGAGCAGGATGACAGCAGGCCGCGCCTGATGCATCGACTCGAGCGCCTCGGCTCCATTGCTGGCCGTCTGCACTTCGAACCCTTCGGCTTGAAGCAGGACCGCCAGCATCTCGCGGAGGTCAGCGTGGTCTTCGACAACGAGAACGGTACGCACTCAGGGTAGCCGCCGAACCGGGGGAGGCTGGAATCGTGTGCGTCAAGCTTCTCATGCCCGACCGCTTTGGGCAATGTCGCGCCGACGCTCGCCGCCATCAGCAAAGATCGCCGACCGGCATGGCGACAGGATGCGCCCAGCAGATCACGTCGAGCATCGTCGGCAACAGAAATTCTCGAGAGCTCGAGCCCCCGCGCGCCGTCATCGGTGATGAACAGACGACGCCGACGCTTCGCGAAGCAGACGGCGCAACTCCTCGGCGATGACGTCAGGCGGACACGGCTTGACGAGCACCTGGGAGATGCCGGCCTGGTGAAAACGATCTGGCTGGTCGAGGTATTCGGAATGGCCGGTGACCGCGAGGATCGGAATGTCGCGCAGGCTGGCCGACCCCTTGAGCGCGCGGCAGAACGCGAAACCGTCCATGCCGGGCACGGCGAGATCGGTGAGCACGGCGTCGGGCCGCAGCTCGCGCGCCTTCGCGAGCGCCTGATGCCCGTTATGCGCATCGACGGTACGGAACCCTGAGCTCGACAGGTAATCCCGGTACATCACCCGCGTGCCAAGGTCGTCCTCGACGATGAGTACGAGCGGTAAGACTTCCGACTCCGAATGTGGGGGCATGACCCGACCTACCGGATTTGCGTGTGCGAAGCTTAAAACGCTGATAAATAAGAGACAAGTAGAAAGAACATAAGCTCGGCCGTTGCAAGCGCGTCACCGGATCCCGAGCCGCGCGGCCGCCTGTCGCGTCCGCTCTCCTCGCGGACCCGCTTCGGCCATCACGCGATCGAGCCCCTCCATCGTATCGACGTCAGCTGTCTGCGCCAACTGATAGGTCGGAAGCCCTGCCTCGCGCGCGCGTCGCTCTGTCTGGACAAGCACGTCGCCGTGACTCCACGTCATGCGATCGAAAAGCGGAGACGGGGTAGTCGTCGCGCCTATGAGGTAGTAGCCGCCGTCGCGCGCCGGTCCGAGCACGATTGTGCCCGGACGAGCGCTGAGCACCTGCAGGGCGCCGTCAATCACCTGGGGATCGAGAAGCGGCAAATCGGATCCGATCAACACGACTGCGCTGGCGCCGGCCGCGAGCAGATCGTCGAAGACGCACCGCATGCGCTCGCCGAGATCCTCGCCGCGCTGCGCGAGCAGCGCGACATCATCTCCGGCGAGCGCGCGCATCTCCGCCTCCGCGTTCGCCGGCGTGAAGCAGACGACGCACCTGGCGCGCGAGGCGCGCGCGGCATCGAGTGTGTCGAGGAAGAGCGCGCGGAGCAGTTCGGGATCGGGATGCCGGCCGAGCGACTCGAACAGGCGCGTCTTGCCGCCCGCCGACGGCGCACGCGTCAGGATCGCGGCAACAGCCTGGCCTTGAAGGTCCACCATGCGCGCACGCCGAGCAGAGCCGTCAGGACGACCGCCCATCGTTGCGGCTCCCGAATGTCGGCCTTCACGAGCCACCAGAAATGCACCACCCCGCCCACCGCCGCAGCGTAGGCCAGCCGGTGCAGCAGCTGCCAGCGCCGCCCGAGGCGCCGGATCATGGCGGCGTTCGACGTCACGGCGAGCGGCAGCATCATCAGGAACGCGGCCATGCCGATGGTGATGTACGGCCGCTTGAACACGTCCTCGAGCATGCTCGCGACGTCGAGCGTGTGATCGAAGACGAACCAGGTGAGGAAGTGGAGCGTCGCGTAGAAGAAGGCGAACAGGCCGAGCATCCGCCGGTAGCGGATGATCTCGTGCCAGTGTGTGACGCGGCGAACCGGCGTGACCGCGAGCGATGCAAAGAGGAACAGCAGCGCGAACCACCCTGTCTGGTGCGTGATGTATTCGATCGGGTTCGCGCCGAGGTCGTCGGTGAAGATGCCCGCCACGAGCAGCGCCGCGGGCACGAGCGCGGAGACGGCAAGGACCGCCTTGACGATCTTCGTGCGCTTCAAAAATTCTTCCGCAGATCCAGTCCCGTATAGAGGCTGGCCACCTGGTCGGCGTAGCCGTTGAACATCAGCGTCTTGCGCTTGAAGAACTCGCCGATGCGCCGCTCGCGCGCCTGCGACCAGCGCGGGTGATCCACTTCGGGGTTCACGTTTGCGTAGAACCCATACTCGTTCGGCGTCTGAAGCTGCCAGGTGTTCCGCGGCTGGTAGTCGACGAAGCGCAGCTTGACGATCGACTTGATGCCCTTGAAGCCGTACTTCCACGGCACGACCAGACGAATCGGCGCGCCGTTCTGGTTCGGCAGCACTTCGCCGTACACCCCCACGGCCAGGATCGTCAGCGGGTGCGTTGCCTCGTCCATGCGCAGCCCCTCGACGTACGGCCACGGCAGGACGTCCGCGCGCTGCCCGGGCATGCGGACCGGGTCCATCAGGCTGACGAACTCGACGTACTTCGCTTTCGAGGTCGGCTCCACCCGCTTGATCACGTCGGCGAGCGGAATCCCGACCCACGGGATGACCATCGACCACGCCTCGACGCATCGCAGCCGATAGATCCGCTCCTCGAGGGCGAACGGCTTGATGAATTCATCGAGATCGTAGGCGGCGGGCCTGGCCACATGCCCTTCGATCGCCAGCTTCCACGGCCGCGGCTTGAACGACTTTGCGTTCATCGCCGGGTCGTCCTTGGAGGTGCCGAACTCGTAGAAGTTGTTGTAGGTGGTGACGTCCTCGTAGTCGTTCAGCTTTTCGTCCGTGCTGAGCGGGCTTTTCCTGACGTTCGGCAGCTTCTGGCCGGTCTGCGCCGCGGCGCGGCCGACGGCCGACGGCGCAAGCGCGGCAGCCGCGGCGACTGCGGAACCCGCCATGCCCTGGATGAACTCACGCCGCCGCAGGTACAGCGCCTTCGGGGTGATCTCAGAGGAATGGATGTCGTCACCAGTCTTGATCAACATGGGTCAGTACCAAGGAAGACGCGTTGTCTACTGTCGTTTAGATGCGTGGTACGCCGGGACGTTTCAGTCATTATAGGGGGATGCCCCTGGTCTCAGTCGTGATCCCCGTACATCGGGACGACGACGCGCTGACACAGCTCCTGATGCAGTTGAGTCTCGACGAACGGCTGGAGGTAATCGTGTCCGAGCCACCGCCGCTGGGGCGCGGCGCTCAGATGAACGCCGGGGCCCGGAGGGCACAGGCCGACTGGCTGCTGTTCCTGCACGCGGACTCGCGGCTGCCCGCAGGCTGGGTTGACACGTTCCAGCGCGTGGCGAGCGACCCCACGATCGTGGCAGGCTGGTTCCGGTTCGCCCTCGATGCGCGGGAATGGCAGGCGCGCGTCATCGAGCGCCTGGTCGCAGCGCGCGTGCGGTTGTGGAAACTGCCGTACGGCGACCAGGGGATTTTCGTGCGGCGCGGCGTGTTCACCGGGATCGGGGAATTCCGCGAATGGCCGCTGATGGAAGATGTCGAGTTCGTGCAGCGCCTGCGCCGCGCGGGGCGCGTCGTCGAGCTGCCGTTGCCGCTGGTGACGTCCGCGCGGCGATGGAAGCGCGATGGCTGGTTTCGCTGCAGCGCACGCAACCTGATGCTGGTTACGTTGTATTTCCTTGGGGTCGCGCCGGCGCGGCTCGCGCGGTGGTACTAATCGAGCCTCGAATTGGTGATTAGCGATTGGTGATTGGTGATTCCGGATTCGCCGGAACCAGCAATCAAAAATCTAGAATCAACAATCAAGAATCAAAAGTGGTGGGTTGTTTTACGCACGATTGCGGCCAGGCCCATCAAGGCGGACCCGACGAGCACCAGCATGCCGGATTCGGGCAGCCGCGCGCCGCTGCGCCGCGAGGGGATGGCCACGAGCACGCCGGTGTCCATCGCGGCGAGCGGTTGCGCGATCGCAACGGGCACCGGCGAGGACTGATCGTGTGGCGGCACGGGCTGGTCGCTCGGTGTCGCTGCCATAGGTATCAGCGCCATGAGCACCAATCCCGCCGTCATCATCATGTTCCTCATCTGCCGCATGCCCGCTCCCCGCTATGCACCGGCGCCCTCGACATACGCGAGGCGCGCCGTGCGGTCGCCGTTAGTTCAAGCGGTATGCCACGGCTGAAACATGCGTCATTTTGAGGTTTGTGCTGATTCCCGCGGCAGAAAGACCCGCGGGTTGTCCTTTCGAGGCAAATGCGTTCACCTCCAGTAAGGTAGAGGTTGCATCCATGGGCGCGCGTGGTAGCGTGAGCACAGCATGGCTCGTGTGACCGCCGGCGTCGCGTCCGCTGCCTGAACATATCGAGACTCGACGTATGGCCGCCGAACACGACGCTTTCCCCAAAACACTCGCGCTGATCGGCCACGAGCTCAGCACGCCGCTCAGTGTGGCCTCGGGTTACGTTCGCATGCTCGTCCGGGAGCAGGCCGGCCCAATCAACGAAAGACAACGCAAAATGCTCGAAGAGGTCGAGCGTGCGTGCGGCCGCATGGGGCACGTCATCGAAGAGATGCGCGTGCTGCGCAAGCTGCTGTCGAAGGAAATCGCGCTGGCGCGGCGTCCGTTCGACCTCGGCGCGCTCGTAGAGGAGCTGGCGAGCGGTATGCATGAGAGTCGCGACCGCGGCGACGTCACCATCGAAGTGCGACGTGCAGGCGGGCCGTTCGAGGTGCTCGGCGATCGCGATCACATGGCGCGTGCGATCGGCGTGCTGCTGCGGGCGTCATTGCGGGAACGCGGGGATCCGGGAGCGATCGTAGCGGAATTGTCGCGAGCGGCTGGATCGCCTCCCGCGGCGCTGCTGCTCATCGGCGACGAAGCGGTGCGCGCCGCCCTGGCCACTGCGTCCGACGGCAATTTCGATGGCTGGCGCGGCGGACTCGGCCTGGCGCTCCGCGTGGCGCGACAGGTGGTCGAAGCGCACGGCGGAACGGTCTGGTCGGCGCCCGACGCGAACCGTGATCAGGGGCGAGCGGGCTGGAGCGCCGGGTCGGCACTGCGAATCCCATTGAACGGCTAGGGCGTCCGAAAGACGAACGAACGACGAACCGACACGCGGAACCTGGCGAACGTTGAACCGCCGAGCGAACAACCTGCGGACTACGATCTGAGTGCTGAATGACCACATTGGCTGATGCCAGCCCGTCGGCGGGACCAGTAATGGACGAGCGGCGCCCCTCCATCGCCGTGGTCGACGACGACCGCGGGTTTGCCAGCTACCTGCGAACGTTCCTCGCGCTGCGCGGCTACGAGGCACGGGCGTATACACGCGGCGACGAGATCGTTGCCGCGATCCGCCAGGGCGAGCCTCCCGACATCGTGCTGCTCGACGTCGCCATGCCCGGCATGGACGGCATCCAGACGCTGAAGGCGCTGAAGAGCGCGCGCCCCGAGTTGCAGGTCATCATGCTCTCCGGGCGCGAGCAGGCCAACATCATCGTCGAAGCGGTACGCCTCGGGGCCGCCGACTACGTGGTCAAGCCCGACGACCCTGAGGGGCTCGGCGAGATCGCGCTCGACGCCGCAATCAAGCAGGCCATCGAGCGGAGCCGCCTCGTTACCGAGCTCACCGATCTGCGCCGGCAGCTGAGCGACGACCAGAGCCACGCCTTCCTTGCGTGGGGCGACAGCCCGGCGATGCGGCAGGTGGCGCACGTCATCGAGCAGGTCGCCGACAGCGACGTGACGGTGCTCATCCGCGGCGAGAG
>Ga0307408_100003489_pt1 | contig 10729 bp, 8 predicted proteins | sample 322Cmetagenome_FD_202116 | JGI IMG/M metagenome (GOLD analysis project Ga0307408, IMG submission 202116) | Maize rhizosphere microbial communities from greenhouse at UC Davis, California, United States - 322HYB-C-3 | ecosystem: Host-associated > Plants > Roots > Rhizosphere > Soil | place: USA... | reverse complement strand
CTGGATGGAACGCGGACACGGCGGCAGGCCCACTTGGGGCCGGCACGGTCACACTGGTGGAAGGCACGTCCTTCTGCATTTCCCTGCCGAACGGGGACATCCACCCGGAACACCCGCATGGATTCTTCTTCCAGGACACCCGCATCTTGTCCAGGTGGAACCTGGCCGTCAACGGGCAGCCCCTGGAACCGCTGGCAGCCCAGACGAAAGAGCCCTACCGGGCGATCTTCGCCGGCAGGGTTACCCGGTCGGACGGTTACGCGGACAGTCCACTCATCGTGGAACGGAGGCGGGAACTGGGGATCGGCATCGTGGAGCACGTCACCGTGCACAACCACTCCACAAAGCCCGCGGAATGCACGGTCTCATTCACCATCAGCTCGGATTTCGCGGATGTCTTTGAAGTCAAGGAAGCCCGGAGCCCCCGGGCATGGGAAGAGACCCGCGAGTACGACGGAAAGACCCTGAACATCAGCGGACGCTGGCAGGAAGTCCGGAAGTCCGTCGTCGTAACGTCCGCTACCCCCTGGACCGCGGCGGGCGAGGACCTGACTACCGCCATCAGCATTCCGCCGCGCGGTGAGTGGAACACGGTCCTTACGGTGGTGCCCGGCTCCGAGGCCTCCGCGGCACCGGTTGTCCGGCCGGCCGAAGGCGACCTGTCGCGCAGCGACCGCCGCCGGGAGGAGTGGGTGGCCAAGATACCCAAGCTGCACATGGGAAACCGGTCCGTTGAACGGACCCTCCGCCGCAGTTATGACGATCTTGGCGCCCTCCGCATCGAAGATCCCGCCCACCCCGACAGGATCGTGGTGGCGGCCGGGGCTCCATGGTTCATGACACTCTTCGGCCGCGACTCGCTGTGGGCCTCGGAGATGGCCATGCCCGTTGACCCGTCCCTGGCCCTGGGCACTTTGCAGACCCTGGCCGACCGGCAAGGCCGCGTGGTGGATCCCGTCAGCGAGGAGGAGCCCGGGAAAATCCTGCACGAGGTGCGGCTTGACGTCTCCAGTTCCCTGGCGCTGGGCGGCAAATCCATCTACTACGGCAGCGTGGACGCGACTCCCCTGTTCGTCGTGATCCTGGGGTCGGTGAGCCGCTGGGGATTCGCCAGGGACACCATCGCGGCACTGCTTCCGCACGCCGACCGCGCCCTGGACTGGATCCGGGACTACGGCGACCGGGACGGCGACGGCTTTGTGGAGTACCAGCGCCTCAATGACCGGGGACTCATCAACCAGGGCTGGAAAGACTCCTGGGACGGCATCAACTTTGCCGACGGCACCCTCGCAGAGCCGCCCATTGCGCTCTGCGAGGTCCAGGCGTACGTCTACGACGCCTATATGGCCCGCGCCTGGATCGCCTACGACACGGGGGACACGGCCCTGGCAACCGACCTGGCCGAGCGTGCCGCCGACCTCAAGGCGCGTTTCAACGAAAAGTTCTGGATGCCGGACCGGGGATACTATGCCATCGCGCTGGACGGCAAGAAGCGGCAAGTGGACGCCTGCGCTTCCAACATGGGCCACTGCCTGTGGGTGGGCATCGTGGATGAGGACAAGGCTCCCTTGGTTGCCGAACGGCTGTTGTCCCCTGAAATGTTCAGCGGCTGGGGCGTCCGTACCCTCGCCACGGACATGGGCGCCTACAACCCTGCCAGCTACCACAACGGCTCTGTGTGGCCGCACGACAATGCCGTGATCGCGGCAGGCCTGATGCGCTACGGATTCGTTGAAGAGGCACAGCGCATCTCCACCGCCCTCTTCGAAGCAGCCGAACACTCGGAAGGGCGCCTGCCCGAGTTGTTCTGCGGGTTCAGCCGGGAACAGTACAGCGAGCCCGTGCCCTATCCAACCGCCTGCTCGCCCCAGGCCTGGGCCGCAACGTCGCCCATCCAGCTGGTCACGAGCCTGATGAGGTACGACGCCCACGTGTCACGCGGAGGGTTCTGGATGGACCCCGAACTGCCGGCATCCTACGGCGATTTGCACATCGGTAACGCACCCATGGCAGGAGGGCGCGTCACCATCGACATCGCCAATTGCGTGCCCACGGTGCATGGACTCCCGGAGGGGATGGCGTTCCATCGTGGCCACCGGCCATGGCTGACCGAACTCCTGGCCGAGGCCGGGCTGCGCAAGGAAAAGTGACGAAGTTGTGTCTAGTGGCTGGGGGCGAGGACAGCAACAGAGGGCAGGCTGCGGCTGCCGGCAGTCTTCCCCAGCATCCACAGCACAGGCTCGCCGCATGAGGCAGGCATCACTTCCCCCTTCGTGATGAAGCGTGCCGCTGACGGATCCCCCGCCGCGGCCCACCAACCGGTCTTGGGGCAGTGGTGGCCAGTGCGGGACGTTTCATCCAGCTCGAAAGCGGGAGTATCAAAGCGGCGTTTCTTCATTCCATGCTCCTTGGGGAAGTCCACGCCCTGGGGCGGGACGGGCTTGCTGGACAAGGACAAGAATATCAATTGTCAACAATCTACGATAGGCCTCAAAGAAAGATGGGGCAGAATCCAGAAAAAATCGTTGACAATCGACAACCCAAGCGCGTATCGTCGACAATCGACAGAGATCGTCGACAATCGACGTTCTCACAGCCGGTCATAGGAGGACCCCGTGGTATTCACAATTAGGCCGAAGTTCGTGACCTTCGACATGAACGGAACCCTGATCAAATTCGCCATCGCCGACGCGACCCGTGAGGTCCTGGGCGACAGGCTGCCAGCAGAGCTTGCAGAGGAGTACCTGCAGGCGACCAAGGCGTACCGGATCGACGAGTGCATGGGCGACTACAAGCCCTTCCGCCAGATCATCGCCAACTCCATGGAGCGCGCCTCGCGCAGGCTCGGCCTGGAGTACCGTGAGGCCGACGCCCAGTCTGTCTACGAAATCCTCCCCACCTGGCGCCCGTACCCGGGTGTCACTGAGGCACTGAACCGTCTGGCTGAGGAGGTCCCGCTGGTCATCATCACGAACAGCGATGCTGCAGATGCTGCACGCCTCGCGGCGAACCTGAAGGCCCCGTTCGACACCATCATCAGCGCCGAGGAGATGGGCTGCTACAAGCCGCGACTCGCAGCGTTTGAGTACATGTTCGACAAGCTCGGCGTAACACCGGATGAGATTGTGCACGTCTCCGCAAGCCCGATGTACGACCACCGGTCTGCAGCCGCCATGGGCATCAAGAACAAGGTCTACATGGACCGCGGCTTCGAACACGACGAGCACTGGCTGGGCTACGAGCGAATCACCGACATTGCCGACCTGCCTGTCCTCTTTGGCCTGCCCCGGCCTGCCGCCTCCTAAGGGGGATCCGGATACAGATGAGTCTTCCACTGCCTCAAACCGTTGAGGGCGCCTCGGCTATGGACCGGCTCGAAGCCCTCGGCCTGGAGCTCCCGCTCCTCGCTGATAACGCCTATTACGTCGACCACAGGTCTGTGGACTCCAGCATCCATATCGCGGGCCAGCTGCCGTTCAAGGACGGCGTGCTGCTGGGGCAGGGCGTTGTCGGTCGGGATGTCGAATTGGAGACGGCGCAGGAGCTTGCGCGTCATTGCGCGCTGAACTGCCTCGCCGCTGCCGTGCAGGCGGTGGGAGATCTGGACCGCGTCCGGATCGTGCAAATGCTGGTCTTCGTGGCCAGCACACCGGACTTCGGTCTGCAATCAAAGGTTGCCAACGCCGCCAGTGAATTGCTGATCGAGGTGTTGGGGGAAAACGGACGGCACGCCCGGACCGCGATCGGCGTGGCCGGGTTGCCGCTGAACACCCCCGTGGAAATCCAGATGGTCTGTACTGCCTTGTAAGGAGCACACGTGAACCGCATTCAACGAGCAGTCGACGCCCTGGCCGGCCGCATTGATACCCCGGCACCGGTCGTGCTGGCCGACGTGATGCAGGACAACATCGACCGCATGCAGCGGTTAGCGGCCCGGCAAAACCTTGCCGTCCGGCCACACGTCAAGACCCACAAGTGCGTGGAAATCGGTCGGCGCCAGGTGAAAGCAGGGGCAGTGGGAATCACCGCAGGCAACGTAGGTGAGGCCGAGGTCTTCGCCGCTGCCGGCTTCGACGACATCTTCATCGCCTACCCGCTCTGGCCTTCGGGAACGAAGGGGCAGCGGATCCGCAGCCTGGCCGGAAACACCAGGCTGCGGATCGGCGTCGACAATCTCGCTGCGCTTAACGCCCTCGCCGACGCCATGGGCGCAGAACCTGAGCGGTTGCAGGTGGTGATAGAGGTCGACTGCGGTGCACGGCGGTCCGGGGCTCCTCCGGGGGCCGCGGGCCACCTCGCCCTCGCCGCCCGCAAGCGCGGACTGGTCCCGGCAGGCGTCTTCACCTATCCGGGCCACGGCAGCGCAGGTCCGGACGCACGCAAGCATGCCGCGGCAGACCAGGAAGCAGCGCTCATCACTGCGGTGCGCAGCCTGACCGCTTCCGGGATCACCCCGGATGTGGTCAGCGCCGGCTCCACGCCCACGGTGGAATTCGCCACCAGCAGCGTGATCACCGAAATCCGACCCGGAGAGTACGTGTTCAACGACCTGAACAACGCGCGCCTGGGCGCCTGCACGGAGGACCAGATCGCGCTGTTCGTCGCCGGGACGGTGGTCAGCGACTGGGTTCCGGGCCAGGTCATCCTCGATATCGGCACCAAAGCCATGGGCCGGGAAGGCAGCCCCGAAATTGGCTACGGCCGAATTGCCGGCACCAGTGCCGCCCTGTCCAAGCTCAATGAATACCACGGGTTCCTCCCCCTGCCAGGGGGAGGGTTCCGCCCTGCGATAGGCACCGTGCTGCCCGTCATCCCCAACCATGTGTGCCCGGTGGTGGTCAATTTTGAGGAGTACATCGTCACCGACAGTTCGGGGGCGTCCCTGGAACGCTGGGCAGTGGACGCCCGCGGGCACCTCAACTGACCGCCGTACAGCATCTCCCCACCACCAGCATCTTTATCCACGATGGAGTGTCCGACATGAGACTTGATAAGACCACCGCCCTGGTCACCGGTGCCAGCAGCGGAATCGGAGAGGCCATTGCCTCCCACTTCCGGCGGGAAGGCGCACGGCTGCTGCTCACCGGCCGCAGGGAGCAACTCGACAGCGCCCAGCCCGATGACCTGTATGTTTCCGGGGACCTCAACGACGAGGCATTCGTCGAGAGCCTCGCCAGCCAGGCCGCCGAATCCTTCGGCACGGTGGACGTCGTCGTCCTTAACCACGGCCTCCAGGTCAGCGGTCCGCTCACCGGGATGTCGTACGAGGATGCAAGAAATGTGCTCCACAGCAATTTGCTCAGCACCTTCCTGGTGATGAAACACTTCGCCCAGCTCATGCCTGCATCCGGGGGTTCATTCGTCCTGGTCAGTTCCCGGCTGGGTATGGTCGGCAAACCTGATGAAGTCCTGTACTCCGCCGCCAAGGGAGGCGTCATCATGCTTGCCAAGGGCGCCGCGATCGAGTGGGCCGAACGCAATATCCGGGTCAACGTCGTCGCACCGGGCCTCACCGTGACTCCCGTCATCGAGGCATCGTTCCAGCGCCGGCCCGACCCCGAGGCCTACCGCCGGGAGCGGGAGGGCCAGATTCCCCTCAAACGCCTCGCGACTCCCGAAGAAATCGCCGACGCCGTTCTGTTCCTTGCGTCCAAGGAATCTTCCTACATCACGGGAGCAACGCTCCCTGTCGACGGCGGATACACCGCCTTTTAGAGAGGGACAACCAATGCAAACCCTGGCGGCAACACCAAAAAATGGCGACCTTGGCTTTTGGATGGCCGGGCTCGCCGATGAGAAGCCGGCGTACCCGCGTTTTTCGGGACAGCTTTCAGTAGACCTGGCCATCATCGGCGGCGGCTACACGGGCCTGTGGGCCGCGTATTTCGCCAAGAAGCTCGAGCCGTCCCTCTCCGTCGCGGTTTTCGAGGCAGAACAGGTGGGCTACGGAGCGTCCGGGCGGAACGGCGGCTGGCTGTCGGCAATGATCCCCGGAAACCGCGCCACTTTTGCGCGTGCTTCCGGCGGAGGGATGGACGCCAGCCGGGCGTTGCAGCAGGAGTTCATCACCGGCGTCGATGCCGTCCTGGAAATACTCGAGGCCGAAGGCATTAACGTCGACCAGCACAAGGGCGGGGCGCTCGTGGCGGCCCACACCAAAGCGGGGCTCGGCCGGCTGCGCAGCAGACGCGACACGGACCTGAAATACGGGCTGACCGAAGACGAGGTCCAGTTCCTCAACCGGAACGAGTTCCAGGACAAAATCAACATTTCCACCGTCCACGGCGGCCTTTTCTACAAGCAATGCGCACGAATCCAGCCGGCAAAGCTCGTTTATGGTCTCGCTGACAGGCTCACGGCGATGGGCGTGCACATCTACGAACACAGCCGTGTGGAGAGTGTCGACGCCGGAACGCTCGCCCTGGCCAACGGCCGGGTCACCGCCGGCAAGACTTTCATCTGCACCGAAGGCTACTCGGGCCCGCTGCTTGGCCAGCGGTCCCTCATCCCCATCAACTCCTCGATGATCGTGACCAAGCCACTTTCCGAGGACGCGTGGCGGCAGATCGGCTGGAACGGACTGCAGTGCCTGAACGACTCGGCCCATACCTTCATCTATTCCCAACGCACCGCCGACGGCCGGATCGCAATCGGCGGGCGCGGCCGTCCCTACCGCTATGCGTCCGGCACCGGTGGCCGCGGGGCAACAGCCCAGTCCACGATCAACCTGATTTCCGAAAAGCTCGCCACGTTCTTCCCCGGAATCCACTTCGAAGTCGACCATGCCTGGTCAGGGGTCCTGGGGGTCACCCGTGACTGGAACGGCGGCGTGCACTGGGATCCTGGCACCGGAATAGGATCTTCCACCGGCTACGCGGGTCACGGCGTCACAGCCGCCTACGTGGGTGGCAGGACCCTCGCCGAGCTGGCATTCGAACAGGACACCCAACGGACCACGCTCCCGTGGGTAGGCTACCGCTCGCGGAAATGGGAACCGGAGCCGCTCCGCTGGCTGGGTGTCCATGGCATGTACCGGCTGTTCGGGCTCGCCGACCAGTGGGAAGAACGTATGGACTCGAGCAACACTTCCCTCCTGGCCAGGTTCGGCAGCCGGCTGGCCGGACTTCACGAATAGTGCACAACCACCAATTTTCCCGCCGTCTGCCGTATCCGGCAAAGAAAGGAAGGCTTTGAGCATGGATGGAAAGCTTGCGGTCATTGGCCTTGGCAGCATCGGCAGCATGGCGCTCTGGCAGGCTTCACGCATGTCCGATTCCGTCGTCGGATTCGAAACCGCCTCCCCTGGCCACGGGCGCAGTGCCGTGGGCGGTGACACCCGCCTGTTCCGCATGATCTTCCGCGGCAACCCGGGCCTCTACCCCATCATGAAGCGCTCCCGCGCATTGTGGGCAGAGCTCGAGGCCGAAACCGGCCAGGACATCCTCACCCGCTGCGGGGGCCTGTCGATCGGTGCCGCCGATGGCCCGTACATCACCTCGGTCCTGGAAACCACCCGGCTCACGGGGGCAGAACACAGCGTCCTCACCCGCGAGGACATGGCCGAACGCTACCCACAGCACAACCTCCACCATGGTGACGTCGCCGTCTTTGATCCCAACGCCGGCGTGTTGCGCACCGACCGTGCGGTGACGGCTGCTGTTTCCGCTGCACAGGTAAACGGCGCAACGGTCTACACCAATACGCCCATTGAAGGCATCGAGGAAACGCCGGAGGGTGTGCTCATCACCTCGGCCGGCAGATCCTGGACGTTCGAGAATGTGATCATCACATCCGGCGGCTGGTCCCGGCGCTTCATGCCTGATTACCTCAAGGCCCAAACGCAGACCAAACGGCTTATCCTGACCTGGTTCGTTGCTAAGGACGGTGCCCGCTTTTCGCCCGCCCGGTTCCCTGTCTTCAGCCGCGTCCACCAGGACCGCGCCATGTACGGGGCGCCGGCCGTGGACGGCGTTACGGTGAAAGCGACCCTGGACGGCCGCGGCAGGCCCACCCCGGACCCGGACGCCGTGTCCAGGGATCTGACGGCCGCGGAAATCCAAGAGACCACGCAAACTGTGACCGGATTCCTTCCCGGACTGCACCCCAACATTGTCCGGACGGATGCCTTCCCTGAGCTGTTCACCGCTGACGGACACCCACTCCTCGGCCCGTACAACGAGGGCAGCAGGATCTATGTCGCCACCGGCTTCTCCGGCGGCGGCTTCAAGAATGCCACCGGCTTCGGCCATATTGCAGCCCATGAAGCACTCGGCAAACAGCACTTCAGCGGGCTGGACTTCCTGCGCCCGGAACGCTTCAAAACCACCTGACCACCCATACTGCAACTGAAAGCGTAAGATGACCGCCACCTTTGACCCCACTGCCCTCCACACCAAGCTCTTCATTAGTGGCGCCTGGCGGGCGGCCAGCCGTGGAGCCACCTTCCCGGTCGAGAATCCGGCCACCAATGAAGTCATCGCCCATGTGGCTGACGGCGGCCCGGATGATGCTGCCCAGGCCATCGAGGCCGCCGGCCGAGCCCAAGCAGAGTGGGCGGAATCAACTCCCCGCATCCGGGCCGACATCCTCTGCCGCGCCTACGAGCTGGTTGTGGCCAACACGGACCGGCTCGCCGCAATTATGACCGCGGAAATGGGCAAGCCCCTTGCAGAGGCTCGGGGCGAGGTGGCATATGGCGCTGGGATGCTTCGCTGGTTCTCCGAGGAAGCCGTCCGAGTCGGCGGCGATGACGCCGTATCAGACGATGGCAGCACCCGCGTCATCGTGACCAGGGAACCGATCGGCCCGTGCGTACTCGTCACACCGTGGAACTTCCCGCTGGCCATGGGCACCCGCAAGATCGCGCCGGCTGTCGCGGCAGGCTGCACCATAGTTTTCAAACCGGCCGCGCTCACGCCGCTGACGTCCCTCGCCCTGGTGGACATCTTCCGGGAGGCGGGGCTTCCCGACGGCGTCCTGAACGTTGTCACCACCTCACGCGCTTCCAGCGTGGTCGATACCTGGATGTCCAGTGGCATCGCCCGGAAGGTCAGCTTCACCGGGTCGACCGAAGTTGGCAAGGCCCTGCTGCGCCAGGCTGCCGACAACGTGATGCGGTCGTCGATGGAACTGGGCGGCAACGCCCCCTTCATCGTGCTGGCCGACGCGGACATCGAAAAGGCCGTCGACGGCGCCATGACGGCCAAGATGCGAAACATGGGAGAGGCGTGCACTGCGGCAAACCGCTTCTTCGTTCACCGATCTGTGGCAAGGGAATTCAGTGAGAAGTTCGCGAAGAGGATGTCTGAACTCCAGGTGGGCAACGGCGCGCACCCCGGCACTGAGGTTGGCCCCCTGGTTGAACAAAAAAGCCTCGACAAAGTACACGCTCTGGTTAGCGATGCCGTAACCAAGGGCGCCAGCATCCTGACCGGCGGCACGCTCCCTGACGGGCCCGGCTACTTCTATCCGCCTACTGTCCTGGTCGATGTGCCCATCGGCGCGGAGCTGATGCATGAGGAAATCTTCGGACCTGTCGCAGCGGTGACTGTCTTTGACAGCGAAGACGAGGTTCTCCGCCTGGCCAACGACACCGAGTGGGGCCTCGCCGGATACGTCTACACCCAGGCTTTGAGGACCGCACAGCGGTTCTCCGAGGAGCTGGAAGTGGGCATGGTCGGCATCAATACCGGACTCGTTTCCAACCCTGCAGCCCCCTTTGGCGGAATCAAGCAGTCCGGTCTGGGACGCGAAGGCGGCAAGGTGGGTATCGAAGAATTCCTGGAGATCAAGTACACGGCTATCGCGGTGTAAGAAACTCCATATCGGCCAGCTCCCCGGCCCATCGGAAGCTGGCCGATATAATCGACAATCGACAAGAAAGGCGGCGCCATGGACGTCAAATTCGCGTGGCAGGAGCAGCGAACCACCACGCCGGAGGGTGTCTATCGCGTCCTGCGCACCGCCATCCTTGACGGAACAGTCCCTCCGGGCGGGCAGCTGCGCGAGACCCGCATCGCCGCGGACCTGGGGATCAGCCGGTCGCCGCTGCGGGAAGCGCTGACCCGGCTGGAGGAGGAAGGACTGGTCGTCAAGATTCCTTTCCGGGGCTCATTTGTGGTGGAGGTGAGTGACCGCGAGGTCGCCGAAATCGCCTCGATCCGTGTCCTGGTGGAGCCCTACGCCGCCGAGCTCTCGGTCGAAACGTTGCGTGGCAGCGAGCGGCACCGGCTGACGCAAACTATCGAGGAACTGCACCGGGCCACGGAAACGAACGATATCCCTGCGAGCATTGACGCGCACCTTCGCTTCCACCGGCTGTTTTACGACTTCTCCGGAAACGGCGCACTGCAGAGTATGTGGAACGGGTGGGAAACCAAGCTGCGCCTCTACCTCGCTGTTGACCACCGCACCTACAGCGACCTGCACGACATCGCAGTGGAGCATGAAAAATTGGCTGACATGGCCTTGAACGGCGATATGGACGGTTTCCGCCAGGAGCTGGTCAGCCAGTTCCACAACGCACTGCGGGCCGGAATGTAAGTCGGGTCGATCCAGCCGGCGGCCGTCAGGTCACAGCGGTGGCGTTGGCCGGCGACCCCGTACCACCGGTGACGTTCAGCGGCTTGATGCTGATGAAGGCATCCCAGATGCCGCTGGACCTCATGTGCCGTGCCAGCGGGCCGAGTTTCCAGAGTTCGCCGAGGGGCATGCCCAGTTTGGCCAGGAG
>Ga0307408_100003488_pt1 | contig 10730 bp, 12 predicted proteins | sample 322Cmetagenome_FD_202116 | JGI IMG/M metagenome (GOLD analysis project Ga0307408, IMG submission 202116) | Maize rhizosphere microbial communities from greenhouse at UC Davis, California, United States - 322HYB-C-3 | ecosystem: Host-associated > Plants > Roots > Rhizosphere > Soil | place... | reverse complement strand
CGGGCGACGTGCCGGACAATGCACGCGCCCTCTATGAGTCGCTGGGCTCCAACCCGCAGTTCCTCGGCCATGTGCGCTATGGCGTGATCGCCCTTGGCGACCGCACCTATATGCAGACCTTCTGCTTCGGCGGCAAGAAATTTGATGAGCGCCTGAAAGACCTGGGCGCGCAGCGCATTGGCGAGATCTGGTGCCATGACGCGAGCAGCGGCACCATGCCGGAAACCGAAGGCGCCGAATGGTGCCGCCAGTGGCTCACCGATGCCCTGCAGACATTGGCGGCAAGTCCGGCCACTGCCGCCACCGCCTGACGCATCACGACAACCGGCCCCGTAGCGCTTGATGAGCGTGCGCAAGCAGCTACCAAAACAACAGAAATCTGGAGACAAGCATGCAAGCAAGCAGCGCCGACCATTCGGCAAGCCCGCCCCGGGTGACCATTCCGCGCGACTACAACGCAGCGCATGACCTGCTGGCGCGCAATGACACACGCCCCGGCAAAGCGGCCTTTATCGACGCGCTGAGCGGCGAACAGCTGAGCTACGGCGAGCTTGCAGAACAATCCCACCGCTTTGCCAACGCCTTGCGCGCCCGCGGTTTCGCGCCTGAAAGCCGCGTGCTGCTGGCCATGCTGGACACGCCGCAATGGCCGGTCGCCTTCCTCGGCTGCATACTCGCGGGCGTGGTGCCCATTGCGGCCAACACCCTGCTGACCACGCAGGACTTTGAATTCATGCTGCGCGATTCGCGCGCCCAGGGCCTGATCGTTTCCCATGCCCTGCTGCCGGCCTTTGAGCCGCTGCTCGGCAAAATCGATACGCTCAAATCCGTGGTGGTGGCCGGCGCTGAAGAGTGCGCACCGCACGCCACGATGGCCGCCCTGCTGCGCGCAGCGCCGGCCTCGCGCAGTGTCGCCGCCACCTGCGCCGATGACGCCTGCTTCTGGCTGTATTCCAGCGGCTCCACCGGCACGCCCAAAGGCACGGTGCACCTGCACAGCCACCTGATCCAGACGGCGGAACTTTATGGCCGCGGCGTGCTGGGCATACGCGAATCCGACGTGGTGTATTCGGCCGCCAAGCTGTTCTTCGCCTACGGCCTGGGCAATGCGCTGACCTTTCCTATGAGCATGGGGGCCACCACGGTGCTGCTGCCCGCGCGTCCTGCGCCGGCCGATGTCTTTGCCCTGCTCAAAAAATTCCAGCCGACGATTTTTTACGGCGTGCCCACGCTCTATGCCGCCCTGCTGGCCGATCCGGCCCGTCCGGCGAAGGCCGAGCTGAGCCTGCGCGTGTGCACCAGCGCCGGCGAGGCCTTGCCTGCCGAGATCGGCAAAAAATGGACGGCACAGTATGGCTGCGAGATCCTCGACGGCATAGGCTCCACCGAGATGCTGCATATCTTTCTGTCCAACCGGCCCGGCCAGGTGCGCTACGGCACCACCGGCCAGGCGGTGCCTGGCTATGCGCTGCGCATCATCGGCGACGACGGCCACGAATGCGCCGACGGCGAGATCGGAGAACTGCAGATCAGCGGCCCCAGCGCCGCCATCATGTACTGGAACAACCGCGCCAAGACCAAGGCCACATTCGCCGGCGAATGGACGAAAAGCGGCGACAAATACACACGCGACGCCGATGGCTTCTACACCTACGGCGGGCGCAGCGACGACATGCTCAAGGTTGGCGGCATCTACGTCTCGCCCTTCGAGGTGGAAGCCTGCCTGATGACGCATCCGGCGGTGCTGGAGGTGGCGGTGATCGGCGTGGCCGATGCCGACGAGCTCGTCAAACCCAAGGCCTATGTGGTTTTCAAGGCCGGTCAGAGCGCCACCATGGACGAACTCAAGGCCCATGTGAAGCAGCAGCTCGCGCCCTACAAATACCCGCGCTGGATTGAGTTCGTCAGCGAACTGCCCAAGACGGCGACCGGCAAGATCCAGCGCTTCAAGCTGCGCCAGCCGCGCTGAAGCCTGAGGTATCGGCAGATCGGGCATGCGGCAAAAGATCACACGCAAAGTGCGCGAACAGGCCCAAACCGGGCACGGTCATTGCTTTAGATGTAAACAATTTAACCCTCAATCTCGGGTTTTACACTAGGACCGGCCACGCTACGCACGCTTACTATTGGCCTAACAGTTTTCAGAATTTCCAGCCTCAACCAGGAGCTATTTCATGACTTCACGCCGACTTGTACTGACCCGCAGCGCCGCCATGATCGGCGCCGCCTCCACCGGCCTTTTGCTCCCTGAAATCGTGCGCGCGCAGTCCGGCAAGGTGCGTGTCGGCTTCATGCTGCCCTATACCGGCACCTTCGCCCAGCTCGGCGTGGCCATTGAAAACGGTTTCCGCATGGCGATCAACGAACAAGGCGGCAAGCTGGGCGGCCGCGAGATCGAATACTTCAAGGTGGATGACGAGTCCGAACCCTCCAAGGGCATCGAAAACGCCAACAAGCTGGTGCAGCGCGACAAGGTCGACGTGCTGGTCGGCACGGTGCACTCCGGCGTCCAGATGGGCATCCAGAAAGTCGCGCGCGACAGCGGCGTGCTGAGCCTGATCCCCAATGCCGGTGTCCATGCCGCCACACGCAGCCTCTGCGCGCCCAATGTGTTCCGCACCTCCTTCAGCAACTCCCAACCCACGCGCGCCCTGGGCAAGGCCATGGTGGACCGCGGCCACAAAAAGGCCGTCTGGATCACCTGGAAGTACGCAGCCGGCGACGAGGCCTTTGAGGGCTTCAAGGAAAGCTACACCGCCGCGGGCGGCACCATCGTCAAGGAACTGGGCCTGCCCTTCCCGCAGGTTGAGTTCCAGGCCCTGCTGACCGAGATCGCCGCGATCAAGCCCGATGCCGTGGCCTGCTTCTTCGCCGGCGGCGGCGCCGCCAAGTTCATCCGCGACTACGCCGCCGCGGGCCTCAAGGAAAAAATCCCGCTGTACGGCTCGGGCTTCCTGACCGAAGGCGTGCTCGATGCCGCCGGCCCCGCGGCCAACGGCATCATCACGACCATGCACTACAGCGACTCGCTGCCCACCCAGCGCAACGGCCAGTTCCGCCTGAGCTATGCCAAGACCTTCAGGCTGCAACCCGACGTCTACGCCGTGCAGGGCTACGACACCGGCCTGCTGCTGATCCAGGGCGCCAATGCCGTCAAGGGCGACCTGAGCAACAAGCCGGCCCTCTACAAGGCGCTGGAAGGCGCCGTGATCGACAGCCCGCGCGGCAAGTGGACCATGAGCCCCTCGCACAACCCGGTGCAGGACATGTACCTGCGCGTGGTCGAGAACAAGGAAAACAAGGTGATCGGCGTGGCGGCGAAGGCCCTCGCCGACTCCGGCGCCGGCTGCAAGATGGGTTAAGACATGGCCCCCACGGTCGCTCACTTCGTGTAGCTCCCTGCCCCCCGAGGGGGCCGCCCGCCTGCGGCCCGGCAAAGCCGGTTCCGCGGCTCATGCTGGTAGGGCCGCACGTCAGTCACGACGTGCGGCTAATAGAACTGGTATGGCGTGTGCTTACAGACTTGCGACGATGCTATCTTCTCTACCATGACGCTCACCACTTACCTCCTCTATGTCGCGGCAGTCGCCCTGCTGATCCTCACGCCCGGCCCGACCATGCTGATGTGCATGACGAATGCGCTCAACCATGGCCCGCGCAAGGCCATGACTTCCGTGGCCGGAAGCGTCGCCGCGGTGCTGTGCGTCATGCTGCTGTCGGCCATGGGCCTGGGTGCGCTGCTGGCGGCGTCTGAAACCGCGTTCACGGTCGCCAAGCTCATTGGCGCGGCCTACCTGATTTACCTCGGCATCAAGACTTTCCGCAGCGAGGCCGCCGTGTTCGATGGCAAGGCCCAAGACACAAGTCCCTCGCAGCGCCGCTCGTTCTTCCTGCGCGGCTTCCTGGTGGGCGCCAGCAACCCCAAGGCCGTGCTGTTTTTCGCGGCCTTCTTTCCGCAGTTCCTGAACCCGGCCGCGCCCTTTGTGCCGCAGTTCGCCATCCTGGCCCTGACCTTCATGGCCTTTGAGTTCACGGTGCTCACCTGCTGCGCGCTGGGTGTCTCGCGTATCGCGCCGCTGCTGCGCTCCAGCCGCGCCGTGCGCTGGTTCAACCGGGTCTCGGGCGGCCTCTTCACCCTGATGGGCAGCCTCCTGCTGTTCACACGTCGTCATACCTGATCTTTCAACGGACCCTTGATGGATTTAGCCAACTTTCTTATCCAGCTGCTCAACAGCGTCCAGTACGGCCTGTTGCTGTTCATGCTGGCCGCCGGCCTGACGCTGATCTTCGGCATCATGGGCGTGGTCAACCTGGCCCACGGCAGTTTTTACATGCTGGGCGCCTACCTGGCCTGGTCGCTCAGCACGCTGACGGGCAGCCTCACGCTGGCCATCCTGCTGGGCGCGGTGCTGTCGGTGGTTTTCGGGCTGGCGCTGGAGTGGCTGCTGTTCCGCCACTTCTACAAGCGCGATCACCTGGACCAGGTATTGCTGACCTTCGGCCTGATCTACATCTTTGAGGAAGTGCGCTCCATCCTCTGGGGCGACGATGTTCACGGCGTGACGATCCCCGATGCGCTCGGCGCTTCGGTCCCGCTCACCGACAACCTCTCCTACCCTGTTTACAGGCTCTTCATGTCGGGTGTCTGCATCGCGCTGGCGCTGGGCCTGTACTGGCTGATCTCCAGAACCCGTCTGGGCATGAAGATACGCGCCGGCGCCTTCAACCGCGACATGGCCGAATCACTGGGCATCAACATCAAACTGATCCATGCCGTGGTGTTCGCGCTCGGCGTGGGCCTGGCCGCGGTGGCCGGCATGATCGCCGCACCGATCGCGAGCGTCTATCCCAACATGGGCTCGCAAGTGCTCATCATGTGTTTTGTGGTGGTGGTGATTGGCGGCATAGGCTCGGTGCGCGGCGCGCTGATCTCCGCCCTGCTGGTGGGATTGGTCGACACCTTCGGCAAAGTATTGCTGCCCTCGATGGCGGGGATGCTCGTATATATGTTGATGGCTGCTGTCCTTTTGTGGAAGCCAGAGGGACTCTTTAAACAATGAGCACAGCAAAAGCAAACCTTGAAATCCTGCCGCGCGGCGTGCAGGTGGCCCTGGGCCTGGGCTTGATCGCGCTGCTTGCCTTCCCCTTTGTCGGCACCGACTTTTACACCCAGATGGTCACGCGCATGATGATCATGGCGATCTTTGCCATGAGCCTGGACCTGCTGCAGGGTGTGACCGGCCTGGTCTCGCTGGGCCACGCGGCCTACTTCGGCCTGGCCGGCTATGCGCTGGCCTTCCTGACGCCCTCGGGCACGCCGGTGAGCCTGTGGTGGACCCTGCCGGCAGCCGTGCTGGGCTCCGGCCTGGCGGCGCTGATCATCGGTTTCTTTGTGGTGCGCACCCACGGCATCTACTTCATCATGGTCACCATGGCTTTCGCGCAAATGGTGTTCTACCTGTTCTTCGACAACAAAGCCCTGGGCGGCTCCGACGGGCTCTACATCAACTTCAAACCCAGCGCGGCCATCGGCGGCTGGATACCCTTCGACCTGGACGGCAAACTCACGCTCTATTACTTCACACTGGGCGCGATGCTGCTGGTCTACGCTTTTTTACGCCGCCTGCTCTGGAGCCCCTTCGGCCGCACGCTGGCCGGCATACGCGTCAACGAGCACCGCATGCGCGCCATGGGCTTCGGCACCTTCGGCTACAAGCTGTCGGCCTTCACGCTGGCCGGCGCACTCGCGGGCCTGGCGGGCTACCTGTGGGGCACGCAGACCGGCTACATCAACCCCGAGCTCATGGGTTTTCACATGAGCGCGCACGCCATCATGATGGTCATCCTGGGCGGCATGGGCAACTTCGCCGGCGCCATCGTCGGCGCCTTCGCGTTTGAATACCTGCTGCATGTGTTCAAGGATCTTCCAACTATCGGAAGCCTGAACCTCGGCAAGCACTGGCAACTCTGGATGGGCCTGTTCATCGTGTTGCTGGTCATCTTCGCACCGCGAGGCATCCTGGGCCTGGTTGAAAAATTCACCCAGCGCAACAACAAGACGGAGGCCGGCCATGAGTGAAGTCCTGCTCTCTGCCAAAAACCTTACCAAACGTTTTGGCGGCCTCGCGGCAGTCAATGACGTCTCCGTTGACCTCTGGCGCAACCACATCCACGCCGTGATCGGCCCCAACGGCGCGGGCAAATCCACCCTGACGAACCTGCTCTCCGGTGACCTGCCACCCAGCTCAGGCACCGTCACGCTGGGCGGCCATGACGTAACAGGCTGGACGCCCGAAAAAATCTCAGGCAAGGGCCTGGGCCGCAGCTACCAAAAGACCAACATCTTTCTGCCTTTCAGCGTCTGGGAAAACGTCAGGCTGGCCTCGCAGTCGCGCGCGCCGAATGCCGCACGCTGGCTGCAGCGCGCCACCGGCTTCGCGGCGGTGAATGCCCGGGCGGAAGAAGCCCTGGAGCTCGCCGGCCTGCAACACCGCAAGCACAGCATCGCCGGCACCATCAGCCACGGCGAGCAGCGCCAGCTCGAGATCGCCATGACGCTGGCCACGGAGCCGCAGGTGCTGTTGCTTGATGAACCGCTGGCCGGCATGGGTGTGGCCGAGGCGGAACGCATGGTCGCCCTGCTGCTGGCTATCAAGAAAAACCACGGCATCCTGCTGGTCGAACACGACATGGACGCGGTCTTCACGCTGGCCGACCAGCTTACCGTGATGGTCAACGGCCAGGTGATCGCCAGCGGCACGCCCGCGCAGATACGCGCCGATGCCGGCGTGCAGGCCGCCTATCTCGGCGAGGAGCACGCATGAACAAGCCAGAAAAACAGGTCGACATCCTGATCGGCGTCCAGGACCTCAACACCTACTACGGCGCCAGCCACATCCTGCGCGGCATTGACTTTCATGTCGCCCGCGGTGAGACCATAGGCCTCATGGGCCGCAACGGCATGGGCAAGAGCACCCTGCTCAAGAGCATCATGGGACTGGTCAAGCCGCGCTCGGGCACGGTCGCCATCAACGGCAGGCCGATGACGGGCGCCCCACCCTACGAAGTCGCCCGCCTCGGCATTGCCTACGTGCCTGAAGGCCGGGGCATTTTCGGCAACCTCAGCGTGGTCGAAAACCTCAAGATGGCGGCGCGCCCCGGCACCCAGGGCCAGCGCGACTGGACCTACGACCGCGTGCTCGAAACCTTTCCACGATTGAAAGAGCGCCTGGGCCACGGCGGCCAGCAGCTTTCGGGCGGCGAGCAGCAGATGCTGACCATTGGCCGGGCGCTCATGACAAACCCGGACGTGCTGATCCTGGATGAGGCCACCGAAGGCCTGGCCCCCCTGATCGCCCGCGACATCTGGCGCATCTGCGGCCTGATCCGCGAAACCGGCATCAGCAGCGTGATCGTCGACAAGAACTGGAAACACGTCACGCAGATCACCGACCGCAACGTGATCCTGGTCAAGGGCCAGGTCGTCTTTGAGGGAAGCTCGGCTGAACTGCACGCCAAGCCCGAACTTCTGGCGCAGTACCTGGGCGTCTGAGCGGCCCGCTTCGATGCCCTGCCAGCGGCGCTAGAGCAGCGGGCGCAGCTCCCGTGCCCCGTCGAGCAGCAGCGGCAGCATCTCCTTTTGCAGCACCTCACCCCGCAGGCGCTGCGATGAAGACACCACATTGAGCGCAGCCACCGTGTGGCCCTGCATGTCGCGCAGCGGCACCGCCAGCGCGTGCACGCCCAGCTCGTGCTCTTCGCTGGCCAGGCAGAAATCGTCCTGCCGCACTTTGTCGACCAGTGCCTTGAGCTTGCGCGGGTCTGTGGTCGTGTGCAGCGTCAGCCTCGGCAGGTGGCCGTTTTCGGTTTTCGCTTTCAGCCAGGCGCTGAACTCGCCCTTGGATTTGGCGGCCAGCAGCACGCGGCCGGTGGAGGTGGCATGCGCGGGCAGGCGCGCGCCCAGGTGCAGGCCGTAAGCCAGCACCCGTGCCGGCGCTGCCTTGGCGTCGCCCGAAGGCTTCCATTCAAAACCGCTGCGCCCGATGATGACGATCTCGTCGCCATCCAGCACCGCGACCGAAAACGACTCCTGCGCCTGCGCGGCAAGCCGATTCAACGTGGGCTGGATGGCGCGCGGCAGGCGCGCCGTCGCGAGGTAGCTGCCCGAAAACCGCAGCACCTTGGGCGCCAGCCAGAAATAGCTGCCGTCAGTCTCCAGGTAGCCCAGGTGCGTGAGCGTGAGCAGGTGCCGGCGTGCAGCCGCCCGGGTGATGCCCGCGCGCTCGGCCGCCAGCGTGGCATTGAGGCGCTGGCGCTGGGTGTCAAAGCTTTCCAGCACCGCCATGCCCTTGGCCATGCCTTCAATCATGTCGGCCTTGGCAATGGCAAAGGCGCCGGGTTTCACAGGGGTTCGGGAGGTGGCCATTGCGCGATCATCGCACAAACTCGCCAAACATCGTGCAAAGGCGTTTGACGCCGCTGGCGATGCCGGGCCGGCGGACCTAAGCTCAAGGCAACTGATTCATGGGAGACAAACATGCGTGTACAGGTTGCCATCGTGGGCGGCGGCCCCGCCGGGCATTTGCTCGGCCAGCTGCTTTACAAGGCCGGCGTCAGCGCCATCGTGATCGAGCAGCGCAGCCAGGAGTATGTGCTGGGCCGCATACGCGCGGGCGTGCTTGAGCAGGGCACGACCGACCTGCTCGACGAAGCCGGCGTGGGCCAGCGCATGCATGCCGAGGGCCTGGTGCACGGCGGCTTTTCGCTGGGCTTTGGCGGCGCGCACCACCGCATCGACCTGCAGCAACTCACGGGCGGTAAAAGCGTCATGGTCTATGGGCAGACCGAAGTCACGCGGGACCTCATGAACGCGCGAGCCGCCGCGGGCCTGGCCACCGCCTATGAGGCCGAGAACGTCAGCCTGCACGGCTTTGACGGCACGCGCCCCCGGGTGCGCTATGTGCAGCACGGCGTGGCGCATGAGGTCGAGTGCGACTTCATCGCCGGCTGCGACGGCTTTCACGGCGTCAGCCGCGCCAGCGTACCCGCCAGCGCGATGAAAACCTTTGAACGCGTCTACCCCTTCGGCTGGCTGGGCGTGCTGTCGGAGACACGGCCCGTGGCCGAAGAGCTGGTCTACAGCAACCACCCGCGCGGCTTCGCCCTGTGCAGCATGCGCAGCCACACGCGGAGCCGCTATTACATCCAGTGCGCGCTCGACGACAAGGCCGAGCGCTGGAGCGACGACGCATTCTGGGACGAGCTGCGCCGGCGCCTGGCGCCTGAGCTCGCCGAAAGCCTGGTGACCGGCCCATCGATTGAAAAAAGCATCGCCCCACTGCGCAGCTTTGTGGCCGAGCCCATGCGCTTCGGCCGGCTGTTCCTGGCCGGCGATGCCGCCCATATCGTGCCGCCCACGGGCGCCAAGGGCCTGAACCTGGCGGCCAGCGACGTACGCTACCTGGCACGCGCCATCGCGGATTTTTACGCCGGCGACGAGGCGGGCATCAACAGTTATTCAGAAACCTGTCTGCACCGCGTCTGGAAGGCCGTGCGCTTTTCCTGGTGGTTCACCTCGCTCATGCACCAGTTCCCCGACGGCGGCGAGTTCGGCCACAAGCTGCAGGAGGCCGAACTGGACTACCTGATCCATTCGCCGGCGGCGGCCACCTCGCTGGCGGAGAACTATGTGGGCTTGCCGCTCTGAGGGCGCTTTGGCCTGGCGGTTGTCAGGCCGCGCTCGCCGCCGTGACAGCCTGCCGTGCCCAGGCCACCAACTGCACCGGGTCATCCAGCAGTTCCGCGGGAACGGCGTAGTACTTGCGCACCTGCACCACGCCGTTCTTCGTTGAGTAGCTGAAGGGTTTGGAGCCTCGTTTCTCATAGGCGGGCCGCGAATCGTCGTCCACCCGGAAGTACAGGGTGTTGCCCATGACCATGGCGAACTGCTTTGCACCCTGCTTTATCGCGTGGCCCCCAAAGAACTTTCCGTCGCGGATGTTCCCCAGTGGCGTCAGCATTTCACGCACATAGCTGACGAATTCGGCGCTGGCGCTCATGGCGTCCGCTCCGTTGCGTTTGCAAAAATTTCCTGTCTGGATTTCATGTCAACCATTATGGCGACGGGCGCCTTGCGGCAGTCAGGCATTGCGGGTCATTCAAAGTGGCCGCGTTATTGCGATCACAGGGGATGCTGCAGTTGCTGGCGCCGCGGCAAGCCGACTTGAGGGACTCTTTCGCAGTCTGCTCCCAGTTGATATCGGCGCAGGCGCTGAGCAAAACGGCCAGAGCCGCGGCGATGGCAAGACGTTTCATGGGAACTCCTGAGCAGTGGATCAAGCGGTGTTGTCCGGCCGCGAAACCAGCAAGTCCCCCGGCTGGCAATCCAGAAATTCGCAAATGCGCATCAGCGTGTCAAAGCGCACGCCCTTGACCTTGCCCTGCTTGAGCAGGGAGAGGTTGGCTTCGGTGATGCCGACGTAGGCGGCCAGGTCCTTGGACTTGGCCTTGCGTTCGGAAAGCATCACATCGAGTTTGACGACGATGGGCACGGGTGGAAAACGAGAAAAGGGAAAGAAAAAATCAGACGAACTGCGCGTTCTCTTCGGCCAGCGCCACGGCACGCGCCATCACGGCCGCGATCTGCCACACCATGCCGGCAAAGAGCAGGGTCAACAGCTCATTGCTGCCCAGGCTCAGCGACAGCGCACGCTGCCCGGCCGGTGCACCCG
>Ga0307408_100003486_pt1 | contig 10733 bp, 9 predicted proteins | sample 322Cmetagenome_FD_202116 | JGI IMG/M metagenome (GOLD analysis project Ga0307408, IMG submission 202116) | Maize rhizosphere microbial communities from greenhouse at UC Davis, California, United States - 322HYB-C-3 | ecosystem: Host-associated > Plants > Roots > Rhizosphere > Soil | place: USA... | reverse complement strand
GAGCCACGATGTTGCGCTGCACTTCGTTGGAGCCACCGTAGATCGTGGTCTTGCGCAGGTTGAAGTAGGTGGACGCCAGCGGCGCGTTGGCGGTGACGCCGCCCGGGAAGTTGCCTTGCCAGCCGGCTTCCATGGCTTCTTCGATGAAGGGCAGGCTGAACGGGCCGGCGGCCAGCATCATCAGCTCGGCATAGCGCTGCTGGATCTCGCTGCCCTTGATCTTGAGCAGCCCTGCGATGTCGAGCGAGTTCTTGCCGCTCTTCTCGGCCGAGAGCACGCGCAGCACCAGCATCTCCAGCGCCACGATGTCCACTTCCAGCAGGGCGATCTGGTCGCGGAAACGCACGTCGTCCCAGACGCCTTCGGCCTTGGCGATGCGCTTGAGGCGCTCCAGCTCGCGCTTGCTGCGGTTCACGTCGGCGATGTTGGTGCGCTCGTGGCTGAGCAGGTGCTTGGCGTAGGTCCAGCCCTTGTTTTCTTCGCCGATCAGGTTCTCGGCGGGCACTTCGACGTTGTCGAAGAACACCTCATTGACTTCGCACTCGCCGTCCAGCAGCTTGATGGGGCGCACGGTCACGCCCTTGGACTTCATGTCCAGCAGCAGGAAGGAGATGCCGGTCTGGGGCTTGCCCTCGGTGCTGGTGCGCACCAGGTTGAACATCCAGTCGCCGTACTGCCCAAGGGTCGTCCAGGTCTTCTGGCCGTTGACGATGTACTTGTCACCCACGCGTTCGGCGCGGGTCTTGACGCTGGCCAGGTCCGAGCCCGAGCCCGGTTCGCTGTAGCCCTGGCTCCACCACACCTCGCCGCTGGCGATGCCAGGCAGGAAGCGCTTTTGCTGCTCGGCATTGCCAAACGCCATGATCACCGGCGCCACCATCACGGGCCCGAAGGGCACGATGCGCGGCGCACCCGCCAGTGCGCATTCTTCTTCGAACAGGTGCTTTTGCACGGCCGTCCAGCCCGGCCCGCCAAACTCCTTGGGCCAGCCGAAACCCAGCCACCCCTTCTTGCCCAGGATCTTGGCCCAACCCTGCAGGTCGTCGCGGGTCAGGCGCAGGGCGTTGTGCACCTTGTGCGAAATTTCTTTCGGTAGATTGGCTTGAACCCAGGCGCGAATTTCCTCGCGGAAGGCCTGTTCTTCGGGGGTGAATGCGAGATCCATCGGTTTGTCTCCAAATGATCCCGCAGTTGTAGCACGGTCGTTCGTTTTAGTCCTGTCCGGGTGGTGACATGGCGGGGTCAATGCCCAGTTCGGAACACAGGCGCTGCACAGTGGCCTGCAAAGCCGCCACTTGGCTTTCGAGGGCTTCCACGCGGGCCTGCAGCGCGGGCGAGGCACCGCCGCTGGCCGGTGCCGGCACGCTGGCGCTGGTGTCGACTGCTCCGCAAAGCAGGTGCGTCCAGCGCGGCTCGCGGGCACCGGGGGCGCGAGGCAGCAGGGTAACCAACGGTCCGCCTTTCTCGGCGCTACGTTCCTGCAGCTCATCCAGAAACGCCTCCACCGAGGAAATGTCCGCAAACCGGTACCAGCGCTCCGCATTGATGCGCAGCTCCCCGGCCGTTTGCGGGCCGCGCAGCATCAACAGGCCCAGCAGCACGGCCGATTGCTCGGGCACCCCCACGCCGCGCTGGAAGTTGTGCTCCCAGCGGGTGGTGCGGTTGCCGCTGGTCTCGAACGCCAGCGTCAGGAGCTTGAGCGAATCCAGCGCCTCCTGCACCTCGCTCTCGCTCAGGTTCATCACCGGATCGCGGCTGGTCTTCTGGTTGCAGCCGGTGACCAGCGCGTTAAGCGACATGGGATAGCTGTCGGGCACGGTGCGGGCCTTCTCCATCAGGGTGGCGAGCACGCGGGCTTCGGCGGGCGTGAGGGGGCGGGTGGTTGGATCGAAGGGCACGGATAATTGATGGCAAATGAAAAACATCGTGATTTTGATCTCAGGCGGCGGCTCCAACATGGCCGCCATCGTCCGGACGGCGCAGCAGGAGGCTTGGGCGCAGCGCTATGGCGCCCGTGTCGCGGCCGTGATCAGCAACAAGGCGGACGCAGGCGGTCTGGCCTTTGCGCGGGAGCAGGGGATCCCCACCGAGACGCTCGACCACAAGCAGTTTGCAAGCCGCGAAGCGTTTGATGCCGAACTGGCCGCGCTGGTCGATCGCTACGATCCCGCGCTGGTGGTGCTGGCCGGCTTCATGCGCATCCTCACGCCGGGCTTCGTGGCGCGGTATGCGGGACGCCTCATCAATATCCATCCCTCGCTGCTGCCGGCTTTCACGGGGTTGCACACGCACCAGCGCGCCATTGATGCAGGTTGCAAGTTCGCTGGCGTCACCGTGCACCAGGTGACGGCAGAGCTGGATGTAGGGCCCATCCTGGACCAGGCGGTGGTGCCCGTGCTACCCGATGACACGGCCGACACGCTGGCCGCCCGTGTGCTCACGCAGGAGCACGTGATCTATCCGCGCGCGGTGCGCGCGCTGCTGCAGACGCTGTAAGCCCGTTGCCCCGCAGCAAGGGATGCGCCGCTGCACTCGCGGTGTTTGCCAGGGCGGGCAAGCAGCCGCTACAGCGTAGTAACGACCTCTGCCGCGTTCTGCTCCAGCACTTGGCGCACGCGCTGCGTCTGTTCCGGATTGATGGGATGGGCCACTACGGCCCACTGGTCATGGCGCAACGCCGCCCGCACCCGCGTGATCAGCCGGACATGATCGGGCCGCATGGTCAACAGCCCGCCCGCCAACAGCCCGAACGTGGTAGCAAACCCCACGATGGCGATGAAGGCAACCAGCGGGCTGCTCACGATCATCGGGTGGGCGGCCCGGTAGAACCAGAGATAGAGGGCCAGGCCCGCCACCGCACCCGCCATGCCACCTACCAGGTGGGTCTGCAAAAAAGTCCGGGCAATTCCCGCGCTTTCGGGTTCGACCGCCCGGCCGAACAGCTCGCGCCGCGCGTTGCGCGCATCCGCTGGGCCTAAGAGCCGAACCTGCGCGGCGCTCAGCCTCCCTGCGCGCAGCACCTGGTCCATGGTCGACTCGGCTTGGCTCTTCTGCGCGAACAGGCCGGCCACCTTGGTGAGGGAACGTTCTCCGAAAAGACCTTGCAAAAAGTAGCTCATACGGCCTCCTGCACACGGTTGGCAAGGGGCTCTGCAGGCGGCGCGCGCTGGCAGCCGCAGAAAGCCCTGTCGGCAACATACGTCGGCCGGGGCGCGGGCGGTGTAGGAAGCGGCCAAACCCCGGGGTAGGTGGCATCAACGCAAGGCGCGACAGGCCGGGGACCTTTCCGGCCGGAAAAGCGGCCGGAGTGATTGCTATTGAAATGATAGCTGTTGACGCTTGTCGTATAAGCGCTAAAGACCTTTTTCAAGAATTTTCTTCATCGCTGCATTTCTCGAACCGCGGCCGCATCGTGCCATTGATGAGCACCTGCTCTTCGAACATGGCCGCAGGCCGCACCCATAGCCCCCGCTCGCCGTAGAGCGCGCGGTAAAGCGTCATGGGCTCCAGAGTCTCGCTGTGGCGCACGGTGTCCAGCACCTCGTAGAGCATGCCCTTGTAGTGGCGGTATCTGCCCGGCGGCGTGCGGATGAGGGCGGGAAGATCGTCGTCGTTCATGTTCGTTAGGATGGCGGGTTTACAGGTTTACAAGAAGCTGTTCAGCAGAGCAACTATCGGGGGAGATTCCGTGGACCAGGCAGATTTTGTGCACATGGTGCGCATGAGCGAGCATGCCAGCGCCGACAACAGCCGGGCGTATCGCCGCAGCGTGGCTGCGTTTGCAGCGCTGGGCTATGCCTGGGTGCTGGGCTGCCTGGGCCTGGCCGTGGCCATGCTGGCGTGGGTGCTGCCGCAGGTGCTGCAGGGGCGGTTTCGGATCTCGATGGTGTGGGCGCTGATCGCCGCGGCCAGCCTGCTGTGGATCAGTCTTCGCGCGTTGTGGGTGCGGTTTGACGAGCCCGAGGGCGTGGAGATCAAAGCAGCGGATGCACCCGAGCTCTTCGAGGCGCTGGAACGCATCCGCCGCAAGATCAAGGGGCCACCCATCCACAAGGTCACGCTCAACGACGAGTTCAACGCCAGTATTCAGCAGCTACCCCGGTATGGCCTGCTGGGCGGCGCCGTCAACCACTTGAGCGTTGGCCTGCCCCTGCTGATGGCACTGGACCGACCGCGCTTTCTGGCCGTGCTGGCGCATGAGTATGGCCACCTGCGCGGCGACCACGGGCGCTTCGCGGCCTGGATCTACCGCACGCGCCTGTCGTGGATGCGCCTCAACCACAGCCTCGCCGACGACGAAGGTCCGGTGGGGGCGGCCACACAGGCTTTCATGCGCTGGTACTTTCCACGGTTTTCCGCCAAGACGTTTGCGCTGGCGCGCCAGGATGAGTACGAAGCCGACCGCATTGCCGGCAAGCTGCTGGGGCGCGAGGTGACCGCGGCCGCACTGGCCGAGATCGAGATCCGCGGCGCCGCGCTGGACGCCGACTTCTGGCGGGACCATTGGTGCGCTGCCGCTGGCAACCCCTTGCCGGTCGGGCCCTATCGCGGCATGCGCCGATTCCTCGCCAAGCCCCCGGATGCCGCGTTTGCCAACGATGCGCTGCGGCTGGCGCTCAAGCGGCTGAGCAGCGTGGACGACACCCACCCCAGTTTGCGGGACCGCATCGAGGCGCTCGACGCCACCCCCACCTTGCCGGAGTGGTCGCGCGGCAGCGCGCTGGGCATCCTGGGCGAGGAAGCCAAGCGCTGGGTAAAGCACTTTGACAACCAATGGTGCCGCGACAACGCCACCGAATGGAAACAGCACCACGCATGGCTGGTGCGGGTGCGTGCCCGGGCCGATGCCCTGGCCGCCATGGCAGCGCAGGCCAGTGCCGCCGAACTGGTGGAACTGGCGCGCTTGCGGCGCCATCTGGATCCGCATGCCGACGTGCGCGGGCTGTATGAGCTGGCGCTGGAGCGCAGCCCCGAAAACCCGGCCGCCCTGCGTGGGCTGGTGCCGTGCCTGGCCGAGGACGACCGCGAAGGCCGCCTTGCATTGCTGCACCGCCTGTGGGACGCGGGCAGCAGCGACCGCTACTGGGCAGCACGCACTGCGCTGGCCGAACTGGATACGCCCCGCATGGGCATGGACCACGACGCTGCAGCCTTCAAGCAGTGGCGCAAGCGCCTGGAACGGGCGCAGGAGTCCGAGGAGCGGGCGTGGGAGGAACTGTCCAGCACGTCCTTCTTCAGCCAGATCACGCGGCACGACCTGAGTGCCTTCGAGCTGGCGGAACTTCAGTCCGAGTTGGCCCGCTGTGCACCTGTGGCCCGCTGCTGGCTGGTGCGCAAGAACCTGCGCGAGCATCCCCAGCGCCGGGCCTACCTCATCTTTGTGGAGCTGCCGGGCATGGACGATGAAAGCCGCTACCACCTGTGCCGCGCGCTGGAGCGCAACCTCAGCCTGCCGGGCCCGGCGTTGGCGCTGTGGGCGGGCGAGTCGCCCACACTGAAGGAAATCCAGCGCTACGCGTTTGACCCGGTGCATTCACGCTGAAGCCCGCAGGTAGCCCGTGGACAGCCCGCAGCCGCGCCGCGCGGCCGGAGATCGCCCCACGGTCGCCCTCGCAGCAGGGAATGGGACAATTGGGGGATGCATCCCAAAGTTCTCCTCGACGCCTGCGCCGAACTCATCAGGCTCACTCTCACGTTTGAACACCCCGCCGACGCGGTGGTGTCACGCTTCTTTCGCGACAACCGCGGCCTGGGCCCGCGCGAGCGCGCCACCCTGGCCGAGACGGTCTACACCGTTCTGCGCAAGAAGCTGCTGTTCGACCACATGGCGCCCTCCGGCTCGGGCCCCAAGGAGCGCCGCCTGGCCATCCTGGGCTTCCATGGCCCGCGCGACTTTCTCAAGAGCGCGCTGACCGAGCAGGAGAAGAAATGGCTCGACCAGTGCGACGCCGTTACGGCCGACGACCTGATGGAGCGGCACCGCCACAACCTGCCCGAATGGCTGGTGAAACCCCTGAAGGACCAGGTGGGAGACGGTTTCTGGCCGTTGGTGGAAAGCCTGGCTCAGAGCGCTCCGCTGGACTTGCGCGTCAACGCGCTCAAGGACAAGCGTGCCGACGTGCAAAAGGAGCTTGCCAAGGCCGGCATCCAGGCCATGCCCACACCGTATTCGCCCTGGGGCCTGCGCATTGACGGCAAGCCGGCGCTGACCAAGCTTGATGCGTTCACGCGCGGGGCCGTCGAAGTGCAGGACGAAGGCTCGCAATTGCTGGCTCTGCTGCTCGATGCCAAGCGGGGCGAAATGGTCGTGGATTTCTGCGCCGGAGCCGGCGGCAAGACACTGGCCATTGGCGCCAGCATGCGCAACACCGGTCGCTTGTATGCGTTTGATGTCTCGGCGCACCGCCTGGATGCGCTCAAACCCCGGCTGGCGCGCAGCGGCCTGTCCAATGTGCACCCGGCCGCCATCGCCCACGAACGCGACGAGCGCGTGAAACGGCTGGCGGGGAAGATCGATCGCGTTCTGGTGGATGCCCCGTGCTCCGGCCTGGGGACGCTGCGGCGCAACCCCGACCTCAAATGGCGCCAGTCACCGAAGGCCATCGAAGAGCTGGTGGCCAAGCAGACCGCCATCCTGGCCAGTGCCGCGCGCCTGCTCAAGCCCGGCGGCCGCCTGGTGTATGCCACCTGCAGCATCTTGCCCCAGGAAAACGAGGCCATCGCGGAGGCCTTCAGCGCATCGCGCCCCGACTTTGAGCTGCTGGACGCTGGGGCCGTGCTGCAACAGCTCAAGGTAGAGGGTGCCGCGGGTCTGTGCAGCGGTGGCGAGACGGGCGGCAGATACCTGCGCCTGTGGCCCCATGTGCATCAGACGGACGGGTTTTTTGCGGCAATCTGGACAAAAAAGCCCTGACATAGCCCCCTAAAGCGGCTAAATCACCGCAAATACCGTGGATACCCCTGAACCTATCCCGGGGACACGTCTCTAAAATGGGACTCCGTCCGCTGGTGAACGGGTTCCTGTCAAAGTAAGGTTTTCTGAATATGCTGTTACCCGATTGGGTTGTGCTGAACGCTGCCATCGACTGGCTGGGCCATGGTCTTTGGAATCTGGCTTGGTGGCAGATCGTGCTGTACACCCTGGCGACGACCCACGTCACCATTGCGGCGGTCACGATCTTCCTGCACCGCGCGCAAGCGCACCGCGCGCTGGACCTGCATGCCATTCCCTCGCACTTTTTCCGCTTCTGGCTGTGGGTTGGCACGGGCATGCTGACCAAAGAATGGGTGGCCATCCACCGCAAGCACCACGCCAAGTGCGAAACCGCCGAAGACCCGCACAGCCCGCAGACACGCGGCCTGGACACGGTGATGTGGCGCGGCGCCGAGCTGTACCGCGCCGAGGCCAAGAACCAGGACACCCTGAAGAAATTCGGCCACGGCACACCCGACGACTGGGTGGAACGCAATGTCTACAGCCGCTTCCCCTGGCAGGGCGTGGGCCTGATGCTGGTGCTCGATCTCGCGCTCTTCGGCGCCGTCGGCGCTGCTGTGTGGGCTGTGCAGATGCTCTGGATTCCTTTCTGGGCCGCGGGCGTGGTCAACGGCATTGGCCACTACTGGGGCTATCGCAATTTCGAGGCGCAGGACGCCAGCACCAACCTCTCCCCCTGGGGTGTGATCATCGGTGGCGAAGAGCTGCACAACAACCACCACACCTATCCCACATCGGCCAAGTTCTCGGTCAAGCCGTACGAGTTCGACATCGGCTGGGTCTACATCAGCCTGATGAAGAAAGTGGGCTGGGCCACCGTGAAGAAGGTGCCGCCCAAGCTGCAATTGGGCGACGTGAAGGCGGTGGCCGATGAGAAGACCCTGGAGGCGCTCATTGCCAACCGCTATGAGGTCATGGCGGGCTACGCACGCGGCGTGCGCCGGGCCTGCAAGGAAGAAATTGCCGCACTCAAGGCGCGCCAGGCGGACGTTTCGGTGCTCAAGGCTGCCAAGCGCTGGCTGCATCGCGATGCCGAGAAGGTGCCGGCCATCGCGCTGCCGCAACTGGCCCAGGCCCGCGCCGCCCACCCGGCGCTCGACAAGATGGTCACCATGCGCGAGGAGCTGCGCCAGCTGTGGCTCAACACTTCCCACTCGCGCGAGCAGCTGACGGCCGACTTGCAGGCCTGGTGCCGCCGTGCCGAGGAAAGCGGCATTGCCGCGTTGCGCGAGTTCTCGCTGCGGTTGCGGGCAGCACAGGCCTGAGGTCGTTTCAGAAACCCGGACTGCACCTTTGCGAAAAAGGCCCTGCCGGTTGGCAGGGCCTTTTTATTCTCTTTTTTGCCTGACCCCTTGTGCAAGGGGGCGGAGGCTCAGCGCGCCCCGTGCCATGCGCTGCGCCGCGAGGGCAGTTCGCGCGCGGCATTGCCACTGCGCCGCAAGGCCGCGCGCAGCTCTCGCCAGATCTTCGGCCACAGCGTTGGCGTGGGAGCAGCTTCCTCCAGCTGGACCGCGGCCGGCTCGTGCGTCGCGTTGTACAACTGAACCCAGATGGCTTGCGCTGTCCCACTCCATGCCAGGGGCTCGCCTGCCGCCAGCAGGGTCATGGGCGGGGTGTGCAAGGTGTGCCCGCAGGGCTGGGGTGCCCAGCGGACGCTGATAGTGCCTCGGGTGGGGCGCAATGTGCTGCCCGGTGGCAGGCAAAGCCAGAGGCTCTCGCCCGAGGGCAGGGGCAGGGGCGGGGAAAACGTCGTGGAGGGACTGTGTGGCGACATGCTGTGCTCCGTAAGAAATGCACGGTAGGGAGGGCTCCAGCTTAGAAAAAGCGTCTGCCGCCCAACAGGTACACGTGGCGCTACAGAGCGGTAGAACAGCAACGATTTTTCAGAGGCTGTTATGGTCGTGTCTGCGCCTTCCTGTATCTGTACCCGTAGCCAGCGTTCCGGCACGATGCCCAGATCCGTTGTCCAGCCCATGTCATACACCTCCTCCGATCAGCGCGAAGCCCCGCGCTACCGCCAGCTGGCCGCCCTGTATGAACAGGCGATCGCCGCCGGCAGCCTTTCACCCGGCATGCGCATGCCTTCGGTGCGCGAGCTGTGCCAGCGGCACCAGGTGAGCCTGACGACGGCGCTGCAGGTGCTGCGCCACCTCGAATCCCAGGGCTGCGTGGAGGCGCGGGAGCGCGTGGGCTACTTCGTGCGCGAGTCCGGAGGGGTGATGTTGCCCGAGGCCCGTGAGCCCGAGCTGCACGAACCCCTGGCCCAGGACCCGCATGTCTTCGCCGGCATCAATGAACGGATTTCCGGCTTTCTGGAGAAGGCCCGTCGCGCTGGCCCCCTGCCATTGGACCTGGGCAGTGCCATGCCCGCGCCCAGTCTGTTCGACGCCGCAGCGCTCAACCGGCTCGCCCACGGCCTGCTGCGCGAGCAGCCCGACATCCTGGTCTACGGGCCCTCTGCGCCCACCACCCACCCGGAGTTCCAGCAGGCGATGGCGCGGCATGCGCTGACCTTTGGCGTGTGTGTCGCACCGGCCGACATCGGCGCTACGCACGGCAACTCCGAGGCGGTGAACCTGGCGCTCGATGCCATTGCCGAGCCGGGCGATGTGATCGCGGTGGAATCACCCACGTTCTTCGGCATCCTGCAAGCCATCGAAGTGCGCGGCCTGCGCGCCCTGGAGATTCCATGCAGCCCCCACACCGGCATGTCGCTGGAGGCTCTGGAGTTGGCGGCGCGCAACGAGCCCCGGCTCAAGGGCGTGGTGGTGGTGCCCCACTTGCAGATGCCCCAGGGCAGCGTGATGCCCGACGCGCACAAAGAGCGCCTGGTGGCGCTGTGCGTCGAGCATGGCTTGGCGCTCATTGAGGACGACATCTACCGGGAGTTTGTGGAGTCCCCGCGTGTGCTGCGGCCCGCCAAGGCCTGGGACCGCCCGGGCGACGCTGGACAGGTAATCTACTGCGCGTCGCTCAGCAAGAGCTTTGCGCCCGGGCTGCGCCAGGGCTGGATGAGCGCGGGCCGCTGGCAGGCCCGCGTGCAGATGATCAAGTTCGCCCGCACGCGCAACATGCAGACCTGGTCGCAACTGCTGGCGGCGCGCAGCGTGGATTCGCCAGCGTACGAACGCCACATGCGCCGCATGCGGGCGCAGTTGCGCCTCCAGCGCGAGCAAGCCGCACGCGCCGTGGCGCGTTATTTTCCGCCCGGGACCCGCCTCAGCCTGCCACCGGGAGGGCTCAGCCTGTGGCTGGAACTGCCCGTTGGCATCTCATCGACCCGCCTGTACGACGAGGCGCTGCAAAAGGGCATCCGCGTGGCGCCGGGCCCCATGTTCTCTAACACGGGGCGGTACGAGCATTTCCTGCGCTTGAGCTGCGGCATGCCGTTCACGCCCGAGGTGGAAGCAGGCTACCAAACGCTGGGCGCCTTGCTCGCCGCGCAGATGGCGGAACTGCCCGCACCGCGCAAAGCGGCCTGAGGAAGCGCCGCACGCGGTGGGGCGAAGCGGGCATAAAAAAACCGCCCTGAAAAGGGCGGCTTTTTGGAAGGTCATGGGCCGAATTACTTCAGCTTCATTTCCTTGTATTCGACGTGCTTGCGAGCCTTGGGATCAAATTTCATGATCAGCATCTTCTCGGGCATCGTCTTCTTGTTCTTGGTCGTCGTGTAGAAGTGGCCGGTACCCGCAGTGGATTCCAGCTTGATCTTGTCGCGTCCGCCTTTGCTTGCCATGGT
>Ga0307408_100003485_pt1 | contig 10734 bp, 6 predicted proteins | sample 322Cmetagenome_FD_202116 | JGI IMG/M metagenome (GOLD analysis project Ga0307408, IMG submission 202116) | Maize rhizosphere microbial communities from greenhouse at UC Davis, California, United States - 322HYB-C-3 | ecosystem: Host-associated > Plants > Roots > Rhizosphere > Soil | place: USA... | reverse complement strand
ACACATCACCGTATATTAGGTATCGTTAATGAAGATGACTATCAAATTGTATTTTCTGACACGCCGGGCGTGATCAAACCGGTCTATGGTTTGCAGGAAAGTATGATGGATGCAGTGAACGATTCGCTGGTTGATGCCGATGTAATTCTTCTTGTAACGGACATTAATGAGCGTTATGATGAGAGTGATGTTATCGAAAAACTAAAGAATACTTCGTCGCCTTTTGCGGTTATCATCAACAAGATTGATAAATCAACGCAGGAAAATGTCGAAGCCAAGATTCAATATTGGATAGATACATTAAACCCGAACGCCATTTTTGCCACCTCGGCACTAAAAGAATATAATGTGCAGCCGGTGATGGATTTTATCTTGCAGAAATTACCCGAACATCCTGCGTTCTATGATAAGGATACCTTAACCGACCGCTCGGAACGTTTTTTCGTGTCGGAAATCATCAGAGAGAAGATATTCAAACTTTATGAAAAGGAGATTCCATACAGCACGGAGGTGATAATCGTTTCCTTTAAAGAAGACGAGAATATTAACCGAATCAGTGCCGAAATCATTGTTGAACGGGACTCTCAAAAGAATATTCTGATTGGCACAGGCGGCGAAATGATTAAAAAAGTGGGAACATACGCCCGCAAAGACATTGAGGAATTTCTTCAAAAAAAGGTTTTCCTGGAATTATTTGTAAAGGTCTTGCCAGATTGGCGCAACCGCAAAAACTACCTGAAGAGATTTGGGTACGAGGACTAACGAGAAGCAAGAAGTTAGATTCAAGAAACAAGAAGATAGAAGGCTCATAAAGATTACCTTTGTCTCTTATCTAATTAATACCATAAAAGATATCGAATACAACTGAGCATCATGCTCTTGATTCCTGTATCTTATATCTTTATTCTAATATAACAATGAGTAACATAGTAGCAATAGTAGGGCGCCCAAACGTTGGAAAGTCCACTTTATATAACCGCTTAACCGAAACCCGTAAAGCAATTGTTGATGATTTTAGCGGCGTTACCCGTGACCGCCACTATGGTGTGGCAGAATGGACAGGACATCCTTTTACTGTAATTGATACAGGCGGTTATGTTGCCCATTCGGAAGATGTGTTCGAAGCGGCTATCCGTGAACAGGTTTTGATTGCCATAGAAGAGGCTACCGTGATTTTGTTTATGGTTGATGTTACAACCGGCCCAACTGATTTGGACGACAGCATTGCAGACATCCTTCGCCGCAGCAAAAAGCCAGTGTTCGTAGTAGCCAATAAGCTGGATAACAATATGCTGATTGGCGATCTTCCAATTTTCTACAGCTTCGGACTTGGTGACATATATGGAGTTTCGTCAATGACAGGCTCTGGAACCGGAGATCTTCTTGATGAAGTTGTAAAGCATTTTGAAGAAGCTCCGGAAGAAGATAATTCGTTACCTAAGTACACAATTGTTGGCCGTCCGAATGTGGGCAAATCATCTTTGATAAATGCATTAATTGGCAAAGAGCGCAATATCGTTACTCCAATAGCTGGCACTACCCGCGACTCGATCCATATTCATTACAACCAATTTGGGCATGAATTTATGCTGATTGATACCGCCGGGCTTCGTAAGAAAACCAAGGTTAAAGAGAATATTGAGTTCTATTCGGTAATGCGAACCATTAAAGCTCTTGAAGAAGCTGACGTGGTTGTCTTGATGATCGACGCAGTTGAGGGTTTGGAATCTCAGGATATAAACATCTTCCACCTTGCTGAAAAGAACAAAAAAGGCGTGGTTATCCTAATTAATAAATGGGATTTAATTGAGAAGAACCATAAAACAACCAAGGTATTTGAGGATATGATACGCGAAAAAATTGCGCCGTTCTCTGATGTGCCGATCGTATTTACCTCGGTAATCGAAAAACAGCGTATCTTCAAAGCCATTGAATCTGCTTCTAAGGTTTACGAAAATAAGCTTAAGAAAATTCCTACTTCAAAGTTAAACGAAGTGCTGTTGCCCATTATTGAAAACTATCCTCCACCGGCAACGAAAGGAAAGCACATTAAAATCAAATACATTACCCAAATTAATGGCTCATCGCCAATGTTTGCGTTCTTCTGTAACCTTCCGCAATACATTAAAGAGCCTTACAAACGCTTTTTAGAGAACAAGCTAAGGGAACACTTTGACTTCAGCGGAGTTCCGGTTCAAATATTTTTCAGGCAGAAATAAAAAAAGGCAAAAAAACACCTGACAGATTTACGAAACTGTCAGGTGTTTTTTTTATTGAATAGATTACTTCTTTATCGCTTCGAGGGCCCTTGCAATCACCTTATCTTCCACGTTTTTTGCCAGGTAAAACCCTTCATCACCATAATAATAGCGGGCTGCAATTGCTTTAACCTGGGTATTTATAGCCGGCTTGGCATTATGCGCTTCTTTATCTTTAAACTTCAACCCGCGGGAAGCGGCCAAAGATATAAGTTTACTATACTGAGTATCAGAAAGGCTAAACTCAGAGATAAATTGATTTAAAGCCGCTGGATGTAATATCCCCGCAATACTCTTAAACACGAATTCGGTTAATATTCCTTTAGCATTCATTGAATAATAAAATTCATTGTACACTGTAGAATCTATTGGAATAAATATATCAGGAGTAATACCCCCACCGCCATAGATCATCCGGCCACCCGAAGTTTTAAAGGTCTGGCCTTTATTAATAAGGGCGCTGATCAACTTTCCTTTAACCTCTCCGTTTTTATACCTTTCGGCAACCTCCTGAAAATATTTGTCTTTCCCATCTTTATATGGTTTTTGTATTGACCTTCCGGAAGGTGTAAAATAACGGGCAACGGTTAGGTTAAGAGCCGAGCCATCTCCAAAATTAAATTGCTCCTGCACCAAGCCCTTGCCAAAAGACCGGCGCCCTATAATCAATCCGCGATCCAGGTCTTGTATCGCCCCTGCTAATATTTCGCTCGCTGAGGCTGAATTTTCGTCAATTAGCACTATCAGCTTACCTTTTTCAAACATACCGTCTTCTGTAGCGAGGTAATCTGTACGAGGTTCGTGCTTTCCCTCCGTATAAACAATAAGCTTTTTGTCGGCCAAAAACTGGTCTGCTAGAGCAGTAGCAGCATTCAAATAACCGCCCCCATTCCCTCTCAAATCCAAAATCAGGCTATTAATACCCTTCTTCTGCAATCGCTGAAACTCCGCTGCAAAATCATCATTGGTACGGGCTCCGAACTTGCTTATCTTTATATAACCTATGTTATCAGACAACGGAATTGCAGCGTCAATACTGCTGATTGTAATTTTATCCCGTTTTACAATAATGTCTTTTAATTCGCCATTTCGGCTAATATGCAACTTTACTTCAGTCCCACGAGGGCCTTTAATCAGGCTGATAATTCGTTTGGTTGTAATTCCCCGGCCGGCTATACTCTTATTATCGACTTGCAAAATCTGATCGCCTGTTTTTAAGCCGGCTTTGGCTGCCGGGCCGCCATTGTTAAGCGAAGTCACAAACACCGTATCATTTAATAGCTGATACTCTACACCGATGCCGCTATAATTTCCGTCCAGGTCTTCTGAGAACCGCTTTGCTTCCACCGGCGGTAAATAGGATGAATGAGGATCCAGCTTTTTTAGAATTTGATTGATGGCCATATCTTGCATGGAATCAATCTGCACCGGGTCTACATAATTCTCCTCGATTATATTTAAAACGCGTTCAACCTTCTCCGTTTTTTCCTCTCTCAAAAAGGGATTAAAACTACCGGGTTTGGTGTTGGCATTTTCCTTTTGAAACTTCGGGCCCACAATCATGCCTAAAACCATTGTTCCGGCGTAACAGGCTGCTATAATCAGATTTTTTTTAGTAGACGGTTGCATGTAAATTATAGGCTAAAATTACTACATACTCTTGCGCAACAGGGTCTCAAATTGTCATAAAAAAGCGCTTTTCAAGCACTTGTGGATAAGTTTTTGAGTTTTCCACACTTTACACAGCGATTTCACATTTTAGGCTGTCTTTCTGGTTGGCTTTTACTTAAAATCTCCTACTAAGGTTTCCAAAGCTTTTTCCTGATTCCGCTCCCATTTTACCTCATATTTCGCCTTTATTTCAGACCTTTGTTATATGGAAAGAACGACTGAACAGGACTCATTGTATTCCGGACTCGAAAAAATGCCGGTAGAAAGCCTGCTTCGCGGAATTAACAATGAAGACAAGACTGTTCCTTTTGCCATCGAAAAAGCTATTCCTCAAATTGAAAAGCTAGTTCTCGCAATAACTGAGAAAATGAAAGCCGGCGGAAGATTATTCTATATCGGCGCTGGCACTAGCGGCAGACTGGGGATTGTGGACGCGTCGGAATGCCCGCCTACTTATGGGGTTCCATTTGATTGGGTAATTGGCATAATCGCCGGCGGTGATGGTGCAATCCGCAAAGCGGTGGAATTTGCGGAAGACGACCGCGAACAAGCCTGGAAAGATTTACAAGCCTATAACATATCAAACAAAGATGTATTAGTGGGCATTGCAGCTTCGGGAAGCACACCATATGTAATTGGCGGCTTACAGAAAGCTAACGAAGCCGGCCTTGTTACAGGCTGCATTGTTTGCAACGAGGGGAGCCCTATTGCTGCTGAGGCTAAAATCCCGGTTGAAGTAGTTGTTGGCCCCGAATTCGTAACTGGCTCAACTCGGATGAAATCGGGCACAGCGCAAAAGCTCGTCCTTAATATGATTAGCACAACTGTGATGATTCAGCTCGGCAGGGTTAAAGGGAACAAAATGTTCGATATGCAGTTGACTAATAATAAACTGATAAATCGTGCTGTAAATATGGTGATTGAAGCAACAGGCGTAGATAAACAAACGGCGCAAAAACTGCTGGATAAACATGGGAATGTACGTGCTGCAGTAGAGGCTTATAAAGAAGGACTTTAAAAATATACTCTTTATGAAAGAGAAAGGAGGGGATGATGCACGAAATTGAACCATACTATCGCTGGCGCGATGATTATGTAGCAGCTGAAGATGAACGTTCTCCATTTTATCAAACCGAATACAGCGAATTCGAGTTTGATAAGATGATCTATAATTACTATATACATCCGCAATGGGATTATTTTGGGTCGCAGACTCTCTATATGAAAATTTTGTATGCCGATTACGACCGCCAGTACGCCATTATTGAATTCATTGGGGAATGGAACGACACCCTTTATAATGACATCATGCTTTTAAAGCGCGAAATCCTGGAACTGATGATGCACGAGGGCATTAATAAGTTTATTCTTATTGGTGAAAACGTACTTAATTTCCATTCTTCGGACGATTCATATTATGAAGAATGGTTTCAGGATGTTGAAGACGGCTGGATTGCAGGAGTAAATTTCCGCGAACATGTGGTTGATGAGTTTAAACGAAATAATATCGATTATTACATCAATTTTGGAGGTTCGCTCGATGAAATGGCCTGGCGCAACTTAAAACCCATCCAGTTTTTTAAGAACGTAGAGGAGCAGTTAACTAAACGCTTGACTTAAATAGAAATTTTGTTACCTTCCGGCTTCATATCTAAACTTTTAGAAGCGTGGAAAATTCAAACTATCAGTACCAGGACGTAATACAGCTCGATGACGCTGTAAGTTCCAAAAAATTTATGGCATCTGTATTTCTATGGATGTTTGTAGCACTAGGCATTTCGGCAGGATTGGCATATTGGTTTTCAGCAGACTATTCTTTATTAAGCCTGCTTGTTGACTTTAATGCCGGACAAACCACTATTCTTGGCAAAGTGGCAATGTTTGCCCCTATCGGTTTTGTGCTTTTAATGTCGTATGGATTTCACAAACTATCTTATCCCGCATTAATTGGACTGTTTATCACTTATGCAGCTATTACAGGTATCAGTTTAAGTTTTATCCTACTTCGCTACTCTGCATCCTCTGTTTCAAGCTGTTTCATAACAGCATCATTACTTTTTGGAGTAATGGCTATTGCGGGCTACACAACCAACCAGGACTTAACTAAATTCGGATCAATCCTTTCTATGCTATTGATTGGACTAATCATTGCATCGGTCGTGAACTGGTTTATGAACAGCGAACAGTTGGAATACATCATCAGCTTTGCCGGCGTTGCTATTTTTGTTGGCTTAACAGCTTACGATGTTCAAAAACTAAAACGCATTGGAGAAGGCGCAGCGTATGAAGGAGCAGACCTGAATAAAATGTCGATTTTAGGAGCATTAACCCTTTACCTTGACTTCATTAACTTGTTCCTCTTTCTTTTAAGATTATTCGGAAGAAGAAAATAATCATACAAAACTCATAAAGAAAGGCATCGCCCAACAGCGATGCCTTTCTCATTTGCAAATCACCTGATTTTATTGCATTTTTGCAGCGCTTATTCAGAAAGATGGAGGGACTAGACCCTGCGAAGTCTTAGCAACCTGTACTTACAAGGTGCTACATTCTATCCGAGTCCGCACCGAGGATTAGGAAAAGATAAGTAATTAAGAAAGCCGGATTCCGACTTTTTCGAAAATAAGCTATTATTTAGATTTAAGATTTTGAGAGACAAGAATCAAGAGAAGGAGCGTCGCCCTAATCACTGATTACCAGCCTCTAATCTCTAACACAATATCAATGGACATTAGAAAAGAGCTTGAAAAACGGATTCTGATAATTGATGGCGCAATGGGAACAATGATCCAGCGCTACCAGCTAACAGAAGCAGATTTTCGTGGAGAAAGATTTAAAGATCACCCTTGCGATGTAAAGGGTAATAATGACCTTTTAAATATCACCCGCCCGGATATTATCAAAGCCATCCATGCCGAATATTTAGAGGCTGGCGCTGATATTATCGAAACCAACACCTTTAGTACACAGCGCATTTCCATGGCAGATTATGAAATGGAAGATTTGTCGTATGAAATGAGCTATGAAGGTGCCCGCATAGCCAAAGAAGTCGCCTTAGAATATACCGCTAAAACACCTGATAAACCACGTTTTGTTGCTGGCGCAATTGGTCCTACAACCAAAATGGCATCCATGTCGCCGGATGTAAACGACCCTGGTTACAGGGCTGTAACGTTTGATGAGTTGGTTACAGCCTTTGACGAGCAGGTTCGCGGTTTGATTGATGGTGGTGCAGATGTGCTTCTTTTTGAAACTATTACTGATACCCTAATAACAAAAGCTGGACTTCTTTCTGTTAAAAAATACGAGCAGGAAATTGGCCGTAAGATCGATATTATGATCTCGGGCACAATTACCGATGCCAGCGGGCGTACCCTCTCGGGACAAACGGCAGAAGCTTTTTTAAATTCTCTTACCCATGCCAACATTTTAAGCATAGGTTTTAACTGTGCCCTGGGAGCAAAAGAAATGCGTCCTCATATCGAGGAACTGGCAAAAAAAGCGCCTTGTTATGTTTCAGCTTATCCAAATGCTGGTTTACCGAACGAGTTTGGAGCATATGATGAACTGCCTCATGAAACGGCTCATTTGGTTGAAGATTTCATCGAACACGGCTTTGTGAATATAGTAGGCGGGTGCTGTGGCACTACTCCGGAACACATCAGCTGCATTGCTGAAAAAGCGGCTAAGTTTCCTCCGAGAAAAATCCCGGTGGTTGAACCGTACCTACGCTTAAGTGGATTAGAACCTGTTACTATAACGCCGGAGAGCATTTTCGTAAACATCGGAGAACGTACAAACATCACGGGTTCCCCTAAATTCTCTAAGTTAATTTTAGGGGGAGATTACGAAGGCGCTTTAGCTGTTGCCCGCCAGCAGGTTGAAGGCGGAGCCCAGGTTATCGACGTGAACATGGATGAGGGGATGCTTGACTCAGAAGCAGCAATGACTAAATTCTTAAACTTGATTGCTTCTGAACCTGATATAGCAAAACTTCCAATCATGGTCGATTCCTCCAAATGGACTGTTATTGAAGCCGGATTAAAATGCCTTCAGGGAAAAGGGATTGTAAACTCGATTTCCCTAAAAGAGGGTGAAGAGAAATTTATTGAAAGCGCCCGGAAGATTTTAAATTATGGTGCTGCGGTTATTGTGATGGCTTTTGACGAGCAGGGACAAGCTGACAACTATGAGCGTCGTGTGGAAATCTGTAAGCGTTCTTACGACATCTTAGTCGACAAAGTGGGCTTCCCTCCACAGGATATAATCTTTGACCCGAATATCCTAACAGTTGCTACAGGTTTAGAGGAGCATAATAATTATGCGGTCGATTTTATTAATGCAACACGATGGATAAAGGAGAATCTTCCATATGCTAAAGTAAGCGGCGGGGTATCTAATATTTCGTTCTCCTTCCGTGGTAATAATGTGGTGCGTGAAGCAATGCACTCTGCCTTCCTCTATCACGCCATTAAAGCAGGCTTCGATATGGGCATTGTGAACGCCGGTATGCTTGAGGTTTATGAACAAATTCCTGCCGAATTACTCGAACGCGTAGAAGACGTATTACTAAACCGCCGCCCTGATGCTACAGAACGCCTGGTAGAATTTGCAGAAACCGTAAAATCGAAAGGCAAAGAAGCTGTAAAAGACGAGGAGTGGCGCAAAAGCACTGTCGAAGAACGGCTATCTCACTCGCTTGTAAAAGGAATTATTGAATACCTGGATGCTGACGTAGAGGAAGCAAGGCAAAAATACGACAAACCACTTCAAGTAATCGAAGGCCCTTTAATGGCCGGGATGAACGTGGTGGGCGATTTATTCGGTGCAGGCAAGATGTTTCTTCCTCAGGTAGTAAAATCTGCACGGGTAATGAAGAAAGCCGTTGCCTACTTATTGCCTTTTATTGAGGAAGAAAAGCTAAAAAACCCTGGAGAAGGAGGATCAAGCTCTGCTGGAAAAGTGTTAATGGCTACAGTAAAAGGCGACGTTCACGATATCGGGAAAAACATCGTGGGTGTAGTTCTCGCTTGTAACAACTTTGAAGTAATCGATATGGGCGTGATGGTGCCTGCACAGGAAATCATTAAAAAAGCCAGGGAGGAAAAGGTTGATATCATTGGCTTGAGTGGGCTTATTACCCCTTCATTGGATGAAATGGTTCATTTTGCTAAAGAAATGGAGCGTGAAGGCTTTACTATTCCTCTATTAATCGGAGGTGCGACAACTTCCCGTATCCATGCTGCCGTAAAAATTGACCCTAATTATTCTGGCTCAGTAATTCACGTATTGGATGCTTCCAGAAGTGTTACTGTTTGTAGCAGTTTGATGAATGGAGACGTTAAAGAAACCTACATCAAGAACATTAAGGCTGAATACGAAAAAGCAAGAGAAGCCCATTTAAATAAACGTTCGGATAAACGCTATAAAACGATAGAAGAAGCTCGAGAAAATAAGTTCAAGATTAATCTGAACGGCGCTGTAGCTCCTGCCCCGGCTTTCCTGGGCACTAAAGTTTTTGAAGATTTCCCATTAGAGGAACTGGTTCCTTATATTGACTGGACTCCTTTCTTTCATACCTGGGAGCTTCGCGGCAGCTATCCGAGAATATTTGAAGATAAAGTGGTTGGCGATGAAGCGAAAAAGCTTTACGATGATGCGCAGAAACTAATGAAACGCATCGTAGACGAAAAACTACTAAAAGCGAAAGCCGTAATCGGTTTCTGGAAAGCGAATTCTGTTGGGGATGATATTGTACTGGAAGCTGAAGATAAGTTTGGAGCTGGAAGTATTGAGTCGGGAACAAACTCCAAACTCCAAACTCCAAACTCTAAATTAGTCACCATCCACACCCTCCGCCAGCAAACCGAAAAAGTTGCGGGCGAACCGTATTATGCCTTATCTGATTTTATCGCACCGAAAGAAAGCGGTGTCGATGACTATTTTGGAGGCTTTGCCGTAACTGCAGGTATTGGCTGCGATGAGCTAGTTGCTGAGTTCGAGAAAGTGCATGATGATTATAACAGCATTATGACTAAAGCCATAGCAGACCGTTTTGCGGAAGCTTTTGCAGAGAAAATGCACGAGCTTGTTCGAAAAGAATACTGGGGATATGCAAGACAGGAAGGCTTTAGCAACGAAGAATTGATCAAAGAAAAGTATCAGGGAATTCGTCCGGCTCCAGGCTACCCAGCTTGTCCTGACCATACTGAGAAACGGACTTTATTTGATTTATTAAAAGCCGAAGACGCTACCGGAATGTATCTCACCGAAAGCTTTGCCATGTATCCAGCGGCCTCGGTAAGTGGCTTCTATTTCTCGCATCCGGAATCACGCTATTTCGGGCTGGGTAAGATAACTAAGGACCAGGTAGAAGATTACGCGAGACGGAAAAACCAACCCCTCGAAGAGGTAGAGAAGTGGCTTAGTCCGAATTTGGCTTATTAAGCCCCCCAGCCCCCTAAAGGGGGAGTTTGCTGGGTGCATATTAACTTACAAACGAAATCTCATTCCGTGGCTTTGTCTTTGCTAGCCACGCATAAATATAAAACACCTTAAAAGCCCCCTTTAGGGGTTTGGGATATGAAAATAACCGATCACATAAAAAACGCCAACGGCAAAACTCTTTTCTCATTCGAATTACTGCCGCCTATCAAAGGGCAGAACATACAAAGCATTTACAATGCAATTGACCCTTTAATGGAGTTTAAGCCTCCTTTTATCGATGTAACTTATCACCGAGAGGATTTTATATATAAACAGCATCCAACAGGCTTACTGGAGCAGATATCGGTTCGCAAGCGTC
>Ga0307408_100003484_pt1 | contig 10735 bp, 6 predicted proteins | sample 322Cmetagenome_FD_202116 | JGI IMG/M metagenome (GOLD analysis project Ga0307408, IMG submission 202116) | Maize rhizosphere microbial communities from greenhouse at UC Davis, California, United States - 322HYB-C-3 | ecosystem: Host-associated > Plants > Roots > Rhizosphere > Soil | place: USA... | reverse complement strand
TGTGGTCGTTGCTCGGACCGCGTCAGATCGAGGAGCTCATCGATCTGCCCCTCATGAGCGATCCGGAATCCGTGGCCACGCTGAATGTCCTGGCCAGAGTTCTGTCGCCTGCGTCGTTCACGGATGGGAATCTGCTTTCCCTGTTCCTCTGGCGGATGGTCAACATCAGCCTCGAGCACGGCCACACGGATGCGTCGTGTTATGCCTACGTCCGCCTTGGCACGATCGCCGGACCGCGTTTCGGCAACTACGAGGCCGGCTTTCGATTCGGTCGGCTCGGCTATGAGCTGGTCGAGCGGCGTGGCCTGAGGAAATTCCAGGCTCGCACCTACTTGGGGTTCGCGGTCTTTGTCATGTCTTGGATCAGCCATCTACGAAGGCCGCGCGATCTGATCCGTCAGGCATTCGAGGCCGCGAATTCCGCCGGCGATCTCACGCAGGCGGCATATGCGTGGCCGAACCTGATCGCAAACCTTCTTGCAGCCGGTGACCCGCTGGCCGACGTGCAACGCGAAGCCGAGCGAGGCCTGGAGTATGCCCGGAATGCCCACTTCGGTCTCGTGATCGACGTCATTGCCACGCAGCTCGCGTTGATCCGCACGCTTCGCGGCTCGACACCGACCTTCGGCAGCTTCAACGATGCGCAGTTCGATGAAGCTCAGGTCGAGAGCCATCTGTCAGACCCTCGTTTGGTGTTCGCCGCGTGCTGGTATTGGACACGCAAGCTGCAGGCGCGTTTCCTGGCCGGAGACTACGCGAAGGCCGTGGACGCGTCTCTGAACGCGCAACGACTGCTTTGGACATCGCCGTCCACTCTTGAATCGGCGGAAGCTCACTTCTATGGAGCGCTGTCCCATGCGGCGTCCTGCGATGCCGCGAACCCGGTTCAGCGCGAAGAGCACATCCGCGCTCTGATTGTCCACCATACCCAACTCATCGAGTGGGCGAAACACTGCCCGGACAATTTCGCGAACCGTGCGTTGCTCGTCGGCGCAGAGCTCGCGCGCATCGAGGGGCGGGTGTTGGAGGCCGAGCGTCTGTACGAAGAGGCGATCAACGCCGCGCGAGAGGGCGAGTTCGTCAACAACGAGGCCATCGCCCTAGACGTCGCAGCGCATTTCTACGCCGCTCGTGGCTTCGACAGGATTGCCACGGCTTATCTGCAAGACGCGCGGTCCGCGTACCGACGGTGGGGCGCCGAAGGAAAGGTGCGCCAGCTCGACGAACGCCATCCGCATCTGCGGGAGGTGGCCCCCGGCGGCGATCCGATGCGCACGGTCGAGACGCCGGTCGAGCAGCTGGATCTTGCAGTCGTGCTCCAAGTCCTGAGTGCCATATCAGGCGAGACAGACCTCGAGAAGCTCGTTACCACGGTGATGCGCCTGGGCCTCGAGTATGCCGGCGCGCAGCGCGGGCTGTTGATACTGCCGTTAGGCGGAACGTACCAGGTCGAGGCGACGGCAGGGGGCGGCGATGACGGAGTGACCGTTGCTCTCCACGAGGCGCCTCTCACCACGGTGGATCTGTCCGTGTCCGTGTTCCAGTACGTGCTTCGCACGGGCGAAACCGTGCTGCTCAATGATGCCGCGTTAGGCGGGGCGTTTTCCAATGACGACTACCTGCGCCAGCATCACGTCCGATCGGTCCTCTGCATGCCGTTGCTCGAGCAGGCCAGACCGGTCGGGGTCCTCTATCTCGAGAACCGCCTGACTGCCGGTGCATTCACGCCCGCTCGCATGGCGCTACTCAAGCTGCTCGTCTCCGAAGCGGCTATCTCGATCGAGAATGCGCGGCTGTATCGTGATCTGCAGGAGCGCGAGGCCAGAGTCCGTCGGCTGATCGATGCCAACATCATCGGCATCTTCATCTGGCATGCAGATGGGCGAGTCTTCGACGCCAATGAGGAGTTTCTCCGCATCATCGGGCACAGCCGGGAAGACGTAGCGTCGGGCCGTCTACGCTGGACCGATTTCACCCTGCCGGAAAACCGAGAGCGCGATCTTCGTGTGCTCGAGGAGCTGAAGCGGGGTGGAACGGCGAAGGCGAGCGAACGGGAGCTTCTGCGGAAGGACGGGACCCGCGTGCCGGTACTGACCGGCGGCACGATGTTCGAAGGCGTGCCTAACGAAGGCGTGGCTTTTGTCTTTGACCTGACGGAGCGCCGGCGCGCGGAGCAGGCCCTCCAAGAACGCGAGCGCGAGTCGCTCCTGATCCTCGACACCATTCCAGCCCTGGTCGCCATGCTGAAGCCGAGTGGCGAAGTCGACGCCGTCAACCAGGAACTCGTCGCGTTCTGCGGCCAGCCGCTCGAGGCCATGAAGGAGTGGGGCACGAACGGTACGGTGCATCCCGATGATCTGCCTCACATGGCCCCGATTTTCTCGCAGGCGATCGCTTCGGGCGAACCCTATGACTTCGAGGCGCGCATCCGGCGCTTCGATGGCGTGTACCGTTGGCTTCAGATCCGTGGGCTTCCTCTGCGCGATTCGGCCGGACAGATCGTCCGCTGGTACGTCCTGCTCGCCGACGTCGACGACCGCAAACGCGCCGAGGACGCGATCGACACGGCCCGCTCGGAACTCGCCCGTGTTGCGCGGGTCATGAGCATGAGCGCGTTCACTGCTTCGATCGCCCACGAGGTGAGCCAGCCACTCTCGGGGATCATCACCAACGCCAGCACGTGCCTTCGGATGCTGAATGCATCCCCTCCGAACATTGATGGCGCGCGCGAGACCGCGAAGCGGACCATCCGGGACGGCAATCGCGCCTCCGACGTGATCACGCGACTGCGGGCCATGTTCAGCAAGAGGGAATTCACGCTGGAGTCGATGGATCTGAACGAAGCGATGCGGGAGGTCATCGCGCTGTCGCTGACCGACCTTCAGAGGAACCGTGTGGCACTCCGGGTAGAGCTGTCGGAGCGCTTGCCATCCGTCATGGGTGACCGCATCCAGCTCCAGCAAGTCATCCTGAACCTGTTGCGCAATGCCTCCGAGGCGATGGCAGAGGTCAACGATCGTCCCAGGCAGTTGGTTGTCAGCACTGAACTGGAGGGCCATACGGGTGTTCGTGTCACCGTCCGGGATGCCGGAGTGGGGCTCGACCGCCAGACCCTCGACAAGCTGTTCGATGCGTTCTATACGACCAAGCCCGGAGGGATGGGTATCGGGCTGTCCGTCAGTCGTTCGATCATCGAGAGCCATCATGGTCGCATGTGGGCCGAACCGAACGATGGTCCGGGGGCCACGTTTGCGTTTGCCCTTCCCGTGGGCGTCTGACCGCGCTCGCGCTGTCGATCAGTCGTTGATCGCTGGCTTGTGTTAGGCATGACACGCGCCTAACGAAGGCGCCGACTGATACCATCGTATCATCGCGTCACGGTCGATACCATCGTTTAATGGCCCGCCGAGTCTCGCCTCCGTAGCATGACCGCGGTGGCGGTGCATTCAGGCACCCGCCGTCTGCACTCAGCCTGCGAATGGAGAATCGGTCATGTCACAGAAGTCCATTTCGCGCCACGCGGCGCCGAGAGCAAAGTCCGCGAGTCGAGTCGCCCTGACCGCGGCACTGTCGCTGGGAGCAACCATGAGTTCCGCCAGTGCACAGCCCGGAAAGCCAACCGTCGTGCTCGTTCATGGCGCGTTCGCCGAGTCGGCGAGCTGGAACGGTGTGATCGCGGAGCTGCTCGCCCAGGGCTATCCAGTCGTCGCTGTGGCGAATCCGCTCCGCGGAGTGAAGACCGATGCGTCATACGTCGCCGGCGTGCTTGCGAGCATCAAGGGCCCGATCGTCCTCGTGGGCCACTCGTACGGCGGCACGGTGATCACCAACGCAGTCAATGGCAACAAGAACGTCAAGGCGCTCATCTACGTCGCCGCGTTCGCTCCCGACCTCGGCGAGTCGTCCAACGACCTCGCTGGCCGCTTTCCGGGCGGAACGCTTGGGCCAGCCCTCGCGTCACCGGTGGCGCTGCCGGACGGTGGCAACGACACGTACATCCGCCAGGACAAGTTCCACGCGCAGTTCGCCGCCGACGTTCCCAGCGCGTCGGCGAAGCTGATGGCTGCCACGCAGCGGCCGGTTACGGATGCCGCGCTCAGCGAGCGATCCGGCGAGCCTGCGTGGAAGGCGGTGCCGTCCTGGTTCGTCTACGGCGACCGCGATCTGAACATTCCACCGGCCGCACAGTCCTTCATGGCGAAGCGCGCCGGCTCGAAGGAGACGGTGGTCGCGAAGGGCGCGTCGCACGTCGTGATGGTGTCCCAGCCCCACGCGGTAGCGCGACTCATCGAACGCGCCGCGGCCGTGGCGGCTGGCGAGGTGGCGGTGCAGCGATGATCGCGCATCGCGCATCCCTGTCGGCGCCTGAACGTCGGCGCAGCCGCGTTAGGCTTGGCGGCGTCCCGAGCGCTCGACCACCTGGGAATCCCGGCTGAGACGTGTGTGTCGGTACCTCAGCCAATGCCAATACCATCGTGTAATGGATGGACGGTTCAGGCTCTTGTAGCGTGAACCTGTGGCACGGCGCTCGGGCGTCGGACCGGATGGCGACTCACAGTGAGAAAGGCCTGGTGAAACGCACCTCGAGACCAGGGTGCATTCGGAGAGTCCGCAATGGTGACACCCGCGCCCGCGCGAGTCTGTCTGGTTCTGTTGGCCGTCGCACTGGTCCTGTGGGCGGGTGAGGTCCGCGCGCAGCGCACGCCTAACGCGGGGCTCAGCTTCGAGCAGGCGAGCGCGCGACTGGGGCAGGTGTCCGACGCCCTCGTCGCCGCCGGCGCGAACGTCCGCAGCAAAGCCGCGCTCAGCCGTGCCACCCGCAACTTGCGTTTGCCCGACGTGAGCCTCGAAGCCCGCCAACTGCGGTTCGAAAAGTCGCTCGAGCTGGGGCCACTGAACGCGACGACCGCGGACTGGCGCTTCCGGCCGACCGCCAGCCTCGCCCTCCCGATCTATACCGGAGGACGCATCCCCGCCGCGCAGCAGGGTGCCGCCGCGTCGCTGAGAAAGGCCGAGGCGGAACGCGACATGGTGTCCCAGACGGTGAGCGTACAGCTGGTTCAGACCTACTTCGGCCTCCAACTCGCTGTCAAAGCCGCGGCGGTACGCGCTCAGGCCCTCGAGGGACTGCAAGGACACGTCGATCACACGGTCGCGCTCGAGCGGCAGGGCTTCGCCACGAAAGCGCAGCGTCTTCAGGCGACGGTCTCGCGTGATCAGGCGGAGCGCGAGCGCCAGAGAGCCTTGAGCGACCTGGCCACGGCGCGCGAGGCGCTCGCGAACCTCCTTCACACCGAAGATCCGATCATCCCCACGACGGGACTCTTCGTGATCTGCACGCCGCTCGCGAGCGTAGAGGATTTCCAACGCGAGGCACTCGCACGCCATCCGCAGCTCGCCGAGTTGACCGCGGTGCAGGATGAGGCAGCGCAAGCGGTACGGGCCCGCCAGGCCGAGCTCAAGCCACAAGCCTACGCGTTCAGCCAGTACGACCTCTACAAGCACGACGCGCTGCTGACGGAATCGAATTGGGCGTTCGGGGTCGGCCTCCAGTACCTGGTGTTCACCGGCAACGGCCGCCGTGATCGGGTGACCGCCGCGCGCGATCAGTACGATCAGGCAGGCGCCACGATTCGTGATACCAGAGAGCGCCTCGAGACCGCGGTCGCCAAAGCATGGAACGACCTGGAGACGGCACGACAGACCTTTCTGCTCCTGGAAAGCTCGATCGCGAGCGCCGAAGAGAACGTCAGGCTCCAGGATCTCTCGTTTCGTGAGGGGCAGGCGACCTCGCTCGACGTCATCGATGCGCGTCTCGGGCTCGCGCGCGCGCAGATCGAGCGATCGCAGTCCGCCTATCAGTTCGACCTTGCGCTGGCGCAGCTCCTCGAGCTCAGCGGGCAAGCGGACCGATTCCCCGAGTACCTCCGCCGTGCGGACCGAGTGATCGAACCATGACCGAATCCATAGTCGAGCCAGTTGCGCGCGAGCAGACAGCGCTCCCGCCGCCGGATAACCCGGCGCCGGCACCGGCTCCAGCCTCACCTCGCGCATGGCCGCGTCGTGTGCGCCGCCTGGCCCCACTGCTGGTCGTCGTGGTCGTGCTCGCGGGACTCATACTCGCTTCGCGCCCAGGCCCCGACATCGTGCAGGCCATGGCCGATGGCGACAACATCACTGTGTCGGGCAAAGTCACGGCGCGTGTTGCTCGTCTCCTCGTGCGTGAAGGGGACCATGTCTCCGCGGGGCAGCTGCTGTTCGATCTCGAAAGTCCCGAGGTCGACGCCAAGCAGCGGCAGGCGTCCGCGATTCTCGACGCAGCTCGCGCTCAACAATCGAAAGCCGCGGAAGGCACGCGACGCGAAGACATCCAGGCAGCCGAAGCGAACTGGCACCGCGCGGGCGCGGCAGCGGAGCTTGCCCAATCGACCTTTCGCCGCACCGACACGCTGTTTCGACAGGGTGTCGTGACGGAACAGCGATACGATGAAGCCCGCGCGCAGGCGCGAAGCGCGGAGCAGGCGAGTGCAGCGGCGCGCGCGCAGTACGACGAGGCCCTCGCGGGCGCGCGTCGTCAGGATCGCGACGCAGCCAACGCGCAGGTTCGTCAGGCGGAGGGCGCGGTTGCGGAGGTACAAGCGGCGCGCGACGAGCTGCAGGGGCGAGCACCAATCGGCGGTGAGGTCAGCAAACGGCTGGCCGACGTCGGCGAGCTCGTGCCGGCTGGCTATCCCGTGTTCACGCTCGTGAACATGGACAGCCTGTGGGTGGCGATGCATCTCCGCGAGGATCAATTCCGCGGGGTGCGCGTCGGGGCCACCTTCCGCGGTGACATTCCGGCGCTGGGCCTCAAGGACGTGCCGTTCGCGGCGTATTTCATCGGGCCCGCCGGCGACTTCGCGACCTGGCGTGCGACCCGGCAATCCGCCGGCTACGACGTGAAGAGCTTCGAGGTCCGCGTCAGGCCGATGCGACGCGTTGCCGACCTGCGGCCAGGCATGAGCGTGCTCTTCAAATGGCCACAGTCCTGAGAGGGCAAGGCGTTAGGCATGCCATTGTCGCATCGGCGGTGCGGGAATGGCGCTTCCTTCGCGAAAGCTCGTGGGACTTTGCGCTCGCGACGTGGGTGCCGTGCACGTGCCTTGTCATTCTCGCGTGGCTGTTCACGAGCGGCGTGCCGCGAGGTTTGCCGATCGCCGTGGTCGACGAGGACCACAGCGCCATAAGCCGCGGGGTGACACGCGCACTCAATGCCGCGCCCGGGATCCGCGTGGCAGCGCAGCCGCCCGATCTCCAGCAGGCCTGGTCTCTCGCGCGCCGGCTCGATGTGTACGGCGTCGTCTACATTCCGGCGGATGCCAGCAAGGACGGAGCACGAACCGGTAGCGCGACCATCTTCGCCTACTACAACGCGAGCCAGCGGATTGCGGCTCAGACGGTGTCCACTCAGGTGAGCGATGTGGTGCGGGCCGCAGGCACGCAGATCACCACGACGTATGTCGCGCAGAGCCGCGGTCCCCGAAGCGTTAGGCAGGCACCGGTCCTTACGCAGACGACGGTGCTCTTCAACTCCGCGCGCAGCTACGAGAGCTTCCTGCTGTCGTTGATCCTCCCGGCAGTCATTCTCTTCGGCCTGACGCTGTCGGTCACGTCCGCGTTCGCTCGTGAGATCCGCGACCGAAGCGTGGCCGCGTGGCTCGAGGCATCGAGCGGCGAGCTCCTGCCCGCGGCGCTTGGGAAAGCCCTGCCATACGTCGTCCTGTTCCTCGCCCAGGGCGTGGCGAGCGTCCTCTGGGTCGCGTTGGTCCTGGGGGATCGCGTGCGTGGCAGCGTCATGCTCCTGGTTGTCGGGCAGACGCTCATGTACATCGCCTACGCGGCGATCGGCTTCGCGCTTGCGGGCGGGTTACGCAACATGGCCACGGCGCTGTCGATGGTCAGTCTGTATGCCGGCACCGCGCTCGCATATTCGGGCCGCACGTTTCCGGTGACCGACGCATCGACATTCGTACGCGTCTGGAACCTCCTGCTCCCGTTCACCTCGTACGTGAAGCTGCAGGCGCAACAGCTCGACATGGGTGCGCCGGCCAGCGCGTCCCTTCCGCACGTCGCCGCACTGCTCGCATTCATCCTGATTCCCGGAACGATCGGGCTGCGACTTTACGGGCGCACCGCTCGCCAGCCCGCCTCGTGGGGGGAGTAGATGAGCGACTTCGGTATCGGGTTCCGCGAGACGCTGCAGCAGATCGTGTCGGATCGGTCGGCGATGTCGGCGCTCGTCGGCGCGATCGTCCTCTACTCGTTCTTCTATCCGGCGCCCTACAGGCGGCAGGTCGCGACGCGGCAACCGGTGGCCGTGATCGATCTGGACGCAAGCCCGATGAGCCGCGGGCTGGTTCGGAATACGCTTGCGGTCCAGGCGCTCGACGTGGTGGAGCTGGGAAGCTCCTTCGCGGCCGCTCGAGCAAGCCTCGAGCGTGCCAAGGTGGAAGCGATCATGGTGATCCAGCCCGATTTCCAGCGTGAGATTCTTCGCGGACGCCAGGGCGAAGTGGCGCTCTTCGGAAACGGCTCGCTGCTCGCGCACGGCGGAGCCGCGCTGACCGGCTTTTCGGATGCGTTAGGCGCGTTCGCTCAGGATGCGGCGGTCGCCCAGGCTCGAATTGTCGGCGCAGGCGCCGGCTCACCGCTCACTGTTGTGCGCCGGCCGCTCTTCAACACTCGGGAAGGCTACGGCAGCGCGATCGTGCCGGCAGTGGTCGTTCTCATCGTGCAGCAGACCCTCCTGCTCGGTATCGGATTGGTGGTGGGGACAAGCCAGGCACGACGCGGCCCAATCACACTGCCGGCTCCTCGCCTCCTTGGAACGAGCGCAGCGTTTGGCGTATTCGGCACGTTCAGCCTGCTCTACTTCGCGGGGTTTGTCTTCTGGTTCCAGGACTACCCGCGAGCTGGCGACCTCACCGGGCTCGGCGTCACCACACTGCTGTTCGTCGGTGCCGTCGTCGTCATGGGACTTCTCGCCGCCAGCTTTTTTCACACGCGCGAACGGGCGGTGCAGGTGATCGTTCTGCTGTCACTGCCAATGTTCTTCCTCGCGGGCGTGTCCTGGCCCGTGTCGGCGTTTCCGACTCCCCTCGTCTGGCTCGCGCGCCTTCTGCCGTCGACGGCGGGCATCACCGCCATGGTCAAGTTCAACCAGATGGGTGCGCGAGTGGACGAGGCAGCGGGCCAGCTCTGGAATCTCGCGCTGCTCGTCGTGCTCTATGGTGGACTCGCGGTGTGGCGGTATCGGCCGAAGAGTGGGGAGATTCGACCCAGTACTCAGGCGTGATCGATGGCTGCGTGACCATTGCCGCGGCCTTCGCAGGAGGGAGTTGGTACTAACTGAAAGGGTCGGTCGCCAAACGGCGTGTGCCCGAGCACATTCCCTCCATGCACGTCACAGGCGGCGTCACCGTCTACCGACTCTTCGATGTCGGCTACGAGATCGACCTCGCTACGGCGCTCGAATGCCTCGCGCCGAGCGAAGCCGAGCGAGCGCGCCCGGTGCGGAGCGAAGCGCAGGCGCTGTTCATTCCCAATCCCCCGATCACCGTGCGGATGGGCACCGAGCGAGTCGTCGTGCGCGGGGAGGAGCTGAACGTCGCGATATCCGCCCGGATCTTCGATTTCGGCGTGGCGTCCCTCCGCGCTCAGGTGTCCGCGCCGGCCGAGATGCCGTGGACCGCTTTTGTTGCCTGGGCACTGGGCGTCGACACCTCGCCTGAGATCCCACGTCTGCTCGAGCGCTACGTCGGGCTGATCACCCAGCGCACGGCGCGGGCGATCTCGAAACCGCTTCTCGCAAGCGTGCGAGAGGATTACACCATCTATCGGATCAGCGAGTGGCGGAATCCAACAACGGCTTCCGAAACGACTGCCCTCGTCGGTGACGTGGAGCTGGCCCCGCTACTTCTCGGCGAGACCCGTCCGCTCTCCGAGAGTGCGCGCCGCGAGCTGCTGCCACATCGCTTCTCGTATCATGCGGATGACCTCGCGGTGCTCACGTGGGAAAGCGCGCTCGTCGTGGATCGCGGACCTAACGAGACCGACGTCGAATACATTGTGGAGTTCGCGAATGCGCAGCTGCTCGAGCTTCGCTACTACGATGCCGCGCTGGATGCCGAGCTGCCGGCGCTCTACGATAGGATCGAGCGCGCCCGAGCGGCCCGACGCCGTCCGCTCCGCCGGGCGTATTCCCAGGTTCTTGGCGCGATGCAGACGCTCGTCGCCGCGACCACGGAGGTGGTGGAGCGCGCCGAGAACGCGCTCAAGGTGACCGATGACGTCTACCTCGCGCGAGTCTATTCCGCTGCGCTCGAGGTTTTTCGCGCGCGCCAGTGGCGAGCCGGCATTGACCGCAAGCTCGGGATCATTCGTGAGACATACGGCATGCTGAACGCCGAGTCACAGGCGGCACGCGGAGAGGTGCTAGAGATCGCGATCCTGGTGTTGATCGCCGTGGAGATCGTGCTGTCCTTCTTCCGTTGAAGGCGATGATTCACGCGGGCTGAGGGACCGTGGGTCTCGCCGCGTGGAGATCTCACACAGCGTTAGGCAACCAGGGTGCGCGGCTTTTCTTGAACCAGCGTGGTAACTCGGTATCATAGGAGTGCGCGAGGAACGAGAAGCATCATGACCAAGCCCATAGAACCCATGCCAGCCGACTCCGACCGTCTCACGTGTCCGCGTT
>Ga0307408_100003483_pt1 | contig 10741 bp, 8 predicted proteins | sample 322Cmetagenome_FD_202116 | JGI IMG/M metagenome (GOLD analysis project Ga0307408, IMG submission 202116) | Maize rhizosphere microbial communities from greenhouse at UC Davis, California, United States - 322HYB-C-3 | ecosystem: Host-associated > Plants > Roots > Rhizosphere > Soil | place: USA... | reverse complement strand
CACGGGACCATCAACGCGATGTGCTCGCCGAATTGCAGACGATGGTCGATGTCGGTGGCGGCCCGTCCGGATGCCTGGCCGTATGGCCCACCTTCCGTCAGTTCTGGCGCTGGCAGTACTGGTGGAAGAACGAGAAGTGGGCAGACGAAGCCCGGAGGGGGTTCGACTATCTCTGGACCATCGTCCGGCCTCGTTTCGAGCGCGAGACACTGCGGGCGGCGTCCACGACTGCCCGCAACGTCTGACTCATTGCCAAAAGTGCCAAGGGTGCCAGAATTGCCTCGATTGAAAAGACTCGGGGCATCTTGAAGGGTCGGATTCCTCCCAAAATTTTGGCAATCTTGGCACTCTTGGCAATGTCAGAGTGTTTCACCGCCCCGCCGGAGTCATGACGAGCTCATTGAGCGGCACATCCCAGTGCGCCTCGAGCAGCTCGAACCGCCGCTGCTCTTCCTTCTTGAACGTGCTCTGATCCGCGAACAGCTTGCGCACGATCTCGTCTTCACCCGAGGGGGCGTTCATCGACGCGGTGTCCTTGAACGTGATCGCGACGGCAAACGTCCAGTCGGCGCGGCCGTCGCCGTGATAGGTCGGGACGAAGGTCCGCACCGAGGTCATGCGGCCGTTCTTCACCTGCGCCTGCAGTACCGGATAGTGGTTCTTCCGGAACAGGGCGACGAACTCGTCCTGGAAGCCCCATTTCACCCGGTAGAAGTACCAGACCGTCCGCTCGGCCTGCGACGCGGCCTGTGCGGCCGGGGCCTGCGCTCTTGCGGTTACCGCCTCCGCCAAGGCTCCGGCGCTCAAGACCACGCCGGCCGCGGTTGCCGCCAGCACCACCACGGCGGCGATCAGCAATCGTCCTCTGCTCGTCATGAGATTTCGTCCTTCCTGTCCGCCATTTCCAGCCAATCCAGTTCCTCTTCCATCAGATGAAACGCGTCGTCGCCGATCTCGTCGGTGGTGCGCATCGCCAGGACGGCCTGGCGGGCCGCCTCAATCGCGCGGCCATGAATCTCGGTGTGAGCCGAGCGCGCGCCATCGCCAGCCGCCGACGCAGACTGTCCTGCCGGGGGTGCGAGATGCGTCGTCAACTCCTGCCTGACCGCTTCCGCAACCGGCGTCTGTTCCTCTGCGATGCTTGCTAATCCGGCTCGGAGGGCACGCTGGCGGGCGGTCTCGAGCTCACGGCCGACCGGATCGTCATCCTGGAGATCGAGCGCGCGCAGGAGCGGCGCGAGCGTCAGGCCCTGAATCGTCAGCGTGCCGAGCACGACCGAGAACGCGGTCAGCAGGATCAGATCGCGGAACGGAAAACCCGCGGGCAGCGCCAGGGCGGCGGCGAGCGTGACGATGCCCCGCATGCCCGCCCACGAGATCACCAGCCCGCTGCCCACGGTCGGCCGCAGCATCGGCCGCGGCGGGTGAAACCCGTGCCGGCGATCGCGCCATCTGATCACGGCATTGAACGACATGTGCCAGGCGACCCGGACAAGAATCACCGTGACGAGTACCGCACCGGCAACCGCCATGTATCGCCCGAATTCCGCCGGCGCGAGGTTGTCGAGAATCGGCCGGATCTGCAGGCCGATGAAGATGAAGGCAAGGATGTTGAGACCGAAGACGACGGTCTCCCACACCGCATAGGAGGGAATCCGGATCCGCGCCGGCGTGCGCTCAGGGCTGGTCCGCGCCACGGTCATCGCGTAGCAGACCATCGTCAGTACGCCTGAGAGGCCGATGCGATCCGCGAACAGCCACACGCCGAACGTGCTGACGAACTGGAGGATGATCGCGGTCGGCACGTGCCGCACGCGATCGATGACGCGCAGGAAGAGCCACGCGAGCGCCGGACCGGCGACGAGGCTGCCGGCTACTCCGATCAGGAAGGTCGGCACCACTTCGCCAGGGGACAAGCTGCTGGCGCCGGCGGCTCTCACCGCGAGCCGGTAGATCAGCAGCGCGGTGGCATCATTCAAGAGGCTCTCGCCCTCGAGGATCGTGAGCAGCCGGTGCGGAGGCCGGAGTTGCCGCAGCACGGCGGTGGCGGCGGCCGCATCCGGCGGCGCCACCACGGCGCCGAGCGCAATCGCCGGCGCCCAGGGCATCGTGGGCACGAACGCGCGTGCGACCACCGCGACAGCAACGGTCGTCAGAGCGACGGCGAAGACCACCAGCCCGGTGAGCGGAGCCCAGTTGTCCTTGAGATCTCTCGGCGACGCATCGTAGGCCGCATCGAGCAGCACTGGTGCGACGAAGAGCGCCAGCGCCAGCTCGGGAGGAACCATGAACGACGGTGTGCCGGGAACAAATGCGAGCACGGCCCCGCCGAGCGCCAGGAACACCGGGTACGGCGCGCCAACCCGGCGTGCCGCGGCGGCCAGCACAACGGCGGCGAGCACGAGGGCCAGGACCTGTTCGAGCTCCTCCATGCAGGGAGGGGATTTTAATCGAAAGGGCTGAGACGCCCTCGAGCTCGTCAGCGATCACTTCATCCCAGCACACGTCACATCGTCCAGCCCAGCACTCGTCACGCTATTCGACGTTATGGATTCCGCGATCCGTCACGCCGTGCTGCCGCGGTGTGATGGGCTCGCGAAATCGCGCGTGTACCCAGTACAGCTCGGCTCCGGCGGATGGCATCCAGATTGGAATGGCCATTCGTCACGGAATTCCGCGATGTGCTGTTCGTCACCTCACTCGTACCGACATCGCGGCCACAGCAGTTCCTCCCAGACGAACGGGATCTGACCATCATTAAGGAGCGATTCAATGTACGCACGTCTCAGCGCGCTCGTCCTCGTGCTGGCGCTGGGGTTCACCGCCCACGCCACCGCGCAGGAGCGCTTCGGCTCTCTGCAAGGACGAGTCACCGATCAACAGGCCGCCCCGATCCCCGGTGTGACGGTCACGGTGACGAGCCTCTCCTCGGGAGAGAGCCGCAACTTCGTCACCGACGCCAACGGCCAGTTCGTGGCGTCCGACCTGAATCCCGGACGCTACAAGGTGTCGTTCGAACTGGCCGGATTCACGAAAGTGGAGCGTCCCGACGTCAGCGTCGTCCTCGGGCGCACCTTCGAGGTCGACACGCAAATGACGGTCGGTGGCGTGACCGAGTCGGTGCAGGTCACCGCCGAGGCCTCGCCGCTCGTCGACAACCGCAGCACGCTCATCGCCCACAACGTCAGCGCCGAGGAGTTCGATCGGCTGCCGAAAGCGCGATCGTTCCAGTCGATCGCGCTGACCGCGCCGTCGGTGAACTCGGGTGAAGTCGAAGGTGGCTTCCAGGTGAACGGTGCGAGCGGCGCCGAGAACGGCTTCACCGTCGACGGCATCACGACCAATTCGCTGATCAACGGCCAGTCCCGCCAGAACACCGTGTTCGAGTATCTGCAGGAAGTGCAGGTCAAGACCAGCGGCATCTCTGCCGAGTACGGCGGCGCGCTGGGCGGCGTGATCAGCGCGGTCACCAAGAGCGGCGGCAACACCTTCCGTGGCGAGGGCCATTACTACTACGAGGGCAGCGCGCTCGCGGTCGCCCCGGTGAAGCGCCTGGTGCTCGATCCGACCACGGAGGCCAGCGGCTTCTACGTGCAGGACCAGGAGAACGACAACACCCAGAGCGAGTTCGGCGGCTCTCTCGGCGGACCCATTGTCAAGAACCGCCTCTACTTCTTCGGATCCTATTCGCCACGGGTCGAGAACCGCGACAATCTCTATAATTTCACCGACAGCACCGGCACCTTCAGTAACGAGATCTGGCGCCAGCAGGCGTTCGGAAAGTTGACCTACAACCAGGGACGTGTGACCGCGAACTGGTCGACCCTGTGGACGCCGACCGAGTCCGACGGCAGCATCTTCGGGTACAACGGGCCGACACCGAACAGCAGCACCACCACGCTCGCGTCGTTCGAGCCCAATCGAGCGCGCGGCTACGAGATCAACCAGGTCAACACCAGCGGGACCGTCGACATCCGCCTGACGCCGTCGTCCTACCTCAGCGCCCGCGGCGGGTACTTCCACGACCGCTACACTGATACCGGCATCCCGCTGACCACCAACTATCGTTATGGCGCGGCGGCGACCGCAGCGTTGGGTATTCCGGCGAACCTCCAGGGCCCGTCCGGGTTCGAGAACACGCCGCGCGCGCTGATTACCGACTTCGACACGACCAAGCGCCAGAACATCAACGTCGACTACAACCACTACTTCACCGGTCTCGGCCAGCACTCGCTGCGCGCCGGCTACGGCTTCCAGCACGTGGTGAACGACATCAACTCGTTCTATCCCGGCGGGTACGTCGATCTGGTATTCGGCAGTTCCTTCACCTTCGGCGGCGTGACCACCGGCACCGGCACGTATGGCTACTACGCCGTGCACGATCGCCGCATCACGAACCAGGCGGGCAGCGACATCCAGTCGCTCTACGTGCAGGACCAGTGGATGCTCGGCAACCGCCTGACGCTGAACCTCGGCCTCCGCACCGAGGACGAGAACATCCCCGACTTCCGTCCGGAAGCCGACGGCGCCGCCGCGATCAAGTTCAGCATGAAGGACAAGCTGGCGCCGCGCCTCGGCGCCGCCTACGACGTCTATGGCAACGGCCGCATGAAGATTTTCGGCAGCTGGGGTCTTTATTACGACTGGACCAAGTACGAGCTGCCGCGCGGGTCGTTCGGCGCCGAGACCTGGTGCACCAACTACCGCGCGCTCGACACCCTCGACTTCGGGAGCCTGAACCTGAACAACATGCCGGGCAAGGATCTCTGGGTCACCCCGGGCACCTGCCGCGACCGCCGCTTCCAGGCCGAAGTCGATCCCGACATCAAGCCGATGAAGCAGGCGAGCGTCAGCGGCGGCGTCGAGTACCAGCTCGGGCGCAACGGCGTGCTGACGGCGCACTACATCCACAACGATCTGCTCGAGACGATCGAGGACATCGGCTTCCTGACGCCGGCGGGCGACGAGGGCTACGTCATCGGCAATCCAGGCCGCGGCCTGAGCTCGCTGCAGTTCCCGAGCGGCGGTACGGAACCGGGCTTCGCGACGCCACGTCCGAAGCGCCAGTACGATGCGCTGGAGCTCGGCTACAACCGTCGCTTCTCGAACAACTGGTTCTTCAGCGCCAACTACACGCTGAGCCGGCTGTATGGCAACTACGCCGGCCTTGCCTCGTCTGACGAGATCACCACGCCGACCACCGGCGGCAGCTCCGCCACCGCGCAGCAGCAGACCGGCAGTATCGCGCGTCCCGGTGGCAACACCAACCGGGCCTTCGACCTCGACGAGCTGTTCTGGGATTCGCACGGCAACCTCGGGCTCAACGGACGGCTGGCGACCGATCGCCCGCACGTCGTCAAGCTCTATGGCGCGTACGATTTCAAGTTCGGCACCCAGGTCGGCGCGTTTTTCTACGGTGGCAGCGGCACGCCCGTCTATACCTACGTCACCTCGACCAACAGTGCGGATCTCTTCGTCGAGGGCCGCGAGGGCTGGTATGAGAACGGCCAGGTGACGCATGGCAAGCGCACGCCGAATCTGTATCGCACCGACCTGCTGCTCAGCCACGAAGTCGGGCTCGCCGGCTCGAAGCGCCTGCGGTTCGAGCTGAACGTGCTGAACCTTTTCGACCAGCAGACGGCGCGGCACATCTTCAACTACCTGAACAAGGGCGCGATCATCCCCGACCGCCAGTCGTCGTTCATCGACCTGCACAACACCGATCTGTCGCAGGGCTATGACTACGTCGGGCTGATCAACTCGACGACCGACGGGCCGACGCGCGCCTACGATCCGCGCTACGGCCAGGGCGATCTGTTCGAGCCCGGGCGCCGCGGGTATGTGACGGTGAAGTTCATCTTCTAAGACCGTCTCGTCCCTTCCTCACTGAAGCGAACGCCGGCCGGAAACAATCCGGCCGGCGTTTTTTGTCGGGTTCCGAACAGCTGCCTGCACGCCGGCTGTGCGCGCACGCCCTATCGCGCCGACACTTCCGATTGTCGGGGGACGTGACGACGTGGTGATCGAGTTGAACCGCCAGGCGGCGCGGAGCGCATCACCGGCCAGGTCGGGACGGCCGCCCCGGGATACCACGGCGCGGATGGCATTTCGTGGGCCCTCTCGGACAAATGCAAGATTCGGGCTTCGGAGCCAACGGCTGCGAGCAGCCCGCCGCGCCTTCGCTCATCGAAATCTCACCCAACCCTCACTCTCCCGTGAAGACCTGGGCGGCCTTCGGAGCGATCCTGAGCTCACCATGCGTATCCTGCGAGCGACCCATCTTGGCATGTGCTTTGGCGTCCGCGATGCCATCGCGCTTGCGGTCGAGCACGCTGAGGCCGGCCCCCTCACGATTCTCGGTGACCTCGTCCACAACCCGACCGTCCTGAGCGCGCTCGAAGCGAAAGGCATCGCGGTCGCGCGGGACGTCGCAGAGGTCAAAACCCCGACCCTGATGGTGACGGCGCACGGCACGTCCGAGCGGAGCCTCGCCCGTACCCGCGCCCTGGGGCTGAGGGTCGTCGAAGCCACGTGCCCGCTCGTCCACGTCGCACATCGTGCCGTTGCGGCACTCAGGCGCGACGGTTACCACGTCGTCATCGTCGGTCAACGCGACCACGTGGAAGTGCGCGGCCTCACCGACGATCTCGATCGCTTCGATGTCGTGCTCGAAGAAGACGATCTTCTCGCACTCGCCGAGCATCCCAGGATCGGTGTCGCGGCCCAGACGACGCAGCCGGTGGAGAAAGTGCGGCACCTGGTCGCGCTGATCCGGCGGCGATTCCCGCAGTCGGAGGTCCGCTTTCTCGACACCGTATGCAAGCCGACCAAGGAACGGCAGTCCGCGGCCGTCGAGATGGCGCGCCAGGCCGACGTCGTGATCGTCGTCGGCGGACGATCGAGCAACAACACGCGCGAGCTGGTCAGGAGCTGCGCGCAGTACTGCGCCCGGGTCCATCACGTGCAGACCGACGCAGACGTGCGTCCCGAATGGTTCGATGCTGCCGACGTCGTGGGACTGACCGCCGGCACCTCGACGCCGGACGACGTGATCGACCGTGTCGAGTCGCGTATACGCCTCTGCGCAAACGCAGCGGTCGAAGCAGTCCCGCGCAGCGCCCGCGACTCCCCCGCCAGGGTTACGATGTCGTCGCCAGCGCCCTCGCAGTCGCAATCTCGACGGCGTTGAGGTCCTCGCGCGGCCGATTCTCCGGATCGACGGGGAGCAACGGTGGCTGCGCGAGAAAGCGAGGGCGATCGCCGCGATGCGGCTGCGCGGCATGCACCAGGAACGGGTGGCACAGGTACACCGTCCCGGCCTCGCCGGTCGCGGTGACGACGTGACGATGAGCGCTGCGTCCGAAGCCGTCGGCGGCGAGCTCCTGCAGTGTGAGTCCGTCCTCGCCGGCGGGCGCGAGTTGCCGCGCGATGTCCAAATGCGAACCGATGCGGATGCGTGTGGGAGCATCGCGTTCGGACACGTCGGAGAACAGGAACAGCATCAGCAGCAGTCGGCCCTTCGAGTGGATGTTCGCCCGCCATGACATGAAGTCGGGTGACTCGGTGCCGAAGCTGGCGTCAATGTGCCAGCCGGCATCGCCCGGGTCATCTGACGACGGGAACCGCACCGGGAACGTGCCCATCGCCGCACACCGCTGCCAGCGTCCCACGCCCGCCAACCGATCGAACGCGGCGTGCAGGCGCGACGTGTTGGCCGCCTCGATAAATGGCGGCTGGACGAACATGCCGAGCCGGATGACGGGCCGTGTCCAGGTGCCCGGGTCGTCCGGATTGCACCCGGTCTCGCGCCAGAGAATCGCCCGAGCCGCATCGGCCAGCGAGCGCGGGAAGGCCTCGTCGATCCTGACGAATCCCTCGGTGATGAACCGCTCGACCTGGGCAGCTTCGAGTCCGTCGGCGGATCCCTGACTGTCACTCATGACTCATCATCTCTCGAACGCCTGCATCGCACGAGACACGGGCGACCCACACTCACGTCGATTCGGATAGAGTGTCGGCTCGGATAAGGTGTGAGAAGGAGCCGCATGTGACCAAGGCGCAGTTCCCTGATCGCGATCGCCGCCAACGACGATCAGCGGGCGCCCAAAGACAAGGACGTGCTGAAGGAGACCTTCACGAAGGCGGGTCTGCCCGCCGAGATCGAAGTCTACGAAGGCGCGGCGCACGGCTGGTGTCCGCCGGATTCCGGCGTCTACAACGAGCCACAGGCTGAGAAGGCGTGGAGCCGCCTGCTCGCGCTCTACGGCAAGGCGCTGGCCTGAGACGCGTGGCGTCGATCGTCGCACGCGCGGCCATCTGCTGCCTGCTCGTCATTGCCCTGCCGGCGGATGGGCAGCCGCTGCAGGATCCGGTCGTCGTGTTCGAAACGGAGAAAGGCGCGATCGAGATGGAGATCGACGCTGGTCGCGCGCCGATGACTGCCGCCAATTTCCTGAAATACGTGGACGCGAAGTTCTATGACGGCGGCAGCATCAATCGCGCGGTGCGCCCGGACAACACGGTGCGCCACGACGTCGAGATCCAGGTCATCCAGTTCCAGATCAACCCGGCGCGACGCCGCGAACAGTTCGCGCCTGTTGCATTGGAGCGCACGAGCGTCACGGGCCTGAGACACGTCGACGGCACGCTGTCGATGGCGCGGAACGGACCGGACACGGCGACCGCCTCGTTCTCGATCGTGATCGGCGATCAGCCGGAGATGGATTTCGGAGGGCGCCGGAACCCGGACGGTCAGGGCTTCGCCGCCTTCGGCCGGGTCGTCCGCGGCATGGAGGTCGTCAAGGCGATTCAGGCATCACCGACTGGGCAGCGGAGTGCTTATGGGACCGAGTCGCTCGACCCCCCGATCAGAATCCTGAAGGCGTACCGGCGGTAACCAACCCATCCGAAAAAGCGACAGGAGGGCCAGGAGATCAGGAGGGCGAATCGGTCGAGCCGATCCGCTGTGACAAGACGGTCGTGAACGGACACAGCCGGCCGGGAGGCGTCATGTCGATACACGCGTGCCGAATCATTGCGATGGCGGGAGCCGTCGCGGCCTTGGAGATCGTCGGCCTCACGAGCGTTCCCGCGACACCGAAGGCACAAGCTCCTGCCGGTGCCGCGGCCGGAGGTCAGGAAGACGCGGGCCGCCAGGCCGGCGCGCCCGGACGCGGCGGCCTGGCCAATGGTCAGCCCGGGCCGAACACTCCCGCCGGAAGGGCCCCCGAACAGGGACTCGTACCCGACGCCTGGCCGCGGCACGAAGGCAGCCTGCTGAAGTACCGCGTGCAGATTCGATTTGGCGAAGAGCCGGACACGATGCCGGACGGCTTCAAGCTCGGCCGCGTCTCTGCCGTGGCGACCGACACGCAGGGACAGGTGTACGTCTTCCAACGCGGACCCAAGGCGGATCCGGTTGTCGTGTTCGACTCCAACGGCCGGTACGTGCGTTCTTGGGGGAAAGGCGTTTTCGGCAACCCGCATGGCATCCGCATCGGCAAGGACGGAAACATCTGGTGCGTGGACAACGGCAACCATCAGGTCTACAAATTCACGCGCGACGGGACCCTGCTCCAGACCTGGGGAACGAAGGGGGTTGCCGGTGCTGACGACAAGACGTTCGGGCGCCCCACCGACATCGCCTGGGATTCGGAGGGCAACTTCTACATCTCGGACGGGTACGGCAATTCGCGGGTCGTGAAGTTCGACCGTGACGGCCGCTATCTCACGACGTGGGGCACACCGGGCGACGGCCCGGGTCAATTCCGCGTGGTGCACTCGATCGGCATCGACTCCAAAGACCGGCTGTACGTCAGCGACCGCGAGAACAACCGGATTCAGATCTTCGACGTGAACGGACGGCTGGTGAAGATTTGGACGCACCTCGGCGCGACCCAGGGCATCTTCATTACGCCGAAGGACGAGATGTGGATCATCACGCACCGGAACAACACCGAGAACATCACGTACGACACTCTCGCTGGCCAGCTCATGAAAATCGATCTCGCAACCGGTAAGGTGCTCGGATCGCTGGAGTCACCCGGACACGAGTTGACAGTGAGCGCGACGGGCGAGATCTACGTCGCCAGCCTCACCGGCAACGTGTTCAAATGGTCGCCGATGCCCAACTGGCCGCAGAAGCCGTAGGACGCCCGTCAATCAGATTGCCGAAGGTTACCGCGCTGAGTGAAGCCCGGGTCTGAGTCCGGGCGGAGGCGGAAGCCACGAAGGGCAGGAATCGCGCGTTGCCTAGTCGAACAGAAAACGTTTCCACCCGCGCTGCGGCAATTCTTCCGACCTGAAGTATCCGCGCTGCCGCCGGATTTCCCCCGGCGAGAGCCGCAGCAGGTCGACGACGTGGCTCGAGAAATCCTGTTCGCCGCGCGGATTGTACATGACGATCTCTCGCGCGGCGATATCGGTTGATGGGTGTTCGAAGTAGAGGTTGTAAGCCTCCCCGCTCGGTTCATACCGATAGCGTTCGACTCCGATGCTGCCCGGCTTATAGTCCGGCCAAAGCGAGTTGAGCGCTACCGGGTAGGCGCCGGTGCGCTCACGGAACCGTTCGACGTCGGCGATGATCTCCGCCGCGTTCGCGATCGTCCGGGCGCGGCTCTTCTCTGCGGTAGATTCGAGGACCGCCATACGGGTCGCCACCGCAGCGATGGGAATCACAATCAGCGCGACCGGCACCGAGAGCGGGAGAGTCGCGCCCTCGGTTCGTGCGGCGGTCACACGT
>Ga0307408_100003481_pt1 | contig 10749 bp, 6 predicted proteins | sample 322Cmetagenome_FD_202116 | JGI IMG/M metagenome (GOLD analysis project Ga0307408, IMG submission 202116) | Maize rhizosphere microbial communities from greenhouse at UC Davis, California, United States - 322HYB-C-3 | ecosystem: Host-associated > Plants > Roots > Rhizosphere > Soil | place: USA... | reverse complement strand
GCCCTCGTCGGCATCGTCGCCCAGGCCGACGTCGCCCTCGAGGCGCGGGACGAATCCAAGGTCGAGGACACGGTCGAGCGGATCTCGCAGCCGGGCGGGAAGCATCGCGGCTGACGGAGGCTGTGGGGTGTAGGGTGTGGGGTGTGGATAAACTGCGAACGGCGTGAGAGGTGAGACGGCTTGCGGCCCAGCTCACCTCTCACGCCGTTCCGTAGTTCCACACCTACACGCCACACCCCACACCCTGTACCTTCTGCCGCATGTCCTCGACGCCCGACACCACCGACACCACTACTACCACCTGCCCGCGCTGCGCCGCGCCCGCGTCGGGGCACTTCTGCGCGAACTGCGGCGCGCCGCTCGCCGGCGCGCTGTGCGCGGGGTGCGGGTCGGCGCTCAGCGAGGGGGCGAAGTTCTGCCACCGCTGCGGCACCGCCGTCGGCGCCGGCCCGGGCGCCGCCGTCGGCCCGACGGGCGCGCCGCGGCGACAGACCGCCGCCGCCGGCGCGGGACGCGCGCCCGGCGACTGGCTCCCGTGGGGCGTCGCCGCGATCGCCCTCCTCTCCGTCGTCGCCCTCGTCGCCGGCCAGAACTTCCGCGCCCAGCGCGGCGGCTCGCTCGACGGTCCGCTCAACGCCCTCCCCCAGGCCGGACTCGACGACCGCGGCGCGCCGCCGGCCGCTGCCGTCACCGGCGCCGTCGAGCCGACGGCGACCGGCCGCGCCCCCGACATCTCCGGACTCTCCCCCGAGCAGCGCGCCGAGCGGCTGTTCGAGCGCGTCATGCGCTACGACGAGCAGGGCAAGCGCGACAGCCTCCAGATCTTCGCCCCGATGGCGATCATCGCCTACGAGATGATCGGCGATCTCGACGCCGACCAGCGCTACGACCTCGGCCGCATCGGCGAGGCGTCGGGGAACTTCACCGTCGCCAAGGCGCAGGCCGACACGATCCTCCGCGCGCAGCCGGACCACCTGCTCGCCCTCGCCCTCGCCGCCCGCATGAGTCCCGATCCCGCGGTGGCCCGCCAGTTCCACCAGCGCCTCCTCGCCGCCGCCCCCGCCGAGCTGCGCAAGAACCTCCCGGAGTACCAGCGACACCGGAACGACATCGACCGGGCGCTCCAGCAGGCGCGCACGGCGAAGTAGAAGGGGACGGGCGACGGACGTCTCGACCGTTCCGCGTCGGGTACCGGGTACCTGGCGCTACCGCGCCACGATGCCGCACTAGCCCGGGGACCCGGCACTGGGGGGACCGGTCCCCAGTGCCGGGTCCCTGAATCCGACTGATCGCGAAGGGTAGTCGTCCCAGGTACCTGGTACCCAGAGCGGACCGTCCGCGAAGCCAGTCGCCTCAGCCTCGAATAGCACCGAAGCCCCCGTCCCATGGAATCCCGAGTTCTCCGCGTAGCCCACAACCTCGACCCCGACGACGCCTTCCTGTTCTTCGCACTCGCCGAGGAGCGGATCGACACCGACGGGGTGCGCTACGCGCTCGAGCTGCAGGACATCGAATCGCTCAACCAGCGCGCCGCGCTCGGCGAGCTCGACGTCAGTGCCGTCTCGATCCACGCCTACGCCTACCTCGCCGACCGCTACGCCCTGCTGCCGCACGGCGCGAGCATGGGCGAGGGCTACGGACCGCGCCTCGTCGCCCGCGCGCCGATCGCCCGCGACGCCGTGCGCGGCAAGAAGATCGCCGTCCCCGGCCCGCTCACGAGCGCCTACCTCGCGCTCAACCTCTACGAGCCGGACTTCAAGGCCGTGCAGATGCCGTTCGACGCGATCGAGGAGGCCGTCGTCGCCGGCGAGGTGGACGCCGGCCTCCTCATCCACGAGCGGCAGCTCACCTACGCCGAGCGCGGGCTGCAACTCGTCATCGACCTCGGCGCCTGGTGGTCGGGCGAGACCGGCCTCCCCCTCCCCCTCCGCGGCCACGTCGTGCGCAAAGAGCTTGGCCCCGAGCTGATGCGCGCCGTCTCGCGCCACCTGCGGGCGAGCATCGCCTACGCCTTCGCGCACCGCGACGAGGCGCTCGAGTACGCGCTGCGCTACGCCCGCGGGCTCGACCGGGCGCGGGCCGACGAGTACGTCCGCCTCTACGTCAACGAGTTCACGCTCGACTACGGCCAGCGCGGCCGCGACGCCGTCGGGCTCTTCCTGCAGCGCGGCGTCGCCGCGGGGATGATCACGCGCCCGGTGGAGGTCGAGTTCGTGAACGACGAGGAGGAGGAGGAGGAGGCCGGCGCGGGCCCGGATTAGGACGCGCAAATCGTTACAGCGCGTGGCGATGGCGCGTCCATCACTCGCCGGTTCGAGCGATCCCTCCGCGCCGCCGCGGCGGACGCGCGCGCGGACCGACACCGCAGCGAGTGAGGAGCGAGTGTCCAGCACGTGGAGCAGACGATGATCGCCGCCGGGCGCACGGCCCCCGCGGCCTACACTCCTACCCCGCGCGGGGCCCCCGCGGCGGTCGCGACGCGCGACGCCATGCGGCGCATCCTGCTCGTGGACGACGAGGCGGCGATCCGCGTCGCCCTCGCCAAGCTCCTTCGTTCGCAGGGCTTCGACGTCGAGACCGCGGACTGCGGGCGTGCCGCGCTCCAGATGCTGGCCACCGAGCGCTTCGCCCTCATGCTGTGCGACATCCGCATGCCGGGGATGACGGGGCTCGAGCTCGTGCCGCAGGCGCTCGCCGTGGACCCCGACATCGCCGTCATGATGCTGACCGCGGTCAACGACGCGGCGAGCGCCACCGACGCCCTCTCGCACGGCGCCGTGGACTACCTCCTCAAGCCGCCCGAGCTCTCCGAGCTGCTGCAGGCCGCCGAGCGGGCGCTCAAGCGGCGCGAGCTCTCGATCGAGCAGCGACGCGTCGAGGCCTACATCCGCGAGGAGGTGGCGCTGCGCACCGAGGAGCTGGAGCGCGAGAAGCTCGCCCTCCGCGACCTCACCGTCGGATCGGCCGAGACGCTGATCAACGCGATGGAGGCCAAGGACGTCTACCTGCGCGGCCACTCGCAGCGCGTCGCCGACCTCGCCGCGGCGATCGCCGAAGCGCTCGGCCTCGACGCCGACACGGTCGAGGACGTGCGGCTGGCGGGCCGGCTGCACGACGTCGGCAAGATCGGGATCCGCGAGGAGGTGCTCAACAAGCCGGGGAAGCTGACGCCCGAGGAGTTCGAGCACGTCAAGGGGCACGTCCGGATCGGCATGGAGATCCTCGCCCCCCTGCACCACATCGCGACCACGCTCGAGTTCGTGCACGACCACCACGAGCACTGGGACGGCAGCGGCTACCCGCGCGGTCGGCGGGGCGAGGAGATCACGATCGGCGGCCGCATCCTCGCCGCCGCCGACGCCTTCGACGCCATGACCTCGCGCCGCGCCTACCGCGAGCCGATGACCGCCGCCGAGACGCTCGAGCACCTCCGCACGTCCGGCGTCGGCACCCTCCTCGACCCCCGCGTCTACGACGCCCTCGTCGCCGTCGTCGCGCGAAGCAGCTCGCTCGTGCTGAGCTTCATCGACGACTGAGCGGGGCAGTCGCTGGTTGCTGGTGACTGGTCACTGGTAGAAACAACAGGCCCCCGGGACGCTCTTAACAAAGCGTCCCGGGGGTTCGTCGTTACCAGTTACCAGCAACCAGCAACCGCCCCGGTCCGAGCGGCCAGTGGGGTGCGCCCCGTGCCGCCCCAACATTCGGGCCCCGCCCGACGTATAGTCAGACGATGCTTGGACTCCGATTCAGCACGATGCTGGCGGTCCTCGGCGCGCTCGCCGCCGCCGCCGCTTCCCCGCTCGCCGCGCAGGCCGCCGCCCCCGACGCCACCGCGCGCAGCGACTCGCTCCGCGTCTCGCTCGCCGAGGCGGTCGAGCGCGCCCTGCGCGTCGCCGACGAGACGCGCCTCGCCGCCGCGCAGGTGGAGGTCGCCGCCGCGCAGCTCGTCACGGCGCGCGCCGGCGCCCTCCCGTCGCTCCGCGTCAACGGCAGCTACACGCACCAGATCGAGAACGCGCGCGCCCAGGCGGTCGGCCAGATCTTCAACCAGCCGAACACCTACAACGTCAACGCGAACCTCTCGCAGACCTTCTTCCAGGGCGGGCGCGAGTTCGCGGCCGTCCGCGCCGCCTCGCGCCTCCGCACGGCGGCCCGCCTCACGGCCGACGAGGCCCGCGCCCAGGTCGCCCTCGACGTCCAGCGCGCCTACGTCCAGGCGCTGTTCGCCGACCGGCTGCTCGAGATCCAGGACCAGAACCTCGCCCTCGCCAGCGAGCGACTCACCCAGGTCCAGCTCCTCGAGTCGGGGGGGCGCGCCGCCCGCTACGACGTCCTCCGGGCGCGCGTCGAGCGCGCCAACTTCGAGCCCCTCGCCCTCCAGGCGGCGAGCGACCGCGAGCTCGCCCTGCTCGACCTCAAGCGGCTGCTCCAGATCCCGCTCGACCAGCCCGTCGCCCTGACGACGGTCATCGATCCGCCGGCGGTGCAGGCGATCCTCGCCTCGTGGGCCCCCGACACTCTCCCCACGGCGCGCCTCGCCGACGAGCGTCCCTCGGTGCGCGCCGCCGAGCTCACGGCGCGCGCCCGCCGCGACGCCATCTCGATCGCCAAGGCCGACCGCCTGCCGACCGTCAGCGCCTTCTTCCAGACGGGCTACCAGGCCTTCCCCCTCAGCGGCTTCCCGACCTCGCTCGGCGAGCGCGTCCCGATCGAGTGCGTGAACGGCGCCCGCCCCGAGGAGGACGGCCTCTGCCGCGGCCAGAACGGCGGCTTCTTCTCCGACCGCCAGGTCGGCGTGCAGGTGACGTGGGCGGTGTTCGACGGGCTGCGCACGCGCGGCAACATCGAGCTCGCGCAGGCCAACGCGCGCCTCGCCGAGATCCAGCTCAACCTCGAGCGGGAGGAGGTCGCGCTCGAGGTCGCGCGGGCGCGCGCCGAGCTGGCGCGGTCGCGCGCCGCCTACGAGGCCCGCCGCCAGAATGCGGGCGAGGCCGACGAGGCCTTCCGCCTCGCCTCGCTCCGCTACAACCGCGGGCTGGGCACCCAGCTCGACGTGTCCGACGCCCAGCTTGCCCTCGCCACCGCCCGCACCAACGAGGCGCGGGCGACCTACGATCTCTACCTCGCCTCGGCGGCCCTCGCCCGCTCCCTGGGCCGTCCCCTCCCCCTCCCCGGTGGTGGCACCGTCGCGCCGACGATCCGAACCAGTGCCACCGACCGGAAGTGATCCACATGAACGAATCCCCAGCACCTTCCAGCCAGCACCTCGCCAACTTCGCACGACGTACCGCCCTCGGCGCGCTCGCCATCGCCCTCACCGCCGCCTGCTCGACCGGTGAGTCGAAGGGCGTCACGCCGGAGGGCAAGGGAGGCGCCGCCGGTGGCGGGGGTGCGGCCGCCACCGGCGGCGGCGCGGCCGCGGGCGGTGGCGGCGGCGGGAGGGGGGGCGCCGGCCCGACCGTCATCCTCGCCGCGACCGACGTCGCCGAGGCGACCCGCGGCACGATCGAGTCGGGCGTCGCCGTCACCGGCGACCTGCGCCCGATCGAGAGCGTGGACGTGAAGGCGCGGCTCGAGGGAGACCTCGAGGCGGTCTACGTGCGCGAGGGGCAGCGGGTGACCGCCGGGCAGCTGCTCGCCCGCTTCGAGGCCAGCGAGCAGGTCTCCGACCGCCGTGCCGCGGAGGCCGAGCGCGCCTCGGCGCGCAGCGCGCTCGCCACCGCGCAGTGGAACGCCGAGCAGAGCGACGAGCTGTTCCGGGCCGGCGCGATCCCCGAGCGCGACGCCCGCGCCGCCCGCCAGGCGGTGGACGTCGCGCGGGCCCAGGTCGCCGCCACCGAGGCGCGCGTCCGCTCGGCGTCGAGTACCGCCACCGACACCCGGGTCACGTCGCCGACGAGCGGCGTCGTCGAGCGGCGCCTCGTTGAGAACGGCGAGCACGTCGCCCGCGGCGCCTCGATGTTCACCGTCGTGCGCAGCGACGTTCTCGAGCTCGCGGCGCGCGTCCCGGCGCGCTTCGCCAACGACGTGCGCGCCGGCCAGGTCGTGCGCTTCGCCGCCGACGGACGCCGCTTCGACGGCCGCGTGGCGCGCGTCAGCCCGACCGTGGACCCCGCCACGCGCTCGCTCACGGTCTACGTCCAGGTCCCCAACCCGGACGGCCGGCTCAAGGGGAACACCTTCGCCAGCGGGCGCGTCATCGGCCAGACGGTCGCCGACGCCCTGCTCGTCCCCGCGCCGGCCGTGCGCGAGGTCCCCGACTCGGCGGCGCGCTTCGTGTTTCGCATCGCCTCCGGCCAGCTCGCCCGCACCCCCATCACGCTCGGCGTCGTGGACGACGGCCGCGGCGTGGTGCAGATCCTCTCCGGCCTCTCCGAGGGCGACCGCGTCGTCGTCGGCAACGTCGGAACGCTGGGCGAGGGGATGAGAGTACAGATCGTTGGCGAGAGCAGCGGGGGAAGCGGGAGTCGGGAGTCGGGAGTGGGTCCGGCCTCGCCCCTCCCTCGGCGTCAGTAGCGACTCCCCACTCCTGCATCCCAGAACTCCCGCATCCCAGAACTCCCGCATCACGACTTTTCAATGTTCCTCTCTGACGTAAGCATCAAGCGTCCCGTCTTCGCGACCATGATGATGGTCGCGCTCGTCGTGCTCGGGATCGTGTCGTACCAGCGCCTGGCGATCGACGAGTACCCGGACATCGCCTACCCCGTCGTGCTCGCCCAGACGAGCTACCCCGGGGCCTCGCCGGAAGTCGTCGAGCGCGAGGTGTCGCGCCCGATCGAGGAGGCGCTCAACACCGTCCAGGGGCTCAAGGAGGTCACCTCGACCTCGCTCGAGGGGAGCTCGCTCGTTCGCGTCTCGCTCCAGCTCGGCGTGGACGTCGGCGAGGCGCTGCAGGACGTGCAGGCCAAGGTCGCCCGTCTGCGGCGGACGCTGCCGCGCGACATCGACGACCCCGTCATCCTGCGCTTCGACCCGAACGACCGGCCGATCATGTCGCTCGCCCTGCAGAGCGCCACGCGGCCGCTGCGCGAGCTCACCGACCTCGCCGACCAGGTCGTCTCGACGCGCATCGAGGCCATCTCCGGCGTCGGCGGCGTGAACGTCGTCGGCGGCGGGGCGCGCGAGATCCGCGTCCAGCTCGACCCGGCGGCGATGCGCGCCTACAACGTCGGGCCGGCGCAGGTCAGCGCCGCCCTCCAGCGCGAGAACCAGGAGGTGCCGGCCGGCCGCGTGAAGCGCGGCGAGACCGAGCGCCTCGTGCGCATCACCGGGCGCGTCGAGGACCCCAGGGCGTTCGCCGACGTCGTCGTCGCCGTGCGCAACGGCGTGCCGGTCCGCATCTCCGACGTCGGCACCGTCGTCGACGGCACCCGGGAGCAGCGCAGCGCGGCCTACATGCAGGGGCAGCGCGCCGTCAGCCTCGACATCCTCAAGATCGCCGGCACCAACACCGTGGAGGTCGCCGACGCCGTGCGCGCCGTCGCCACCGACCTCCAGCGCCAGCTCCCGGCCGACGTCCGGCTGAGCGTCGTGCGCGACGACTCGGAGCGGATCCGCGCCTCGCTCTCCTCGGTCCAGCACGAGCTGATGTTCGGCGCGCTCCTCACCGTCCTCATCATCTACTTCTTCCTCAACTCCTGGCGCTCGACCGTGATCACGGGGCTCGCCCTGCCGATCTCGATCATCTCCGCCTTCTTCATCATGTGGGCGTTCGGCTTCACCGTGAACACGATGACGCTGCTCGCCCTCGCCCTCTCGATCGGCCTCCTCATCGATGACGCCATCGTCGTGCGCGAGAACATCGTCCGCCACGTCGAGATGGGCAAAGACCACTACACGGCGGCCAAGGAGGGGACCGACGAGATCGGCCTCGCCGTCCTCTCGACGACGCTCGCCGTGATGGCGGTCTTCATCCCGGTCGCCTTCATGGGCGGGCAGATCGGCAAGATCTTCTTCCAGTTCGGCGTCACCGTCGCCTTCGCCGTCCTCGTCTCCCTCTTCGTCAGCTTCACCCTCGACCCCATGCTGTCGAGCGTCTGGCCCGACCCGGAAACGGCGGGGCATGCGAAAAAGCAGGGAGGGGGGAGTCGGGAGTCGCGAGTCGACACGGCAGCAGCGACTCCCCACTCCCCACTCCCCACTCCCCGTCCCGCCCGCAACCCGATCCGAAGGGCGGCGACTGCCTTCAACGCCCGCTTCGAGCGGATGGCCGACCACTACCCGCGCTGGCTCGGCTGGGCGCTCGGCCACCGCGCCGTCGCCATGGGGGTCGCCGCGGCGAGCATCGTCGCCGCCTTCCTCATCCTCCCGCGGCTCGGCTTCACCTGGATGCCGGAGGTGGACGGCGGGCAGTTCAACGTCTCCTTCCGCGCCCCGCCAGGCTCGCGCCTCGAGCACACCGTGGCCAAGGGGATGGAGATCAACCGCTACCTCACCTCGCTCCCCGAGGTCGAGTTCACCTACCTCTCGGTCGGCGGCGGCTTCCGCGGCACGCCGTCGAACGGGCAGATCTTCGTCCAGCTCAAGGACGACCGCGAGCGCAGCCAGGAGGAGATCCAGACCGCGCTCCGCGGCGCGCTGCGCCGCATCCCGGGGGTGCGCCCGTTCATTACCGGGACTCCCACGATCTTCGGCGGGCGCGGCCAGCCGATCCAGGTCAACGTCCAGGGGCCCGAGCAGTCGCGCCTCAAGATCGCCGCCGACCAGGTGCTGGCCGCGATGCGCGAGGTGCCGGGGATCGCCGAGCCCAACTCCGGGCAGGACGACGAGGTCCCGCAGCTCGACGTCCAGGTGGACCGCCAGCAGGCGTGGGCGGCCGGCCTCGGGATCGAGAGCATCGCCTCGACCCTCCAGCCCCTCTTCACCGGCGAGCGCGCCACCCTCTGGGAGGACCCGCAGGGGTACTCCCACGACGTCGTCGTCGTCTACCCCGACTCGCTCCGCACCTCGGCGACCGACGTCGCCCAGATCGCCATCCCGAGCAGCAACGTGGACCCGGTGACCGGGCAGGCGGCGATGGTCCCCCTCGCCCAGGTCGCCCAGATCAGCTCCGACGTCGGGCCGCAGAGCATCGAGCGGCGCGCCCTCGAGCGGCAGATCAGCATCTCGGCCGGCGTCCTCCCGGGGAACAGCATCGGCGACGTCGCCAACCGCGTCCGCGCGGCGATCAACCGCATCGGCCTGCCCACCGGCTACCGCACGGTGTTCACGGGCGACGTCCAGAACCTCGAGGAGACCAAGGGCTACGTCCTCTCGGCGATCCTCCTCGCGGTCGTCTTCATCTACCTCATCCTCGCCTCGCTCTTCGGCTCCTTCCTGCAGCCGCTGGCGATCATGCTGGCGCTCCCCCTCTCGTTCATCGGCGTCGCCCTCGCCCTCCTCGTGACCCGCGGGACGCTCAACGTCATGACGATGATCGGGATCATCATGCTGATGGGACTCGTGACGAAGAACGGCATCCTGCTCATCGACTTCGTCAACCAGCAGCGCGCCGAGGGGGTCGAGCGGCGGGAGGCGATCCTGCACTCGGGGCGGGTCCGCCTGCGCCCGATCCTCATGACGACGGTCGCCATGATCTTCGGCATGCTCCCGACCGCGCTCGCCCTCGGCGAGGGCTCCGAACAGCGGGCGCCGATGGCCCACGCCGTCATCGGCGGGCTCATCACCTCGACCATGCTCACGCTCTTCGTCGTCCCCGTCGTCTACACCCTGCTCGACGACGCGGCGACGTGGGCGCGGCGCCGCCTCGGCGGGCACGCCCACGCCGCTGCCGCGCCCGGCGCCGCCGAGCCGTCGTACGTGCCCGGCGACTGAACGGACGGCGCGCCGCGGCGCGTCGGCGACGGACCGAGGCGGTGAACACACGCGAACGCCGCGGGGGCTCGAGCCCCCGCGGCGTTCGTCCCGTCGGGTGGCGTACGCAGCATGCGCGCTTGACGCCGCGCGCGAGCCGTTGTATTCGGGGACGGCGCGCGGTGCGGCGCGCGCGACGGTGCGCGCGATCGTCGTTCCGTGCGCGTCGGACGCGTGTGTCGCTGCATCCTGTCGGCGCGCGCGGTTGGCATGGGGCACGCGTCGTGCAGCGTGCCGACGCGACACGGGCGGCGCGCGCCCGATGCGCGCACACGCGTCGAGCGCGCGCGCCGCCGGCGAGCGACGCCGCGGTCACCACACGTCAGAGCAGACAACATTCTCTACTCCTCAGGAGGCGGTCATGCCGCGCAGTGACGAGTTACCGGAAGGCCTCGCATTCTCCGACCGTGACGACGACATGGACGACGTGGGCGGCGCTTACGGCGGTGGCGGCGCCTCGTACGACGATGACGACGACGAGGATGAGGATACGGGCTTCGGGATGGCGGGCGAGGGCGACAGCCTCTGGGACAGCGCCGAGGACGCCGACGACGAGGAGGAGGAGGACGTCGCGGTGACCGAGGGGGTGGACGAGGAGGAGGATGACGGCGACCTGTTCGGCGCCGGCGGCCGTGGCGGAGGCGCGCGCACGGGCGGCGCGGCCGGCGGACGCGGTGGCGCGGCGGGTCGCGGTGCGGCGCGCACGGGCGGCGGTGGCGGTGGTGGTGGCGCTGCGGGCGGCGGCGGAATGGCCGGCGCCGGACCGTCCGTGGGCGGTGGCGGCGGTGCCGGAGCGGGGGGCGGCGGACGCTCCTCGTCGGCCCGCGGCGCCGGGATGGGCGCCGGCGGTGGTGGCTCCCGCGCCGGTGGCGGCGGTGGGGGCGGCGGTCGCGC
>Ga0307408_100003479_pt1 | contig 10756 bp, 11 predicted proteins | sample 322Cmetagenome_FD_202116 | JGI IMG/M metagenome (GOLD analysis project Ga0307408, IMG submission 202116) | Maize rhizosphere microbial communities from greenhouse at UC Davis, California, United States - 322HYB-C-3 | ecosystem: Host-associated > Plants > Roots > Rhizosphere > Soil | place... | reverse complement strand
GGTGGGTTCGCTATGCACGGATACGTGCGTAGGGGAACCCTTGTTGCCTTGCGCGCTTTCCTCAACAGGCACAGCCGTCGAAGCCGCGAGACGCTCGGCGCTTTCGGCGCGAGTGATCTTTGCGGTCAATTCGTTGATCTGTGTTTCCAGCTGCGCAAACTGCGCGAGCTGCTCGACGTTGAGGCTAGCGCCACCCGCCTCGACTTGGGCCAACGCCTGGACCTGGGCAACCAGCTGGGCGCGTTCGCTACGCATTTGAAGTACAAGGGACATGGTGCCTCCTGGGCATAAAAAAACCCGCACGCGGCGGGCTCGACGACTGCCGCGAACGCGGTCAGATCAGGGTTTGCAAATGGAGTGCGGACGCACGGACAGCGATGCGGCCTGGCTGGCGGGTCGCCCGACTTACGGCGACCGCCTGGGACAAGTCGTCAACGGCTTGTTGCGGGCTTTGAAGGCGGTCGGCCAAACCAGCGTTGATGCCGGCCTGCCCTCGGTAAAGACCCGCCTCAGTTGCGATGACCTGTTGCACCGGCAGCCCGCGATAATCAGCCACCGCGTTGACGAAGAGCTGATAGCTTTCCTGCACGACGTCGTTGAGGTATTGCAGTGATTGGTCGCTCAATGGTTCATGAGGGGTCAGGTCGTTTTTGTGAGCGCCTGCAAAAACCGTCGTCACCTTAACGCCCATCCCCTCTTCCATTTTTGAACGGTCCATGTGACTGGCGATCACGCCGATCGAACCGATCCCACTGGTCTGGCTCACGACCAGTTCGGAGCATGCCGAACCGAGCAAGTAGCCCCCGCTGTAGGCCATGAAGTTGACGATGCCGGTAATGGGCTTTTGCTGGGTCATGGCACGGATATCTGCCGCCAGCTCAAACGCGCCTACCGCTGACCCGCCCGGACTGTCGATATCCAGGACGATACGTTCAACCACCGGGTCAGCTACCGCGTTGCGAAGTTGTGCCCGAAGTGACTCGTAGCTGGTCATCGTTTCGCACATGCCGATATGACTGCCGCGGCTCACCAGCACACCACTCACCTGGATCACTTCAATACCAGTCCGGGCGATGGCAGTGCGGCGCTCTTCTTGCTGTTGGGCGATACGGTCAATTCCGTCATCGTCCCACAGCGCCGGACTGCCACCGCCACCGATGTTCACGATGTTCAAACTCATCGCCTGGTTGGCCCAGCGCACGCCAAGATCCAGCATGTCAGGCGTGACCAGCAGCGGCTGATTGAACAGCAGGCTGGAGGCTCGCAAGTAGTTTTTCATTGAGCGAGGATCCTCTCGATTTCGGCGTGTTGCAGCTCAAGCTGCGCGCGCACGTTAGGGTTGGTAAGGTCAGCCTTGCCTTTGCCTGCGTCCACCATGTTCAGCGGCTGCAAGTAGATGTCTCCACCAGGGACCGGTGGCATGTTCTCCAGCCGGCGAATGTCGTTGACGCTAAGCCACCCCCATTGCCGCCCAATCGCGTAGGCTTCGTAGCGGCTCTTTTGATCGCCACGTAACAGGCCCGAGAGATTGAATTCGATGAAGTAACTGCGGCGATCCGCCGGCAAGAGAAAGTCGCGCATCATCGACTGTTCGTGACGCTTGACCCACGGCAGCAACGCAAACACCACAAACTGAATCATCAGCTGTTCAAGGGTGTTGTAGTTGGACTTCTCCAGGTCGTTGACCATGGGCAATGGGATCTTGTAGATCCGGGCGATATCGGTACCGGTGATTTTCAGGATCCCCAGCACTTCGGCGTCGACGTTGTTCATGGAGACGGGCTTAAAAGTCATGCCCTCTTGCAGCAAGGCGACCTTTTTCGCGTTGTCCATCCCGCCGAATTTCTGGCCCCACTGATCGACAATCTTGTCGATGCTGCTCTGATCCTTGATCGCAGGTGCCTCCCGCGGTCGCTCGATCACACCGGATACTGAAACCCCGTTGGCAAAGCTCTTGCCGGTGTATTGCCTGACCGCCTGGGCCAACCCTAGCGACTCGGCGTGCACTTCGATGGGCGACAATCCAACGTAGTGGTTCGTACTGAACCAGCGCACGTGATGGATCATTCGCATCGGTAACGTTTCACCACCACCGACCCGATAATACGGGAGCATGTCGCCGGCCTTCAGCACTTGCACCTTGTCGTTGCAGAGAGGCCAGAGGGCGACGATGTTTCCGTCCTCCCGACGATCAATGAAGCTGTAACCGTTTCCCCTTAACCCCGCTGCACCCTGCATGCATTCACGGTACTCATAAGGCGTTTGGAAGCCGTTGGGTTGATAACGCAGCACGTCGTAAGCGGGATGGTTGATGGCGGGTTCGCGCTGGCCTTTGTCCATGCGCTTGTAGAGCTCGCAGGGCAACTGCCCCATGGTCTCGGCGAGCAGCGTCACGCAGTTCTGGAGGATCGGAAGGCCCAAGGCTGACTCCGGCGTTACTCTTACTCCTGAGCTGTTGCGGCCACTGCCGATCAGGCTCCGCCATAACCCACTGCCAACGTCCGTCAGATTTCCGCGCTCGCCGAGCAGGTTTGAAAAAAACATGCTCAACCTCCTTTCGGCTTGGATTGCATCGCGGCGGCGGCCCGGTCAGCGAGCCTTGCCCAAAAGATAAGGCCGCCGCCCGCCACGATGCAGGCGGCTGGAACGTGGACCATTGCCACGCCGGTTATCAGCAAACCGAACCCCAACAGCCCTGCCAACCAGGACAGGATGACCAACTTCATATGCCAACCCCTTCGTCATAGACAGATGTGCCGCCGCCCACCGCGGCCTTGCCGCTGATGCCGGTAGCCATGATTGCGGCGACAACGCCGTCGATTCGGCCCGTGGCCTTGGCCTTGTCTGCCTTCCTGTTGTTGGCTGGGTCCGAGACGATTACCGCGTTGCCTGCACACCAGGTCATAACCGGGTTGCCGTCGTGTCGCATTGTTTCGATCGACTCGGTTTCAACGATCGCAAAGTCAGCGGGATCCAGGTCGATGGCATCAGCCTCCGGTGCGAGGCCAAGCAGACGACGCTCAAACTCATCCACTGCCGGCCCCATATCCTTGAAGCCCTGCCCGAAACCGATCATCTCCGGTAACGCGATGTCGTATTCGGACATCAGTTGCAGCAGGTCCTCCACACGCCAGCGGTCATAAGCGATGCGCTCAACATCGAAATACGCGCAGATGGTCACCAGCCGGCGGAGCACGTGAAGCTTGCTGATCGCCCTGCCAGGTGTGGTTTCGAGGTGCCGGTTCTTGACCCACAGCGCATAGGGCACCTTGTCCCGATCTTCCCGCCCCTTGAGATCGTCGTCCGGGATCCAGAAGTAAGGCAGCAAGCGCCAGTGCGGGTCGTGCGGTACCGGCCAGAACAACAGTACGAAGGACGTCAAGTCAGTAGTACTCGCGAGATCGAGCCCACCGACACAGCGGCGATTGCGCAACAGCCGCATCGGCACCGCTTCTTCGGCTTGCTTCCAGATGGCCCAGGAAATCCAAGGGGCATCAGCTTGCGTCCACTCGCAAAAGTTGAGGCGGCGCACAACGGATTCCTGCGCCGGAAGTCCTCGGGCTGACTTCACTTGTTTGCGCAGGTATTGGTAGCCGGGGATCCCGTCGCTTTGCCCTTCGGCGATAAAGTGCAGAGAGGGATTAACCTTGGGCCAGCAGGACTCATCCTCGAACGGGTCGTCGCCTTCGTCCAGGGAACAGATGAACGCGAAGAAGCTATCGTCCTCCTCGATTTCCGCACAGATCCGCACGCCGAGGTCGTGGTACTGGCCGCAAACAGTTTTCTTGTCTGAGCCGCTGTTGGTGATCGCCACCACCATCGCCTTGCGCCGGTTTTTGGTACCGGCGCGCATCATGTTCACGGTGCTGGCTGTTTTGTGTTCGTGCAGTTCATCCAGCAGCCCCAAGTGCGGACGCGGGCCGGACTTGCCTTCGTCGGCGCTGATTGGTCGGAAGAATGAATTGGTGTTCGGATAGAAAAGGTTCCAGACCTTTTCATCGCGTCCCGACTGTACGAGCCGTGAGCAAAGATTTGCAGACATATCTACCATCGACACCGCGTCGCGGAACAGGATCATGGCCTGGTCGCGCTTGGTCGCAGCGGCGTAAATTTCGGCGCGCTGCTCGCCATCCGCGACCAGCCCATACAGGCCAATGCCCGCCACTAATGGACTCTTCCCGGAGCCCTTTCCGGTTTCGATGTACGCGAAGTTGAAGCGGCGATAGCCGTTCTGATTCATCCAGCCGAACAGGCTGCCCACCACAAACGCCTGCCACGGTGCCAGCAGGAACGGCTTGCCCTCGTAATCGCCGCCGTTGAGGCAAAGCACCTCCTCGAAAAACCCGATTGCGCGATTGGCTTGGGCCAGATCCCAAATCAAGCCGCGGGCCGGACCGTGTTCCAGGTCCCGCAGGTGGCGCTTGCAGGCGTTTCGGACGTTAGGTCCCGCGACAATTTCGCCAGCAAGCGTGGCGTGGGCGAATTCGGTTACGCGATCAGGTGAAGTACTTGTCTGCTGCTGCTCTTTGCTCATTGGGGAATAGCTCACCTTGTTGCGCCGGCGCCGTTTTCAAATTTCGCCGGGACATTGGCGAAAGACCGAACTGCGCGCCGGCAGCGTTGGCGCGCTTCTCGGCATCGTTGGCGAGCTGGCGGAGGACGTGCATTTGCTGCGCCCCCGTCTTGAACGTTTGGATATCGCCACCCAATTCATCGGCGGAGGTGGTATTGCGAGCGGCAATCAGCCGCTGGTACCGACGCCAATCCGCTGCCGCCTGGCAGTAGGTGGCGAGGGCCATCGAATCCAGCTCCGAGACGATGCCCAGTGAAATCAGCGCCGGTACCAGACGATCCCACTCCTCGACCGCTTCCACAGAAAGCACGTCCGGCATTGGGGGCGCACCAACGGGCACGATTGGGGCGGATGCAGCGGCCAGCAGATCGTCGACATTTTCCCGACCGCGATTTCCTTGCAACAGTTTGAGAACCGCAGGTTTACCTGGGCGCCCTGAGTTTCCATTTCCGGCCATAACAACCCCTGCCTGTTGATACCCCCCCTCCCTCATTTTTCCCGACTTTGCGTAAAGAGGGGGGCGAGCGGTCTAGGAGAAATTTGGGAAAAAAGTTTTCACCCCCCCTACCCTTGGGGTGCCATTTTTTGGTGCGTTTTTCGGGGTGCCGGTCAGCGGTTCCAGTGGTGGCCTGGGTCCAGCGGCAGGCCTTCAGCGGTGCAACCAGGCAGGCGCCCGCTCTTCTCGATTCGTTGCTTGGTCGAGTCGTGACAGAACTTGCACAGGCCAGCCCAGTTGCTGGGGTCCCAGAACAACTTCCACGCTGCCTTGATGCGATCCGGATCACCGCTGTCCTTGGCGTCCTTCAGCTTGGGCGCAGTCTTGTGGTCCACAACGGTCGCGGCTACGGGGCGCCGGTCCGTCGAGCACATCGAGCAATACGGGAACTGACTGAGGTACCCGTCGCGAGCCTTCTGCCAGCGGTACCCGTAACCACGCGCAGAACTGCTACCTCGGCGCCCATCCGATACCGTCCCCATCAGCCCATCTTCCATACGCGAGCCAAGTTGCCCGCGCTCTGGCACACCGACCCAACAAACACCGCAAGCAACAGCACCAACGGCCAAGAGTTGGCAGGCATCACCAACAGACCCTTGCCGATGTACACCACCGCTGAACCAGCGGCGACCATCACCAACCAGGCAAGACAGCTCATGTCCCGGCGGAATCGAGCACCGCGACGGCGGAACGTGAACAACCGAACGAACAACGCAACACACAGCCAGAACGTAGCCTGCGTCATGATTTGCGGCACCAGAGGGCTATCCATCCTGCCTCCCTTGCTGATCAGCAACGAGGCCGCGCCGCTTGATGACAGCCAGCGCGACAGTAACCACCACAACCGACGCACCAAATGCCGCCGGCCCGGTGTACTTGAATGGCCTGGTACCGAACAGCTCAACTTCAGCCATACCAGGGGCGAACATGTAACCCATCACGAAAGACACCAGCAGGAACAGAACCCGTTTCCAGACCGGCAATTCCTCCGTGGTGGTGAAGAACACCAGCGAGCCAGCCAAGGCACCAATCACGGCGAGCATGTCTACACCCGCCAGCAGGCCAGTTGCAGCCAGTCCTACACCACCGGCCACGACAACAGTTGCCGGCTCACTCATGCTGATTACTCCATCGCAGACACCCAAGGGGCCGAAAATAAAAACCCCGCCGAAGCGGGGTTAAGTGACCGGCCCAGGGTGGCCGGGTGAAGCTGCACAGCACGTGCGAGGTAAGCGCCGAGGCGCAAATTCCATATCGTGGGGACTTTTTACCCCCTGAGTACGGAACCGAAAAGAGGGGATTTTCGGTTATCCAACTCGCCGCAGCTTTGACGCAACTTTGAGGAGACTTTGAGGTAAATCGCCCCGACCAGCGGTAAGCCACTGACGGGCATCGGCACGCTCGGCCAGCACTACCAGCAGTCGCTCATGCAGGCGATGCACTTGGTCGTAGTAAGTCTGTTTCGCCCTCGACTCGAACCCCAGCAAATGCAACTGCATTAACCAGGTCGGCGCGGGATCATCGCCATAACGCAAACCGGCCAGTCGCATCAGCCGGGCGCCCCGCTCATCCTGCCGCCCGATCTCCGACAGAGCTGCCGCGACTTGCTGGGCGACCGCATCAGGCCCAGCCCCTGCACCCAGGATGATTCGCGATCCCGGCGTGCCGCGAGGCGCCGACCCGCCCCACTCCATGATGGTTGCCATCGGGCTGCCCATGCCGCCGGTTTCGCCGTTCACCCGGCATTGCTCGCCCCAGTGCTTCAAAAGCTCTTCCATTGCCCCGATCATCGCCCTTCCCCCCGAAAAACCGAACCCGACACAAAAAAACCCTTCCCCAACACAAACTCAACACAACAAATTCCCATACAAATCAATAGATTCAAGAGCACTGTGTAATGTGTGTTAGGTGTGTTGGGTTTATTGGTCTTCGCATGGGAAATTTTTTCTGTCACTGGTTTCCATTGAAAATATCGCGCACATGCACGCGCGCGAAGACAAACCCAACACACCCGACACAGCGCCCGCAAAGCCGCGTAATTCAGGCCCTTAAACTGTGGTGGGTACTCGAAACCAACCCAACACACACCCGACACACCCAACACACTTGTAGACGTATTCATGCCGCAGCCGCCTTGATGTGGTCCCAGTTTTCGACGTTCCAGCCGGCCAACTTCGCCCGGGCGCGCCATTCCTCGACCTGCTTGCCCAGCTGGGCCGCCTTGAGTGATGGGGCCGGGGAAGCATCAGGGTCCAGCGGAAAAAAGAACGCACCGAATCGCCGATTGTTGCCATCGGTCCAGGGTATCGCCCGGGTCTTGTCCACCTCAGAACTGATGAACAGCGAGAATTTCGTCTGACTCATCACATGTTCTTTGTTGCGCTGGCACCATTCGAGGAACAGCGAGTAGAGGTCTGTCGACAAGCATGGGCCCCACAACCCATGACCCAACTCACCGTACTTCCAAAGGTGCATGAACGTCTGCCAGCCCGCACGACTCAACGCCACCAGCCGCTCACGAGCATCTGTCGACGGCGGGCGCGTTCGCTGGTCAAAGTCACCAAGATCGATCGACAGCAACCACCCATACAGAGCCGCAACGCCGCCCGCCTCCAGTTCCTTGCCAATCGCCTTTTGACGTTCCACCGGCAACGTCTCCTGCGGCCACATCACCAGCATTCGCCGATCGCTCTCGCTGATGGGCCACGGCAATATCTCGTTGCTCAGGAATACGGCGTTCATGTGGTTGGCTTCTTCCCAGCCGTTGATGAACTTCGATTCCATGCGAACCGTCTTGCCTGTGACCAAGTGCTTAATCTTGCCCACCTGGTTGTAGCGTTGATCGCGGCTTACCACTTCCTCGAACACCGACCACAACTTGCGGCTTTGCCAGGCGTTGAAATTGCTTTCCAACTGGGTTTGCCCGACCGTGGCCGCATACTGGCCGTAGAGCATCCCCAGGGCATCGGCAAACAGCAGGCTCTTGCCCGAGCCCTCCATGATCGAATGCATCAGCACGGCGGTGTCCATCTTCGCGCCCAGGTGTTGAAGCGGATAGGCGAGCCAACGCGTAAGCCAGCTACTGGCATTCTCGTCATGGTTGCAAAGGAATGAGATCAACCAACGCAGGTTCGCGCACGCCTCGTCATCGCGGACCGGCTCCAGGGGCAGACCGTCGAACGTGTTGATGTAAACGCTTGGGTCTTTCGTCATCGTTGGGTCAAAGACGATGTGATCGACGTCAACGACGCGTCGGGCGCTGCTGTTCAACCACAGTGCATACGAGTCACCCAACGCCATCTTCACGGCGCCTTCTGGAATGCGTCGCTTCTTCTCGCGATCCCAGACATCCTTCGTACCGTCGATGTACACATATCGCTCAGTTGGCGACATACCGAAGGCACCGCCTTTCTTGCCTGCCATCCGCCGCGACTGCTCGATGTCACGTACGTGCTCGTCCGATATCAGCTTGCGCCGCTCGGTGTCCTCCAACCACAGCTTGGCTACCGGCTTGCCGACTCGGGCCTCGAACGCGGATTTCTTCATCACGCGCGACTGGTCGAAGTCCCACACATGGGTCGTGCCTTCCACCAACGCGAAACGCCGCAAGACCTGCTCAATGGTCAACGCGCCCCCCGCGCCCCCGTCTACAGCCGGAGCGGCCTCGCTTTCGGCGCCGTCCGGGTTCGGCCCTGGGCCTTCATTCGATGGGGCCGGGGGAAGTTCTTGCGGGTCTGGGCGTGACGAATACTGCATCCCCAGCATACGCGCAGCGTCCTTAACCGCTTTCGATTGGTCGCCGTCGTGCTCGAGCAAACAGAACACCTCAAAGGCGTCGTTCTGGTGACCGTTCGCCAGCGGATCAGCGGCATGATGGGAATAGACCTTGCCGTCGTCACTTACCGTAACGCCCGGTAGCCCTGTGCTGCTTTGAGGGAAAAGCCATTTGCTGCCGCGCTTGATGTAGCCGTGAGCACGCAACAATTCTTCAACGTTATGGCCGCGGTTGAATTCGTCGATAACGGAAGGTGGTTTGCCAGCGCTCGGCTCGGGCCGCTTTATTACTTTCGCCGGCGGTCGCTTGGGCTTTGGCGCCCATGGGCAAGCTGCCTCTGCGTCGCGCTTGAAGATGTCCCAGTTTTGCCAGATGGCCAGCAGATCGGCAGGCAATACTGGCAGCCCTTCCGCTGCGCTCGGCGGCGTGCGCCAGACGTAGGGCTTTCCGGTGCCGGGATGGATAGACGGCGGCAAAACGTCCTGCACCAGGCCCGCGCGGAGTTCCAGCACGGTAAAGCGCTTGTATTGCTCCGATTCGAGCTTGGCAGCCGCCTCCCCTTCGACGTCACCCGCCGCTTTCGCCGCCCTAGCTTTCGCCATCAGCGCCTTATAGATCGTCCCGTCTGGGTCGTTCTCGTTCGGCCAGGCGAGCGAATGCCGGTTTAGTTCGATGCCATCCGGCAGTTGAAACAAAATCCGAAAACGTGCCGGGTTGCCGACGACAGTTGGGAAGACCAACGCCATCGCATCCAGGTCCAGCCCCAACAGTTCGTACAGTACGTGCCTTGTCCATTGCACATCGTCTACATCGAGCGAGCAGACCCGGCTCGGCCCCAAAACCACGCCGAGATTGTGGTTGGGGTGTGTCTGCCAGAAAGCATCGGCGGTATCCGCCGAAGTGAAGTAACCGCCCGGCTTGTTCCAGCCCATTCCCTTTGGCGCTTTTTCACCTGGTTCAATCGAAACGAGGGCTAGACCGAAGGTTTCAATGTATCGCCGCGCCCACGCTGCCGTGGCCACGCTATTGGTCGATTCACTCATCTACGCCGCTCCCGCAACCCCTGGCAACTGACACAGGTTTCGCAACCCTCGATAGTCTGCTGACGAAGTAACGGGATAGGTTCGTCGCAATCCTCGCAAAACTGCGCGCTGACGCGGGACTTGGGAACGTGTCGGTTCCGATGCAGAGCGACGTCAAGAAGGTACTGGGCCTGGTCGTTGGCGCGATCGATGTCATCAGCCATTTTCGCGTTCCTCCATCGCCTGGCGTGCGCCGGCCATAATGCCAAGCACTGCACGGATCACGTCGACGCCGTGCTTCTCCAGCAGCGCCACTTCGTGCGGCTCCCACACGTTGTCGGCGGCCCCCTCATGCATGCTCGATACGAACTCGCCAGTTTCGTGCAACAACCGCCCTACTGACTTAAGCGCCTCTTTGGTTGGCGCCGCCGGCTCCGGCTTGTACCAGACCATTCCCGCAGGCCGCATGAGAGCGTCCAACAATTGCGGATTGCCAGTCAGCCGGATGACTTCCTCCAGCTCATCGGGATCAAGCCAGCGGCGCTCTTCATCATGTTTGAGTTTCTTCTGAAGGGTGTCGTAGTCGATCACCATGTCCAGGGCCAGAGCCGTAACGCCACCTTTGTAATCGTGGCCGGCCCGGTACAGTGCTTTGCGAAGCGAAAGAACCGGCCCAAAGGCCGGTGAATGGTTCGAAGTGCTCATAACCGTAAATTCCCCATTTACGGCCTAGCCAGAGGAACGGGCACGCCCTATCCTACGACCACGACCGATATGCATGTGCTGTGTGTCGTCGTAGCCGGGCTGGGGGATTCTTTGGTGAGAGGCCCCAGCTCGGCGTCTCTTTCAAGCAGCCTGAGAGCCTCGCAGATACGCCCAGTCAATATCGG
>Ga0307408_100003476_pt1 | contig 10763 bp, 5 predicted proteins | sample 322Cmetagenome_FD_202116 | JGI IMG/M metagenome (GOLD analysis project Ga0307408, IMG submission 202116) | Maize rhizosphere microbial communities from greenhouse at UC Davis, California, United States - 322HYB-C-3 | ecosystem: Host-associated > Plants > Roots > Rhizosphere > Soil | place: USA... | reverse complement strand
CAAATTCGAAGCCTTTACCTTCATCATTTGGAGAGAATTCAATCCAAACGTGTCCGTATTGTCCACGACCACCAGATTGGCGTGCGAACTTACCTTCTACTTGTGCAGATTCACGGAATGTTTCACGGTAGGCAACTTGTGGAGCACCTACGTTTGCTTCTACTTTAAATTCACGACGCATACGATCTACTAAGATATCAAGGTGAAGCTCTCCCATGCCGGCAATGATAACCTGTCCAGTTTCCTGATCAGTATGTGCACGGAATGTTGGATCTTCTTCTTGTAGCTTTTGTAATGCAGTTGTCATTTTATCTTGGTCAGCTTTGGATTTTGGCTCAACAGAAAGTTGAATTACTGGTTCAGGGAAGTTCATTGACTCAAGAATAACAAGGTTCTTATCATCACAAAGCGTATCACCAGTAGTTGTATCTTTCAAACCTACGGCTGCAGCAATGTCACCCGCGAAAACTTTTGAGATTTCTTGACGGCTGTTTGCATGCATTTGAAGGATACGTCCAACACGTTCACGTTTTCCTTTAGTAGAATTCTGAACGTATGATCCAGATTCTAAAGTACCAGAGTAAACACGGAAGAACGTTAATTTACCAACATAAGGGTCTGTCATAACTTTAAATGCAAGAGCTGAAAACGGCTCTTCATCACTTGAATGACGTTCAAGGATTTCATCATCATCATCAGGAGCATGACCCTTGATTGCAGGAACATCTAATGGAGATGGAAGATAATCAATAACAGCATCCAACATTAACTGAACACCTTTGTTTTTGAAAGCAGATCCACAAATAACAGGGTAGAATTCAACATTAACAGTACCTTTACGAATAGCTGCTTTTAGCTCTTCTTTAGTGATTTCTTCACCACCAAGGTATTTTTCAGTTAACTCTTCATCTAGTTCCGCTACTGCTTCAACTAACTTTTCACGCCACTCTTCTGCTAGAGGAAGATACTCTTCAGGAATCTCACGTACTTCAATATCAGTACCTAAATCATTACTGTAGAAAACTGCATTCATTTCTACAAGATCAATGATTGCAGAGAACTCATCTTCAGCACCGATTGGCAACTGAATTGGGTGTGCATTTGCTTGCAAACGGTCATGAATTGTTTTAACAGAATACAAGAAATCTGCACCAATTTTGTCCATTTTGTTTACAAATACTACACGTGGTACACCGTAAGTTGTTGCTTGACGCCAAACTGTCTCAGTTTGAGGTTCAACACCTGACTGTGCATCAAGTACAGCTACCGCTCCATCAAGTACTCTTAGTGAACGTTCAACTTCAACTGTGAAGTCTACGTGTCCCGGAGTGTCGATGATGTTTACGCGGTGGCCTTTCCACGATGCAGTTGTTGCTGCGGAAGTAATTGTGATTCCGCGTTCTTGTTCCTGCTCCATCCAGTCCATCTGAGAAGCGCCTTCATGTGTTTCACCGATTTTATGAATCTTACCAGTGTAATAAAGAACACGCTCAGTGGTCGTCGTTTTACCGGCATCAATGTGTGCCATGATACCGATATTACGAGTGTTTGATAAGGAGAACTCTCTTGCCATGGGTCTTTCTCCTTTCTAATGTGAAAGTTTTTATGATAAAGGTAATTCTACCAACGATAGTGAGCAAACGCTTTGTTTGCTTCTGCCATTTTGTGTGTATCTTCACGCTTTTTAACAGATGCTCCAGTGTTGTTAGCTGCATCCATGATTTCGTTAGCTAAACGCTCTTCCATCGTTTTTTCTCCACGAAGACGCGCATAGTTAACTAACCAGCGAAGACCAAGAGTTGTACGACGGTCAGGGCGTACCTCAACTGGTACTTGGTAGTTTGCTCCACCTACTCGGCGTGCTTTTACCTCAAGTACTGGCATGATATTCTTCATAGCTGCTTCAAAAATTTCCATTGGTTCTTTACCAGAACGTTCACGAATTGTTTCGAATGCAGAGTAAAGAATTTCTTGTGATTTACCTCTTTTACCGTCAACCATCATTTTGTTGATTAGACGAGTAACTAATTTTGAATTGTAAAGTGGATCTGGTAACACGTCTCTTTTTGTTACAGGACCTTTACGTGGCATTTAATTTCCTCCTTTCAAACAAGCTTTCTATTTATACTGTTATTACTTCTTAGCTGCTTTTGGTCTCTTAGTACCATATTTAGAACGACCTTGCATACGGTTGTTAACTCCAGCCGTATCAAGAGCACCACGTACGATGTGATAACGTACCCCTGGTAAGTCTTTTACACGTCCTCCACGAATAAGAACAACACTGTGTTCTTGAAGGTTGTGACCAATACCAGGAATGTATGCTGTCACCTCAATACCGTTTGTCAAACGTACACGAGCATATTTACGTAACGCTGAGTTCGGTTTCTTTGGAGTCATTGTACCAACACGAGTACATACTCCTCGCTTTTGTGGTGAAGATACATTAGTTTGTGATTTTTTGAAGCTGTTGTAACCTTTGTTTAGCGCAGGAGACTTCGACTTTTCAGTAATTGCTTGACGAGGTTTGCGCACTAATTGGTTAATAGTTGGCATGTTATTTTTCCTCCCTTCATTATTTGTAAGCCCACACATCCAGGTGGTTCATTTTTGTGCAAAAACAAAGTTTTTGCAGATCATCTATCTACAAAAACAGTTTTTAACGGATAATTGCTACAGTTGAAGCACCAACTTCTATTCCACATGCTTTCCCGAGTTTTTTCATCGAGTCAACATAGATAATTGGGATGTTCACTTCTTGAGCTAGTTTCACTACCGCAGCTGTTACTTTCGCTTCAGCGTCACTCGCAATGATCAGCTCACATGCTGTTCCATCCTTCAGTGCTTTTACTGTTTGTTTTGTTCCTATAACAATCATAGTTGCCTGGTATACTTTTTCATAAGACATTAATCATATCCTCCAAAGTATCAGGTGAATAGGAGCACCTTTGATATATTACCATCTTCTAAAATAGTTGTCAACAATTGTTACGAATTTTTATTTCAAAATGCAAATGTGGATATTCTTTAAAACGCGGTACTCACACCCTTGGCAAGTACCGCATCATGTTAACTTTTAATCAATTGTTACTGTTTCTTCAGAAGTCGTGTCCCTTAAAACAGGCTCTGCTTTGCGATAGCGCTGCATTCCTGTTCCTGCTGGAACAAGCTTACCGATGATAACATTTTCTTTTAAGCCTAGCAATTCATCGCGCTTGCCTTTAATTGCTGCATCAGTAAGAACTCTTGTTGTTTCTTGGAAGGATGCGGCAGACAAGAATGAATCAGTTTCAAGCGACGCTTTTGTAATACCGAGCAATACTGGACGACCTGTAGCAGGTAATTTTCCGGCTAACAATGCTTTTTCGTTTGCATCTGTGAATTGATGGATATCTAAAAGAGTACCAGGAAGTACATCTGTTTCACCCGCATCACTTACGCGAACCTTACGCATCATTTGACGAACCATTACTTCAACGTGCTTATCGCCAATTTCAACACCCTGCATACGGTAAACTTTTTGAACTTCGCGTAACAGATATTCTTGCACAGCATTAACGTCTTTTACCTTGATTAACTCTTTAGGGTCAATAGAACCTTCTGTTAATTCCTGGCCACGGAGAATTGGATCATTAACTGCTACTTTCAAGCGTGCTGTATATGGAGCATTATACGTACGTGATTCAATATCACCTTGAACAATAATTTCATGCTGGCGATCACGACCTTCATTAATTCCAACAACCACACCATCAATTTCAGAAATAACCGCAACCCCTTTAGGATTACGCGCTTCAAATATCTCTTGAATACGTGGTAAACCTTGAGTGATATCGTCTCCTGCAACACCGCCAGTGTGGAATGTACGCATTGTTAACTGTGTACCAGGTTCACCAATTGATTGGGCAGCAATAATTCCAACTGCTTCCCCAACTTCAACTTCTTGACCTGTAGCCAGGTTACGGCCATAACACTTCTTACATACACCATGGCGGGTATTACATGTAAAGGCAGAGCGGATTTTAACTTCTTCAATTCCAACTCCAACGATTGTTTCAGCAAGATCCTCAGTGATAAGTCCATTTTCAGGAACTAACACTTCTTTTGTTTCAGGATGTCTAATTGGGTTACGAGCATGTCGACCAATTAAACGTTCATCCAATCCTTCGATAACCTCTGTACCGTCTTTCAATGAACTGATTAATAAACCACGATCAGTTCCACAATCATCTTCACGGACAATTACATCTTGTGCTACGTCAACGAGACGACGGGTTAAATAACCAGAGTCAGCCGTTTTCAAGGCAGTATCAGCAAGACCTTTACGAGCACCATGTGTAGAAATAAAGTATTCTAAAACGGTCAGACCTTCACGGAAACTTGACTTGATTGGTAACTCAATGATACGTCCAGCTGGGTTGGCCATCAATCCACGCATACCCGCAAGCTGCGTAAAGTTAGATGCGTTACCACGGGCTCCGGAATCACTCATCATGAAAATCGGATTCGTTTTATTCAAGGACTTCATCAGTTTTCCTTGAATGGTGTCCTTCGCAGCACTCCATATAGCAATAACACGATCATAACGTTCGTCTTCAGTTATTAAACCGCGACGGAACTGTTTCAAAACATTATCTACTTTACTTTGTGCCTCGTGAAGAATTTCTTGCTTTTCCGGTAATACCACGATATCAGAAACACCGACGGTAATACCTGCTTTTGTAGAATATTTAAATCCTAGGTCCTTCATACGATCTAGCATTTTAGACGTTTCAGTAATTTTGAATCGCTTAAATACTTCAGCAATGATATTACCAAGGATTTTCTTCTTGAATGGTTCTACTATTGACATTTCTTTTATTCTAGCAGGAACATCTTCACCTTTTTCAACAAAATAAATTGCTGGTGTTTCAATTTCTAGATTCTGTCTTGTTGGTTCGTTGATATATGGGAAAGATTTCGGAAGAATTTCATTAAAAATAAGTTTACCCACAGTAGTAATCAGTAACTTATTATTTTGTTCTTCTGTCAACGTTTCATTTCCTAATGAACCTGCATGGACAGCAACACGGGTGTGCAGATGAACATAGCCATTTTGATAAGCGATTAACGCTTCGTTGGTATCCTTAAAAATCATACCCTCGCCTACAACGCCTTCTCTTTCAAGAGTTAGATAATAGTTACCTAGTACCATATCCTGAGAAGGTGTAACAACCTGCTTACCATCTTTAGGGTTCAAAATGTTTTGGGCAGCGAGCATTAAAAGTCTAGCTTCTGCTTGTGCTTCAGACGAAAGTGGAACGTGAACAGCCATTTGGTCACCGTCAAAGTCCGCGTTGTATGCAGTACATACGAGCGGGTGAAGGCGAATTGCTCTTCCTTCAACAAGTGTCGGTTCAAATGCCTGAATCCCTAATCTATGAAGTGTTGGGGCACGGTTTAATAAAACTGGGTGCTCACGGATAACATCTTCAAGGACATCCCAAACCTCAGGAGAAACTCTTTCAATCTTACGCTTTGCAGATTTGATATTATGAGCTAAACCTTTTTCTACTAGTTCCTTCATTACAAATGGCTTAAATAATTCAAGAGCCATTTCTTTTGGAAGACCACATTGGTACATTTTTAAGTTTGGACCAACAACAATAACGGAACGGCCAGAATAGTCAACACGTTTACCAAGTAAGTTTTGACGGAAACGACCTTGCTTTCCTTTTAGCATATGTGAAAGTGACTTTAATGGACGGTTACCTGGGCCAGTTACCGGACGGCCTCTACGACCATTATCAATGAGTGCATCTACTGCTTCTTGAAGCATCCGCTTCTCGTTTTGAACGATAATGCTTGGTGCACCAAGATCCAATAAACGCTTTAAACGATTATTCCGATTGATTACTCGGCGGTATAAATCATTTAAATCAGATGTAGCGAACCTTCCTCCATCCAACTGTACCATTGGACGAAGTTCTGGAGGAATGACAGGAAGAACATCAAGAATCATCCATGATGGCTCATTTCCAGAGTTACGGAATGCTTCCAACACTTCTAGGCGCTTAATCGCACGAGTACGACGCTGCCCTTGGGCTGTTTTTAATTCTTCTTTTAATGCGTCAACCTCTTTATTTAAATCAATATCAGATAAAAGCTTTTTAATCGCCTCAGCACCCATGGCGGCTTGGAATTTATTTCCGTACTTTTCGCGGTATGCACGATATTCTTTTTCTGATAACAGTTGTTTCTTATCAAGAGCTGTATCTCCTGATTCCGTTACAACATACGAAGCAAAATAAATGATTTCTTCTAACGCTCTTGGTGACATATCTAAAACTAGTCCCATTCGGCTAGGGATTCCTTTAAAGTACCATATATGAGAGACAGGAGCTGCAAGCTCAATATGACCCATACGTTCACGACGAACCTTTGCTCTTGTTACTTCAACACCACATCGGTCACACACTACACCTTTGTAACGGACACGTTTATATTTTCCACAGTGACATTCCCAGTCCTTTGTAGGACCAAAAATCCTCTCACAGAATAAACCATCCTTTTCAGGCTTCAATGTACGATAGTTAATGGTTTCTGGTTTTTTTACTTCTCCAAAAGACCATGAACGAATTTTATCTGGTGATGCCAGACCAATCTTCATATATTCAAAATTATTAACATCCAGCAAGGGGCCTACCTCCCTTTCTATCTAGACAATCATTAGCTGAAAGCGCGTCTCATGCGCTTTCAGCTAAGTCTTATTCCTTCGAACCAACCTTTTCAGATTCAACTGCTTTTGCTTCTGGAACGATGTTTAACGTATCGACTTGCTGTAAGTCATCATCATCTTCCGTATCTCGCAATTCAATTTCTTTTTCATCACCAGAAAGGATTTTTACATCCATTCCTAGACTTTGAAGTTCTTTTATTAATACTTTAAATGATTCAGGAACTCCCGGTTCCGGTACATTTTCACCTTTTACAATCGCTTCATACGTTTTCACACGACCCACCACGTCATCTGATTTTACTGTCAGAATTTCTTGTAGTGTATATGCTGCACCGTATGCTTCAAGTGCCCAAACCTCCATCTCACCAAAGCGTTGTCCGCCAAATTGCGCTTTACCGCCAAGTGGCTGCTGCGTTACAAGTGAGTAAGGTCCAGTTGAACGTGCATGGAGCTTATCATCAACCATGTGAGCAAGTTTAATCATATACATGACACCCACAGACACACGATTATCGAACGGTTCACCCGTACGTCCATCGTATAATACTGTTTTTGCATCATTAGCCATTCCAGCTTCTTCAATTGTTCCCCAAACATCTTCTTCACGTGCACCGTCAAATACCGGTGAAGCAACGTGGATTCCAAGAGCTCTAGCTGCCATTCCTAAATGAAGCTCAAGCACCTGACCGATGTTCATACGTGAAGGAACGCCCAAAGGATTTAACATAACATCAATAGGGGTACCATCTGGCATATACGGCATATCCTCTTCAGGTAATATCCGAGAAATAACCCCTTTATTACCATGGCGGCCCGCCATTTTATCCCCTTCATGAATCTTACGCTTCTGTACAATATATACACGAACAAGTTGATTTACGCCTGGTGGCAATTCATCGCCATCTTCACGATTAAAGACCTTAACGTCAAGGACAATACCGCCTCCGCCATGCGGAACTCTTAGTGACGTATCACGAACTTCACGCGCTTTTTCTCCGAAGATTGCATGCAATAGACGTTCTTCAGCAGTAAGTTCTGTAACACCCTTAGGAGTTACCTTACCAACAAGCAAGTCGCCGTCTTTTACCTCAGCACCAGTACGAATAATTCCACGCTCATCCAAATTCCGAAGGGCATCTTCCCCTACATTTGGAATATCACGAGTAATCTCTTCTGGTCCAAGTTTTGTATCACGTGATTCCGACTCATATTCTTCAATATGAATTGAAGTATATACATCATCTTTTACAAGACGTTCACTCATAATAATCGCATCTTCATAGTTGTAGCCATCCCAGTTAACGAAGCCAACTAAAACGTTACGACCTAGAGCTAGTTCACCCAGTTCCATAGAAGGACCATCCGCTAGAATCTCCCCTTTTGTTACATGGTTACCCACCGCAACAATCGGGCGTTGATTATAACAGGTTCCTTGATTCGAACGAATGAATTTCAACATTTTATATTTATCAAGGTCACCTTTAACTTCCTGACCATCGACTGTATTAATTCGACGCACCCATACCTCACGTGCCTCAACATGCTCAACGATACCTTCGTGCTTACAAATAACTGCTGCTCCCGAGTCTTTACCAGATACATACTCCATACCTGTTCCAACTCTCGGTGCTTCTGGTTGCAAGAGCGGCACGGCTTGACGCTGCATGTTCGCTCCCATCAACGCACGGTTAGAGTCATCATTTTCTAAGAACGGAATACAAGCTGTCGCCGCAGAAACTACCTGTTTAGGAGATACATCCATATAGTCGATTCGGTCGCGATTTACTACCGTGTTTTCACCACGGAAACGAGCAACAACATCATCATCAATAAATGTACCGTCATCGCTTAGGCGTGAATTCGCCTGTGCTACAACATAGTTATCCTCTTCATCTGCTGTTAAGTAATCGATTCGGCTTGTAACCTTTCCAGTATCAGGATCAATCCGGCGATACGGAGTTTCAATAAAGCCAAAACGGTTCACTTTAGCAAAGGATGAAAGTGAGTTAATCAAACCAATGTTTGGTCCCTCTGGCGTTTCAATCGGACACATACGGCCATAGTGGGAATAGTGAACGTCACGCACTTCAAATCCAGCACGTTCACGAGTTAATCCACCGGGTCCTAGTGCAGATAAACGACGCTTATGAGTCAATTCTGCAAGCGGATTTGTTTGATCCATAAATTGCGATAATTGGGAGCTTCCGAAGAACTCTTTAATTGAAGCAATTACAGGACGAATATTTATTAACTGCTGTGGTGTAATCGTAGCAGTATCTTGAATGGACATTCTTTCACGAACCACACGCTCCATACGTGACAAACCAATTCGGAACTGATTTTGAAGCAGCTCGCCAACAGAACGAAGACGTCTGTTTCCTAAATGGTCAATATCATCTGTATCGCCTACACCATGTAGTAAGTTAAAGAAATAACTGATAGATGAAATGATATCAGCAGGTGTAATGTTTTTAATCGGCTCTGCAACATAAGCATTACCTAACACATTAATAACCTTTTCACCATCGTCATTCGGTGCATAGATTTTAATTCCTTGAAGAATAATTTCTTCCTGTACTACACCACCAACTGGATTGAAGCCTTTAAAATTAATATCCTTTTCCAAAGCAGGGATAATTCGATCTAGATTTCTTCGATCTAAAAGTGTCCCTTTTTCAGCAATAATTTCGCCTGTTTCAGGATCAACAAGGGATTCAGCAAGACGCTGATTAAACAAACGATTTTTTATATGAAGCTTTTTATTTATTTTATATCGACCTACATTGGCAAGGTCATATCTCTTTGGATCAAAGAACCTTGAAACCAATAAACTCTTAGCGTTTTCAACGGTAGGTGGTTCACCTGGACGCAGGCGCTCATAAATTTCTAGAAGCGCTTTTTCTACTCCCTCAGTGTTGTCCTTTTCTAGAGTATTTCGAATGTACTCATTATCTCCGATCAGTTCAATGATTTCTTGATCAGATCCGAAGCCAAGTGCACGCAAAAGAACCGTAACGGGCAGTTTCCGAGTACGATCTATTCTGACATATACGACATCTTTGGCGTCTGTTTCATATTCAAGCCAAGCGCCGCGGTTCGGAATTACAGTAGCTGAAAATCCTTTTCTTCCGTTTTTATCAAGTTTTCCACTAAAATATACGCTCGGTGAACGTACTAACTGGGAAACGATAACACGTTCTGCCCCATTAATGACAAACGTTCCCGTTTCAGTCATGAGTGGAAAATCACCCATAAAAACATCTTGGTCTTTTACTTCGCCTGTTTCTTTGTTTACAAGACGTACTTTTACACGCAAAGGTGCAGAATATGTAACATCTCGTTCTTTTGATTCCGGAACAGAATACTTTGGTTCGCCAAGGCTGTAATCAATAAATTCTAGTGATAGGTTACCAGTAAAGTCTTCAATCGGTGAAATATCCTGGAACATTTCACGCAATCCCTCATCAAGAAACCATTGATAGGAAGAGGATTGGATTTCAATAAGATTTGGTAATTCTAAAACTTCACTGATTCGTGCGTAACTTCTTCGTTGGCGGTGTCGTCCATACTGAACTAGTTGACCTGTCAACTGATTCACCCCTCAAATCAAGCGTTTTTATAAAACATATATTTTGGTCTTATGTAAGGAACAAAAGGAGCTCCTCCATTAGACAAAAAAAGAAAAAGGGTTTTTATTTCTTAAAAACCACATTTTCACATTTTGACTATTATTTTGTCATCTTTTCCGACTTAAACATGTTTTATACTTATAAAATAAGTATTTTCAGGAATAATTCGGAAAATATTATGATGGCATTTTATAATGCTAACACACTTGACAAATTCAAGTCAACTATTTTACTGCCTTAATAATAAAATAACCTTTAGACTTGTCAATCGTTTCAACTGTAGTAAATCGCTCTTTTAATTTTTCGAGAGCAGAGGGTGCACCTTGCTTCTTTTGGATAACAATCCAGAGCTCACCACCGGTGACTAAATGCTCATAACTTTGTTCAAAAATATCATGAACCGTCTTTTTACCTGC
>Ga0307408_100003475_pt1 | contig 10765 bp, 7 predicted proteins | sample 322Cmetagenome_FD_202116 | JGI IMG/M metagenome (GOLD analysis project Ga0307408, IMG submission 202116) | Maize rhizosphere microbial communities from greenhouse at UC Davis, California, United States - 322HYB-C-3 | ecosystem: Host-associated > Plants > Roots > Rhizosphere > Soil | place: USA... | reverse complement strand
GTGATCGGCTGGTAGCTCTTGAAGCGCATCAGGTACGGACGCTGCTCCCAGACCGTGAACGCTGGCGTACCCAGGGTCGCGACGCTCTCCACCTTGCGGCTGAACCATTGGCGATCGATTTCAGGGAACAGGCTGAAAAAATGCTGGTTGTGGGCGTCCTTGGGCTGCACCCCGGAGCGGTTCTCCATGAAGGTGTTCCAGACTTGCACGCGGTATTCGCGGTCGAGCACCACCACCCCGACGTCGATGCTCTGAACGATCGCCAGCAACCAGTGGAACTCGTTCAGATCGATGGATTCGCTCATGGCTCAGTTCATCAGGTAGGCGAGTTTGTGGGTTAACCGTTCGATGGAGTCCTCCGTGAACAGCAGCAACAGGTCAAAACGAATATCGTGCCCTTCCAGGCTGTAGCTGATTTCCACCGCCAGGGTCTTTTTCCAGTGCTTGCTGTTGTCCCGGATCAATTCTTCGATGGCCGCGTGCTGGCCGAGAATTTGCGGGTGGCCCTGGGAAAACACCACGTCGATCTGCTCGGCAATACTGCTCAGGCACGCGCCGATCAAGACACTGGAAAGGTCCAGCAGCATTTCCAGGTCCGAATAGTCGGCGCTCTGGCGCTGCATCAATTGCGCGATGTCGGCGATTTCCGAATCGTGGAAGATCAGCAGGGCTTCGCCGGCAATGCCGCTGCCGATAAACCCCTGGCAAATGGCGGTGAGTTGCTGGGAGCTGCCGACGTCGTTCAAGGCCATGTGCAACTCCCCGACCTCGAGAAGGTTGACGTTCGGCACTGGCAACTGCACGAAGACCCCCAGCACCTTGGCGATCAGCGCTGCTGCCCGGCCGATGGCCACGTTGGCGGTCTCGCGGAATGCATCGTGAAAACCGATGGCCACGTTCGTGGCCGAACGATTCTGCGGCGGCACTTGTCCGGGTTGGGCCAGTAGCCCCAGTCGCGCCAGCGTCTGGCGCAGGTCATTTTCGTCGAACGGTTTTTTCAGGAAGGCGAGGGCGCCCAACTCAAGCACGCGGCGCACCGCCTCATCCTGGACGTCACCGGAAATCACGATGACCTGGGCCTTCAAGCCTTCATCGCGCAAGGCGCTCAACACCTGGTAGCCGTCCATCTCCGGCATGGTCAGGTCGAGCAACACCACGTGGCCCAGGCCCTGGCGTATGGCGTCCATGGCCTGGCGCCCGTTGATCGCCTCGGTGACCGAAACCGGCCAGTCTGCGGGCAGTGCACGCAACACCTGTTTGCGCGCCATGTTGGAGTCGTCACACACCACCAGGGGAATCAACGACACAGGCATGTCCATTGGCGGTCAATGGCCGGGGAGGAGGTCCTACGTAGATCACTCATAGGCTTGCAAAGACCCTTTTGATTAACGACTCGGGTTTATCAAGCGTGGCGTCCTGCGCGAGAAACGACGGGACACCCTTGTATTAGAAACTGGACCAATAAGTCAGGGGCGTCAACTGCACTTCGTCATTCACACTTCGCGCAAAGCCACGGTCGGCGTGCGATTGGCCGTGGCAGGCGCGGTTTGTGGTCTATAGTTTTTGAGCAGATCCGGAATCCTTCCGTGCCGGCGATCAACGACTGCGAACGCCTCGTGCCGTAGTGGTGTCGGATACCCGCAGGCGTCAGCAGTGAACAATGCAGGGAGCACACCATGGCGATCCAACGGGCGAGTGCAATCACGTCGGCCCCGGGTATCGTCCATCGTGAAAGCACTTTGTCCGATGCGACGAACACGCTGTTTCGGCGCGGCTTCGACCAGGCCAGGGAAGCTTATATCCTGTTCCCATCGCTGGCCGTCCTGCTGCTGTTGCTCATGTGGGCCGGCACCCTGTACCTCATCAAGGTCGAACACGCTCGTGCGCAGCAGGGAATCGCCGAAGCGAGCCTGGAAATCGGCGCTACCTACGAAGCGCAGACCCTGCGGGCGGTGCGTGAAATCGATCAAACCCTCAAGCTGGTCAAGTACACCTACGAGTCCGAGCGCGAGCCCAACCCATTGCCCAAGCTCAAGGCGCGCGGCTTGCTGCCTTCTGCCTACCTGTTTGACGTCAGCGTCGTCGATGCCAGCGGCCGGGTCGTGGCCAGTACCCAGCCGAGCGAGGCCGGAAGCAGGATGGCCAAGGATGCGCTGCAAACCCTGGGGCCAGAGACGGCGCTGTCGATTAGCCTCCCATGGAAAAGCCCGGCGACGGGGGAATGGAAATTGCGTTTCAGTCGGCGGCTCGATCAAGGGGATGGTGGGTTCGCCGGGATCGCCATGATCGAGGTGGACGCGGCCTATTTCGTCAGCAGCTACGACCCCTCGAAGCTCGGCGATCACGGCTTGCTCGGCCTGCTGGGCATCGACGGTATCTTCCGGGCACGGCGCAGCGGGGAAATGATCTCGGTCGGTGACCCGATCGATTACGCCAGCGTGGTGCCGGATACGGAGAACACGGAGGCCGTACGTGCGATCAACCCGTGGGACGGCGTGCGGCGCTATACCAGCGCCCGCCAGCTCTACGATTTTCCGCTGGCGGTGATCGTCGGGTTGTCCGAGGAGGAACAACTGGCTGCGGTGACCCGGCAAGCGCAGCGCTATCTCTGGCGCACGGCGGGCGCCAGCCTGCTGCTGGTGTTGTTGGCGGGGCTGCTCGCACGGATGAGCTGGCAACTGGCGCAAAGCCGCTTGCGCGCGGGCGAAGCGAAAATTGCCTACGCCGAAAGCGTCGAATACCTGGCCTATCACGATGGCCTCACGGCATTGCCCAATCGCAGTCTGTTCAGCAAGTTGTTGAGCCAGAGTATCCGTGAGGCCAGCCGTTACGATCGGCAATTGGCCGTGCTGTTCCTCGACCTCGATCGTTTCAAGCAAGTCAACGATACGCTGGGGCACGATGCCGGCGATCAACTGCTCATAGAGGTGGCGCAGCGCCTCGAGGCGTGTCTGCGCAGCAGTGATACGGTGGCCCGGTTGGGCGGCGACGAATTCGTGATCCTGTTGCCGGAGCTGTCGGAGGACAACGACGTGGCGACCGCCGCGCAGAAAATCCTCGGCGCGATTGCCCGGCCTTTCAACCTCCAGGGCCAGGAGTTTCGGGTGACTGCCAGCGTCGGGATCAGCGTGTTTCCACAGGATGGCCTGGACGAGCAGACACTGACGAAAAACGCCGATATCGCGATGTACCAGGCCAAGCAACGTGGCAAGAACAACTTCCAGTTCTACTCCGCGAAGCTGAACGCGGATTCCCTGGAACGGCTGACCTTGGAGCTAAGCCTGCGCCACGCGCTGGAGCGCCAGGAGTTCCAACTGCATTACCAGGCCAAGCGGGACATTCGCAGTGGCCAGATCACCGGCATGGAAGCGCTGCTGCGCTGGAATCATCCCGACCTGGGGATCGTGGCGCCCATGCAGTTCATCCCCATTGCGGAAGAGACCGGTCTGATCGTGCCGATCGGCAAGTGGGTGCTCAAGACCGCCTGCCAGCAAAACGTCGCCTGGCAACGACAAGGCCTGCCGCACCTGGGCGTCGCCGTAAACCTCACGGCACGGCAGTTTGCCGATGAGGACCTGCTGACGGACTTGGCCGAGATATTGGCCGAAACCGGTATGGATGCGCGTCTGTTGGAGCTGGAAATCGCTGAGCGCCTGCTTATGCAGGACGTAAAAAGGGCGCTGAGTGTGTTGACCGGCCTCAAGCGCCTGCAGGTGCGTATCGCCATCGATGATTTCGGGATCGGTTATTCGTCGCTCTCTGCCCTCGAACAGTTCCCGTTGGATGTCATCAAGATTGACCGCTCGTGTATCTGCGACACCAGCAGCGTGTCGGAAGACAAAGCCCTGACCGAGGCCATCATCGCGATGGGCCGCACCCTCAGCCTGACCGTGGTCGCCCAAGGCGTGGAAACCAAGGAACAGGCCGATTTCCTGCGGGACAATGCGTGCGATGAGTTCCAGGGTTTCTATTTCAACAAACCGATTCCCGCCGACCAGTTCAAGTTGTTGCTACAGGCCCAGGCAACTGGTCCAAACCTCGATACGTAAGGGCTCGATGTTCATTGCGGTTCCAGCGGCAGTGCCCTGACGCTGCCGTCCAGCTCTCGCGCGTCGATATAGCCAATGGTGTCGGGGTTCCCTGCAAGACGTTTCTTGACCTCCGCGCCGCTTGGAACCGCCTGCGGCGGCTGGCCCCTACCGGTGAAGATGATTTTGGACCAGTGCGCCTTGAGCTGGGCTGCGGATTTGCCGGTGATCGTTGTGTAGAACTCATCGCGCGTCGGGGAATCTTCTGTCTGGTCAATGGGAATCGCCTGGCCGCCGCCGGGAAAACGGCTGGCCTTGCCCAGGAAAATATCCGCCACCTGATTGCGCGCGAGTGTCTTCACCGGGCTGGACGTGGCGACGACCACCACCACGTCGGCCTTGACGGCAGCGCTGGCGGCGCCCAGGGCGAGCCCCGCCACAGCGAATCCGATGAGCCTCACAACCCGCATGGCCTGCTCCATCAGAAGACAAAATCCACAGCCAGGCTGATGACGTTGAGCGAGCCCCCGGACGTGAAGTCCGGTTGGGGATTGATCAACGGACCGACCGAGTTGCCCTTGAAACGCGTGTGATCGAATTGCACTTTGGCATCCATGTTCTTGGTGAAATCCCAGCGCATGCCCAGGGAAAGGGTCTGCTGGCCTTCGTTAGAGCCCAGGACGCTGTTGAGCGCACCGTTGAGCTCGGCAGCGGTGCCCGCCAAGGCGGGTGGCAAGGCCGCTATCGTCAGGCCCGGGCTGGAGACTTCGGTTTCGGTCCGCGAGCGTGCGTAGGTGATGTAGGGCGTGAACGCTTCGATGCGGTACCCGCCGCTGATATACCAGGCACTGGTCCGGCCCAGGCCGGAGCGGCTATCGAGACGCCCCCATTCACTCATGACGAACCAGTCGCCCGGATCGTAGCTGGCGCCCACGCCGAGAAATTCGACGGGGGTGTCATCGGAGTCGTAGCGATCGGCGATGGCGATGCCTTCTGCGCCGAACGCTCTGAACGTATCGAAGAGTGAGTTGAACTGCTCCAGGGTCAGGTCGGCTTTCATGTAGGTGATGCGCGCGGTGAGGGCGTCGAGCTCGGTGGTGTTGGTGACCCCCCAGAAGTTGCGCGTCAGCGCCTTGCCGGCCCCGTCGGGTTGACGGCTATCGGTCTGGCCGTAGTGGGCCTGAACGGTATGGGTGATTTCATCGAGACGAAACCGGTAGCTGCCATCGATGCCGTCGCTGCTGGAGATCGGCATCAGGCTGTAGACCTCCATGGGCGCGCGCACCCAGGGCAGGGTGTAGCCCACTTTGCGGGTATCGGACACCAGGAACGTCGGCAACACGGTACGGCCAATGCGTACGTTGAAATCCGGCGTGAACTGGTACTTGACGTTGGCCCACTCGACGAAGGGCCGGTAACTGTTGTCGTAGCGCTGCTCGGAAATGACCTGCACCACGGCCGAAAGCTCCGGGGTGAAGGTGGCGGTCAGTTGGGCGCCGATCAGGCTGTCGACGTCAGCGCTCCAATTGCGCGAATGCCCGGCGCCGTTGGGCTTGAAGATACTGGAGGTGAAGTCGGCTTTTTTCTCGCTGGAATGGACGATCCCCACCGTGCCGAAGCTGCTCAGCGAGAACATCTCGGTGGCGTCGGCACTGGCGCCGCTGGTGTACAGCGTCACGACGACCAAGGCCAAGGTATTGGGCTTTTTCACCATGGGCTCAAGGTGACCTCGTTGCGTGGATCGCCATTCGTCTGTTCCTTGTAACGTTGGCTGAAACTGCGCGAAACCACCGAAGCGTAGTCTAGATCGCCAGCTTGAGCGTAAAGGTCGCGCCCGTTCCCGGGCCGTCGCTGTGGGCCTCCAGCGAACCGCCCATCTCCATGGCCGCCAGGACGCAACTGTGCAGGCCAAACCCATGGCCATCCTTGCGTGTGGTAAAGCCGTGGGCAAAGATCCGCGTCAGGTTCTCCGGCGCGATGCCCTCGCCGTTGTCGATGACCTTGATGACCAAGGTGTCGTCTTGGGGCATCTCGCTCTGAAGGATGATTTGGGGAGCCGGCTCCGACCGGTCGCCCATCGCCCGGCTGGCGTTTTTTATCAGGTTGATCAGGATCAGCAGCAGCCGGTGCTTGTCCAGTTGCAACTGGGGCGTTTCGGCCAGGTTTCGCACCACGGTGATTCGATGCGCCGCGATGATGCTGGCGTTCATGCGCAGGGCATCCTCGATCAGTTCTTTGATTTGTACGGTTTCGGCAAGGCTGGATGGACCTGCATAGGATTGCTGGGCAGCGACGATTTCCTTGATGTGATCGACGCTTTTGCTCAGTTGGCCGAGTTCTTCGGTCATGCTCTGTTGCTCGATCGCCAGTGCGTCCACCAGTTGGTTCAGGTAGCCGGGCAAAAGCTTGCCTTTCTCGTCGTGGGAGATGAAGTCGCCGAGGTCATCGGCGTGCTCGTTCATCATGTGTACCGCCTTGCCAAGGCCCAAGGCCTTGCTGGTACGCAGCTTGCGGGTGACCAGGTCGGCAGAAATATTCACGCTGTTAAGCACGTTGCCGACGTTGTGCAGCACATTGGTGGCGATTTCGGCCATGCCGGCCTGGCGGGCGGCGGCGGCCAACTGGGACTGCGCTTCGGCGGCGCGCAAGCGGCTCTGCGCCAGTTGCCAGCTCATCCGTGCGAGCAGGCCTACCAGCAACACCAACACCAGGCTGCCGCCCGCCGCGCGCCAGAGGTAGGTACGCGCTTGTTGGTTCACCGCGGCCAGTTGTTCTGCCTCGGACAACCCGACGATCACCGCCACTGGAAAGTCGTAGAGCTGCCGGGCACTGGTGTAGCGGCGCACCCCGTCCCATCCATTGCCTGAGAGCACCGCCTCGGTGTTTTCCGTATCCGGCACGACCTGCCTGTAATTGACCGTATCGCCGGCCGATACCGTCTCACCGGTGCGCCGTACGCGGAAGATGCCGTCGGTGCCCAGCAGCCCGAGTACACCTTGGTCGCCGAGTTTCGAGGCGTCGTAGCTGCTGACGAAATAGGCCGCATCCACTTCGACCCTGGCGAACCCGGACAGCCTGCCATCCGCGGCATCGAGTCGGCGGCTGAAGCGCAAGCGCCATTCTCCGGTGAGCGGGCTTTTCCACGGGTGACTGATGGACAACGAGTCGCTGTGCCGCAGCGTTTGCTGTTCATCCGGGTCAGCGATGTTTTCCCTATCGTTGACCCGCGTGCTCGCCACGAGTCGGCCGTCGGGATTGACCACACTGACGTCGAACAGCAAGGCCGGCGGCAACAAGGCCCGCTCCTGTAGGCGGCGCAGGGGATTGGGCTCGCCCTCGGTCTCAAAGGTGTATTTGACCAGCTTGAGGGTCTGATCGATTTCATGGATGGCGCGCAACATTTGCGCTTCGTAGGTCGCACCCATCTCCAGGCTGGCCGTCGCGGCGCTCTGTTGCGCGCGAAGATGTTCAACCTTGATCAGGTAGAGGGTGGCGCCCCAGACAATCAGCAACAGCAGGGCGGCCAGCAGCGGGAACAGGATGTAGGCTTCCTTGGCCTGGTCGAAGAAATGCCGAAGCGTGCTGGCTTCGGTATCGCCATCGGCCTCTGCACAATGAGCGGTGCCAGGGGCCAACCTCAGTATCTCGGGCCGCTGAATCGGCATGGCTTGCTCCCTGCATTGTTCGACCGAAGGCTGGTGGGCATCCGACACGGTTACGGCTCGGGGGGGTGTTGCTCCTGATGGCCCGAGCGAAAGAGCCTGGATCTGTCAGAACTATAGACCACAAATTCTGCATGCCAATTATGAGGGAGGCGTGTCGCGCAGGTCGGTTGCACTTTTTCAGGGATCTGATTGCGCAGGAAGAGGGCACATTTTGAATTGAACCCTGTGGCCCAATTGCATCCTGTGGCGAGGGAGCTTGCTCCCTCGCCACAGAGCTATCTTTCCCATGCTCTATTTCATAGGCACAGGATGCGGGCTCACACCGCTTGCTTGACCTTGCGATGCACCCACTGCGCTTCGTCCTGCAGTTCCAGGATTTGCCTATGGAAGTGCTCCAGGGAGGCGCTGTGGCCGACGCTGATCAGGATCGTCTCCGGCAGCGTCTGCCTGAGCAGTTGATAGCAACGCGCTTCGTTTGCCGCATCCAGCGCCGAGCTGCTTTCGTCGAGGAACAGCACCGTGGGCCGGGCCAGCAGGGCCCTGACGAACGCGCAGCGTTGCTGTTCGCCGACGCTGAGGGTCTGTGCCCAGTCCCGTTCCTCTTCCAACTGATCGGCCAGCCGTTGCAGGCCGACCTGCTCCATGACCTGGCGCAGCGCAGCATCCTCTTCGCGACGAGGCGGGTTGGGGTACCAGAGCGCTTCGCGCAGGCTGCCCAGCGGCAGGTAGGGTTTTTGCGACAGTGTCAGGGCGCGCTCGCGGTCATAGCAGCTCGAGCCACGAGCGTGATGCCACAGTCCGGTAATCGTGCGGATCAATGTCGATTTGCCGTAGCCGGACGGCGCGCTGATCATCAGGCTGTCGCCGGGCTTGAGGGACAGATTGAAGCCTTTGAACAAGGGGCGGCCATTGGGCAGCCAGATGTCCAGGTCCTTGATATCAAGGCCGCTGGCTTGCTGTTCGTGCCTGACCTGGGACTTGACTTCGACGTTGTCCAGGCGCTCCTGGAAGCCGACCAGGCGGTCGATCACCGATTTCCATTCCGACAGTTCCGGGAACACGCTCACCAGGTAGGCGATGGCCGCGTGCACTTCGCCGAAGGCCGCGCTTATTTGCGTCAGGCGACCGAGGGGAAAGGCGCCGGCGAAGAACTGTGGTGCCATGATGAACATCGGAATGACCGTCGCGCTGCGCAAATAGAAGGTCGAGTAGCCCATGATCAGCTTCTGTTTCTTTACCAGTGCCCAGAAGTTTTCCAACGCCGCGTCCAGGCGGCGGTTGAAGCGTTCGTTCTCCACGACTTCGCCGCGGTATTGCGCCACCGAGTCAGCGTTCTCCCGCAGGCGGATGAGCGAGAAACGAAAGTCCGCTTCACGCCGCTGTTGCATGAAATTGAGGCTGGGCAGCGCGCGTCCCAGCCAAAAGGCCAGGCCGGTGCCCAGGAACGCATACACCAGGGCGATCCACACCAGCAGTCCCGGAATGACGATCGATTGATCGTTGAATGGCACGCTGACGAGGCTGGAGGCTTGCCAGAGGATATGCAGGAAGGAAAACAGCGACACCACCGACGTCAACAGGCCCAAGCTCAACTTGAGCGACTTGACGATGAACAGGTCGATGTCCTCGGCGATCCGCTGATCGGGGTTGTCGACATCGGTTTCGGTCAGTTTCAGCTTCTGGTAGCGCTGGCTGCCCAGCCACTGGTCGAGCATGTTGCGAGTCGCCCAGCGCCGCCAGCGGATGGTCAGCTTTTGCTGAAAGTGAAACGCGCCCACGGTAAAGACCGCCGTGCCGATCTGCAGCAGGATGAATTGCAGGCTGCCGATCAGGAAACCGTGGTAATCCAAGGCTTGCAAGGCGTTATAGAAATGCAGGTTCCAGAAGTTGGTAAGGATGTTGACGCCGACCAGGCACAGGGTCATCAGTACGGTGCCCAACAACAGTAAGAGGGCCGGGTACTTCTGCTCGGAGGCCCAGAAAGGCCGCGCGAGACGCCAGAAATTGCGGAGTGTGTGCATGGGGTCTTTGGTGAGCCTGGTCGCTAACGACGTTGAGTTTGCAGGGGAGGGAGGATAGGATCAGCCAATGCTAATCGTTTGCATTAATTAGGGAAAGCCACGGGAGCCCTGTTATCGAATTTCCAGAATGGCTTAACCAGGCCTGGCCGCCGATACAGCGGGTCATCCGGCAGGCACCTGGCGATCAGCCTTCCATCGCGTTGAGCCAGCTTGCCGATCCTGCCGTGCTGCAACCCTTGCTGAGCCGATTCGCCCTGCGTTACCCGGGGGTGAACCGCGCCGCCGTGGTGTCGCAGTGGTCGATGAACTACATGAGCATTGTCTTGCCGGCCACCCTGGCCTGTGTGCTGACGCGTCGTTGCGCCATCGAGTTCTGGGGCGAGGACGCGCGGCTGTTTCACGACGACGGCCAACCGGCGGCGCTGGGCCTGGCTACCGGGTTGTCGGACTTGGATGCGGATGACCGGGCGGTTTACTGGTCGCGGTTGGTCCACGAGCACCTGTCGCCACTGTTCGGCACATTGGCCGCCGCTGGTGGCCTGGCGCCGAAAATATTGTGGGGCAACTTTGTTGCCATCTGGGACGGCGCCTTCGCCAGGATGGACCCGGACCTGTCCAGGGATGGTTTCGCCGAGGCGCACCAGTGGCTGGAGCCAGTCACGGTGAACAATGGCCGCTTGAAGCTGCGCGGCCTGCAGCGCATGGTTGAATCACCGGCACCGCAGATTTGCCCCAGCTTGCCCTTGCGCCGGCATTGCTGCCTGCATTACCAACTGCACGAGCCGGTCGAAGGCCAACCGCCCGTGCTCTGCGAATCCTGTCCCAAGCTGCACCGCCTGCCGGTGGCGGAGCAGGTGAGTTACCTGCGTTACATCTATGAGTAGGGGGGAGCGCGTCGTTTTCTTTTGGGTTGGATTGGATTGGGTACATATCCGTTGCTGCGGTAACGGCGACTTATGGTTCCGCTTTTACAGCGGGTCACTTTTGGAAAAGCGCCAAAAGTAACCAAAAACGCTTTGCCCCACCACTCGGTGCCGAGCCCTAGCGAGGC
>Ga0307408_100003474_pt1 | contig 10767 bp, 14 predicted proteins | sample 322Cmetagenome_FD_202116 | JGI IMG/M metagenome (GOLD analysis project Ga0307408, IMG submission 202116) | Maize rhizosphere microbial communities from greenhouse at UC Davis, California, United States - 322HYB-C-3 | ecosystem: Host-associated > Plants > Roots > Rhizosphere > Soil | place... | reverse complement strand
CCTCCGGAAAAAAAACGGCGCCGCTACTGCGGCGCCGCTATCGATGCGTACACCTCTACAGGGCGTATCGCACCACGTTGTCACTCCATTCGAATGCCGACATCTCCAGTTCCACCAGTTCTTCGGTCGAAATCGCCAGGTCGGCCAGTGCCGGCAAGATGCGGGTATCCATATCCTCCAGGCGCTCGATGCATTCGGCCAGCTTGAGCAGGTCGCCGAAGAAACCGCTGCGGAATACCAGCGCTTCGCCCACTTCATCGCCCATCGGGATCTGGGCCAGGATTTCCTTCATCGGGATGCCGAACAGCGTGTCCATCAACGACATGATGCCGACCGTGAAGGCGATATCGGCCACATGGCGGTGCGCCGGGCGCAGTTTGGTGGCCAGCAGTTCCAGCAGGCGGCCGCGCGTGGTAGCCAGCATCAGCAATGGCGTCATCGAATGACCGCGCTTGCCCGGCTCTGCGTACAGCATGATCTGCAGCCAGCGCTGCAACTGGCGGCGGCCCAGGATATGCACCGCCTGGCTCAGCGAATCGATGCGCTGGCGGGCGCCGACAGCCGGCGTATTCACCAGGCGCAGCAGGTTCAGCGCCAGCGACACATCCTTCTTGATGGCGCGTTCGATCTCGGCATTGTCTGCCTCCGAGGTCACCAGGGTCATCAGTTCCATTACCGCCATTTGCGACGGCGACAGCTTCTTGCCGCTCATGATGACCGGCTTGGCAAAGTAGTAGCCCTGGAAGTAGTCGCAGCCCAGGTCGAGGCAATTCTTGAATTCGTCGCGATTCTCGACCTTGCACGCCACCAGCTTCTTGCCGTCCTGCTTGATGCGCGGCGCCAGCCTGACCAGGCCGTCCAGCGGCATGTCGCGCATCGACAGCTTGACGTATTCAACCATCGGCATCAGCGCAGGCAGTTGCGGCGAATCGGGATTGATGTCGTCCAGCGAGAAACGGAATCCCTGGCTGACCAGCTCAGACATGCGCGACAGCACCTCCGGCGCCAGCGTTTTGGCAGCGCTAACTTCCAGCACCAGCTTTTCGCGCGGCAGGAAGCCGAAGATATCGCTCAGGATCGCGTCCGAATCGACGTTGACGAAGCCGATGGCGTCGCCAATGGAGCGCTCCAGCCCCAGTTGCGCGGCGTGCGCAATGACCGCAGCGGTGGCGGACAGGGCCGAAGTATTGATATTGGCAGGCCCAACCGGAGCGTTGCGAAAAAGCAACTCGTAACCGAACAAGGCCTGGTTCCGGTCCAAGATCGGCTGCCGGCCCAGATAAAATTCGCGAACTTTCAGGCTCTGGGAGGCCGCATCGTTGCTGGAAAGGTCGATCATAGGGAAATTCCTGACGTGTCCTGCCATTTTGGCATCAAATCTTGCCGGTGTCTGTTAAATTTTCTCGAAGTCCCGTTTCTGCGGCAGGCCATCCACAAAGCATTTCATTTCGCCCGGCGCGAACGCAGTCCATTGCTCATTAGTAGTTAATGGCTGGGTGACGATCACGGCAACGCGGTCGTTCGGTGTCGTGACCTGGGAAAAGTCCACGCTCACATCCTCGTCCGACAGCTTGACTGTGTCGAAGGGATACTGGCGCACGATGTAATGCAGGTGGGTCGAGCAATGCGCGAACAGCGCACGGCCGTCGGACAGCATCATGTTGAAGGTTCCGTGGCCGGCGATGCTGCGCACGGTCTTTTCGATCTGCGCGCGCAGGATGGGCAGGGGCGGACAGGTATCGCCAAAACGCTCGCTCAGATCCTGCAGGATCAGGCAGAACGCCCGCTCGCTGTCGGTGGTGCCGACCGGACGAAACGGCCCATGCAGCACTGGCGCGAACTCTTTCAGGTCGCCGTTGTGGGCAAACACCCAGTAGCGGCCCCACAGCTCGCGCACGAAGGGATGGCAGTTCTCCAGCATGACCTCGCCCTGCGTGGCCTTGCGGATGTGCGCGATCACGTTCTTCGACTTGATCGGATAGTTTTTGATCAGTTCTGCAATCGGGGAATGGATCGCGGCCTGGTGGTCAACGAAATGACGCACGCCGGCGCCTTCGAAAAAGGCGATGCCCCAGCCGTCATGGTGGGTATCGGTCTGCCCGCCGCGCAGGGCGAAGCCGGTGAAACTGAACACAATGTCGGTCGGGACATTGCAGTTCATTGCAAGTAATTGGCACATCCCACAACTTTACCATGTCGATAGGGCCAGGCAGACCCACATGCCCAGCACCGCGACGAAATTGATCGTGAAGACAAGGCCGCGCAGCCTGATATTCCTGGTGAAGACCTGCACGCCGGAATGCACGACACGGCCCGCGACGAAGATCCACGCCAGCACAAGCTGGCGAGCATCGAACGCATGCTGCGCAATCAGCAGCAGGCATGCTGCGTAAAAGAACAACGGCCATTCGAACTGGTTGGAGAGGTTGGCGGAAATGCGCGGCTCAAGCTCCGCGAAGGGGTTGGAGCCATCGGGGCGGCGCCCCACACCCCAGACCGCAGGAGCACGGGCGATCGTGAGCATGACATACAACAGGGCCGACAGCGCAACGTGGGCTGCCATTGGATAGATCAGGGGATTGTCCATTCTTAGTAAATCAGCCTCGTTCCGACAGACCGCGCCAGGGTTGTTGACCCGCTTATCCGGCCCAGCTATGCTGCTCTTCTTTCAACCCGGATTCTAGCTTGATTTCACCTTACAACGCTCCAGCTTCCACATTTGACGATGAATCGATCGTCGAGGACAGCCTGCGTTGGCACGGCGCGCTCTATTTTGCTGTTATCCCGATCCTGTTTGTGATCCTCTTGGAAGGCAATGAGATTTATAGCAGGAGCCGGTACGGCCCGATCTACTGGAACTTGAGATTGATCGAACCGTTGCTGCTCTGCGCGCCGTTGTGTCTGCTAATGGCAGCGACCGGATATGCCGTCGCGATCAAATGTTTGAACAGAACCATCCGTAGCGCTATGTTGCTTGGATCCGTAGTGGGCATGGGCTGGGCACTTTTTGTGATCATAGTCGGAAATACTATCGCCCAGTTGAATGGCGCCGAGCCACTTACGCTTGACCGCATGATCACGCAGGTGAGCGTGATTCCCACCATTTTCGTGCCGTTGGCTGTAGTACTGTGCGTTTTCACCCGCTGGCGCGGAGTTCGGCTTGGACTCGCTAAATCGCCAAGCATATAACGAACTGATCGCAACCTCGGCACCGGCGAGAATTCGAACGGATCGGTCTATCACTGGTTCTTGCCCAATAGCGCGCTAGCCTGTGCAATCATCTTCTTGATAATCTCTGCAGCGGGTGGCACGTCCTGGATGATGCCGGAGACCTCTCCCATCAGCACACCGGAGTTATCGGCATCGCCCGCCCTGAACGCATCCCAGAAGCGCTCGAATTCGACATCGATCGACTTCTCCAGTTCGCGCTCGCGCCCATGCCACGCCGTGACAAAGTCGTTTTTCAGCACACGGACCACGAATTCCGCATTGGGCCAGTAGCGCTTGCGTACGACGTCGACCGAATTGGATTTCAGCGTCGCATCACCGTCGGCGCGAATGATCGCCTGCCGGAAGCCTTCCGGCGCCTCAGATTCAATCGCTGCGATAAAGCGGGTGCCGACCAGCACACCATCTGCGCCAAGCATCAGCGCTGCCGCCAGTCCCCGTCCATCGCCTACGCCGCCGGCAGCGACCAGCACTGTGTCCGGCGAATGCTTCGCAAGGTAATCAGCCGCTTCAGGCACCAGCGTGAACAAACCGCGATGGCCACTGTGGCCGCCCGCCTCGCAGCCCTCGGCCACGATGATGTCGGCGCCGGCGTCGACTGCCTCGCGCAGGTACTTCATGCCTTGCACCTGACAGATCAGCGGGATACCGTGCGCTTTGATGATCGAAGCATGCGGCTCCAGCTCGCCGAAGGACAGCATCAGCACTGCCGGCCGCTTGGCCAACACCTGCTCCAGCAACTTCGGATCGCGCGCCATCGACCAGGTAATAAACCCGCAGCCGACGCGCGTATCGCCCGCCGCCGCGAATTGCCGCTCGATCCATTCGGCGTCGCCATAGCCGGCGCCGATGATGCCCAGGCCGCCGGCATTGGTCACCGCCGCTGCCAGCTTGCCGCCAGCCATGACGCCCATTGGCGCCAACAGGATCGGATGCTCGATCCCGAGCTTTTCCGTAAGTCTTGTCTTCAGTCCCATGCGCTCACCATGACGTAGTAGCCATCCGGGTCACGCAGTGCGAATTCCCTGGTGCCGGTGCTTGGATTGACGCTGACTTCTTCCTCGAGTTTGGCCACCAGGCTGCGCGCCCTGGCCAGTGCTTCGTCAAAATCGTCTACCCGGAAGAACAGCAACAGCCCGTTGCCGGGCTGCGCGCCAGCGGGGCTGGCCAGTGTGGGATGATCATGCGATCCCCATTGATGAAGGCAGAGCAGGACCGTGCCGTCCTGGTCGAGGATCTGCCCGAAGAATTCATGGGCTGGAGCACTCTTTAGCTGGCCAAACAAGGTCTGGTACCAGTTGAAGCTATCGGCGACGTCAGCGACGCCGATGATTGTCCACGTCCGTTTCATAAGCCCTCCTGATGCAGGTTCGCTTAGCCTGACGGAAACCGCCGTTCCCAAAGTTCCTTCAACCGGGGATCATCGTCAACGCGCTTGATCACTGGCGTCATGTTTGGGGCCTCCTGGTAGAAGCGCTCACGCCATGGACCGAAACGCGAGATCACGGCCACGTAGAGATCGAGAACGCTCAAGGTATCGCCCAACAGGTACCTGGAAGGACTGAGTTGTGCATCCATGGTACGCCAGCAAAAGGCGATGCGCTCGTGGACTGAATCTACTACGTCGGCCCTGGCGCTTTGCGGCGCACCAATCCTGCTTACGTCCGGCTTGATCCAGTGTAGCGAATAAATTGAGGAAGAGACGAAAAACATCCAGCGCAGGAATTGGGCGCGCGCCGGATCGTCCAATGCCGGCGACAGTTTCGCAGCAGGGTGTGAATCGGCCAGCCAGATCAGGATTGCCGCGCTCTCAGCCAGGGTTTCGCCATTAGGCATGATCATCGTCGGAACTTGCCGCATCGCATTCTGGCCGCTGACACGCTCGCGAGCAGCCTCGGACGACCAGGTTTCGCCCTCGATCAACTGGAACGGAATGCCCAGCAGGGTGAGGGTTGCCTCAACCGCGACAGAGCCGGAAGCCGCTGCCCCATACAAAATGATTTCCTGTTTGCGGGCCATCTCGTCGTCAGGGTCAGTCGCAATCCAGGCCAAAATGCTCCCTGAACTTCCTGGCTTCCTCAGGAGCCTCCTTTGTCAGGAGCGCACAGGCTGTGAAGTTGCCGAACATCTTGCGTTTCGACGCATCAATATATGTCCAGTCAACGATCAGGTTTCGTGAGAAATCAAAGCGCTGGCCGTTCTTGAATTTCTTCACCATCCGCGGCTCATTTGCCAGCGTTCCTGCGAACTGTTCGCCGCGCCGCTCAAAGTCGCTAACCCAGAAGTACTCGGTATTTTTACCGTCAGTCACGGCGACCTTCACAGAGTAATCCGAAGTTCCTGGCGCCGGGGCAGCTGCCATGCGGAGGAAATTGTCCAGGGTCGAACGAGCCTTGCCGAACGCCCTTTCCATCGCTGGATCCGCAGTGGGCACCATGAAGATCTCGTCATGCTCCGCTTTCTTGATCGGAGTTTGGCCAGCTGCAGCCGGGATTGCAAGCGCTGCGAAAACCAGCGCCAATGGGGTAAATCGTTTTATCATTCTTCGGCTAAGCTTTCCTGGTTTGCGAAATTCAGTTCGACGCCGTTCCCTGCGGGGTCGGTGAGAAATATTTGAAGCTGCTGCGTGGCTGGCACATCGGCCACCCGGTACTTGATTCCGCGCGACGAGAGCTTGCCTTCATAAGCCGCGCGATCAGTGCAACGAAAGGCTGCATGGTCAAAGGTTCCCGCAGGCTGGGCCGGCCGGTTTTCATCTGGAGCGGCTTCGGATAGATGCAGCACAGCATGTTCGCGGGCATAAAGCCAATAGCCAAAGCTGCGGAACGGCGGCCGATGGCCGACCGTCAACCCGACCACTTCGCAATAGAAATCACGCAGTTCATCGAGCAGCGCCCGCGGCGCGCGCAGGTTGTAATGACTGAATCCAATAATTGGCATAGATTGACTCCTCCGGTCGCTCACCGATTTATCCGGCCGGCCACATGATAGACCTCGCAATATGTGGCGATCGAATGCTCATACACCATCACGCCGGTTGGATCAATTTCAAATGAGAGCATCAACCGACTCCCGCGTGTGTTCAAGCTTTCTCTTCATGGGTATCGGGTGTCGCCGTTGCTAACGCGTGAGCATGCCTCCGCCAAGAATGAGCGGTGAGTCGCCTGGCTCACCAGCTTTGATTTCTTCCTTAATTTCCCAATAGAGGGCGTCGTCCACCAGCGTCGCAATGCCCCTAACTACCGCACCCGTTCGGCCACTGTGACAAACAGGATGGCGCGATTGCCGATTATCGAACCCTTGACGGTGCCTTCGCCGCCCTCATTCATGCGACCGCAGCCAACCGTCGCCATGGTATGGGACCCGGTAATATTCTTTCCTTCCTGTCTTAAATCGAATGCGGCTTCACCGCAGTCCTCATTCCTGGCCTTCTGCTCGGCATTGCGCAAATTTATTGTCCAATGACCCGAAAAATCCGCTGCCGCCGCAGGGACGCTCAAGGCGGCAAGCAGCGTGAGCAAAACGAGCGCGAGTCGCTGCGAAAATAGCATTTGGGATAGTGGCCAGGTGCTTGCCTCTTTGGCAAAACATAACTATGCCACCTAAATGGTCTTTGAACAACCGGAAGGGAAAGCGGGCAGCACCGGCATGGCTGCCCATGGTGGAGCAAGAGAACGCTCCACGGAAGGATGCAAAAGAACTTAGTGCAACAGCACCGGTTGGCTCATCAGTGCTTCATAGTTGCCCAGGAAGTCATCGATCTCCTCGATGGTGGGCTCGCTGGCAATCAATTCGTTAACGTCGCGGCGGAAGTTCTGCGCCATGACCCCGGCAATGAAGATTTCGCGTTTGCCGCCTTTGTCGACAATCTCGTAGCCGCCGAAGCGCAAGGCTTCCAGGCTGCGGTCCGCGCCAAATTCGACAACACTGTATTGCTCGCTGTTGTAAATGAGGTTCATATGGCTTCCTTCACGTTTCGTTTCCAAACCGAGATGGGGCTGTCAGGGCCATTTTCAAGCGTTCAGTACTGGCTCCAGGCGCAACAGTGCGTCGTAAGGGGCCGTGGCAAGCATGGCGCGCAGGCTGTCCACGTGCGTGGCATCAGCCAGGCTGATAAAGAGCTGCGCCGGGGGACGGCGCAAGAGACGATTCAATGTAACACGTAAGACAAGATTACCGGCGCAGCATAGGCAGCCGGGGGCAATGCGGTGAACCTGCGGCTGCCATGCTGCAGGGTCACTTTCATCATACACCAAAGGAGAATTACCGTCGGCCAAACCTTCCAGGATGATGGCCGTGGCTTGGCCAGGCGACAAAACGGCCGCAATCGCGTTTTCACGCGCTGCGGCCGTCGGGCCTGTTACCAGGGTGGTCGAAATCAAGCTTGAACCATCAAGCCTGATTCTTCTTCGACAGCTTGCCGGGCTCCACGCCCAGCTGCTTGAGCTTGCGGTACAGGTGGGTGCGTTCCAGCCCGGTCTTCTCGGCCACGCGGGTCATGCTGCCGCCTTCGCGTCCCAGGTGGTGTTCGAAGTACATGCGCTCGAAGGCGTCGCGCGCTTCGCGCAGCGGCAAGTCGAACGACAGGTTGAAGATCGGGTTGTCGCCGTTGACGGCGCGCGCCATGCCCAGGTTGTGGGCGACCGGCTGCTGCGTCACCTGCGCCTGGCCGAAACTGGTTTCCTCGACCGGCGCCGGCATAACCGGACGGGTCGCCATCACCGGCGCTCGCACGGCTTCCTGCGCGCGGCTCAGGCCAGCCTGCACCGCCTTCAGCAGCTTTTGCATCGCAATCGGCTTTTCCAGGAAATTCATGGCGCCGATGCGGGTTGCCTCCACCGCGGTATCAATGGTCGCGTGACCGGACATCATGATCACCGGCATGGTCAGCAAGCCATCGCGCTGCCATTCCTTGAGCAGCGTAACGCCGTCCGTGTCCGGCATCCAGATGTCGAGCAGGACCAGGTCGGGTGCCCCGGCAGCGCGGGCCTGGCGCGCCTGCTGGGCGTTCTCCGCCAGCGTGACCGCATGACCTTCGTCGCCCAGGATTTCCGAGAGCAGCTCCCGAATGCCCATTTCATCATCAACTACGAGAATGTTTGCCATGTATCCCTTGCCCCTTCCCTCATTTTTATCGCTCTCTACGCAGGCATTCTATACCTGTCGGCGCGACAATGATTTTATTAGTCCAACAATATTATGCCAACTACACCGACGCCAACTTTAACAGCAAAATCAGCACCGACGCACCACTACTATCGTCACGGTTCTGGATATCGATCCGGCCCCCGTGTTCCTCGATAATCTTTTTCACCATCGCCAGGCCCAAACCGGTGCCCTTGGCCTTCGTCGTCACGTACGGTTCGAACGCATTGGCCAGGATCTTCGGCATGAAGCCGGGGCCATTGTCCGAGATTGAGAGCCGCACCGCAATACGTGTGCCGCCGTCCGCGCTCTGGTAGATGATGCCCTCCGTGACCACGTCGATGCGCGGCTCGCCGTCCACAGGAGGATGCTCCTGCAGCGCGTCCTGCGCATTTTGCAGCAAGTTGTGGATCACCTGGCGCAATTGTGTCTCGTCGCCCAGGATCATGGGCAGGGCCGGCGCCAGGTTGGCGTGGATGATGTCGTGGCCCTCACCGCTCACGTACAGGTGCAGTATGTCCTCGACCAGCGTATTCAGGTCGAGCGGCTGCAGCACGGCAGGCGGCGTGCGGGCGTAATCGCGGAAGTCGTCGACCATGCGTTTCATGGCGGCGACCTGGTTGACGATGGTGGTGGAGGCTTTGTTGAGCAATTCCACATCGGGGCCGGCCAGCTTGGATTCAAGCTTCATCTGCAGGCGTTCGGCTGACAGCTGGATAGGCGTCAGCGGGTTCTTGATTTCATGGGCCAGGCGGCGCGCCACCTCGCCCCAGGCGATCGAGCGCTGGGCCGAGATCACGTCGGTGATATCGTCGAACACGACGATGTAGCCGGTGCCGGTTTCCAGCGGCAGTCGCGAGCCGCGCGTCAGCAGAACCAGTTCGTCGTCTTCCGGACTGCCAGGCTGGCGCGGGATCTCGATCTGGCGTTGCCAGTGCAGGCGCTGCAGGTTGCGGCCGGCCGCGGTCTGTGCCGACTGCGCCGAGAAGGCGTTGATGATGGCGGCGGCGAATTCCTGCATGCCTTCCACTTCGGCCAGCGGCTGACCGATCAGGGTCACGCCGGCATGCTGCAGGATGCGCTCGACCGAGTCGTTGCAGGTGACCAGGCGGAATTCGGAGTCCAGCACCATCACCCCTGCGGACATATTGGCCAGCACAGACTCCAGGTGGGCCTTGGCGTTCTGCAGTGCGATGCGATTGCGTTCAACGGCGCTGCGCGCTTCGGATAGCTGGCGCGTCATGGTGTTGAAGGACTGGGTCAGGGTGCCCAGTTCGTCCGAACTGGCCACGATCGGGCGCGGCGACAAGTCGCCTTCGGCCACGGCGCGGGTACCTTCGGCCAGCAGCAGCAGCGGCTGCGCCAGGTCGTTCGCGATCAGGAAGGCCGCCGCGATGGCGCCGAACACTGCCAGCAGCAGGGTCAGTGTCAGCGTTTCGATGTACATCTTGCGCAGGCCGACGCGGGCCACGAAGCGTTCCTTGTATTCCGAGAAGGCGGTACGCAGCATTTCGCCATTGCTGGCAAGCTTTTGCGGCACCGCCTGGATGATCTGCAGGTAGCGCGGCGCCAGGTGTGCGCCGGACGGCTGCACCGGATCGGGAATTGCCATCAGCACGCGCAAGCGCAGCACGCTGTTGGCGTCGAGCGGCGCCGGTTGCGGTGCACCGACACGGTCGTCTCGCAGTTCGCCGCCGCCTTCGTAGGCGGCATAGGATGGCTCGTCCTTGGCTTTGTTCAGCATCACCCCAGTCGGCAGGTCGGCCGACAGGTTGATGCGGCGCTCGCCCATGGCGGACACAATCAGGCCGCCGTCGGCATCGACGATGATGGCGCTCTGGGTGCCGGGATGGCGGCGCACGAAGCGCGCCAGCGTCGCCGGAGCGGCATAAAACGGGTCTTCCGCCAACTGGCGCACGGTGCCGCGCGCCTGCGCCTCCAGTTCGGCCAGCGATTCGTCCAATGCCGAGCGGCCCAGGTCAAGGCCGGCGTCCAGCGCTTCTTCCACGCGCACATTGAACCAGGAATCGATGGAGTGCGACACGAACTGCACCGACACCAGGAAGATCACCAGGCCGGGCAGCACGCCGATAGCGGCAAACAGCACCACCAGCCGCGTCATCAGGCGCGAGCCGAACTTGCCGCTCTTGTAGCGCGAATAAAGCCGGAACAAGGAGACGCCGACCAGCAGCACCAGCGCCACTGCGACCGAGGCGTTCAGGCCCAGAAGCCAGCCGTAATAGCGGTCGAAGAAGCCGGAGTTGTCGGAAGCCGATGCGAGCAGGAACAGCAATATGCTGCAGATCGCTCCCGCGACGACAAACAGGTACCTGAGGGCAGATGTCACTTACTCAGCCCTGTACTGGAAGGTTTTTTTGCTTGACGAGAGTCGCC
>Ga0307408_100003473_pt1 | contig 10769 bp, 7 predicted proteins | sample 322Cmetagenome_FD_202116 | JGI IMG/M metagenome (GOLD analysis project Ga0307408, IMG submission 202116) | Maize rhizosphere microbial communities from greenhouse at UC Davis, California, United States - 322HYB-C-3 | ecosystem: Host-associated > Plants > Roots > Rhizosphere > Soil | place: USA... | reverse complement strand
TGCAAGAGGCCCTTGTTCTCGACGATCGTACAGATCTTCCCTTGCGGAGCAATCAGCTCAGCCATACTGTCCCAGTAGCCGTCCGTGTCGGCACAGTTCAAGATAAAGTTGACGTTTCCATAGCCGATTCCCTCAAGCTGAGGCCTCAGCGGCCGCCGATGATCCAGGACCTCGTCTGCCCCGAGTTGCCTGACCCAGGCGATTGATTCGGGACGCGATGCCGTGGCCAAGACCCAAAGTCCAGCAATTTTTCCCAGCTGAATCGCCATCGAACCAACCCCGCCGCCGGCGCCAATAATGAGGAGGGTGCGGCCCTTCGAACCACCCTCGAAGTCGATTCCAAGACGCTCTTGTAGGGCTTCATACGCCGTAATGGCGACTAACGGAAGGGCTGCAGCTTCTTCGGCTGCGAGGGAACGCGGTCTCCTTCCGGTAATGCGCTCATCGACCAAGTGATATTGGCTGTTGCTTCCAGGCCTGGAAATGTCGCCGGCATAATAGACGGTGTCCCCCGGCCTGAAGAGCGTTACCGCCTGCCCGACAGATTCAACCACTCCTGCCGCATCCCATCCGAGTACAAGCGGGGTCTGCCTATCTGGTTTGCCAGGAGCGCGCACTTTTGTATCGACAGGGTTTACTGACAGAGCCTCAATGCGGACGAGCAGGTCATGTCCGGTGGCCTCCGGCAGGGGAATGTCGAGGTCGAGCAGGCTCTCCGGGTCCGTAATTGCAAGATGTCGATACAGCCCCACTGCTCGCATGCAGCTCTCCTCTTGAGGAAACAGAAAGGGCGGGAAGAGATGGGCATCCCTTCCCGCCCTTCAGTAACCTTGTTCGTTACTTGTTCGGCTGTGGTGTATAGCGGAGATACGGCTTCACCGTCTTGAAGCCCTTCGGAAAGAGCGTCTTCGCCTCATCGTTGCTGACGGCCGGGGTAATGATGCAGTCTTCCCCTTCTTTCCAGTTGGCCGGAGTCGCTACTTTGTACTTTGACGTCAGTTGGAGGGAGTCGACGACTCGCAACAATTCATCGAAGTTGCGGCCACATGAAGCAGGATACGTCAAGGTTAACTTAATCTTCTTGTCCGGCCCGATGACGAAGACCGAGCGCACCGTCATATTGTCAAGCGCGTTGGGATGGATCATGTCATACAGCGCCGCGACCTTCTTATCCGGATCGGCGATGATGGGATAATTCATGGTCGTCTGCTGTGTCTCGTTGATGTCGTTGATCCAGCCTTTATGAGAATCCAGTGGATCCACACTGACGGCGATCACTTTGACCCCGCGCTTCTTGAAATCAGGCGTAATTTTCGCCACGGTCCCGAGCTCGGTGGTGCAGACGGGGGTGTAATCTTTTGGATGCGAAAAGAGAATTCCCCAGCTGTTGCCGAGCCACTCATGAAAGTTAATCGTCCCTTCAGTTGTCTCAGCCGTGAAATTCGGAGCTTCATCTCCTAATCGTAGAGCCATGACCGACCTCCTTAGTTATCCAAGTTCTTAAGAACTCATGAACATGGTACGATACTGTCCCTTCCGAAGGAAGTGCAAGAGGCAACTCACCTATGAGCCGGCCGTAATATTCAAGCGGCTTTGCACCTTCTCATGGTCCTCAGACGGTGCAAGGTCGACATCAGTCAGAAACACGCGTTCATCGGACAGTTTTCCTTCACCGACAAGCTGTTCATGCACTTGCTCTGCTCGTGTGCGGGCTAAGGTTCGAAGCGCATCCTCTTCGACGTTCATGGTAGCCAAGAGCTCACGCTTCATCTCTTCAACCGTCGGCGGTTCCGCTTTTTGTGGAGCCGGAGGCTGTTGGCTCCGCCGGTGATCGTAGAGTTCCCTGATCAGGCGTTCTTCATCCGTGGGAGACGGCTTATCGCCGTTCTTCGCGTCCCCGCTTTTATTACGCCATCTAGCGCGTAGCTGCTCCTCGAGCCTCTGAAGCGCAAGTGCCTCGCGATCGCGCGCAGGATCGGCGGTTCCTGTAATTTCCAAGCGCAACCCCGGCCGCTCCTCCATCCCTTTCATGAGAGCGTCAATTTTCTTCTGCTCCTTCGGATCGAGTGTCGTCGACCCCGGCTGGAACGCGAGATGCTGCAGTTCCTCTCCATCTCCGCCACCAGGAACCAACTTGCCCATTAGAGCAAAGGGTGACGCGACCATCTTGGTCAGAAGATTGCCCAAGGTAGCCCAGACAGCCTTCCCGTATCTGAAATCGGGATCCTTGAGGTCTCCTCGTATTGGCAGATCAATGTCGATCCTGCCCTGTCGGTCCTTGAGCAGGGCAATGGCCAGCGGAACCGGCAGTGACGTGGCATCGGGACTGTCTGTCTTCTCGCCAAAGGTGAGCTGGTCGACCGCCACTTTGTTTTCGGCTTCCAGTTGCTTCTGCGAGACCTTGTACACCAGGTCCAAGAACAGTTTTCCTTTCCTGATCGGATAGCCGACATACTTGCCGGTATAGGGGGCGGCAGTGGTCAGATCGACATTGTCGAATCTAATGGTCAAATCGGTGAAGGTGTCTTCAGTCAACGGGTTAATTGTTCCCGTAACCTTCAGGGGAGCCACCTTGTCGATTTTGCCAGAAACATTCACCTCAGCCCTCGCCATTTGTTTCGACGAGAGACCTTTCACCGTGCCTGTCAGATCGTGGAGTCCCGCCTGCACCGGCGGTGCAATGGATTCATCCCGGAACGTGGCCGTCCCCTTGAGCACCTTGACCGTCTTAACCGAGATGGAAGGGGACGGAGTGTTTTTCGTGTGTTGTGACGATCGCTCAGTACCCATCGGATCGTTCTGTGATTTCGCACCAGATAGCAGTTTCTTAATGTTCGGCACGCCGTCCCGATCGATCGCTAGGTGCACGGTCGGTTGGTGGATCCCGATCTCCTCGATGGTGACGCTCGTCGGGTCGAGCGCGATGGCGATCTCGCGCAACTGTACTTGCTTCCAAGAGGCCACAGGAGCGCCGTCGTCCCGATCGGCGACGGCCAGCGCCTTCACGCCGAGATTTCCCTTGAAAGCCATGAGGGGCCCCTTCGGGTGTTCAGCCGCAAATTGAAGCGTTCCATCCAAATCAAGGGCACCAGTGTCCACGGCAATACGCGCAAACTGCTCAACATACGGTTCGAAAGGCTGAACTGGAATGTCTTTCAGCGAGACGGTCAAATCGGCCTGCAACGGTTGCACACCGATATCCCCTTCGACTGTCACGCTCCCCGTCTCGTTGAGGCGATGCTTCACCGTTAGTGGTATGGGCTTCTTGAACGGAAACACCACCTCGTGCGTCCGAACGGTCAGATCACTGACTTTCAGTCTCGCGGGGAAATCGAGTGCGCGATCTTCAAACTCAATATTGTGGTGAGTGATGCTCGCGTCCTTTATTGCGAGAGTCCATGCCGGCGCCCTGCTCGGGGTAGGTGGTGCCACTACGTTAGTGGCCGGTTCTTCAACCGGCTGGGCTTGCACTGGCATCAAGAGAGCCGGAAGATTCAGAGATCCGTCAGCATTGCGCCAAATCCGGTGGGCTCCTTTATCTAGAGTAATGCTTTCAATCTCGAGCCTCCGCTGCCGGAGATCAGCATGGATGCCATCCAGGAACAATGTGTGTAACGCGATGACGGGAACAGAATCGCCTCGTTCGACGATGCCGATGTCGGTGAAGTGAAGCAAGGTGTCCGACACTTGGAGGTCGAGCGGTGGGCCTGCAGTGAAGCGGTAGCGGCCAATCGCCCGGATGGTCCCGGTGGGAATGTCGAAGTGAAATTGATCCTGGACATATTGAAAGAGCGTCGCGATCTTGACGCCGCTGAGGGAAAGCGTCCCCTCCGACGCGATGGGTTCGAGAGAAAGCGTTCCCTTCCAGTCGAGGATCTCATCTTTATCGAGCTCTGCGGTAAAGGCATAGCGATTGTCGCCGCCTTGTTTCGTATAGAAATTGTTGAGCATCAAGTTGATGGGCACGACATCGATTGACACGGCCTGGGGTTTAGATGCGTCTTGAAACTCGACAATCCCTTGAGCGATTTCGAAATGTTCGATCTGTATTGCAGGCAGCCCTTTAGGCGAATGCGAGTCCTCAGGAGGGAGTGAAGAGGCAGCTGCCTCCTCTGGAGGCAGCAAATCAGTCAAATTGACATGCCCGTCTTTTGCCACCTTGATCGAGACAAAGGGAAGCGCAAAGCGAATCTCCTTGAACACATAGGCACGGTGCAATAGGGAGACGGTCTGAAAATTGATGAAGAACTCTTGAAAGCCGATGAGCGGAGCGCCGTCCTGCTCCTGGATCTCGAACTCCGTCATTTTGAGCGACAGCACGAAGGGATTGAATGCGATCTCCTTGGCCATCACAGGGCGATGCAACTGATCCGCTACAGCGGGCAGGACGTGCGCCTTGATGATGTGGGGAACGAGAAAAAATCCGGCCAGGCTATACAGCAAGAGAGCAGTGATTGCGAAGAGGAGAAGAGGCACCGGTCGAAAGAACCTGCGCATGCGCCAACCGTTCGTGCGCCGTACTTCGGAATGAACCGTCGCTTAGCGTAAAAGAGACATGACCCGGACCACACCCCTACAGAGTGTTGCCGGCAAACGAACTGAAGTATGGATGAGAATGAGTGAGGATTACAACGGGGAATATACCTTCAAAATGAAGCTTGGGGTCAATCTACGATGAGGACTGGCCAGACACAGTGTGATGGCATGGTGCGGCCGTCGACGTACTGCCTGACCGCCAGCGTCTAAACTGCGGGGCGTCCTATCCTAGCGGAACGGATCGTGAACAAGACGTCGTAGGCATAACCGACTGGATGTGCTGACGGCACGGGGCTTTCACGCCCGAGCCTCCAGTTTCTCCTGTCAAAACTTGTAGCCGACTTCAAAGATGAACATGTCCACGCCGAGAGAGTCAGATCCATATAACCCGGCGTCAGAAAAATGCAGCAAATGAAAGTCTGCATAGCTGTGGGTAAACGGGCTGAACCGCATGCCAATAGTAGCTACGAGTTGCGCTGGACCGCCGAAGTCTTGCGACCCATACTGTTGTCTCGAAAATAGGCCTGCCCCTGCCCCAGCATCGAAGGAAATGAGCTCATCCCAACCGGTGAGGATTAAGTTTGGCACCGCCGTCGCCATCACGCCGGCATCCCCCGCCGCTTCCAGGAGACCGACGCTAGTAATGAGTCCGGTCCCGAGTTTCCACCTTCCTGTGCCCAAAGACCAATGCCACGGAAGCCTGAAAATCGCAGCGACGTCATACAAGTGGAACACTTCTCTTTGCTGTTTTCCCAGAAGCGGAGTCTTTTGGCTAAAACCTATTCGAGGCCCTATAGAGATGAGTGTCGACTCCTCTGCTCGACTTAAAAGATTTGTGAAAGCGATGGCTAACGTCATGACTACAAGAATACCAATGAAGCGTCCAGCGACGATCATGGACATCCCGTGGTGCAAATGACCCGCCAGGGGGTCGGGGTTGCTGCCGTTCCCTTAAAATGTTGGGACCTGAGTGCGCGCATCACAAACTTTCCCCGGGTGCCTTACGTTGTTAAATCATAGTTCTGAGTCAATAGGAATACCACGGCCATTCGCAAAAGTACCGCGAAGCCTGTACAGGTGAATGCGAGACTGCAAGTGCTTGAATTCTAAATGCGCCTGGTAGGATTTCAACAAGAACCCTCAGCTTAGAGAGTCCTTTGTAAGCACGATGAGGTGGAGCGCGTTCAACTGTGACGAAGTGAGATAAGCTCACAACAAGCCGGAGGATCCTGCCAGTGGATCAGCACTTCAAGTGCAACGGCGTGATGCCCATACATTCAGAGCCGTGATCTAGACCATGGCCTGAACGGGACCACGTCGAGTCACGGAGTAAGGTTGCCCAAAGCGGTTTCTTCTGCTTCTTGCGCCTAGTTATTTCCCCTCCTACAATATGCAACCGTTCCTGGAGGAATCTATATTATGATGAGGCGATGTTGCTAATTTATATATGCGTAGCGGAGTCTCATCTGAGACCGCCGCTTGAACCCAGAATACCGAAAATCCGCTACAGCAACGAAAACGGTACATTGAGAAGTGTCGAAGAACAGAGTTGACGTTGAATGAAACGGCTTCAAGAGAGCTTTAAGGATACATGCGGACCGATGGTCCCATCTTCACTGCGTATGAGCGGCCTTTACAATCTATGCAGATATAGCGCAGTACCCAAGTCTCCTTCAAAGGAATCGCACGGTCGGGCAAGAGGACACCTTCACACTCACAGCACTTCAGTGGATCACTTTGTGTGGCTTCCATGTGCCGCGAGCGTATCCCAGAATCGCTCTCGAATAAATCCCTCCTAAGCGGTATACGGAGATGATGAGCACAGTGCGAGGGTGGGTGCGAATCGCTTGCCAAGTTGATGAACCAGTCTTCTACATGTGACGTTGCGCAGGAACTGGCGCATCCAGGTCATGATCAACCATTAGTGGTCGTCGGCTCGACCTGTCCGAGGCGCGCATCGAGCCGATCTCACTCACACCCTCTGCGACCGAAGAGTTGAGTCGACGAATGGACCATCGATATTTTGCTTCTTGGGCACTAATAATATTGCTCACCGCGCCTCTCGGTTGCTTGTATGAGGCCGCTGAAAAACCCTACATCGTAGAGGTGGAGCTTAAGGACGATTCGATACACAAACCTCCGCCGAGTGCTGGGAAAATGCTCGCTGGCAAAAAGTTTAAAAAGGCGAAGCTGAAGGGCGAAAAGTTTATGGGAGCCATGTTGGCCGGAGCTGACCTACGCCAGGCTGATCTTGAGGATGCAGACCTACAAGATGCGATGTTGATGGGGGCAAACATGAGTGGCGCCAACTTGACGAATGCGAACTTTGAAGGGGCCATGTTACTGGGCGCTCAACTGGAGGAGGCACTGATTGATGGCGCCAATTTTAAAAACACTGCCTTCCTCGATCAGGATCAACTTGATGGGGCCTGTGGGAAGCCAAGAGCTCTTCCTGACACACTGAAAGCACCGACGGGTGTTAATTGCAGCCAACCACGATAGACTCTAAATGACGATTAGCTGCTCGCTTGAGCAGGTACCGCTGGTCTTCCCTTCTGGCCCTATTCAGTTTGTTCCTTCCTCAGATGGGAAGAAGCCCTCGTCGGCTGGCGCTACTTCCCGATTGGCATTACGCCGAGACGCCGGGCCGAGCGTCGGCGCTTTCCTCCTACCTCTGACCTCATGATAGAAGGCGTTTTTTGGGCAGTGATTTTTCCACCCTCAGCTAGGGTATTGAGCAGGTCGCGGATACCTCCTGCGCGCCTACACTGCCCTCACAATTGATGGAGGTGCTTCCTTGATTATTTTATGTGCCTGGTGTGAGCAAGAAGGAAGGCCAGCCATTCTTTACAAGACGCTCGATGATTCCTCATCTGCATGTGAACTCCATTCGCACGGTATTTGTGCTGCACATCGCGACCGATTGCTCATGAAGATGCAAATATCATTAGAGGCATGTGTGCCTTCGACTCTAGCCAGTATCCCGAGCAGTCGTGTGTGAACCGAAGCTGCTTCTAATACCTCGACCATCGCCGGTTTCGCATCGCCCACGACGCTTCACCTTCTATTCCCGTCGACTTGTCGGCGTTTTTATCACGTTGTCGAAGCGTAATCACTCACTTAGGCTTGCGACGACCAGGCGGTGTTTTCGGCGTGCTGGTCGCGTTTGAGATCAACAGTTGGGAGGGCACTTTCACAAGAAATGCGTCCAACCGGTCTCCTCCGAGATTGGCCGTCCAAATGAAGTATTGCCCTGTTATGTCGAGATTCCCGTGAGGATACTTTCCATAGGTACCTGCACAACAACCTCCGGGTGCGTTGAGATTCGTCATCACGGGGGCTACAACGAGCTGATCAGTGGAACCATCGAGACGAAAACAGAGAATCTCATGTTGCACAGAGGTGTAATCGTCTGCGTTGCTGCCACAAGCAAACTCCTCTGACATCGGTAAATTCGGTTTGGCATTGCTATGACTGATATGGTTAATCGCAATGGTGTTCCAATCGATACTGTGGAAGACCGTCGGTCCTTTCGTCATGAAATTTGCATAGTCAAAGCTAATTGCGGCATTCGATAACGAGTTCCAGTTGTCCGCTCCGACCGCGTACCCATAACCCATATCGTGATGTCCTAGTCCTCCGTTCTGGTCGTAAACAACGGCTTGGGCTCCGGTCTGGAGATCGATAAACACATTTTCCATATCGTAAAGGTTGTCAATGTTCTCCAAAATCATGAGATAGCGACCGCTCTTGTCGATCTGGCATTCATCGAAGGTGCCCTGCTTGGGGAAATAGCTATACTGAGCTGTGATCTCCGAATAGACAAGACAGCCCAAATATTGGCCGGTATCGGTAACTTGTAAGCTCGCGCTATGAACCTTGTCATCATTGCTGGAATGCGTCTGGAGGACTGTACGGTTGCTGCCGAATCGGGCAGTGATGTCGAACACCGTTTCAAATTGCTGAGTACTCACGTCATAACGAAGCATCTTCGGGCCGTCGGTCAGATAGAGCTTAGTGGGCATCGTCGCGCTGAAATACCAACCTCCTGCCCACCAGGTACTGTATCTGCTTCCCGCCGGAAACAGCGGCCCAACCTTGGCAATGGCCTCAGTCACCTTGTTGTACTTGAACAGCGTCACGCCGGAGCCGCCTCGCTGAGGGTCGAAACTTAGAAAGATTAACATCTCGTCGCTGCCGACATGGTTGTTGGTATTGCGCCAGTAGGACTCTCCCACCCAATACAGACAATCTCCACTAGTGCAGTCAGATGCCTCCGTGAGTCGGATGGCTCGCGTGTTATAGGGAGAAGGAATCGTAAAGGCGCCGCGCTTTGCCGGAACAAACGATTGGAGGTAACTGGGAGCCCAGCGAGACCTGATCGCCGTGCCTTGCTTTTCAATCCAGCCGCCTGGTGGGGTCTGAGCAGTGGCTTGGGGAATCATGGCCAGTACCATGAGGATGGCCAACGCGAAGGTACGAAATAACGAATTCTTAGCCATGTTCTTCCTCCTAGGTGGGCAATGAAATCTCGTGGGGAGGAAGAGGATGGTACCATCTAGCTGCTCTACCCTAGGCCAGACATGCTAATGGTGGAGTTAACGCCCGGAAAACCCTTCGTTAATATTCTGCGCATGCCATGTAAAGGTTTAGGTAGGGTTCACTAGTCGAAAGCCTGTTGAACAGATGGCAGGAGGTTCACTTTCCCGGGATACAAAAGGTGCGGAGGTGGAGGTGGATTATCGGCAGATTGCTGTAGTGGCTAGGAGGTTTGCTTAAACCTGGTCGCTGTGACGGCTAGTGATGAAGAGCCTAAAAGTTGAACGCTGAGGGTCACCAGCTTCAGGATTGGCCCAAATGGCCGCTGTTAATAGACAAGGACAATTGGCAGCCTTAGCGATGGAGAAATATGTGTAACTATTTGAGATCTGGTGCGCCCGGCTGGAATCGAACCAGCGACCCTCAGCTTAGAAGGCTGATGCTCTATCCAACTGAGCTACGGGCGCAGCCTGATATTTCAATCACTTGCTAACCGAGTACGCGGGTGTAGATTCTCCAAGTGTTCCCGGCGTGTTCTCTTGAAGATACTTGTGCACCTTTTGAGCGGCTTGCGTCAAATCTCGCTCTTCGATCGCATTATAACGTTTCCACATCTTTTCCGACTTATGGCCTACGATCTTCATCGCCGTTGCTGTATCCACACCGGCTCTTCGTAGGTTCGTTGAAGCGCAGTGCCGCAAGTCGTGGAATCGGAAATCAATAATACTAGCTTCTTTCAAGGCAGTCTTGAAGGAACGGCTAATCCGTTTCAGTGGCTCGCCTTTGTATGTAAAGACGTGTCTTGTACTGAGACTGCGCATCTTCGACAACCGTTGTAGCGCAAGCTTAACGTCTGGTGTCATCGGAACTTGCCGGGGCGTCTTCGTTTTGGTATCCCCTCGTCGAAGTGTGATGAATCGACGTTTCATATCTACTCGATGCCAGGTTAAATTCACGATTTCATTAAAGCGCTGCCCTAATTTACGCGGTCAATAGGACTGGCCTAATGTGAACTTTGGCCTCCTGATAGAGTCGTGACCACTCGTCTTCAGTCAACACCCTATCCCGTTCGTTATTCGGATTTGGGATTCCAACTTTTGATGCTGGATTGTTTTGCAGTAACCCACGACGAATAGCGACATTCAGACAGTGCTTCAACGCAATATGATCATGGTTGATGGTCTGCACCTCGCAGGTACACCGTTCGGCTTATTTCTTTGTGCTCTGAAGGCCGCGACATCCTGCGGCCGAATCTCAGACAACAGCTTCCGTCCGAAAAACGGAATCAGGTGGATCTCAATGCTGTGCGATCGACCCACAAAGGATGCCAGCGTCTTGACCTCTTCCAACTGGAGATAAGCTTTTGCCCAGTCCTTAAAAAGAACAGGTTTCGCCTGCTCAGTTTTCTCCTGTCCAAGTAATAGTCTCGTCTTGATGACCGATTCCATCTCCCTCGCTATTGTTTTGTTGAGACACCCAACTTTCCATCGTTTTTTCCGTGCTCCCGGTACTCCGCTCGCCAGTACCAGGGACTTTCCATCCTCACTTTCAGTCACACGGAACTCGACGTAGTAACTGTCAGATCATTTCGTCAGTCCCATTCGTAAAATCCTTTCGCTCTCGCCGCTCGAGCCGAACGCCTGCCTTTACTGTGTGTTGATCAATCCACTTGTCGAGATGTTCCTGTTTGAATT
>Ga0307408_100003472_pt1 | contig 10774 bp, 11 predicted proteins | sample 322Cmetagenome_FD_202116 | JGI IMG/M metagenome (GOLD analysis project Ga0307408, IMG submission 202116) | Maize rhizosphere microbial communities from greenhouse at UC Davis, California, United States - 322HYB-C-3 | ecosystem: Host-associated > Plants > Roots > Rhizosphere > Soil | place... | reverse complement strand
TGCATGAGATCGAAATAGGCCTCGGCATCGATGACCACCCGCACGCGCGTGGCCTTGGCGTAGCGCCAGACGCCCGGCTCGACCGAGCTGTCGTCGAAGCGGTCGGCGGCCGGTTCGCGCGGTTTGGAGGCCCTCGCCACCCCGCGGCTAATCCTTGACGTCCTCGAGCTTCTCCGGAGTCACTTCCGCCTCGGCTCTCTCGGCCTGCTTGCGCCGCTCGAACACGCTTCGCATGTACTGGACGTCCTCGTCGGTGAGATGGCTCGCGAAGTCGGGGAAGTGCTCGTTCTCCTCCTCATCGATGTGATGAGTGTAGCGGTGGCGCAGATGGGCGAGCTTGTCCGCCCATTCGCCCGAGCCCGGCCCGGTCGCCGCCAGATCGTTGAGCAGGTCCTCGACCTCCTTGTGCTCGGCAACCGAATGGCGCGTCTCCTCGGTGGTCTCGGGCTTGCGCAGCATCGTCGAATAAAGCGCCTGCTCCTCGGCCGCGGCATGCGCCTTCAGCTCCTTGGTCAGCCGCGTGAACAGCGCATCGCGCTCCTCGCCGCCGGTCGCGAGCCGCTCGAACAGGTCGCGGTGCAGGTCGTGATCCTGCTTGAGCCGGTCGAAGATATCGTTATGGGCGGTCAAGCGCGCGCTCCCGTGAGGTCTGCCGCAAGAACAGGCCAGCGATGGCACGGTTCCGCTGCGGGGGTTGCGCGGTGCAACGGACCGCTTGTCTTGGGCGGACAACCGGTTACCCTTGGCGCGCACTAAGGGTCGAGCAAGCAAGGTATTCATGAAGATAGGCGATGTCGAACTGGCCGAGCCGCTCGCGCATGCCCTCCGGGCGTGCAAGCGGCACTTCATGGCCGTGGCCGGCTTCAGCTTCCTGACCAACCTGCTGCTGCTCGTTCCGGCCATCTATATGCTGCAGGTCTACGACCGCGTCCTTCCGACCGAAGGCCGGACGACCTTGCTGATCGTGACCTTCGGCCTCGCGATAGCGCTGGTGACGCTCGCCTCGCTCGACGCCTTGCGCAGCCGCCTGCTGGTGCGCGCGAGCGCCCGGCTCGACACCATGGTTTCGCCGGTCATCCTGCGCCAGATGCTGTCGAACCCCAGCGCCGCCAACGCCCAGCCGCTGCGCGACTTCGACACGTTGAGGATGGCCGTGGCGAGCCCGATCACCTCGGCGCTTCTCGATCTGCCCTGGACGCCGCTTTTCGTTCTGGTCTGCGCGATGCTGCACATCTGGTTCGCGGTGCTGGCGATCGCTTCTATCGTGCTCCTCGTCGTCATCGCCCTGTGGCACCAGCGCCGCACCCAGGGCCTCATGGGCTCCTCGAGCGCCGCCCTGGCGATGGCCCAGAGCGCCGCCCAGACCGCGGCGCTGCAGGCGCCGACCGTGCGCGCGCTCGGCATGGTGGACGCGATGATTGACCGCCAGCTGGCACTTCGCGCCAAGGCGGCGCAGGAGCAGCTCGAAGCAAATTTCGCCGGCGGCCGATATGCGGCCATCAGCCGCTTCATTCGCCTGTTCGTCCAGTCCGCCGCGCTCGGCCTCGGCGCCCTGCTGGCGATCGCGGGCGAGATCTCGGCGGGCGCGGTCGTCGCCGGCTCGATCCTGCTCGGCCGTGCGCTCCAGCCGATCGACGGGCTGATCGGCGGCTGGTCGACGCTCGGTGCCGCGCGGGCAGCCCTGGCGCGCCTGTCGAAGGCGCTCGACCAGCCCCAGCCTCATCTCGCCGAACGCACCGTGCTCCCGGCGCCCGAAGGCAAGCTCGACGTCGAACAGGTCAGCGTTCGCGCGGGCGACCGCGTCCTGCTCGCCGGCGTCAGCTTCAGCTGCACGCCCGGCGAGTTCCTCGGCGTCATCGGGCCGAGCGGATCGGGCAAGACCACGCTCGCCAAGGTCATCACCGGCGCGATGCAGCCGGATCTCGGCACGGTCCGCATCGACGGCGCCAAGCGCCAGGACTGGGATCCCGACCTCCTCGGGCGCAGCATCGGCTACCTGCCGCAGGAGCCGACGCTGTTCGAAGGCACGGTCAAGGAGAACATCTCGCGCTTCGCCGCCCCCGACGCGGGGACGGACATCGACGCAGCGGCCATTACCGCCGCGAAGCTAGCCGGTATTCACGATCTCGTCCTGCGGCTGCCGCAGGGTTACGATACCAGGCTCGGGCCGCTCGGCGCCGGCCTGTCGGCCGGGCAGGCGCAGCGCGTGGCCCTCGCCCGGGCGCTGTACGGCGACCCGGCCCTGCTCGTGCTCGACGAGCCCAACGCCTTCCTCGATTCCGACGGCGAGGCCTCGCTCGTCCAGGCCATCCAGACCGCCCGCAAGCGCAAGGCCACGGTCATCGTGATCGCGCATCGCAAGGCGATCTTCGCCGACGCCGACCGGCTGCTGGTGCTCGAAGGCGGCCGGCCCAAGATGATCGGGGCGACCGGCGACGTAGTGGTGCGGCTCAACCCCGACAGCGCGGCGCGCACGGCATGATCGCCGAAGCTCTCGGACTGGCCGATCCCGAAGCCGAAGCCGAGGCCGAAGCCGAAGCCGGCCCGGCCGAGCTGGACAACCCCAGGCGCGATATCCGCGCGGGAGCGATGATCGCGTTCGCGTTCTTCGTGGTGCTGCTCGGGATAGCCGCTTTCGCCCCGCTCGACGCCGGCGTGATCGGGATGGGCCAGATCGCCGTCTCCGGCAATCGGCAGTCGGTGCAGCATCCCGAAGGCGGCGTGGTGACCGCGCTGCATGTCCGCGAGGGGCAGCGCGTCAGGCAAGGACAGATACTGGTCGAGCTTGCGGCGCCGGACTTGCTGGCGGCGGAACGCGCCCTGACCAGCAATTACCTGACGCTGCTCGCCCAGCGCGCCCGCCTGGTGGCCGAGATGAACGGGCGCTCGAGTTTCGCCGCGCCCGAGGAGTTCGCCACGCTGCCCGCCTCGGACCGTGCCTTGGCCCGGCAGGCGCTCGAGCTGCAGCGAACCCAGATTCGCGCCACGACCGGCGCCCAGAGCTCGCAGCAATCGGTCATCACGCAGCGCTCGCGGCAATTGAACGAACAGCGCGCCGGCTACCTCGCGCAGCAGCGCTCGCTGCAGGAGCAGCAGCGCATCCTCGAGGAAGAGCTTTCCGGCTTGCGCGAGCTCGAGGAGCGCGGCTTCGCTTCAAAGACTCGCATTCGCGGGCTCGAACGGGCGCAGGAGGAATTGCGCGGGCGCGAAGCGGCGATGGCCGCCGAAGCCGCCAGGGCTTCCGAAGGCATGGGCGAGGCGCGCATGCAGGGAATCACGCTCGACCGTACCGATCTCGAGGACGCTGCGAACGAGCTGCGCGACGTGCAGATCCGCCTGTCCGAGGTGCTGCCGCGCCTGATCGCCACGCGCGAACAGGTGCAGCGCGCGACCGTGCGGGCGCCGGCGACGGGTTCGGTGGTGGGCCTCTCAGTGTTCACCGTCGGCGGCGTGGTGGCGCCGGGTCAGACGCTGATGGAGATCGTCCCCGTCGACAAGGCGCTGATCATCCGCGCGCGGATCAATCCCAACGATGCGGACGACGCTTTCCAGGGGCAGCACGCGCAAGTCCGCTTCACCAGCGTCCACGACCGGACGCTGCCGCTGCTGTCGGGCAAGGTGCGGACAGTCTCGGCCGACAGCTTCACCGACGAAGCGACCGGCATCAGCTATTTCAGCGCCGAGATCGAAGTGCCGCTTTCCGAACTGGAAAAAGTGCGCGGATCGCTCGGCCAAGGGCAGCTGCGGCCGGGCCTGCCGGTCGAGATCGTGCTGCCGACGCGCAAGCGCACCGCGCTGCAATACATCCTCGAGCCGCTGACCACTCACCTGTGGCGCTCGCTGCGCGAGCAGTAGCCGCGAAGGGGATTTGGCGCGCCCGGAAGGATTCGAACCTCCGACCCCCAGATTCGTAGTCTGGTGCTCTATCCAGCTGAGCTACGGGCGCTTGGAGCGGCGGCACATAAGGAGGAGCGCCGAGGTTGGCAATAGCCTAGCCGGGCAGCGATTCTAGCAGCGCCCGATCCATCGCCGGCATCGGCAATTCGAACGCTTCCTCGAGCGTGAACCAGCCCCAGCCCTGCCCTTCAAGCGCCTCCGGCTCACCGCGCCAGCGTAAGCAAGTGTAAAGGAACAGGACAAGCGGCGGCCGGCCGTCCTCGCCCGCCTCTTCGGCGAATCCGGCCGGCTCCAGCGCGTCCTCGGCGAGCTCGATCGCCAACTCCTCGGCGACCTCTCGGCACAGCGCAAACCGCGGAGTTTCCCCGCTTTCGACCTTGCCGCCGGGGAATTCCCACAGGCCCGCGTGGCGCTTGTGCGGCAGGCCCTGCTGCAGCAGCAGGCGGCCCGCATCACCGCGAATGGCAGCGGCGACGACGGGCACGAACGTCGGTTTCCTTTCCACTCAGACGCGCCTCATCAACCTTTCGTTAGGACTTCGCTGCGAAAAGGCCAGCCATCGGACTGTACGTTCCGGGGGGAAATCGATGCGCGGGAATTTTTTCAAGAGGCTGCTGCGGGACACCCGTGCTGCCACCGCCATCGAGTACGGTTTGATCGTCGCGCTCGTCGTGATCGCCATCATCGCTTCAATAAGCAGTGTGGCGGACGAGAACACCGGCCTCTGGGCCATCGTGACCAACAACGTCACGGCGAACATGTGACGCATTAGGCATTCTTAAACCAATGCCTCGTAACGCTGAGTAAGCTTGATCCGCGAAAACGGGGGGTCAAGTTCGGGTACGAAGACTGAACCAGGAGACGACCATGAAGTTCTTCAACAAGCTGCTCCGTGACGAGCAGGGCGCCACCGCCATCGAATACGGCCTCATCGCCGCCCTGATCGCGGTTGCCGCGATCACCGCGATGCAGAGCCTCGGCAGCGAGCTCCAGACCACCTTCAGCACGGTCAGCACCGAGCTGGCGGACTCGAACACGGTCTAGTAAGCTCGAGCTTACGCTCAAAGAAGGGGGCGGCAGGTCAAACTGCCGCCCCTTTTTTTTCGTGCGCGCGACTCAGCTGCGGACGACGATCTTGTATTTCTCGCCGGGTACGGCCTGGGCGTTGGCGGCGAGCCCGTTGAGCACGCGAAAGCGCTCGAGTTGCGCATTGCCGTAAGCCATCCGGCTCGCCAGCGACTGCACGGTATCGTTGCGCCCGGCGGTGACGACATCGATGCGCCGCGGGATGACCTGGGCCGCCTCGTTGGCATTGATCCGCCGCATCGAGTTGAACATCGAGCTGAACGTCGAAGCCCGGCCCGCCGGGGTGATCGCGATGAAGTGGAACGCCTGGTTTCTCGAGAACTCGTACGCCATGACCGTCACGTCCACCTGCTGGCTCCCGTTATTGACGCGGGCCGCGCCGTAGACCGCCGGAAGCCCGTTGATCGTCGTGCGCTGCATGGTTTGCGGCGCGAGCTGCACCTGCTGGCCGCCGAGCGCCTGGAAGGCCTGGCGGACATAGGTATCCAGATCGCCGTTGTAGGGACCGGTCGTCAGCTGCGCCTGACCGCTCTGCCCGTTGATCGAGACGGCGCGGGTGCCATTGAGCATGTAGAAGCCGTTGGGCGCGGTGAACGTCAGCCGCATGTCGGGATGAATGAAGGTATTGCCTTCGATCATGCCCTGGCGCGGGTCGTCGCCGTACATCAGCCCGTCGATGCGCGCGAGGAACGTGTCGCGGTTGGTGACGCCGGCTACGTTGCCGGCCTGCGACAGCGCCGCGCGCACGCGGCTCGCCGGGTCGGGATGGGTCGAAGCCCATGCGGGCATCGAGGCGTCGCGGCCTTGCAGCGCTGCGTCGAGCGAGTTCTGCGCAGCCAGGCTCTGCAGCACCGTCGCCATGGCGCGCGGATCGTACCCGGCGCCCTTGAGATAAGCGATGCCGAGCCTGTCGGCCTCGGTTTCCTGCTGCCGCGAGAACTTCGCTGTCAGTGCCTGCGGCGCGGCGGAGAAGATCTGCTGGCCGAGCTGGCCGAGCCCGCTGTTGCCGAGCAGCACGCCCGACAGGATCGAGCCGATCGCGCCGAGAATGCTGTTGCGCTGCGCGCGCTGCTGGCGGGCGGCCGAGTGGCGTGCGGCGACATGCCCGACCTCGTGGCCCAGCACGCCGGCGAGCTCCGCCTCGTTGTTCATCAGCGAGACGAGCTGGCGCGTGACATAGACGTAGCCGCCGGGCACCGCGAACGCGTTGTCGACCGCGCTGTTGAGCAGCGTCACATTGAACGCAGACTGCGAGTTCGCCAGGCCCGACTGGACCGCGATGTTCTTGCCGACCTGCTCGACGTAGGCGGCTTGCGAGCCAGTCATCGCGCCGCCGAATTCCTGCAGGAACTGCTCGTGATATTGCGCACCTTGCTGCGCCTCGGCCTGGGTGATGGCGGTGCCGGCGCGTTGCGCATTGGCGGGGACGGCCAGCAGCGCGAAGGCGGCAACGCTGGCGAGCGCCAGTTTCCTGGCTTGCGGGACACGGTTGACGGACATTTTCAGGCTCCTCGAGCGGGTTCGCGCGGCTGCGAGTGGCAGCGGCCGCCTGTCATCTGGCGGAGAGAACCCGTGGAGTTGGGCTGTGTTCCCGGTCAGCCCTTGCCGCGGCGGCCTTTGGGTGGTTCGCCGATGGCGAGAAAGCGGTCCTCGCGCAGGCGGCGCAACTGCTTGGCGCTCTTGCCGGCCAGCGCGTCGAGTTCCTCACCTATGGCGGCGCCCAGCGCATACGCGGCGGCCGCAGGATCGCGATGCGCGCCGCCTATCGGCTCCGGTACGATACGGTCGATCACGCCGAGATCGGCCAAGTCTTGCGCGGTCATCTTCATGGCCTCGGCGGCCTGCGGCGCCTTCTCAGCGGTCCGCCACAGGATCGAGGCGCAGCCCTCGGGCGAGATCACAGAATAGACCGCGTGCTCGAACATCAGCACCCGCTCGGCGCTCGCCAGCGCCACCGCGCCGCCCGAGCCGCCCTCGCCGACGATCGCCGCGACCATCGGCACCGGCAGCGCCAGGCACGCCTCGGTCGAGCGCGCGATCGCCTCGGCCTGGCCGCGTTCCTCGGCTTCGACGCCCGGGAACGCGCCCGAAGTGTCGACCAGCGTCACTACCGGCAGCCCGAAGCGCCCGGCGATGTCCATCAGGCGCACCGCCTTGCGGTACCCCTCGGGCTTGCCCATGCCGAAATTGTGCTTGAGGCGGCTCTCGGTGTCGTGGCCCTTCTCGTGCCCGATCAGCATGACCTTGCGACCGCCGAGGGTCGCGAAGCCGCCCATGATCGCCTGATCGTCGCCGTAGTGGCGATCGCCGCCGAGCGGCACGAACTCCTCGAACGCCATTGCCACGTAATCGCGGAAATGCGGCCGCGCCGGGTGGCGGGCGACCTGCGTCTTCTGCCACGGCGTGAGCCCCGCGTAAGTCGTGGCGAGCAGGTCGGCGCTTTTCGCCTCGAGCCGTTGCAGCTCGGTCGAGATATCGACGTCGTCGCCCTCGGCGGCCGAACGCAGCTCGGCGATGCGGTTTTCGAGCTCTGCGACCGGCTTCTCGAATTCGAGATAGGATATCATCGGCGCTGACTAGGGCCGGTGCCCGCCGCCCGCAAGGGGATGGCGCTCGTTGACGAGCGCGACCAGCCGGGCGGAATCGACGTGCGTGTAGATCTGCGTGGTAGCGATGTCGGCGTGGCCGAGCAGGGTCTGCAGCACCCGCAGATCCGCCCCGCCTTCCAGCAGGTGGGTCGCGAAGGCATGGCGCAGCACGTGCGGGCTGACCTTGGCCGGATCGATCGCCGCTCGTGCCGCGAGCCCCTTGATGAGCTGGAACAAACGTATGCGAGTCAAATGTTTACCGCGCGACGGGAACAGGAAACGGCCGTCGTCCGGGCGCACCTCGAGCCAGCGCGACAATGCCTGCCGGGCGCGCGTCGAGACCGGCACCATGCGCTGCTGCGAGCCCTTGCCGGTCACCGTCAGCAGCGGCGCGTCGCGCGGCACAGCGGCAAGGGGCAGCGCCACCAGTTCCGTCGCGCGCAGCCCCGAACCGTAGAGCAGCTCGATCAACGTCAGCAAACGCACCGCGGCGGGCAGCCCGCTTTCGGCCTCGAGCTCGGCGCGGGCGAACAGCGCCTCGACTTCGCCGTGCGAGAGGATCTTGGGCAGCGGACGGCGCGGCGCGGGGCGCGGCAGGGCCGGCGAGGGGTCGTCGTCGCGCAGGCCTTCGTCGAGCAGGAAGCCGTAGAATTGCCGCAGCGCCGAGGCCTTGCGCGCGACGGTCGAGGGCGCCAGCGTCGCCCACCCCTGCCCGAGCCGGCCGAGCGCCGCGCGGTCCGCCTGCGCGAGATCGCCGATCAGTGCCTCTGCCCCGTCGAGATCGCGGCGGTAGGCGGCCAGCGTGTTGGCGGCGGCCCCGCGCTCGGCGGCCAGCATCGAAAGAAAGGCGTCTGTGGCGGTGCCGATGGCCCTAGCCCCGCGCCACGGCCTCCGCGGCGATCATGCGCGCCTCGGCTTCGAGGCCGACCTGGCGCAGCCCGCGGACGATGTGGAACAGGTGCCGCGCGGTCATCTTGTCCCAGCCGCTGCCTTGCATGCCGAGCCCGGCGAGCAGCGCCACCAGCGTCGGGTTGCGCAGCTCGGCCGCGCGGTCGATCCGCTGGCTCCAGGCGCTTTCGCGGTTGAGGTTCACGCCGAGCTGGCCGGAGAGGTTGTTCGCAGAGCCCATGTCGAGCCGCCCGAGCCCCGCCAGCCCGGCGACCAGGAAGCGCGACTTGCGCTGGTCGGCGCTGGCGTCGTCGGCGATGAAATCCTGGACCGCGCCGGGGCTGACCTGGGTGCGCCGCTGGGGCTGCGCGAGCGCGAGCAGGGCCCAGGCCTCGCTGCCCTCGGGAACCTCGGCGCCCCAGCGCAGCGCGTTGCGGTCGAGACCCGCCGCGAGCATCGAACCGATGATGCGCGGCGCGTCGGCCATCAGGTCTTCGCTCACCGGCAGGCGGGCCGCGGCGTAGGCGGTGAGCACCTGGCGGCCGTAGTCTGCACCGTCCCCCCACAGCTCGCGCATCGCCGCGAGCCGTGCTGCCGGGTCCTGCGCGACGTAGGCCTCGCGCAGCGTTACCGCGCGGTCGCGCTCTGCGCCGGCGATCTCTTCGGCCCAGAGCTGCGAATAAAGGTCCACCATCGCCGCCGAGGAAAGGATCCCGCGCGCGGCCGCCCGGTCCGCCGCGGCCACGCGTTCGGGCAACGGCACCGCGGGCATCAGCACGTCGCCGATGTCGTAGCGGAGCCCGGCATCGTCGCGCAGGCCGTCGGGCAGCTCGACGCCGAGCGCGCGCGACAGCGCGAAGCGCCACGGCGTCAGCTCCTCGACGTTATTCCACTCGATGTTGACCGCGCGCCGCCCGTCGCCCGCCGCGCCGGCGAAGCGCTGCGCCAGCAGGGCGTCGATGCGCGGGGCCTCGCCGCGGAACAGGATGCGCTGCAAGTCGCGGTCGGCCTGACGCGCCTCGCCGGCATAGGCGGCGCAGATCGCGCGGATCATGTTCCACTCGCCGTCCTCGCGCAGCGTGCTCTTGAGCCGCGCCACCGGGCACATGCCGAGGATGTCGCCGGTGCCGAGGTAAGCATCGAACGCGGCGTTGGTGAGCCGGATGTCGTAGTTCGCCGAATCGACGTCCTGCACCAGCGCGCGTGCGGTGGGGCTCTCCCCAAGGCGATTGAGCAGCGCGGCACGCAGCGCGGCGAAGGCGACCGGGTCCATGCCCCTCGGCGCGTCGAGCCGGCTGGCGAGCGCGCGGCGCAGCAGGATGTGGCCCCAGCGCGACACCATCGCCCCGCGGTTGGCGGCGAGCGCGGCACGGATCAGTTGCGGCGGCTGGTCGTCGAGCGAGCCGGCCGGAAATCCGCCCTCGCCCACGCCAAGCACCCCGATCTCACGCACCGCGCGGCGGGCGGCGGGCGGGATGTCGAACTTCGGCTTGAGGCCGAGCAGCTCGTCGATCTCGTCGGCTTCCATTTCCTCGAGCTCGGCGAGGCTCGGGAAATCCGCCGGCAGGGTGACCTCGACGTCGAGCTCGCCCTGCCCGGGCCGGCCGCCCGGGAGCGGCTGGATCCCCGGCGCGGAGGTGCTCGAAGGCGCAGGCGTCACACCCGGGGCCGGCGCGGGCCGCGGCGCCGGCGTGGGCGCCGGAGGAGGATCGTCGAAATTGTCAGGCAGCAGCGATTCAGGCGCGGCCAGCGCCAGCGTCGAAGTCAGCGCCAGCGCCACTCCCGCGAACAGGGTGCGCCGCCTCATTGAGCGCCCTCCGGCAGCTCGACCGGCTGCTCGATCAGCCGCTGCGGCTCCCGGCCGCCGTCGTACCAGACCAGCGCGAGGAACAGGATCACCAGCGCCAGCACTATCAACCGTACTTTGTCGAGGCGCATCGCCACCAACCGCAACCCTTCCGCAAACTTGCGCGTGCGGTTAGCCCAACTATAGCGGCTGCGTCAATGACCATCGACGCCCCCAGCCTCAGCGACAGCGAGATCAGGACGCTCGCGACGCGCATCGACCGGCCGGTCGTGCTGGTCGGGATGATGGGGGTCGGCAAGTCGACCGTCGGCCGCAAGCTCGCGCAGCTGCTCGGCCTGCCGTTCGCCGATGCCGACGAGGAGATCGAGCAGGCCGCGCAGATGAGCGTCGGCGAGATCTTCGAGCGGTTCGGCGAGGACTACTTCCGCGACGGCGAGCGCCGCGTGATCGCGCGGCTGCTGGAGAGCGGGCCGATGGTGCTGGCGACCGGCGGCGGCGCGTTCGTGCA
>Ga0307408_100003471_pt1 | contig 10776 bp, 9 predicted proteins | sample 322Cmetagenome_FD_202116 | JGI IMG/M metagenome (GOLD analysis project Ga0307408, IMG submission 202116) | Maize rhizosphere microbial communities from greenhouse at UC Davis, California, United States - 322HYB-C-3 | ecosystem: Host-associated > Plants > Roots > Rhizosphere > Soil | place: USA... | reverse complement strand
GAGATCATGCCGGCGACCGTTGCCGCGCGCACAGGCGACGTCGTGCATTTCAGCATCGCGGTCAAGGACGCGCAGGGTCGCAAGATCGAGGGCCTCACGCCCTCGTGGACGTTCTCTCCCGGTGAGGGAATGATCGAGCAGGACGGCGGCTTCGTGGGTTACGAAGCCCGGCCGTACACCGTCGTCGCGACGGTCGGCAATCGCGTCGCACAGGCGGCCGTCAGCCTAACGCACCGCGACGCGCGGCGTCAGGCGACGGTTGTCGGCCGGTTGCCTCGTTCGCGCTTTAGCACTGAAGAAGTCTGGATCCACCCGGACGGCAAGCACGTCTACCTCGGGTCCGGCGGCGGCGGCGACGTCATGTACGCAATCGACGTCAGCAATCCAGCCGCTCCGGTCGTGACGGACTCGGTCGTCTCGAACACGCGCCGAGTGAACGACGTGATGACGACGCCCGACGGGAAGTTCCTCGTGTTCACGCGTGAGGGCGCGAGCGATCGCAAGAACGGGATCGTCATCTGCTCGCTAGAGGATCCGGCGCACCCGAAGCCGATCGCCGAGTTCACCGAGGGGGTCACGGGCGGCGTGCACTCGGCCTTCATCTACAAGCAGGAAAAGTTCGGCACGCACATCTACCTCACGAACGACGGGACGGGTGCGCTCCACGTCATCGACATCAACGACCCGTACCACCCGAAGGAAGTCGCGCAATGGAAAACGGAGCGGCCGGACGCCGGGCGCTCGCTGCACGACATCGACCTGCGTGACGGCCTGCTGTACGCGAGCTACTGGAACGACGGGCTCGTGATCCTGGACATCGGGAACGGGATGAAGGGCGGATCGCCGTCGAACCCGAAGCTCGTGACGCAGTACAAATACGATCTCAACGATCTCTATCGTCAGGTCGAGCTCACGGGCGGCCCGGGCTTCATTCGCGGGACACACACGGCGTGGCGTCACAAGAACTACGTCTTCATCGCCGACGAGGTCTTCCCGGCGAGCGGCGTGAAGGGCGCGAAGGACGCGGCCGCTGGTCGCGCCTACGGACGCCTGCAGGTGCTCGACGTGACGAACATCGAGAAGCCACGTCCGGTCGCGTTCTACGAACCCGAATATGGCGGCGTGCATAACGTGTGGGTCGCGGGCGACACGCTCTACATGGGCGCGTACAACGCCGGCTTCCGTGCGTTCGATATCTCGGGCGACCTGCGGGGCGACCTGCGCGCCCAGGAGCGCGAGATGGTGCACGTCCACACCGGCGACATGGACGGCAAGGTGCAGAATTCGCCGGACACGTGGGGCGTCGTCGTCAAGGATGGACTGGCCTATGTCAACGACAACGCGAATGGGTTGTGGATCGTTCGCATCGAGCCGAAGAAACCGGATGTTGTTCCCTGACATGTCATCCCGAGCGAAGCGAGGGATCGCGATCATCCCGGTGGAGCGGCCCTCTTTCGAGACAATCGCGATTCCTCGCCTGAGGGCTCGGAATGACAACCTCTCCGCTAGGGTATCGCGATCCCTCGCCTGCTGGCTCGGGATGACGGCAGTGGTGGTGTCAACGGGCCAAGCGCAGGCGCCCGATCACGACTACACCGTCCTCGTCGCGTCCGAGGCCGTCGACCTCATCACGCGCATCACGTTCGGACCGGGGGCGGGCCCGGCACTCGTGAAGGTGGAAGGGACCACGAAGGTCGGCATCAACCCCGTCGACCCCGACGGGCCACACGGGCTCGGGCTATCGCCTAACGCGCAGCAGTACTACGTGAGCACGGCCCACGGCGTGCCGTACGGGTACCTGTGGAAGATCGACGCGAAGACGAACGAGGTGTTAGGCAACGTGGAGCTCGGAAACTTCCCGGCCACACTGCAGGTTTCGCCCGACGGCGGCTTCGTCTACGTCGTGAACTTCAACCTCCACGGCGAGATGGTGCCGTCGGACGTGAGCGTCGTGAGCACGGACCCGTTCGTGGAGGTCGCGCGAATCCAGACGTGCACCATGCCACACGGATCACGTCTCAACCCCGCGGGCACCAAGCACTACTCGGCCTGCATGATGGATGATGCGGTAGTGGAGATCGATACGCGGACGCTCGCGGTCGCGCGGTATTTCGTGCTCAAGAAGGGTAGCGAGAAGGGTTTGAGTGGCGCGCCGCATGGACAGGGGGAACCGGGAACGGGGAACCGGGAACCGAGCGATCACTCGGGGCACGGGATGGAGCCGCCGAAACCGGGCGACGTGTCGTGCTCGCCGACGTGGGCGCAGCCGTCGGCTGATGGGCGCGGCGTGTTCATCGCCTGCAACAAGGCGAACGACATCGTCGAGATCGACGTCGCATCGTGGACGATGAAGCGACGGATCCCCGCCGGCGATGGCGTCTACAACCTCGCGGTCACGCGCGACGGCAAGCTGCTCGTGGGCACGAACAAGCGTGGAAAGTCCGTTTCGATCATCGACATCGCGTCGGGCAAGGAGCTCGCGCGGGTGGCCACGCAGCGCAAGGTCGTGCACGGAGTCGCCATCTCCGGTGACGATCGGTACGCGTTCATCTCGGTCGAGGGCATCGGCTCGGAACCCGGAACGGTCGAGATGATCGACCTCAAGACGTTCACGCGAGTTGCGAGCGCCGACGTCGGCCAGATGGCTGGCGGCATCGACGTCGTTGGCGGAGGGTCACAGGCGTTGCGGTGAGCGGCGGTGACCTCCGCCGGCCGCCACTTCCGGCATGCGCCGGTGTAGGATTGTACATGTCGAGAAGTCGTCTCCGGGTCGTGCTCTGGCTCGCCGTCGGCATTGTCGCCGCCGCGCCGATGCTCCAAGCGCAGTCGTCCAAGCCCGGCCTCAGCGCGAAGGCAAAAGCGCAGATCGACTCGGTGCGACAGGCGGTCGCCCAATTCGCCGACCCCCGAGTCGCCGAGGACTCCGGATACGAGCCCGTGTTCGGCCTCGTTCCGCTGCAGGGGGTCCACTACGTCCGATCGGACCTGATCAAGGGCGGCAAGTTCGATCTGACGAAGCCGCCCGTGCTCATGTACGCGCCCGTGAAGGGCGAGCCACAGCTCGTGGGTGTGGCCTATGCGTACCAACACCCGCGCAACGAGCCGCCCCCTGAAGGGTTCGACGGTCGGAACGACGATTGGCACTCGCACGACGAGCTGTCGCGCGACCCGGACAAGCACATCGTGATGGTTCACCTGTGGCTCGCCGATGCGCCCGGGGGACCGTTCGCGCGATATAACCCGTACCTGCCGTACATGGCCGCGAATCTCAAGCGTCCGTCGGCAGCGGAGCTCAACGCGAATACGCCGCGTGGCGAGCGAGCGCGCCGATTTGCGTTCGCTCTCGCGATCGCGACGCATCCGCCTCAGATGTTCGACGTGATCGAGTCACGCGGTGGCGAGGAGCTCACACGCGTCGCGTACCCGCATCGGCGCGCGCTGATGATAAGCGTGGACAGCATGGCGCTAGCGCAGCTTCGGGGTGATGCCGCGACGTACGATCGCCTGGTCACGCAGACGATCGAGCACTCGGACGCCCTCATGGCAGCCTATCGCGGAACCGTCCGGTCGCCATCCGCCCGCGAGCTCATCGACAAGACGCTCGACGAGCTCATGGGCATCGGGCATGAGGGCCATGAGATGATGCCGGGCACCCATCCTGTCGGCCACAATCATCGCCCGGGCGGCTGAGCGGGGAACTGTCGGCCGCGGGACATTCTATCCGGCCGAGCGGTACCATCAGGACTACTATGACCGCAATCAGAACCAGCCGTGTGCGGCGGTGATCGCACTGCACGCTTCGAGGCTGAGCACCGTTCGCTAACTAAGCAGCGCGTTAGGGACGGTTGAAAAGCAAGAGACACAGATTGACGCAGACCGCCCGCTGGCGCGGGCGGACGCAGATTGACGCGGCTTGCTCCGCGTGAGGGCTGAGCTTCTCTCGCGACGAGCCTGTTTTACGGGGAAACGGCCTCGGTCAGCTCATAATCATAGCGTCCAAAGGTAGTTCCTCTTTCAAAAGGTCCTGGTGTGATGAGGGGTGGACGTTCGATGCACCCTTCTGCGTCAATCTGCGTCCGGCGCGAAGCGCCGGTCTGCGTGATCTGTGTCTCCTTGTTCTTAAACCACCGCGGTCGCGATGGTGGCCCAGCTACGTGAGTCTGGCTTGTTTCAGTGCGCGCTCCCATCCATCGACGATGCGCGTCCGCGCCGCGGACTTCATGGCAGACTTGAAGCGCCGGTCGGTCTGCCACTGCTTGGCAATCTCCGCTTCATTCTTCCAGTAGCCCACCGCCAGCCCGGCGAGATACGCCGCGCCTAACGCGGTCGTCTCCAGAACCTTCGGGCGAACCACCGGCACGTTGAGCAGGTCCGCCTGCAGCTGCATGAGCAGGTCGTTGGCGCTCGCGCCGCCGTCGACGCGAAGCTCCTTCAGCTTGATACTCGCGTCCGCTTCCATCGCCTTCAGCACATCCATGACCTGAAGCGCGATGCCTTCCAACGCGGCCCGGGCCACGTGGGCTTTCGTCGTCCCACGCGTCAGGCCGACGATCGTCCCCCGTGCGTGCGGATCCCAGTGCGGCGCGCCCAGACCGGCGAAGGCCGGGACGAGGTAGACTCCACCCGTGTCCTCGACGACGGCGGCGAGCGTCTCGATCTCCGGGGCCGAGCGGAAGAACTCGAGGCCATCGCGCAGCCATTGCACGACAGCGCCGGCGATGAAGATGCTGCCCTCGAGCGCATACTCCGTCCGGTCGCCGATGCGCCAGGCGATGGTCGTCAGCAGGTTGTGCTTCGACGCGATCCGCTTCGTGCCCGTGTTCATGAGCATGAAGCACCCGGTGCCGTAGGTGTTCTTCACCATCCCGGGCTTGAGGCACGCCTGCCCGAAGAGGGCCGCCTGCTGATCCCCCGCGATGCCTGCGATCGGCACCGGTGTGCCTAACAGCTCGGTGTGCCCATACACCTCACTCGAGGAGCGCACCTCGGGCAGCATCGAGCGCGGGACACCGAAGATCTCGAGCAGCTCGTCGTCCCACTGCCCCGTCGCGATGTCGAACAGCATCGTGCGCGACGCGTTGCTGACGTCGGTGACGTGCACCTTGCCGCCGGTGAGATTCCACACGAGCCAGGAATCCACCGTGCCGAACGCGAGCTCGCCGGCTTTCGCCTTCGCCTTCGCGCCCTTCACGTTCTCCAGCATCCACTGGACCTTGGTGGCCGAGAAATACGCGTCGATGACGAGGCCGGTCTTGCGGCGGATGACACGGTCCAACTTGCGTGCACGGAGCCGATCGCATATCGCCGCCGTGCGCCGGTCCTGCCACACGATCGCGTTCATGATCGGCTCGCCGGTCTTGCGATCCCAGACCAGCGCGGTCTCCCGTTGATTCGTGATCCCGATGGCCGCGATGTCGTCGGCCCTGATGCCCGCGCGGGTAAGCGCCTCCGCGGCAACGCCGGCCTGCGAGGACCAGATGTCGCGCGGGTCGTGCTCGACCCAACCAGGCTTGGGGAAGATCTGCGGGAATTCCTTCTGGGCGACGGCGACGATGGAGCCGGCGTGATCGAAGAGGATCGCGCGGGAGCTCGTGGTGCCCTGGTCGAGCGCGAGGATGTGTTTCATGCCTTCCAGATGAGCTTATAGGTGAAGGCGGCGATCACGCCACCAACGATCGGGCCAAGGATGGGGATCCACGAGTAGCCCCAATCGGAGCTTCCCTTCCCCGGGATCGGCAGCACGACGTGGGCGAGCCGGGGCCCGAGGTCGCGCGCGGGGTTGATGGCGTACCCGGTCGGCCCGCCTAACGACAGGCCGATCGCCCACACGATCGCGCCGACGAGCACGGGGCCGAAGCCTTTCGTCAGATCGGACCCGGGAACGAAGTTACCCGGCGAGAAAACGGCAAGAATTGCGAGCACGAGCGCGAAGCTCCCAATGGCCTCCGAGATAAAATTCGGCACCGGCTTGCGGATCGCGGGCATCGTGGAGAAGACGGCGAGCTTGCTCTCGGGCTCCGGTGTCACGCTCCAGTGCGGAAGGTACGCAAGCCAGACGATCACCCCGCCGATGAATCCGCCGATCACCTGCGCCACGATGTACGGCAGGACCTGGGTCCACGGAAACGCGCCCGTGGCCGCGAGCGCGATGGTAACCGCGGGATTGAGGTGCGCACCGCTGATGCTGTTCACGCAGTAGACCGCGATCGTCACCGCACACGCCCAGCCCGCCGTGATCACGATCCACCCGGAGTTGTGGCCTTTGGTCTGACGCAGTACGACGTTCGCAACGACACCATCGCCCAGCATAATCAGGATCGCGGTACCAAACAGCTCGGCGAGGAACGGTGACATGTGGATTGGGGCATGAGTGAGTGGGAACGTACCTCCGACTATCCTAACGCGAGTCAAGTCGAGTGCACACCTACACCGCGTGGCAGCACGTATCGCCATCCGATCGTCTGCTCATATGAACGCGCCAGCGCCAGCACACGACTGTCCGCCCCGTGGGGCCCGGCGAACTGCACGCCTAACGGCACGCCATTCCTATCGAACCCCGCCGGGACGTTCGTTGCCGGTATTCCGTAATAGTTGCAGAAGAAGGTGTTGTCTGGTGCAACGGCGAGCTCGCCGCGCGCTCGTGCTTCCTCGATCGTGGGCGCCGGCGCAGCCAGCGTGGGCAGCACGATTGCCTCGACGTCGGCGAAGAGCGACGCGTCGATCGCGGCGCGGTCCGCGTCAATCCTGCTGATGTCGAAGGTCGCTGCCTCGAAAGGAACCCGGACCTCGTGCGTCTCGATCTCCATGGACGTGAGCATGGCCACGACGTGCTCGAACGCGGAACGGATTTCGTCGTTGGCGTTGAAGTTGGTGACGAGCCCGATGCGGCGGATGGGCGACCAGTCGCCTGGCGCCAGGCCAGCGGCTTCGCGTTCGATGCCGAAAGCGCCGGTTAGCAGATCGAGCACCAGCGATACATCATCGACCCCTCGCGCGGTCACGCAGGGATGCCCGAGCTTGAGAATGGCCGGGTCGGTCTCTTCTCCGGCGAGAATGCCGATGGGGCTCAGGACACCGAACGTCGGCTTGTGACAACTCACGCCGCAGATGGCCGCCGGCAGCCGTCCAGAGCCGACGGCATCGGTGTCCACGGTCGCCCAGCACAACCCGGCAGCAACGGCGACGCACGAGCCACCTGACGAGCCACCCGCGACGCGATTGGCATTCCATGGGTTCACGACCGGGCCGAAGTCGCTCTCGAGCGAAGTGGTGCCCATTCCGAGCCGATGCATGTTCGTCTTGCCAACGAAAACGGCACCCGCCTCCTTGAGCTTCCCCACCAGCTCGGCGTCCTTGTTAGGCACACGGTGCTCGAACCGCCGGGACCCCGCGGTGGTTCGAACGCCGGCCGTGTCATAGAAGTCCTTGACCGCGACGGGAATTCCGTGGAGTGGTCCTCGCCATTGCCCGCCTGCGATCTCGGCCTCGGCCTGACGCGCCTGTTCGCGGGCGAGCTCGGTTGTCACCGTGATGAACGCGCCGAGCTTCGGGTTGAACGCCTCGATGCGAGCGAGGCACTTCTCCACGAGCGCGACGGGCGATAGCCGTCGTTCGCGCATATCGCTCGCTACCTCGGAGATGGACGCGAACGGGCTGATCATGGCGGCGCTGGCGGTCATGCGTGAGCAGATGATGATCGTAACAGACGGCGACCTAACGCGGCGTCAGCCTGGGAGGAGCGAGTACTCGAACGCGTAGACGTGCTTACCGCCGGTAATCTCGATGTTGAGCCTGCCAGACAGTCCGGTCAGATCGCCCGTGCCGGAGTCGGGGACCACAATGATGTTCAGAGACCCTTCACCGCGAGTCATCGTCGCATTGTGCTGGAGAGCGAACGTGCCTCGCTTGCCGTGGAGCCTCCCGGTGACGCGCTCCATCGCGACGTAGCCCGCGGAGTTCTTGATGCCGGTGCCGGCGGTGAGCATCTCGCCCGTGCTCGTGCCTTCGAGGTCGCCGTGAAACTGTTTGTCGATCGACATGCGGCCGAGCGGCGAGCCTTCGGCGGGGGTGTCGGTGCCGAGCGGTGTGATCTTCACGTCAAAGGTGCCGGTGGCGCGGCTGGTCACGATGGTTTCCATGGGGGTCGGTTCGTCATCCCGAGCGAAGCGACGGATCGCGATTCACCCGAAAGTGGCTCTCTCTAAGGACGTTGAAGATCCCTCACTTCACCCCGGATGACAACGCCTACGGGGACCACGTCGTGCTCGAGGCACGCGGGCTCAATGGAGACCCTGCCCGAGACCCGTACAGGCCATCGGTCCTGGTGACCTCGTTAGGTTGTGCCCGAGGTCGTGCAGATGCGGCGCCGGCCGTCGTTAGCGACTCGCAGACTTGGCCGTCGCCTGTTCGACCGCCAGCGCGAGTGCCGTTGCGTGGCGCGGCTCGTAGAGACCCAGCTCGCCGCCGCTCGGAAGCCGGATCGCGGTTACTCGGCCCCATCTCTGGTCGCTCACGGGCCGCACGATCTCCACACCTTTCTGGCGAAGCTCGTCGATGGTCGACTCGACGTTGTCGCACATGAGGTAGAGCTCGGTTCCGGCGTTGCCTGTCTCGTCGGGATGAATCGCCAGCTCCGCCGGCGGAAGCGCGAATATCAACCACCCCTGACCCGCATCGCCCCGAGAAGCCGAGGACGTCGCGAAAGAGCGTGCGGGTGGCGTCGGCGTCTTTGGAGTACAACAAGGCGTGAATTCCCGTGATCATGGAACCTCCATGGCATTGGGGTCAGAGCATTGCTCTGACCCCGTTCTGGCGCCGATGTCAGTTGTCCTGGAGAACGAACGTGACCTTCAAGAGAACGCGGTATTCGGTGATCTTGCCGTTGTCGATTACGACCTTCTGACCCTTCACCCAGGCCCCAGTGAGGTTTCGCAGAGTCTTTTCGGCGCGGGCGATGCCGACGGTGACCGCATCGTCGAAGCTCTTCGGCGACGAGGACTGGATCTCGGTGATCTTCGCGACGCTCATGAGTTGCTCCGTTGTGAAGTGCCCGGGAACTATGCTCGAGTCATCGGCCTTTCGCGAGGTTCAACACCATGCGCCGCCTGACACTCGCCGCTGTGCTGTCCGTACTGACGTCTTCGTGCGTGCTCGCTCAGGTAACGCCCGCACGCGCGGACTTCGCGGCCTGCCGATTCGCGTGACGCTCGACTGGCCGACGTGGTCGCTCATCAAGCCGACGTTGAAGTGGCAGACGGCAACCGTCCACCTGGGGAATCCGTCCGACTTCAGGATGGACGACAACTTCTACGTGGTGCCGAAGGCGGTGGACGCGACGAGGCGTCCGTGATAGATCAATCCGCGTGACGCAACCCACGGAGCTGCTCGGTCCACCGGCAATACCAGTCCTCGACGGATTCTCGTCGGCCGTCTACGGACTGGTGCTGCCCGAAACACGCGCCATGGTTGCCCGACTCTGGGCGGAGCGACCTAACGAGCTGTACGAGACGCCGTACGAGGATCGCCAAGACCTCGCGCACGTCGTGTTCCTCGACGCGTGGCAGTCCTGGGTCGGCTCCGACGTGCACGGCCTGCATGAGCTCTCGCACCGGTACGTGACGAACGGATCGAGCGAAGCGATCCGGGAGAGTGTGTGGAATCTGGCGCACGACGCCGCGGCTGAGCGGCGTGCCGCGGCGATTCACATCTTTGCCGGAGAATACGAAGGCTATGCGGCGTACGCGCGAGCGGCTGGCATTCCGATCATCACGCACGATCGCAACGCCTGGGCGGACGTGCAGTACGCGCCACACACGGCGCATCGCTGGTATGTCAGTCAGCCCAGTGCCATCGATGGCAATGCGTGGGCGGACTTCGCCGGGTTTCTCGACGCGACTGGCCGGGTCGGCGTGGAGGTCGCCATCGATCTGGCATATGTCGGAGCGACGCCGCAGCTGCCGCGGATGGATCTCGCTTCGCCGAACGTCCCCTACGTGTTCTTCTCGCTGTCCAAGATCTTCGGCGTGTTCTACCACCGTGCAGGCGGGGTGCTGAGTCGAGCGCCGATGCTCGGGCTCGAGGGGAACAAGTGGTTCAAGAACATCTTCTCCCTCTACCTCGGCGCTTCGCTGATTCGCGAAACGGTGGGGCCGACCACGTTGCCGTCGAAGTATCGATCGATTCAGGCCGAGGCGTGCCGCCTTCTCTGCGACAGGTATGGAATTCCGCTCCGCGCGAGCGACGTCATTCTCCTCGCGTCGACGCCGGCGGGCCACTACCCTGCCGCTTTTCGGCGCGGCAGCGGATACCGCTGGTGCCTAACGCCGGCCATGGATCGGCTGCTCAGAGCGTCGGAATCAGCGCCAACGTTCCATGCATGACGTCAAGGCACTCGTCGAGCGTGACGAGATTCACGCCTACTTCAAGGCGCTGTGGCGAACGCCGGAGTTTCAGGAGAGCCACGTCCCCGGCGGGTACGTCTTCGGGTGGATCGAGCGCCTCGCCGACTACCCGCGCTTCGTCGGCGATCTGAGCGACCCACGCATCGAGCGCGCGCACTTCTCACCCTGGTGGAACGTGCTCGGCAAGCGGAGCTACGACAACGCCGCGATTCACGACTTGTTCTACCTGCACGAGGTCGCCCACATGGCGATGCTCGTGTACGAAGACTCGATGTCGTGGCCGGCGTGGGCGGCAAAGATGGCGGACAACGAGATGCTGGCGAGCCTCGAGTCCGAGACGCTGGTCTACCTCGCGATGCCATCGCTCCGGCCGAAA
>Ga0307408_100003469_pt1 | contig 10776 bp, 15 predicted proteins | sample 322Cmetagenome_FD_202116 | JGI IMG/M metagenome (GOLD analysis project Ga0307408, IMG submission 202116) | Maize rhizosphere microbial communities from greenhouse at UC Davis, California, United States - 322HYB-C-3 | ecosystem: Host-associated > Plants > Roots > Rhizosphere > Soil | place... | reverse complement strand
CACTCCGGACGCCGTGATCCGAAGCCGCTTGATGGTCAGCTCGCCGTCCAGGACAGCGATGACCACCGATCCGTCCTTGGGGTCCAGCGCGCGGTTGACGATCAGCTCATCGCCGTCGCTGATCCCCGCCCCTTCCATCGAATCCCCGGACACCCGCACGACGTACGTGCTGGTGATGTCCTTGATGAGGTGTTCATTGAGGTCGATCCTGCCGTCAAAGTAGTCCTGTGCCGGCGACGGATAGCCCGCCGCGACCGGCACCGGGGAGATCAGCACCGACAGCAGGGACGCGCCCGCTTCTATCACGCGGGGACCGATAACTATGCCCACAACACACCCTTATTAGAATATATGTTCGATAAGTTCAGTGTAGACCCTGGCCCCGACATCGGATATTCCCCGCCCGCGACTCTGGCGCAAAAGGTCTCATCGTTGGATGAGATCAGAACTCATCGATCCACGCGGCCTAGTCAGCTTTCAAAGCAAGGCCGAGCGAAGCGCAAACGTCTTCATCACCAGGGATTACTGCGGCGCGGCCGTCATTGAGAACACATACGGTCAGCGGGTTCGGGACCGGGTAGGAGAAGCTGCGGTCATAGAGGCTGGGATGTGCCATGCCGTTCGGGCTAGCGGGGTCGAACGCGTGTTGGGCCCATAGATCTCGGCAGAGAGCCAACGCGTCCTCGATAGGAATCGGGTTGCGTCGCGTTGATGGTTCACCGACCCTGGTGCCTTCCCCCAAGACAGCAGTGGTGCCGGGGAATTGGTTGCCCCTGAGCTCGGCCCGTGCGAAGCAGGCGATTGAACTCTTATCCGTGACTGGCATTTGCAGCACTGCAGCCGCTCCGCTTACGGCCAAGGCGACCGCGACGCCGGATAGCAGGATCCGCTTGCCCTTCGTGTCTTGGAAGTGGCGGTTTTCCGGGGTTCCCTCCCGAGCGACCTTGGTGAGGAGCTGTTCGATGGCTTTGCTGCGTTCCTCGTTGAAGTGCTGTGGACGGTTGGTGTCGTTCATGGTGTGCCCTCTTCAGGGGTGAGTGGGTTGGCCGGCAGCAGTCCGGCTTGTGGGTTCAGCAGCTGGGCGAGTTTTTGTTTAGCGCGCGAGAGCCGCGACTTTACGGTGCCCGGCGGTATGCGCAGCAGCTGGCTCACTTCGGCGGTGCTCATCTCCTCGAGAACGCAAAGGGCGATGATTTCCTGATCTCGTCGCCCCAATGAGCGGTAGGCGCGGTGCAGGAGCTGAGAGCGCTGGTCCTGGTCGACGGCGTCGGCCACGGAGTCGCCATGATCCGGTGCCGTTTCTGCACGCGGTAGTTTCCGGATAAGTTGCTCATACCGGAGGTTGGACCTGATGCGGTTCCTGGCCACGTTGGTGGTGGTGACCAGCAGCCAGCCGATCATGGAATCGTTGACCAGTCTGACCCTTGATCTGCAGCGCCAGGCTTCGAGGAATACCATCGCCGTGATGTCTTCTGCCTCGTAGGGAGTTCTTACCAGGCGCAGGCTGTGACCGAAGACCCGGTCCCGGTGGAGAACAAAGAGTTCAGCGAAGGCGGAACCGTCGCCATCCAGGACCCGCGACCACAGCTCACTGTCCGTTTGTGCCTTCCCGTGGTTCCCCATACCCATAAGTGTCCGGCAACGCCTCGGCGGTTCCACCAGGAATGAGGATAACTAACTCTCCGCCTGGGTATGCAGGAAGCGTGCCTTGGAGGTCCACCGATATTTTCCGCTCTGTTGCAGCTGATTCGGGGGTGCTTCACTGGAGGATACGACGACGGCCGCGCCGTCATTCGCCGCCAACGGAGGTGTTCGAATGCACAAGATCATGCTGATGTCGTCGGTCTCTCTGGACGGATTCTTCGAGGGGCCGGACCGGGACATCAGCTGGCATCTGGTGAACGAGGAATTCCTCCGCTACTTGAACGAGCAGTTCCGGGGGATGGGGGCCTTCATGTACGGGCGGGTCACCTATGAGTTGATGGCCGGTATCTGGCCCACGGCCGAGAGCAATCCGGACCTCCCTGCGCCATTGGTCGAGTTCGCCGGGATCTGGCGCGACATGCCCAAGTTCCTCTTTTCGCGGACCGTTACGCAGGCGGGCTGGAACACCACGGTGATTCGCGACGTCGTGCCTGGACAGATAGCGGAACTGAAGGCGCAGTCCGGCGGCGACATCGTCCTGAGCGGCGTCAATTTGGCCTCCACCTTCATGCGGCAGGGCCTGGTTGACGAATTTCAGATTTTCGTCCACCCCGTGGTCCTGGGGCAGGGCAGGCCGTTGTTCGAGGCCCCTGATGTCCGGTTGAACCTCAATCTCGAGGGGACGCGAACGTTCGGCAACGGCGTGGTGTCGCTCCGCTATTCGAACGACCGAGCCTAAGGGGCACGTGGGTCGGAGACGTCCGGCCGTGGAGTCAGCGCTTCAACGGGTTACCCGGTAGCGCACGTGGGTGACGAGGCTGGTACCGCTCACTTCCGTCGGCTCCAGCTTGAGGTTCGCGACGCCGTCCAGGAGCCGCTCGCCTGCTCCCAGGACAACGGGCGCGATGTGAAGGCGCAGCTCATCGATCAGCCCCGCTGAAAGGTACTGGCGGGCGGTCTGCGCTCCGCCGGCAATGGCGATGTCCTTGCTGCCGGCAGCCGTCCGTGCCTGTGCCAGCGCCGATTCGATCCCGTCGGCCACGAAGTTGAACGTGGTGCCGCCCTGCATCTCCAGGGGCTCGCGGGGATGGTGGGTGAGCACGAATACGGGTGCGTGATAGGGGGGTTCCTCACCCCACCATCCCCGCCAATCCTCGCTCCACGCCCCGGGTCCGGGTCCCGCGAACATGTTCCGCCCCATGATGTAGGCGCCTGCCGCGAGGATTCCTTCGCGCGCCGCTGCGTTGGACTCGGCCTCTTCGAACTGCCACCGGTGCAGGAGCTCTCCGCCCTCGCCCAGCGGGTCGGTCGGGCTTTGGTTCGGACCGGCCACGAACCCGTCAAGGGAGATGGTCAGATCGCATGTGACTCGGCTCATGCGCCCATGCTACTGGGGGTGCCAAGTAGACGCGATGGTGCCTCGCGCAAAAGGCCCCCGCCCGGACAATATCCGGGCGGGGGCCTTAGTGGTTCCGGTCAGCCGGCCGGGGTTAGCGGGCCGAAGCCGACTGCAGCGATGCTTCCCTGGCGGCCCAGGCGGCGTAGCTGCCGTCGAGTTCCACAACGTCGTAACCGGCGTGGCGCAGGGTGCTGGCCGCCACCGAGCTGCGGACGCCGCTCTGGCAGTAGGTCACGATGGTGCCGCCGGTGGGGAGCTGGTCCAGGTTCCAGAGCACCCGGCCGCCGCTGAGCTGCTTGGATCCGGGGATGTGCCCGGCCGTGTGTTCGGTGCGGTTGCGGACGTCCAGGACAATCGCGGCGTCGAAGCCTTCGAGTTCCTCGGGCTGGACCAGGCGCGGCGTAGCGGCGGGCAGGCCGTCGATGCTGGTCACGTAGCCGCCCACGTTGTCGATGCCGACGCGGACCAGGTGGTCCCACATCTCCTGGGCCTGCTCCTGTCCTGAAGCCAGCAGGACCAGCGGGCGGCTGTCCCGTTCCGGGTCAACGGCCCACGCGCCGAAGCTGGCAACGGACTTGCCGGCGGGGATGTTCAGCGCGCCTGCCACGGTGCCCTGGTGCACTTCGGTGTTGGTGCGGGTGTCCACGAAGGTCACCTTGTTTGCCGCCAGGTCGCGGACGACGGCGGCAGTGTCCAGTTCCGCGAGCGGGGCGCGTTCGCCCATGACGGCCGGGCCCTGGCGGTTCTGGCGCTTCATGCGGCCGAAGTAGGCGTGTGCGTCAGGCTGTCCGTCGAGCAGTTCGTCGATGAAGCCCTGCTCATCGTTGGCGGCCAGGTAAGGACCCCACCAGGCGTAGAGCCGCTCATAGCCGACCGTCGATGACGGGATGGCGCCGAGGGCCTTGCCGCAGGCACTGCCGGCGCCGTGTCCCGGGTAGACCTGGACGAAGTCGGGCAGCGTAAGGAACTTGTCACGCAGGCTGGAGAACAGCTGCTTGGCGCCTGCGAAGCGGGTGTCCACGCCCCCTGCGGCCTCGTCCAGGAGATCGGGACGGCCAAGGTCACCGGAGAAGACGAAGTCGCCGGAAAGCAGGTAGCCGGGTTCGGAGCTGAACGCGCCGTCGGTGATCAGGAAGGACAGGTGTTCCGGTGTGTGCCCCGGGGTGTGGAGCGCCTCGACGGTGATGTTGCCGATGGTGATCTTGCTGCCGTCGAACAGGCGCTCGCCGTCGAACCCGTACTGCCAGTCCGGGCCGCCTTCACCCGAGACGTAGATTTTGGCGCCGGTTGCGGCGGCCAGTTCGCGGGTGCCTGAAAGGTAGTCGGCGTGGATGTGGGTCTCGGTGACGGCCACGATCTTCATGCCGTTAGCCGCGGCGAGGGAGCGGTAGGTGTCGATGTCACGGCGGGCGTCGACAACAACTGCCTCCCCCTTCCGCTGGCAGCCGATGAGGTAGCTGGCCTGGGCGAGGTCTTCGTCGTAGATGCGCTCGAGAAGCATGGGGTTCTCCTTCGTGAATGTCTGTAGGGTTCCTGGCTGGTTCCCGTTGGTCTATTCAAAATCATAATACCCCGGGGGGTATATCGCAAATGGCGGCCGGCGTGGTTTCGTCACCGTTAGCGGGTGTTGCGGGCGCGCCAGTTCGCTAGTTTTTCCACTATCGATTTCCATCGTCCGGACCGGGGCCTGTCCGGGACTGCGGGTGCGTAGCTCACCGGATGGCCCTCCCGGTACCACTCCGTGATGCCTCCGGCGACGTTGACCGCGTCGTATCCCCGGGCGGAAAGGAGGGCTGTGGCCTGGCTGCTGCGCTTGCCTGAACCGCACAGGAGGTAGAGCGTGCTGTTCGGCAGGTCCTGCTGCCGGAACGGCAGTTCATCGAGGGGGATGTTGCGGCTGCGGGGGATGTGGGCGATGGCGTATTCCTCCTGGCCCCGCACGTCCACTACCGCGGCGCGGGGCCAGATTGCCGCGAGCTCGCCGGGCGTAATGCTGCGCATCGGCTGGCGGCTATTCGTCAGGACTGCTGCTGCGCTGCCTGCGCACGGACTGCGGCCATATCCAGGTTCTTGACGCCTTGGATGACCTGTTCCAGCCCTGCCGCGTTGAGGGCGCCGGGCTGGGAGAAGACCAGCGTCTTGTCCCGGAAGGCCATCAGCGTGGGGATGGACGTGATGCCGGCGGCGGCCGCCAGGGCCTGCTGGGCTTCCGTGTCCACCTTGGCAAAGGTGACGTCCGTGTGTTTCTGGGAGGCTGCGTCGTAGGTGGGGGCGAACATGCGGCAGGGGCCGCACCAGCCGGCCCAGAAGTCGATAAGGACGATGTCGTTGTCCTCAAGCGTCCGGGCAAGCGATTCTTCCGTGATGTCGATGGTTGCCATGGCTGAATTCCTTACTTGTGGCTGGTGAAGCGGGGAGGGGGAAGGGTGGTTACAGCTGCGGCGCGGGCACGCCGGGTGTCAGTGCGGCTAGGCTGCCGGGAGTCCTGCGCGGCTCCACGCGATCATGCCGCCGGTCATCGTGTCGGCGCTGAATCCGGCAGCATTGAGTGCGTCTGCTACCCGGGCGCTGCGGTTGCCGCTGCGGCAGACCACAATGACGTGAACGCGGGGGTCAAGCTCGGACAATCGGGCCTGCAGCTGCCCCATGGGGATGTGCAGGGCGCCGGGGATCATGCCTTCAGCGACTTCGAAGTCTTCGCGGACGTCGAGGATTTGTGCGCTGGCGCGCCGCTGCTCGGTTTCGGTGACGGTGATTTCTGCCATGACTGGGTTCCTTTCCGGAGTTTTGGTTGGGTGCTTAGCGGACTGGTTCGCCGGCTTGGCGCCAGGCGCCGATGCCGCCGCGGAGCGAATACGCCTCGTAGCCCTGGCTGGCCAGCAGCCGTGCGGCCGACGCCGAGCGGACTCCCGACTGGCACATCGCGACGACTGGCCGGCCCTTCTGCAGGCCGGATGCGCCGCTCTGCAGCCTGTCCAGGGGCAGGTGCTTGGCCTGGGGTGCGTGGCCGTTGCGCCATTCCTGGGCGGAACGGACATCGATCAGCACCGCCCGGGATGCGAGGAGTTCCTTGGCTTGGGCCACTGAGACGGTTTTATAGGGTTTGCTGAAAGCCTTCTTCAGCGAGTCGATCAGGCCCATTGGGTTCTCCTTTTGTCGGGCGGGAGGGGTGGCTGCCGGGTTTTGGGGGGCAGGCCGTGGTGCTTAGACCGGCGACGGCTCAACATCCCGTTGCCGTTTGCCGGACTTCGCCCGGCGAAGCGGGCAGGAGCTGACCAGGAGCCAGCAGACTCCGGCAGCGGCTGCGGCGAGGACGGCGACGGAGGCCGCAATGATCCAGCGCAGGTCCGCAGGGGCCTGCTGGATCAGTACAAAGGCGCCCATTGCCAGTACGAACCAGCCAAACGCCTTCCGCAGCGCCGCCTCGGGGATCTTGCCTGCGATCCTGGATCCGATCAGGGTTCCCACAATGGCGGCGGCCGTGACGGCGAGCGTCACTCCCCAGTCCAGGTGCACCGTGGTGAGGTATCCGGCAAGTCCGGCGAAGGACTTCATGGCGATGACCACCAATGATGTGCCCACCGCGACGGACATCGGCAGGCCGCCAAGGAGCGCCAGTGCGGGGACCACCAGGAATCCTCCACCAGCGCCGACCAGCCCGGTGACGAGGCCGACGACGGCGCCGTCGAGCAGCACCCGGCCCAACGGAAGTTCGGCGTGGCGGGTGGAACCGGCCGAAGGATCCGGCGTCGAGCTCTTTTTCCGGCCGCGCAGCATGGCCACGGAGGTGGCCACCATCATCAGGGCGAACGCGATCAGGAGGATTTCGCCGGGGATGTGGCCGCCGAGCAGCCCGCCAACGAAGGCGCCGGCCATGCCGGCTGCGCCGAAGAGCAGCCCCGTCCGCCACATCACACGTCCGCCGCGGGCGTGGCTAATCACGCTGACAGCGGAGGTGACGCCGACGACGAACAGGGAAGCGGCGATTGCCTCCTTGGCCTCGAACCCGGCCACATACACCAGGATCGGGACGGTCAGGATCGATCCGCCGCCACCGAGGACGCCGAGCGAGAGCCCGATGACCACGGAGAGCGCAAGAACGAGGATGAGGGTGACGGTCATGAGGCCTTGGCCTCCGGGGTTCCGTTGCCGGCGGCGGGGAACTGCAGGATGGCGGATTCGCGGGTGGGCTCCTTCGCCGCTTTGTTCCACGGCATGGCCGAAATCGCCTGGCCCATGGCGCAGGTGTTGGTCGCGGCCGAGAAGGTCAGGCCCGTGCCGATGGCGCCGGCGAGCAGGCGGATCTTGGGCGAGACAAATTTTCCGCCGGCAAGGCCCAGCACTACGAGGGAACCGGCTGCAAGGCGGACCTGGCGCTCCAGGTCCCAGCGGGCCTTGCCGCGGACAACGTCGCCGCCGGCAGCCGCGAAGCCCGGCACGCCGCCGGTCAGGACATAGGCGGTGCCGATGCCGGCTCCGCCGAGGCGTTGCCGTGCCTGCTCGGCCCGTGCGCCCGACTGGCAGACGAGCACTACGCGGCTCCCCAGCCGGGCGGCCAGTTCGTCGGTGTGCTCGGAAAGCAGCGGGAGCGGAACGTTGTAGGAACCGCGGATGTGAAGGGACTCGAATTCTGCGGCCGAGCGTACGTCAATCACGACGAGGTCCTTGTGTTCCTGGAACCAGCTCTGCAGCGTTTCCGGATCCAGTGCGGTGACTGGGGCAGCAGGCGAAGCGGACGTGGAAGAAGTGGAAGCAGAAGGGGAGGGGCGTGTCATGGATGTCCTTTCAAGACGGATCATGCGGAAACTGAATACCCCACCGAGTATTACAGATACCCCCCGGGGTAGTCAAAAACACCCCTGGGGGTATATTGTGGAACCACACAATCCCTTTATCCGGAGGCATCATGGAACTCGATCCGACCGACCTCACCCCGGTCATCAACCGGCTCAAGCGAGCACAGGGGCAGCTGTCGGCAGTGACCCGAATGCTGGAAGAGGGCCGCGACTGCAAGGACATCGTCACCCAGCTGGCCGCCGTGTCGAAGGCGCTGGACCGCGCGGGCTTCGCCATCATTGCCAGCGGACTTGAGCAATGCATTGTCCGCAAGGATGCGAGCATGGACACGAAAGACCTGGAAAAGCTCTTCCTGTCCCTTGCCTGAGCCGCATTCAAGCCGCCAACCGCCAACGCAACTAGGAGACCCCATGACTTACACCCACACCGTGACCGTCCCGCTGTCCTGGAGCGACGCCGTCGAGCGGACACGTGAAGCGCTCGCCGGGCAGGGATTCGGCATTCTTTCCGAGATCAATGTCCGTGCGACCTTCGAGGCCAAGCTCGGCGCCGACGCTGCCGAAGCGGTGGGCGACTACATCATCCTGGGTGCCTGCAACCCGGGGCTGGCCAGCCGGGCGCTTGCTGCCGAACCTGACATGGGCGCTCTGCTGCCCTGCAACGTTGTGGTGCGCCGCGGCAAGGGTGCGGAGATGACCACTATCCAGGCCATTGATCCGCAGACCATGGTCCAGCTCAGCAGCAGTCCTGAAGTGCAGGACGTGGCGAACGACGCCGATGCCCGGCTGCGCGCCGCGCTGGCCGATCTGGATGCGCAAACGGCAGTCTAGGACGGCAGCCCAGAGGGCTCAGGCGGACCAGGCCGGTGCGTGGGCTGAGGTTATTTTCATCACGGTTTCTGCGTCCTGCCGGAATCCGTGTTTGGCTGCCCCCATACTGAGATTGACGCGGTGATGTCCGGCGCCAAACCAGTCAGGAGGAAGAGCTTTGAACACTGTGATGAACGTTGTGACGAATGAGTATTTCCCTGCTGCGGCGGTACTCTTTGGGGTTGTGCTTTTTTGGACCGTCGCTTTCTTCGGCGGCCTCTCCCTTCTGAGCACCAACCAGCCGCCCATTGCAACGCTTACGTGGCTGCTCTTCGTCTACGCCGCAGCCGTTCTTTCGCCCCTCGCGGGGCTGCTGGCCATGGTTGACCTCGTCCGCCGCTGGTGGCGGAACCGTTCGGCCCGCGCGGCCGGCCGCGTGGCCGGAACCAAGTCCGCCTAAAAGAAACCAAGGGAAAACGGGTAGCGTCCACTCGCACGCAGCGGGCCGCAATCTCCTAAAATTGTTTTGGGGCCGGCGGCGAAAAGCCCGCTGAGACCCGGGCTGTCCCCAGTCGCCGTCGGCCCTTCTGAACGGCGCACTTCCTCAGGGCGGGACGCCCGGCCATCACGCTGCGCGCCCGGTGTCCACGGGCAGTCCGCTCAGGCGCCATTCGAGCATGCCATCGTTCAGCCGCTGCGCGCGGCGGCCCTCGGACTGCAGGAGGTCCACGGCCTCGTAGGCAAGCACGCAGTATGCTCCGCGGCAGTAGGCCACCACCTCCCTGTCCGGGGACAGCTCGCCCAGGCGGCTTCTGAGCTCTTCGAGCGGGATCGACAACGCGCCGGGGATGTGGGCGGCGCGGTATTCCTCTGCCGGGCGGACGTCGAGGACAGTGACCATCCCGGCCCCGGCCCGTTCCAGGAGCTCTTCCCGAGTCATCTCCGCAGGCTGCCCGGAGGCGTCCTGCGAGTCGGTTCCCGAGAGGCCAAGGTAGTCCGCGCGCTTTTGTTCGACGTCGGCCACGCGCAACCGGGCAACGCTGCGCACCAGACTGTACAGGGAAGCAACGTCTGGCCCTGCCAAGTCGTAGAAGATCCGGGCGCCGTCGCGGCGGGTGGCCACGAGCCCCGCCTGCTTTAGGGCTTGCAGGTGGGCGGAGGCGGTGCTCAGCCCGAGCCCGGCTGCACCGGCGAGCGACTCGACGCTCCGTTCCCCTTGCGCCAGCAGGTCGATCAGCTCCAGGCGTTTGCCGTGGCCCATCGCCTTGCCAACTTTGGCGAACTGTTCGAACAGTGCAGCCTTCTTCTCGCGGTCGCCCACTCGTACCTCCAAGATTCCATGTAATACTGGAATTAAGAATATTCCACGTTTTCGTGGAATGCCAGCCTAGCCGCGCGCTGGCCCCGTGGAAAACGGCGCCGGCGGAAATGCCGGCGGAAATAAGGAACCTTGCCATGACCTCCGGAAGCACCTCCCCGAAGCACCCAAGCCACGCCCGGGACGCCATTACCCTGGGCCTGCGGCAGAACCTTGCCCAGTTCATGATCCTGGTGGCAGTCAATGCCCTGGTGGGAGGAACGCTGGGCCAGGAGCGGACCGTGCTGCCGCTCCTGGCCCACGAGGTTTTCAGGCTGGACCTCTACACCAGCGCCCTGACATACATCCTGGCCTTCGGCGTGGCCAAGGCGGCCACCAACTATTTCGCCGGAACCCTGTCGGACCGTTACGGCCGCAAGCCGGTCCTGGTGGCGGGCTGGCTGATCGCCCTGCCCGTCCCGCTGATGCTGATCTTTGGACCGTCGTGGGGGTGGATCGTCGCCGCCAACGTCATCCTCGGCATCAGCCAGGGTCTGACCTGGTCCACTACGGTGATGATGAAGATGGACCTTGTGGGTCCGTCCCGCAGGGGCCTGGCCATGGGCCTGAACGAGGCGGCCGGCTACCTGGGCGTCGCCGGTACTGCGCTGGCCACCGGCTACATTGCCTCCACCTACGGATTGCGCCCGGGCCCTTTCCTGCTCGGAGCGGCCTTCATCGCCGTCGGCCTGGGGCTCTCTGTGCTGACGGTGCGGGAAACGCACCACCATGCCAGGGCCGAGGCCGCCAGCCATGTTGCGGTGCATGAG
>Ga0307408_100003466_pt1 | contig 10780 bp, 7 predicted proteins | sample 322Cmetagenome_FD_202116 | JGI IMG/M metagenome (GOLD analysis project Ga0307408, IMG submission 202116) | Maize rhizosphere microbial communities from greenhouse at UC Davis, California, United States - 322HYB-C-3 | ecosystem: Host-associated > Plants > Roots > Rhizosphere > Soil | place: USA... | reverse complement strand
CCGCCCGGATTGACGTCGCCGAACAGCGTGCGCGCGACCGCGGTGCCGCCACGGGTGCCGCCATACCAGATGTGGAGGATCGCCGGGGCGCGATCGAGCACCGGGCCGAGCTCCAGCGGACGGCCGCTCATGGTGACGACCACCACCGGCTTGCCGGTCGCCATCACCGCCTCGAACAGCCGCAGCTGATCGCCCGGCAGCTTGAGATCGGCGCGCGAAGCGCCCTCGCCGCTCATATCCTCGGCCTCGCCCAGCGTCAGCACGATGAGGTCGGACTTTGTCGCCAGCGCCACCGCGCGGTCAAACTCCGCCTTGGAACGGCCGGCGTCCCAGCGCGGCTCGGGTTTGGCGGCGCCGGGGATCGACAAGGCCTCGAAGATGGAGGGTACCGTACGCTTGAGCTGAACCCCCGGGGCGGTCTCGACCGACGCGGCGGCGCCGAGACGATCGCGTATGCCCTCGAACACCGTCACCGTTTCCGGCAGATCATATTGGAACGACCAGGGGCCGAGCATGTCGCGCCTGGAATCGGCGAGGGCGCCGATCACCGCCACCTTGCCGTGCGCACCGGCCCGGAGCGGCAGCGCGCCATCGTTCTTCAACAGCACGAACGAACGCTCCGCAGCGGTTTGCGCAGCCTCGCGATGCGCCGGGTCCGCGAGCGTGGCCGCGGCGCGCGCTTCGTCGACATAGGGGTTTTCAAACAGGCCCATCCGGAACTTGGCGACGAGGATGCGGCGCGCCGCCCGGTCCAGGGTCGCCACGGGCAACTTCCCCTCGCGCACCGATACGGCCAGCGTTTCGGCGGAGGCGGCAGGGCCAAACGACATCTCCATGTCGTTGCCCGCCGATATACTGCGCACGGCGGCATCGGCCTCGTCGCGCGCGAAATGCTGAGTCACCTGATTCCTGGTGCCGTTGGCATCGGACACGACCCAGCCCTGAAACCCCATCTGGTCGCGCAGCACGTCGGTCAGCAGCCATTTGTTGCCGACCGCGGGCACGTCGTTGAGGTCGGTGTATGCGCTCATCACATTGCCCGCGCCGGCCCGCACCGCTGCCGCGAAGGGCGGCAGGATGACGTTGTAAAGCTGCGAATCGGAAATGTAGACGCTGTCATAGTCGCGCCCGCCGTCCGCCGCCGCATAACCGGCGAAGTGCTTGGGCCCCGCGATCAGATGGTCCGGCGAGCCGATCGCCGGTCCCTGGAATCCCCTGACCTGCGCCGCCGCCATCACAGAACCGAGGAACGGATCCTCACCCGGACCTTCCACGATGCGTCCCCAGCGCGGATCGCGCGCGATGTCCAGCATCGGCGCGAACGCCCAGTGGATGCCGACCGAGCGCGCCTCGCGAGCGGCCACGCCCTGCGCGCGTTCGACGCCCGCCGGGTCCCACGATGCCGCGTTGGCGATCGGCACCGGGAAGATCGTCCGAAAGCCATGGATCACGTCATAGCCGAAGAGCAGCGGAACCTTGAGGCGCGTTTCCTCCACCGCCACCTTCTGCAGCCGGTTGATTACCGCTGGATCGGTGACAAACAGCAGCGAGCCGACCTTGCCGCGTCGCACCGCCGGGACGAACTCGTCCAGCGCGCCGAACATGAATTGCTGGGAAACCTGGCCCGCCTTCTCCTCCAGCGTCATCGCCGCAAGCAGCGCATCTGCCCGCCGTTCAGGAGAAAGCGATGCGTCCGTCCACGCGCCGGAGGGGGGCGCAATCTGTTGGGCGACGAGCGCGCCGCTGACGCTCGTCAACGCCATCGCCCCTGCCAGCAGCCGTGCCGCCAATCCCAATCTCACCATCTGCGACATCTCCCCGACCGATTGCTGCCTGCCCGCATCAGAAGCTCAACCTGGCGCGGATGCCGCCATAGCGGCGCGAGTTGCGCAGGAAGGTCTGCGACAGCTGCCCGGCCGTCGCACCCGATGCCGGGGCCAGTGCGGCGACATAATGCTTGTCGAATATATTGTTGACGAACAACGCGATGCGAAGGCCACCGCGATCCTTCTGATCGATGCCGATGCTGCCGTTCACCAGCGCGTAGCCTCCGTAGATGCTGAGCGGGTTGTTCAGCAGATCGAACTGAACCTTGCTCTGATAGCTCACATCGGCCTGGATGAAGGCATCGAACGGCGCATTGGGCAGCAGCAGCTCATAGGTTCCGCCAAGGTTCGCCTTCCATCGCGGCGAGTTGCTGAGCCACTTGCCCGCAAGGTTCTGGCCGGTAGTGGTCGACGGACCGGCGCCGTCGAGGTCGAAACAGCCCAGCGCCGCCGTCTGCCCGGTATAGCATTGCGCGTTGGGGAACTTGCGGATGGTCGCTTCGGTATAGCTGACGCCGCCGTCGATCCGCAGCGCCTCGATCGGTCGCGCCTGGAACTCGGCCTCGATGCCACGGGTGCGCAATCGGCCGACATTGTTCAGGAAGACCTGGATCGTGTTGTCGGGCAGCTGAACGCCCGACTGCGCCTGGAAATCGTTGAAGTCTGTCCAAAAGGCCGCGACGTTCAGTTGCAGCCGATTGTCGAGGAAGCGCCCCTTGAAGCCCAGTTCATAGGCTTTCGACGTTTCGGGGCGGACGGGTACGGCCGCCCGCGTCGAGGTGAAGCCGGTGGAGATGTCGTAGCCCTGCCCCTTGTAGCCGGTGGCGTAGGAGGCATAGGTCATCACGTGCTCCGACAGGTCCTGTCGCAGCGCGACCTTGTAGGTCACGACCCCGTCCTTGTCCGACCCGCGACAGGTGGCCAGACATGTCGCGTTGTTGGCAGGCGCCACCGCTGGGGTGACGAGGTTCAGGAAGCTGACCGAGATCTTTTCCAGATTGGCGCGGATGCCGACATCGACATGGGTCCGCTCGGCAATGTCGTAAGTGAACTGGCCGAAGGCGGCGTAGCTTTTGGTGCCGTTCGCAGAATTCCACCGCGCCACCACCGGGCCGGTCGGCCCGCGGTCAAAGGAGCGATCCGTATCGCCATTGGCATAATATAGTCCCGCGACATAGCTGAACGGCCCGCCGCCCTTGGACGCGAGCCGCAGCTCCTGCGTGAACTGCCGGGCATGGTAGCCGCTCTGCGCGACGATGCCTCCGGGGATGCCCAGCACAGGGCGCGACACGAAGTCGAAATCCTCTATGAAACGGAAGCGCCAGTCCTGATAACTCGTCACGGAGATCAGGTTGGCGAAGCCCAGGTCCAGCGTTACGCGCGCGGACCCGTTCGTTTGCCGGCTTTTGTTGAACAGGGGCCCATCGATCGAAGTCCGAAAATTGTCCTTGCCTGGCTCGATTCTGTCAAGCGACGCAATGGGAACACCGAAGATGGCTGCGCCCGGAGGCGCCAGGCGGAACGTGCGCGCAGTGCCGCGGCTCTCGCTTACCGAATGGCCGGCAATCAGATCGACCGTCAGATTGGACGCCGGGTTCAGCGTGAGACGCCCGCGTACCCCGTAGCTCCTGTCATTGTTGAGCCGACGGCCATCGAACACGTTGCGGATGAAGCCATCGCGGTCACCATAGAAGCCATTGATGCGGAAGCCCACGCCGTCGGCGACCGGACCGGAAAGGACCGCATCGACCCGATATTCGTCGTCGGTCGTGGCAACACCTGTGACGGCGCCGGTCAGCTTCGCCGTCGGGCCCTGCGAAACGATGTTGAGCGCGCCGGCGGAGGCGTTCTTGCCGAACAGCGTGCCCTGTGGTCCGCGCAGCACCTCGATCCGGGCGATGTCGCTCAGGCCCGAAAAGGCCTGTGCCTGTTGAAGAAGCGCGACGTCGTCAACGATTACGGCCACCGAGGGTTCGATCGCGGTCGAGAAGGCGCTCGTACCGACGCCGCGCAGGTTGATCGAATTGTTGGTCGGCAGCGCGCCCGTGGTCACGGTCAGGCTGGGAGCCAGCCGGGGCAGATCGGACACGGTGGTGACATTGCGGTTGACCAGCGTGTCGGCGGTGATCGCCGTCACTGCGACCGGCACGTCCTGGAGGTTTTGCTCGCGCTTCTGCGCGGTGACGACGATGTCTTCCAGCGCGCCGGAGTTGGAGGTGGAGGTGTTCGAGCCCTGCTGATCGCCCGGCGGGGAGCGCGGGCTGGCGACGCCACCGGCCGGCGTGTCGGATGGCGAGATGCTGCCCTCCTGCGCCTGTGCCGCGAGCGGCGTGATGGCGAATGCAGTGCCGGCAAGCAAAAGGCCTGGATAGCGCATGTGGACCTCCCCTTAATCATTGTCGTGTCAAACGATCTGGTAAGGCCGATTTATAGTATTGGTAGAGCACGTCAATGGCGATTCTGATTTTGGCCTTTGCCATTGCGTCATGATAGATGCTTTGGCCTGACCGCATAGGGAATGCGCATGAGTTGCGCGTCGTCCTGCGCCATGCACCCAATCGCAGATATTCACGCCTTCCGTGGCGGCTGCGCCGGGCTCCAGCACTAACCAGTCCGCAGATCGCCTTCGACGCCGAACCCCGCGCGCGGCGCGCGCGGCCGCCCGACCATCCCTTCGCTTGCCGATCTTATTGCTGACATCTGCTCCTCGCTGCTGCTATATGGATTTCTCCAGCAGTCATGTTATTGGTCAGTCCGATGTCAACTGCGCCTGCGATCCCGCCATCCTCGCCTGTCACCGATCCTGTCCCGACGGGAGGAGAGCGATTATACCAGCGGCTTGCCAAGATGCTCCACGATCAACTGGCCTCCGGCCACTATGCAGTGGGAGACAGATTGCCGGCGGAGCGCGAACTTTCAGTCGCGCACGGCGTCAGCCGGCCCGCGGTGCGCGAGGCGCTGATAGCGCTGGAAGTGCAGGGATTCGTGGAAGTACGCGTCGGTTCGGGCGCGTTCGTGCGGCGCCTTCCCGGAGACGGCGACGACCGACCGGGTTTCGCGATCACCGCGTTCGAACTGACCGAGGCGCGGATGGTGTTCGAAGGCGAGGCGGCAGCGCTGGCCGCGCTGCACATCACCGATGCGGAACTGGCGGAACTGGCGCGGCTGATCGAGCTCATCGAGCAGCCGGATCTGCCGTTCGAGGCCGCCGAGGCGGCCGACCGTGCCTTCCATCTCCTCATCGCCCACGCCACGCGCAATGCTGCGGTGGAGATGACGATCAACCAGTTCTGGCAAATCCGCACGAGTTCGCCCGAATGCGCCCTTCTCCACAAAAAAGCGCGCAGCGCCAATGTCCGCCCCGTGATGGACGAACATAGCGCGATACTGATCGCACTGAGAACCCGGGACCCGGTCAAATCGCGCCAGGCGATGCGGGCACACCTGAATGCGGTGATGGATCACCTGCTCTTCGCCACCGAAGAACAGGTGATCGAGAATGCCCGGCGATCACTGGACTCCGCACGCGCGCGTTATCGCGCCGTCTCGAAGGTTTAATGATCTTACAGAATTTGCTGACTGGTCAGACCAGTTTGAACCTGATAGATGCGCCTTACTGGAGAGGTGGGCATGATCTATCTTCGCGCGGCGCTGGTCGCCACAACCACGCTACTGGCACTCTGCGCCGCCCCGGCCGGAGCTTCGCCCGGCCCATCCACGCGCGTCGAGGCGCGAGAGATCGTCTCGCTCGCCGACGGCTGGCGCTTCCATCTCGGCGACCTGCAGGACGCGCCGACCGGCGAAACGATCGACGACAGCGGCTGGGAATCAGTCCGGGTACCGCATAGCTGGAACCGGGTGGGCTATTACCGGCCCAACCCCGCCAGCCATCTCCATAGGGCCGAGACGGTCAACAAGACGCAAGGCGTCGGCTGGTATCGCTTGCGCTTCGCAGCGCCCAGGGCAGCCGGCAAGCGCATATGGCTGGAATTCGATGCGGCCAGCCGCGTTGCCAGCATATGGCTGAACGGCCGCAAGCTGGGCGACCATGCCGGCCCCTTTTCCCGCTTCCGCCTCGACGCGACCGAAGCGCTGCGACCCGGCGCTGACAATGTGCTGGCCGTTCGCGTCGACAACAGCGCGCCCGGCCCGGATGCGGCGACGGCCGATGTGCTGCCGCTGACCGGGGATTTCTTCGTCCATGGCGGCCTCTATCGTCCGGTCAGGATGGTGATCACTGATCCAGTCCATTTCGACCTGGCGGATTTCGGCGGCCCTGGCGTCTACGCCACCACCCGGAGTGCGGCCGCGAGCGCCGCGAAGGTGGAGGTGCGGACGCGCATCGCCAATGATACGGGCAGGCGCACGGCCGCCCTGGTCACCGCGACTTTGCTCGATGCAGCGGGACGCGTGGCCGCCGCCACAAGCCGCAGGTTGACCGCCGCCGCGGAAACGAGGGAGCTGCGCCTGGAGCTCGACGTGGCATCCCCCCATTTGTGGCAGGGCGTTGATGATCCGTATCTTTATACTTTGGCGGTGACGCTGTCCGACGCGCGCGGGCGCGTGCTCGACCGCTTCGCCCAGCCGTTCGGCATCCGCACGATCAGCATCGATCCGGACCGTGGCCTGTTTCTCAACGGGCGTCACCTGGCGCTGCACGGCGTCGGCTATCACCAGGATCGCGAGGGCAAGGGCTGGGCGATCAGCCCGGACGACGTCGCCCAGGACGTTGCGATCATGCGCGAAATGGGCGTCAATGCGATCCGGCTGACTCATTACCAGCATGGACAGGCCATTCACGATCTGGCCGACCGTTATGGTCTGCTCCTGTGGGACGAGATCCCGCTGGTCACGATCTGGACCCGTCGCGGCGAACTGGATCCTCGCCCTGCCTTGATCGACAATGCGCGGCAGCAATTGCGCGAACTGGTGCGGCAGAACGGCAATCACCCGTCGGTAGTGAACTGGGGCATCGCCAACGAGGTGGATTTCGGGAATTCCTTTCCGGCCTTCCTGACCGGCTATCCTGAGGGACGCTCGCCTGATCCCATGCCGCTGCTGAACATGCTCCACGCGCTGGCGCGCGAGGAGGATCCGTCGCGGCCTACCGCGCTCGCCACCTGTTGTGAGGGCCGGCTGTTCAACGAAGGCACAGCCATACCGGAAACCGCGAAGGCGGCGGACCTGGGTGGCGCGAACCGCTATTTCGGCTGGTATTTCGGGGTAGCCGACGATCTGGGGCCTAATCTCGACCAGCTGCACGCAAAGCGGCCGCGCCAGCCATTGTCAGTGACCGAATATGGCGCCGGCGCGGCCACCACCATCCACACCGATGATGTGCGCGGCGGGCCAATCGATTCGCGTGGCGTCAATCAGCCCGAGGAATATGCCAGCTACATCCATGAAGAGGCCTGGCGCACCCTGAAGGCGCGGCCCTATCTGTGGGGCACCTGGCTGTGGAACGGTTTCGACTTCGCCACCACGATCCGGAGCGAGGGCGATGCGCAGGACATCAATACCAAAGGGCTGGTCAGCTACGACCGGACCATCCGCAAGGATCCCTATTATTTCTACAAGGCCAACTGGACCGCCACGCCCACCGTCTACGTCACAGGGCGGCGCTATGTCGACCGGGCCTATCGGGTGACGGATGTGCGGGTCTACAGCAACGCCGCGTCGACCGAACTGACCGTCAACGGCCGCGCGCTGGGCACGCGTACCAATTGTGCGGACCGCATCTGCCTGTGGGAGAAGGTAACGCTGTCCCCTGGGGCGAACGCGATCATCGCGCGCGGCGCCTTCGCCTCCGGCCCTGTGGAGGACAGGGTCGACTGGACGCTGTCGCCCGCGGCAGCGACGGCGTTCCGCATCGATGCAGGGGCGATAGTCGCGGCCACCGCCTCCACCCGCTTCGGCTCCGATGCCTTTTTCGAGGGCGGCGAGGCGGGGACGCTCAACACGCCGGCCGACTATGGCAAGCCAGCCGTCACCGCCGCGATCGCGGGAACCGAGGAAGATACGCTCGTCGCCACCTTTCGTCAGGGTCGCTTTCGCTATCGCGTGCCGCTGGCCGACGGCCGCTACCGGATCCTGCTGACCTTCGTCGAACCCTCGCTGGCGGCGGGTGCCCGCCTGTTCGACGTGACCGCCAATGGCCGACGGATTGTGTCCGCGCTGGACATTGCGCACGCTGCGGGCGGCACCGCCATCGCGCTGCGGCGGGAGGGGGAAGTGGCGGTTCGCGGCGGGACACTGGATCTGGCGTTCGTCCCGCGAAAGGGCGCCGCGATCGTTTCCGCCATTGAAATCACGGACGCGTCGCCCCGCGCGCACTGACTGGGAGACAGAATGCCATGCCGCTGACACAGACCATGCGCTGGTTCGGACCGAGCGATCCGGTGCCGCTGGCGCATATCCGCCAGGCGGGCGCGACCGAAGTGGTCAGCGCGCTCCACGAAGTGCCCAATGGTGTTGTCTGGAGCGTGGAGGCGATCGCCGCGCGCAAAGCGATGATCGAGGAGGCGGGCCTCCGCTGGAACGTGGTGGAAAGCCTGCCTGTGCATGAGGGCATCAAGACCCGCAGCGCCGACTGGGATTGGCTGATCGCAGCCTATCGGGACAGTCTCGTCAATTTGGGTGCCTGCGGCATCCGCGTGGTCACCTATAATTTCATGCCCCTGCTGGACTGGACGCGCACCGATCTCGCCTGGCGGATGCCGGACGGGGCGCTGGCGCTCCGCTTCGAGTGGGAGGCGGTCGCCGCCTACGACATTCACATCCTGCGCCGCCCCGGTGCCGACGCCGACTATGAGGCGGCGGTGGTCGAGGCCGCCGACCGCCGCTTCGCAGCGATGGACGACGACGCCCGCAACCTCCTGGAACGGACCATCATCGCCGGCCTGCCGGGCAGCGAGGAAAGCTTCAGCTCGGCCCAGTTCCTTCAGGCGCTGGGCACCTATGCCGAGGTGGACGCCGAACGTCTGCGCGCCAACCTTCATGCCTTTCTGAAGGCCGTCTGCCCTGCCGCGGAGGCGGCTGGCATCCGGCTGGTGGTCCATCCGGACGACCCGCCTTTCCCGATTTTCGGCCTGCCCCGTGTGGTCAGTACGGAAGCGGACGTGACCGATATGTTCGCCGCGGTACCCAGCCCCGCCAACGGTTTGTGCCTGTGCACCGGCTCGTTCGGCGCGAGGCTGGACAATGATCTGCCGGGGATGGTCCGCCGGCTGGGCGCCCGCATCGGCTTCCTTCACCTGCGCTCGGTCCAGCACGAGGGTTATCGGGTGTTCCACGAGGCGGATCATCTTGGCGGCGACGCCCGGATGGCGGAGGTGGTGGCCGAAGTCGTCGCGCTGTCGGAGGCCGAGCGGCGCGACATCCCGATACGTCCCGATCATGGTCATCAGATGGCCGACGATCTCGAAAAGCAGACCAATCCGGGTTACTCGCTGATCGGACGCCTGCGCGGGCTGGCCGAACTTCGCGGGTTGGAACGCGGCATCGTCCACATGCGGCATGGCCCGTCGGCGCACGCATGACCAGCCGACTTGTCCTGTAGCTTGGAGCAAGTTTCCCAGCTGTCCGGCGCAACGCGCGCACGCTCTACGCCGAGGTCGCCGGGTTGCCGATCGGCAGCCCGCATGGTCATACCGCCATGTTGAACAGTTCGTGGCGCATTCCTGTCGGGCTGCTTTGCAATCAGCCATCTTCCAACCGCCGCACCAATGCCTTGATCCCTTCGACTGGCACGAGCGTCGCGTTTCCAAGCTTGAGCGTTCTGATCTCGCCCTCGGCAATGAGTTCATAGAATTTGCTGCGCCTGATCCCCAGCATCCGGCAGGCATCGGGAATACGCACGGTGATCGGCTCGATCCGGTCCTGCTGCGGCAGGTCGATATTCTTGAACGGTCGATGCTCACGGCTCATTGCAGACTCCTCAACTTCCGGGTGGTGGGATCGTCGGTGGGGGGCGGGGCGTTGCCCGCGAACCGATCGGCAATCTCGTCGATCAGTTGGGCGAACAGCTTGGCCCCTGCGGTTTGCGCCGCTTCATTGACCGGGTGCATGGACCGGGTGCATGGCGCCAGTGACGAGCTGATGCCGGACCATGCGGGCCAGCACCTCCCAGACCAGTGCCTGGTTGCGCCGCAGCCAGTCGGTGTTGCGCTCGATTTTGGTGAGACGAATGCCAATGGCCTCGTCGGACTTCGGCGCTTGCCGCCGGTTGAACCAGGCATCGAGCGCCTCGGCCAATATTTCCGAGCGCGCCCGGTCCGAACTTTTCGCCAGATGCTCCAGCCGCCTGCTCATCTCTTCGGGCAGGAACAGTTGGTGCCGGGTCTTGTAGCTCTTCATCGGGTATTGGCCTGTTTGGGATGTCCGGTGGCAGCGGACTAGCCCAGCGCAAGGGGGAACACAGGAGCGATCCGCTGCCATGGACGATTATGGCCGTCCGGCCTCTGTTTGGACATGGGGCAGATGGGAGCAAATCGGACCAGTTCGGCCCTACATGCCGCCGATACTGGGACCGCCGCGGCCCCGGCCGATGGTCCAGCTGATCGGCCGGTCCTCACGCATCAGCCCGGAAAGCTGCTTGCCCACATGCCGTTCCAGCTCATCGCGCCAGGGGACAAGCGTGAATTCATGACTGCGCTCGATCAGCGCGAACCGGCCAGAGGTCATGTCGATCCGTCGCCTGAGTGTCCCCTCCACCCGTTCGCCCGGCACCGTCTCGGCAAAGGGCAGGCCCATTTCCTTCGAAAGCTGCCCGGCCACGCCGCGCACCTCACGCTCCCGAAGAATGCGCAGCAGATTGCGGCGGTAGGGCGATGATCGGTGGATTGAGATGGAGTATCTGGTTCGCGACGGCAGGTTGGAAGTGGCGTATATTTATCCTGATGAGATTGATCCCGAAGAGGATGTTATGGAGCGTCGCGCGCGTTCGGTTCGGCGAC
>Ga0307408_100003465_pt1 | contig 10785 bp, 7 predicted proteins | sample 322Cmetagenome_FD_202116 | JGI IMG/M metagenome (GOLD analysis project Ga0307408, IMG submission 202116) | Maize rhizosphere microbial communities from greenhouse at UC Davis, California, United States - 322HYB-C-3 | ecosystem: Host-associated > Plants > Roots > Rhizosphere > Soil | place: USA... | reverse complement strand
GTGGAAGACTCCGGCGGACGTGATCAAGCTTCTCTCTGACATTGCGAGCAAGGGTGGAAATTTGCTGCTCAACGTCGGTCCCGATGCGCATGGACGCATTCCCGAGACCTCGGTGCAGACGCTGCGAGCCGTCGGGAAGTGGCTGCAGGTTCATGGTGATGCGATCTACGGCACCACGGGTTCGCCGCTGCGCTATCCGCCGTTTGTCGGGAGGATCACGCTTTCATCCGACAAGGATGGGCACACGCTCTACTGCCACCTTCACGAGTGGCCGGGCGGGGGACTGCTATCACTCGACGGACTCGAGACTGCCTGTTCTTCGGCGAGTCTGTTAGGGTGGGGCTCGGTCGACCTGAAGACATCACCGGGTGCGGCAACGGCCGTAAGGCTCCCGGCGCAGCCTCCGGATCCGAGTGACCCGGTGCCGGTCGTGGCGCTCCGGCTCGCCGGTCCGCCGGTCTTCGATACCTCGCCCTATCCCCGGCAGGCTGCCGATGGTTCGGTGACCCTGCTTGCCTCGCAGGCGGTCATCGCTGCTTCGCCGACTTCGCCCCAGCCGGCTCGGCTGGAGGAAAGTCATATCGGGTTCTGGTCCGATCTCGGAGACAGCGTTTGGTTTCCGTTCGTCGTGCGCCAGCCGTTTGATGTCACCAAGTCCGGCGAAAAGTTGCCGCGGCGCTACGACGTCATGATCGATGTGGCCATCGGTCCCGACAGTGGGGGCGAGATCGAGGTTCGCCTGTTAGATCAGATCTTGCGCCACCGATTGGAGGCGACGAACGACTGGCGGGATTTTCGCACGGTGAAGGTAGGGACGATGACCATGTCGCAGGCAGGCTTGCTTACGCTTCACGTTCGGCCGCTTTCGATCAAGGGAATCGGCCTGATGAACTTGCGTTCGATCAAGCTGGTGCCTGTGCCTCCGCCGGCCGGCCCGTGAGGATCTGCCACGTAGGGTAGCCTTACCTGGCCCGGCGACGGCGCGTGGCGGCGAATGTGATGCCGCACGCGAAGAGAAGAGCGGAGGAAGGCTCGGGGATAAGGATTCCCGAGGCATTCATCGAGGACGTGAAGCCACCAAGCTCCTCCCAGGTCGAGGCCGAACCGATGCCGCCATTGATTCCTCCCAGATCTTGATTGAGCGAGTTGTGCTGGGTGGAGGTGGCCACCACGTAGCGAAGCGGCCGCTGGTCCGCATCACTTGTATTCAGTCCGAGGAAAGAGACCAGGTCGGCGAAGGGAACCGTGAAGCTGAGATAGTAGTCCGGATCCCCATTGGTGGCCGATGTCAGGTCATTGGTCGTTCCACCGTCGGTGGTGAAGTCCACGGGCCGGTAGTTGTAGTTCGACGAGGTCAGCGCGTAGCTGAAAGCGGCGCTACTGGCGATCGACGTTGTTTTCGGCGAGGTATTGGCCGAGTCACCCGGTGCATAGATGCCCAGGGTGGAGGTGCTTCCTTGAGTCGAGACGCCGAAGAACGCGTCGACGCTGCCGTTGCCATTGGCGTCGACTCCGACCCAGAGGACGCGATCGAAGGCGGGCTTATTGGAAGTGCCGCCTGCGGCATCGAGACGAATGCGGAAGCCGAGCGTGCCGTCCGCATGGCTGGTATTGCCGTTGTTATCAAAGGTGACGAAAAAACCGTAGTTGGTGCCGCTTCCGACGATATCACTGACGGGTTGGCCGGTTTGTTGGTCGTTCACATAGTCGTAGTTACCCGGAAGAGGAGTCCACTGGTTGCTGGAATCAACGACGGAGACGGCTGCGTGAGTAGAGCCGAGCAGTGCGACCGCAGCAGCGGCGATGAGTAGGTGTGGGGATTGCATGGAGCCTGAACAGCGTGCATTTCCGGGGAGGGTGTAAGCGTGTGCGCTTGCGGTGATCATCCATCCCAGAAGGGATCCGGGTATACCGGGATGACGTAGGATGGGGGTGGTGAAATCACCGCGGGTCCGTGCGATATGAGATGAAACTACGGGAAATGCCGTAGTTTCCAGGTTCCGCGATTACGGCAGTTTCGAATTCACCCGGAAGAATGCGCGCTCTCCCGAGAGATTTAGCGTTCGGCTCGTTTGTCCCGCATCACCTTGGAGATACGGCAGGATGACGGTCCAAATGCCCGTGCCTTCCGTGTAACGTTCCACGGCGTAAAGACGTGACGGTGTGGAAGGATAGGAGATGGTGCCGACGGTGGGATTGACCACGTTCACTGACGCGATGAAGCGCGACTCGCCGGAGGTTGGATTGCTGGCACCGAGGAACTCGGTGAGGTTGCTCTGGCCGTCGCCGTCTTGATCGGCATCAGGCTCGGCACGTCCGGCATTGATGTCGGCAGTGGAGAAGGCCTCGATCATCCAAGTGTGGTAAGCGGCTTCCTCGGCGAAGGCGCTGCCCATGGACTGTTGGCCGGCGGCGGAGAAGTGAAGATTGTCAGTCTTCATGCTGAAGCCATCCGTGGAAATGATGCCGGTCCGCGGGTCAGCCGCGGCGATAGCATTCTGGGCTGCGCGGACGGCGGCTAGTCCGGTGGCATTGAGGGCTGTCTGCGAGCTTGAGAGCCGGCCGATGATGAAGGAGAGCGACGAATCATAGGTGGCCCGAACGTCGGCGATGAAGGTGGTGAGATTCGCTTGATAGGCTGAAGTCGCGGACGTTCCCGCGTCGACGTCCGACTCGCCCTGCATCCAGACCATAGAGTCCAGCTCGAGCGTGGCGGCGGGATACTTCGCTGCCAGGGCCGCACGCCCAGCGGTCACCGTTTGTTGGAAGGTCACGTATTCCGCTCCATCGCCGGTGGTGGTGGCGTTGCCGCCGGCCTTCCATTGGGTGTGGAGGTTGGTGCCGCCGTTGGCATACTTGATGATTGCCACACGAGTTCCTGACTCGTGCGCGTAGATGTCTGCCATGCGGCTGCCGAGAATGATCTCAGGGCCGAATTGCGAGGTCTCGCTCAGGCCGGGACGCAGCGTGGTGAGTGCACCAGCGGTGAGTTCAGTGCGGTAGTAGAAATCGACATCGCTCTGCGGAGATTGGAAGGTGGCTGGCAGATCGGTGACGACGGCTCGGCCATCAGCATTCGATTGGCCTCCGATGAGGATCACGCGCACTCGCGTCACTGGCGGGCCTTCGGGCTTTTCGGCGTTGTAGAGATCGGCGACTTGCGAGCCACTCAATGCGACGGGCATGAGATGGACCTCATCCAGTGTGCCTTGGAAATTGTAGTGGAGATCGGTGGTTGGGTAGGCCTTGCCGATGCTGTTGACAGCGAAGGAAGTGTTGCCGGTGAGGGTTTGCTTCGCTTGGCCATCCACGTAGAGGGCGAGGCTGCCCGCTCCGTCCGCCACGAGTGCGTAGTGATGAAGATCGCTGTCCTTCGCCACGGTGAAGTTCAAGGTGGTGTTGTTAGAAGAGCGGAAGCGCAGACCGGTGAACGAGTCATTGAGCCAGATGAAATCGGTGGAGGTGTCCGAGGTTCCCATCACCATGCCCTTGTCGCTGCCGATTCCTTGGCGGTGTGCCCACCAAGTGGCTGACCATGCTTGGGTCGCAGTGTAGCTGCCGGTGGCGGGAAGCGTTACGAAGGAAGCATCCGCGCCATCGAGGGCCAGCGCGCCGCTGCCATCGACGACGACTGCGGGATCCGTGGTGATGGTTGCGGCTCCGTTGGCCGTGCCATTGTTTTCGGCGGAGCTGCTGTCGTTGAAGTTTCCATCGTAGCGATGATGAAAGCCTGCGTACGCCGGTGATGCGGTGGCGTCGTTGGATTGGAAGAGCGATCGCACCGCAGTGGCAGCGAGCGCTTCATCATAGACCCAGACTTCATCGATTTGACCATTGAAGTCGTAGTCGCTGGAAGAGTTGTAGGCTTCGCCAATGGTATCGAACGTGAATTCGGTCTGCTTGCCAGTGGCGCTGCTGAAGAGCTCTCCGTCGACATACAGGGTAACGGTCGTACCCGATGCGACGAAGGCGTAGTGATGCCAAAGGTAGTCCTTGGTGACGCCGAAGTCCTGTTGGGTTGCCGTAGAGTTTGCCGTGCCGCGCCAGCGGAAGCCGGTGCCGCTCACGTCATTCAGTGCGATGAAGTGAGTCGTGGTGTCCCGTTGGCCCATGACCATGTCCCACTCCGTGGCTTGGCCGGTGTCGCCCGCGTTTTTCTTTGCCCAGAAGGCGATCGTGTACGTGCTGCCGTTGGTGAAGGTCTTCGAGGGGACCGCGACGTAATCGCGGTCCGCGCTGAGGTTCAGTGCGCCATTGCCGAATCGGAAATTGCCGGCAGTGCTGGTGATGCTGCTGTTTCCCGTGGTCCCGACGTCGGTCAGCGTCCCGTGGCGAGCGTTGCCCGAGACATCGTTGTAGTTCGTGTCGAATGAGTAGTGCGCCCAGACGCCTGCGAAGGCGGGGCTTGCGAGCAATAGGGACGCGAGGAGACAGCGAGGGGCCTGCATGGGTTTTCAGGTGATTCAGCCGCGGTGGAGTGCCAAACTGACAATCCCACATTCCGGGAAGCGATTCCGCGTTCTCCAATCCGACATCAAAGTTACTCCGTGGCACTCAATAATCTGTCATACAACATGAGCCCGGCTTTTTTGGGATGGAGGGGGCCAGTGGTGAGCATCTTCGAACCTTGTCGCAAGCGGGCAAAACGCCAGAATGCATTCGGCGTCGTTTCTGCCAACCCGATGCCCATCGAAGCAATCCTCCGGCTCGTTCGATCACTACGGATATCTGTTCGAGGTGATGGAGTCGTTGGTCCGCTTCGGTGAGCCGGCTATCCCTTTGCTCCGCGCCCAGCAGCAAGCGGAGGTGGAGCTTGAGGCGAAGGGTGTCTGGGAGGTGATCATTGCGACGATCAGCGGAAAGGAAGATCCCTCGCTGGTGAAGTCACTCTTCGAGGGCAAGGATCCGCATCTCGTGCTGGCCTGCGAAGTTGTTGCGGCAGCAGGCAGCAAGGCGTGGCTTAAGGAGTTGGAGGAGCTTCAGACGAAAAGCGGCTTCGACAGTTCGCTGGCGGGGAATGCGATTGCCATCAGCTATGGCATCGAGGGCCTTCCGTCGTTGGAGAAGGCTCCTAGCTTGAACAACTACCGGATCCAGGAACTGCAAGCCCGGAAGGACGGCAAGCTCCGCCCGGGACTGCGGAGATACATGCTCCTTTTCTGGGAATGAAAAACAACGGGAGCCGGCAGGATCACGCGGGATCCGGCGCGAGCACCCAATGGTATTCGGCGGCGATTTGTTCTTCGACTGGGCGCTGCATGTCGGTGGGAAGAACACCCCAGGTGTAGGTTTCGATTTCCCAGTGCGAGCAGAGGTCTGGCACTTCTTCGGCGAGCTTGAGGGCATCGCGCGAGTGCTGGCGGGTGGACTTCAGAGGCTCGGCGGGTTCGGCATCGAGCGGGATGTGGAAGTGGACGCGCCATTGCTCTGCATCGCGGCCATCCTCGGTATCGAGCGAGGCTAGGCCATCGGGAAGATCCGTGAAGCGCTCGATGCGGCCATCGGGATGACGGGCGAGGACTTGATGGAGGAAGGTCGGTTCGTCGAAGGCGCTGATGGCGGCCACTGCTTCCGGGATGCGCGGGTCGAGTGCGAGGGCGGCGGAAAGATGGATCTTGGAGAGTCGCAGGCCTTCACCACGCAGAGCATTGAGCGAAGTACGAGCATCCTCGTACTGAAGCGCGAAGTGGCAGCAGTCATAATTGATGCCGATGCGTCGCTTGATTTGTTCGTGGTCCGGCGCGGCATCGAGCAGGCGATCGAAGAAACGCAGCGTTTCCTCGGTGTTCTCAAAATGGCCGCGCGGCTCGGGCTCCATGCCGAGGTGGAGGTCGCGGCCCGAGACGTCGCTCAGGGCATCGAGGAAAGCGGCGAGCTCGATGAGCTGGCCATGGATCAGCGATTCATCCGCTTGGAACTCCTTGAAGGAGCCGGGCAGGGTGGAGACGGAACCTTCGATGCCCTCCGGCACCAGTTCGGAAATGATGGTGAAGAGTTCCTTGGTGTATTCCAAGCGGGCGGGATCCGTCCAATCCGGGCGGAAGACATTGCGCTTCACGAAGGCACCGGCGCGGAAGTCGCCGTAGGGAAAGCCGTTCAAGCTGCAGACATAGGCGTTTTCCGCGGCGAGCCAGTCCTTGAAGCCCGCGAGATAGTCACCGGACAGCAGTTCGGCGGCAGCTTTGGCCGAGAGGCGCAGGCCGATGGCGTAAGGTTGGCCGGGAGACACCAAATCCCGGACGCGCAGCGCGTGGCTATCGAGCGCGTTGAAGGTGCTCGGCCAATCCTCGGCGGGGTGGATATTCGTGCAGTAGGCGAGGTGACCGTGGGGAAAGCGCATGGGGAAAGCATGAGCGATTTCGGGGATGCTGCAAGGGTGGGAAGGCCGGAGCTTCAGGCCTCGGCGATCCAGAATCGCAGCAATTCTCCCCGCTGGTCCTCAAGCACTCCGCCATTCGCCTCGATCACCCGGCGTGAGGCCACGTTTGCCCGTGTGCAGGTGATCAAGACACTCCCTATTCCCAGCTTCCGCGCCTCGGGCAGCACCGCCGCCAGCATCCGCGTGGCATGGCCCTCCCGCCGCCGCGAGCGCCTTACGTCGTAGCCAATGTGGCCCCCCGCTTCCAAGAGTCGCTCATTCAGCTCATGCCGGACGGCAATCCGGCCGATGAATTCATCGTCTTCCGCCCACCACCACGTGGTGGAGCACACGAAGCCTTCATGAGGCGGGGTGTGACGCACCTCTTCCAGCTTGGCTAAAAAGGCAGCGAAGCCTTTGGGTGTCCTCCATGCGGGGCCGAAGCACTCCATGTCCCTTCCGATCATGCTGTCGTCGCCGTGGCGTCCTTCGTCCGCGAATTCCTCCATCGCCGCGAGGAAGGATTGTTGCAGACGCGCTGAAGGCAGCACGAGTTTCGCCCCGCTCTTTCCAATCTGCGAATCCATCATCGCAAATCTGCGCCCTCTCTCCTCACTCTGCCAGATCGAAAGCGTGCAATGCTTTCGTCACCTCGCCCGGGCCACCACGGTGACGATCTGCGCTTCATCATCGACCGGCAATTCCGGGTCGAAGTCGGCGAGGGCGTGGACTGCTTCGAAGCCGGACTTTTCCAGTAGGCCGCGGAGCTGGCGGGGAGTGAACCATCGCAGGGTCTGCGAGGAAAGGTGCTCGGCTTCGACTGTCCCGGTGGCATTGAGGAGTTCGTAGCGGTGCTCGCGGGTGAGCACGCGGTTCTTGCGGTCGAGCTTGTGGCGGGTGTGGACGGCGGCGGAGCGCCCTTCCGGCAGACCGGTACGATGATCCTCATACCATTCGCCTTCCGGCAGCTCGCGATGCAGCTCGGCCAGTGGAATGAAGACGCTGAGGTAGAGCAGGCCGTCCTTTTCTAACAAGCGGTGGAAATGCGCGAGCGCGGCGGCGGAATCCGGCGCGAGCTGGAAGGTGAAGGCGGGCAGCAGCAGCGAGTGATAGGTCTTGCCGGGGTCGAAGACCGTCATGTCGCCCTCGTGGAGGATCGGCTCGAGCGCGAGGGCTTCCGCGGCTTTCTTGCAGAGATCGAGCATCTCGCGGGACAGCTCCAGGCCTTCGACGTTGTGCCCTTTTTGCAGCAGTGGCAGCAGCAAGCGGCCGGAGCCGCAGCCGATCTCGAGCGAAGGACCGGGGTGGCCACGCAGCAATTCCTCGAGCATCGCGAGTTCCACCGGTTCGCCTTCATCCGCCCAGAAGGCATCGTGCAGCAGGGCTTCGAGGGACGTGTAGGCGCTCACGGGCAGAGCTTGGCGGTAGCGAGTGGGAAAAGAAAAGCCCGCACCGCGTGGTAGCGGTGCGGGCCGTGAGCCGGATCTAGCCGGAATGATCAGGGATTGGGTTCGACGACCACACGGAGGAAGTCGGTGGGATCGCCACTGATCGTACCCGGACTACGGAAGGTTCGGTAGGCCCAGCCGGCAGGCAGCGGAGTTGGCAGACCCGATTGGATGGCGGTTGCATCCGCCCCCGTGACTTCGGTGACCGCGAGGTTCCACAAATTGAGACCATCGCTGGCTTGGATGCGGTAGAGAACGCCGTCGGCGGCACCGGTCAACTCGGTGGTTCCGGTGAAGCTGACGGTACTACGCACCGGCAAGGTGATGGTCAGCGCTTGCTGGCCTCCGACGCTGCCGATCTTCCCGGCCATTTTGCCGGAAGAGGCTCCGGACAATGCGGTGCTGTTCAAGGCGAACTCGACCAGATTGCTCTGGCCATCTTGGTCGGGATCGGCGGACGGGTCGTTGTTTGCCGGGGTCAGTCCTTCGGCCGTGGCCCATGCGCTGTAGGCGGAGGCCGTGCCGGCGGTGTAGACGAGTTCAACCGTGTTTCCGGTCAGCTGGACCGCCCAGGTGCCGGTTCCGGGGAAGCCGGAGGAATCGATCTGGATGGCCGAGGCGTCGAAGCCGGTTACTGCCTGGGTGGACGTGGCGATGACGATGGTCTTGTTGGTTTCGGCGAAGCCGGTGGGTGCGCCGCTCACGTGGATCACCAGCTTGTTCGATGGGGTGGCGGTGAAGGCCAACGCATCCACGGTCAGGTGATCCCAGTCGGTGCCGGCGGTGGTGCCAGCCCAGTTGCCGATTTCCACGAGATAGTCGGAGTCGGGAGCGAAGGTCACCGAGCTGGTGGAGTGCAGATGGCCGATGGCCGGGGCACCGGCACCGCCGGGAGTGACGGTTCCGTCGATCGTAGCCGGGCCAGCCAAAAAGCCACCGCCACCGATGGAGCCGTTGGCATTCACTTGGAGGGTGCCACCAAGGGTGCCGTGCACTCGCATCGCACCGGCATTCACGATCGTGCCGCCAGTGTGAGTCGCGGTCGACGGGGCATCCAGCACCAGAGCGCCGTCGCCATTCTTGATCAAGGTGCCGGGCACCTCCGTCGCCTCGCTGTTGATGAAGTTCGCGATGTCCGGTGCGACCGTCGTCAGGGTGCCTGCGCCAATGTCGAAGGTGCGGCTGCCATTGAGGCGAATTACGTTGAGGCTCCCGCCGCCGTAGCCAGCATTGGTGAAGGCCAGGTTGCCGGTGGTGGTGACGTTGCCGGACAAATTGAGGATGGCGTCGAAATCAGTGGTGTTGAATTTCACCTGCACCTCACCGGCGCTGGCAGTGATGCCGCCGGGTCCGATGTTCATGACCGATGTCGCCGAGCCGGCCGCCACTCGCACGAGTGCGGTGGGAGAACTCAGCACCACGGCATTGACGTTGGCGGTGTTGTTGCTGCCGACGCCGAGAATGCCTTGGGTCACGGTGGCCGTATTCGTGACGGTGGCATTGTTTCTCAGGATGAGCTGGGTGGCTGCGGAGGTTCCGCTGACGATGGCATTGGCAAAGGTTTCTTTGCCAGGGGTGCCGGAGAACGAGTCGGCATTGCTGCCCAGCGCGGAAATGGTCGCAGTGTCGGGAATCTGCTCGTCAGCTAAGGTATTCAGCGCGCCCGTGCCGGTGATGGCAATGTCACCGCCGACGGCGTTGACTCCGGCGGATTTCGAGAGCTGCAGGGCACCCGCGCTGACGGTGGTCAGGCCGGTATTGGTATTGGCAATCGTGCCGCCGGAGATCACGAGCGTGCCGCCACTTGCCTCCAGCTGGCCACTGCCAGAGACAGCGTCATTGAGAGTGCCTCCGGCACCGAAGCGAACCTTGCCACCGCTGATGATCAGAGGGCTGTTGAGCGTGTTGGCGACCGTGAGCGTCATGGTACTGGCCTGAGCTTTCTCCAACGTGCCGAGACCGGTGAGGGTGTTGGTGAAGTTGTGGTCGTCAGGCCGGTTGATCACCAGGGTGCCGGAATTGTCGATGTTCCCGGCGATCTGGCCTGCACCGGCGGTGACCCCGTCGCCGAGGCGGAGGGTGCCTGCCTGGATGGTTGTGCCGCCGGAGTAGTCATTGGGGGTGGTGTTGGCGAGGGTGAGGGCGCCAGCGCCGTCCTTGAGGAGGCGGGTAAAGCCCGTCAGCTTGCCGCTGCCCGTGAACGTGTAGGCCTTCGTCGGGTTGTTCACGACGATCTCCAGCGGAGCCAGCGCGGTGGTGAGATTGACCGTCCCGCTGCCGGTGGCGGAGTCGTCGAAATTCACCGAGTCCGTCCCGCCGGCCCCTTGGATGTAGCGCGTCGAGGCATTGGTTACGGTGGTTTTCCAGTTCGCCGTGCCTGAGCCACCGGAGCCATCGGGATCGATGTCCCAGTTGTCGGAAAGATCGCCGTTCCATTTCACCTCTTCCGTAGAGGAAATGTTGAGGGTGATTTCCGATCCGTTGTTGGCCAGCGAGCCGGTGGTGCGGGGCGGCAGGACCAGATTGAGTCCCGAGACTGCGGTGCCGGCATAGCTCGTGTATTGGACAAGCGGGAACGTTCCCGTGGAGAGATTGCTGCCGACGACCTTCACGGTGGACGTTCCATTGAAGGTCAGCTCGCCAACCGAAAGCAGGGAGCTGAAGGGATTCGTCCCGGTACCGTAGTCGAGCTGAAGGGTGCCGCCCGCGCTGGCACCGACGGTGACATTCCCCGTGACCAAGGTGGAGCTACCACCTTCATAGAGCGCCCCATAGGCGGCACCATCGGCGATGGTGACCGTGGTCAGGCCTGTCTGATCGGGGGTGGCTAGTAGCGTGCCTCCACTCACGACAGTGGCACCGGTGTAAGTGTTGAACCCCGTCAGGCGAAGCAGTCCCGGGCCGGTCTTGGTGACGAGGGTCGGCTGCGAAGTTCCGTTCGTGACCGCCCCGGAGAACTCGCCAGCGCCCACCGTGATT
>Ga0307408_100003464_pt1 | contig 10788 bp, 8 predicted proteins | sample 322Cmetagenome_FD_202116 | JGI IMG/M metagenome (GOLD analysis project Ga0307408, IMG submission 202116) | Maize rhizosphere microbial communities from greenhouse at UC Davis, California, United States - 322HYB-C-3 | ecosystem: Host-associated > Plants > Roots > Rhizosphere > Soil | place: USA... | reverse complement strand
GTATTCCACATGGGTGGTGATGAAGTTGGTGTAGGAGCATGGACTGCATCACCCGCGTGCGCGCAATTATTTGCCAATAATGATAAAGGCGTTGCCGGTGTAGCTGACCTTAAACCCTATTTTGTCCAACGCGTTTCTGAAATGACTAATAACCGCGGCCTCGATTTAATGGGTTGGGAAGACGGCTTGATGTATGACCCGAACAATACGTTTAATCGCGAACAATTATTGAATAAACGTGTTATCGCCAATGCCTGGGACAATATTTGGGAAGCCGGTGTTGCTGATCGTGCGCATCGTTTAGCCAATAACGGTTACGACGTTGTTATTTCTGGTGCAACACATTTGTATTTTGATCATCCCCATGAAGCCAGTGCCGGGGAGCGCGGCTACCACTGGGCGACACGTTACACCGACCTGCCAAAAGTATTTGGTTTTATGCCAGATAATTTTTATGCCAATGCGGATAGGACATTTATCGGAAATGAAATAACCAACTTGAATGGATTAGTTGGCCGCATTCTTCCGCCGCTGAAAAAACCTGAGCATGTTCTTGGTATGCAAGGGCAGGTGTGGACTGAAACCATCAGGACCGCTGAGCAACTTCAGGAAATGATTTTCCCGCGCGTCATTGTGTTGGCGGAGCGCGCATGGTTCAAGGCGGAGTGGGAGAGTGATACTCCTGATATCAACAAACGGGCTATCGATTGGCGCGAGTTTGCTGCGACTTTGGTGACAAAAGAATTGCCCAAATTGGAACAGTCAGGCGTTAAATTTTATTTGCCACCACCCGGTGGTTTACGCACCGATAATCAGCTTAGTGCTAATTCATCTTTGCCTGGGCTTACTATCGAGTACAGCCTTAATAACGGCAAAGATTGGGTTCAGTATCAAGATGAAGTGGATGTGGGGACGGGGAAAATATTGCTACGAAACCGTTTAGCTTCTGTGATAAGCAATATAGCGACTGTTGAGTAGTGTGTTGGCTATATAGCCACTTCCGGGAAAATTATCAAAAGGTTTTTATAATGTTACGCAAATTATGTGTTTTCTGTTTTATTCTTGCACTCACTTCCTGTGGAGGTGGTTCCTCTGCCATAAAAAACACTAATGGCAGTGGTAACTCTGTTGTTGGCTCCAGTGCTGTATCCAGTGTAAAAACTAGTGTGAGTTCTGCTGCGCAAAAAAGTGTATCCAGTTCGGGTATTTCAATCGGCAATTCTTCTGCTTCGTCGTCACTGCAAGGAGGCGAGCCGCAAATTGACCAACTGTACGGCATGTATGTATCCCTTAATCCGGGGCGCAGTAGTGCATTGCTGGGTAATGTCGAACGTGAAAATCAATTTATAAAATTCGTGCGCGATAATGGATTTAACTATCTTATTATTTATGATCTGGAAGGCCTTAATCCAACCTCAACCACTGCCAAACAGTTTGCCGCATTGGTCAGCCGCGCTAAATTAACTGCTGGAGTTAAAAATGTCGCCGCTGCTGTAGGCCATATTAGTGAGGCAGATACAGTTGTGGCCTACAATCAGAGTCGCCCTGAATCCGAACGTATTAATGTGTTGAATGTGGAGTACGAGTTCTGGAATATGCCTGATCGCGCCACTGCATTTAACAATACCATTGCCATGTTGGAGCATTTTAAATCGGTCGGTGCGGTGAATAATTTGCAAACGGAAATTTATGTTGGCTGGATTAATGCAACTGAAGCCGTTAGATTGGGAAATGTTACTGACCGGATTTTGGTGCACTATTACATGCAGACGGACGTGACGATTATCAATTACGGCCTTGAGCGCCTTGAATGGCTATCTGCCGCTAGCCGAAAAGTTAAAATTGCGCCTATTTTTTCTAACGAAGGCCCTAAAAATACCAACGATCTACCCTTTATGGGATGCTGGTTGGAAAAGAATCCACATCAGCAGGCTTATAAATCCTGGCGTGAGCAGTATGATGAACTCAATAAGCCGTGGAAGGAAAATATCGAGGTGGTTGGCGCTACCTGGTTTATTTACGATAAGTTTTTGGATGTAAAAAACCTGAATGGCAATCAAGCTGGCGATACCACATCTAAAGGTTGTGAAATCCAGTAATTCTGAAAAAATGGCGAGTGTATGGCAGTAGTCGATAACGAACACGAACAATTGCTGATTCAGGATTCGGCGCGCCTTGCCTTGCTGCAAGGCGACTACCGCAATGCATTTCAATTATTGACCGATGCAGTTAAGAGCTATCCACAATGGGACGGTGCTTATTTTTTGCTGAGCCGTATCGCCTACGATTTTAAAAGCCATCTCAAAGAAGTAGAGATGCTGACCCATGCCTATCGCCTTGAGCCAGATAAACTGGAATACACGGTGTATTTAGCTCGCGCTCATGTACTTGCTGGAAATACCAGTGATGCGGTGTATTTGTTGGCACGCGCTGAGCGGTTGGAAAATCATACCGCAGAAGTGTTGGATGTGATGGGTGTAACTTATAATCGACTTTGCATGTATGAACAGGCGGCGGTTTGTTTTAAAAAAGCGATTGCGTTTGGGCAAGCACAACCGGGTGCGGTCCAACCAGGTCTTTTTTTTAATCTCGCCTCGTCATTAAAATTTTGCGGTGACTTTGCGGGCGCACGTGCTGCTTATGAAAGTGCTATCGCATTAAAACCGGATTATTACAAAGCACATGCCGCGTTAACGAGCTTGGGTGGCATTACATCAGAAACTAATCACATTGCCCGCTTACGTGAGCTCTTGCCCACGGCAACAGATCCTGACGATTGTTTGTGCATTGCTCATGCGCTTTCCAAAGAACTTGAAGCACTAAAGTGTTTTGATGAATCCATGGCGGTGTTGGCGCAAGCGAAACAGAAAATGAGCAGAAAACTTACCTATCGGTTTGCGCGTGACCAAGGTATTTTTTCATGCTTAAAAGAGTGTTTTTCAGCAACCCCGCCTATCTTAAATAGTGGTTATACAAATGGACGCCCGATATTTGTTGTTGGAATGCCGCGCACAGGAACCACTCTGGTTGAGCGAATTATCTCAAACCATAGCCAGATGTCCACAGGCGGCGAGCTGTATAATTTTTCGGTAGCGCTAAAGCGTCAACTCAATTCAACCAGTAATGAATTTATTGATAGCGATGTTATTCGTCAGCTGGAAAAAGTTGATTTGGCAGCCTTGGGGCGAGAGTATATTGCGAGCACTAATTATTTGTTGAAGGGAAAGGAGTATTTAGTCGATAAGTTACCGCTGAATGTTCTGTATGCGGGGTTAATTGTTGCTGCCTTGCCTGAAGCAAAAATAGTCTGCCTTGACCGTAATCCCCTCGATACCATCGTCAGTAATTATCGCCAATTGTTCAGCTTTCAGGATTCCACCTTTGGATACACGTTGAATCTTGAAGATGCCGCGCGCTATTACGTGGAGTTCAAACGTTTAGTTGAGTTCTGGCGAAAGCTTTATCCGAAAAATTTTTATGTTATTAATTATGAAGCGCTAGTAAGTAACCCTGCTGACGAGAGTAAAGCACTATTGGATTTTTGCGGCCTTGAGTGGGAGGCGGCCTGTTTGAACGTAGAGAAGAATACCAAACCGGTCGCTACGGCTAGCGCCGTGCAAGTCCGGCAGCCGATTTCATCGGCAAGTGTTGGGCAATGGAAACATTATGCGACCTATCTTGAACCTGCAATAACTATATTGACTGACGCTGGTCTTTTGCCTACGTAATAGCAAATCAATTAATAGCTGTATTGTCGTCATACCCGCGCAAGCGGGTATCCATAAAAACAGCCTCAAGTGCTGAGCACTACTCCTGCGCAAAATGTGCTTTGCGCAATGCCTCACGACGGAATTCTGTGGGTGATATGCCCGTCAAACGTTTGAAGAAGCGTTGGAATGCCGATTTACTGTTAAAGCCCGACTCTAACAAAATATCCATAATAGTCATGTCTTTGTATTTTTCATCGGCGAGATAACGTTTGGATTCTTCAATCCGGTAGGAATTAATAAACTCAAAAAAGTTAGTACCAAATGCCTTGTTGATGGCAAAAGAGACATCCCGGTACGGCACCCCGATTTTTGCTGAAAACTGCTCAACGTTAAGGCTTTGGTTAAGGTAAAGCTTTTGGTTGACTATGCCATCCATAATCTTGCTGATAGTGGAATCCAACGGTTTGGTGTCTACCAGCGCAGCAGATTCTTTTGGGTCCTCAAACTCTTCTTCTTCCTTGGTAGTGGTAAGGTTTTGCGCATGTGAAATGCTGTAATAGAAGAGTGCAATCAATAAAATAAAGTTCAGGTAGTTATCGGTAACACCAAACGGCAAGCGATAGAAATAGGCAAGTATGCTTAGCGATAGCGTCCAAACACCAGCTAATACAAAACCCAGGGTTAAATAATATAGCCACCATAGAGCGGTTTCATTTACGTCGGAATGTTGTTGGCGTAGCATTTTATGATAGTGCCAAACAGTAAAGGTTGCGGCGATAAAATATCCCAGGGGAATAATTTTCAGCGAATACCAAAGGCTGTCGATGACTTGATAGAGCAGCGCATCCATACCAAAGGTGTCGAGCTTCAGGCGGTTGATATCAATATCGAAACTGGATATCACCAGTATAGCGATGAGCATCGGCATTAAATGCAAAAGATGGATACGTTTTAATTGGAAATTTTCTTCCGTAATACTGCGCACATACAGTAACAGCAAAGGCGCTTTTAACAGCATGGAGCAGCAGTAGAAGTAGGGTACCAGTGTTGCGCTCAGGGGGGATTGCGGAATGTATTCATTCCAGATCAACATAATACCGATATCGGATAAAGTGAGGCTCAGGAAAAAACTGGCTAATAATGCTTTGGTGAGTTTTTTCTTGGCTGGTAAGATGGGTTGGAATAAGGCCAGAATTAAACTCAAGCCTATCGCCAGAATGAGAATAATATCGTTTAAATTAAAAATAGGAGTAATCATTAATCTCTGGCCTGGCGTGACGACTATGGTGACTGTGCCACCATAGTACATCAGGTTTAGCGAATCAACTCAGTCCATTCCTATCAAAGTTGCAACTCCCAATGCGATAAATAAAACGCACGCGGCCTTGTGTGCAACACCGAGTGGCAATTTATCCATTAACCATTTTCCTGCAAAAATAACCGGCACGTTTGCCAGTAACATGCCGAGTGTTGTTCCGGCAATAACGGCACAGGTCATCCACATATCTGCATTGAATTTTGCCGCTAGTATGACGGTGGCGATTTGGGTTTTATCGCCAATCTCTGCCAGAAAAAATAACACCAGCGTTGCGATAAAGGGGCCATAGTTAGCGAAGCGGCCCATATCGTCATCTTCTTTATCGGGAATTAATAACCAAAGCCCTATCGCAAAAAAACTGCCCGCAATAATCCAGCGAATCCACTCGACGGGAATCACATCTGCCAAAACAGTTCCGAGCCAGGCCGAGAGTGCATGGTTAACGATGGTGGCGACTAATACACCCAGGCTGATGATGTAGGGGCGGCCATAGCGCGCAGCGAGAAAGAGTGCGAGCAATTGGGTTTTATCGCCAATTTCGGCAATGGCGACAGCGAAGGTTGAGCTGAGGAAGGCTTCCATAAAAATTACCAGGGCGGGATGAATAACATGAGATACAACCGCAGTCCCGCCGGGGCCACAGTGGTATCTCAGGTCTCATCAATTCGGGGGCGCATTATAGAAATGCATGATAAATGCGACAACCCAAAAATCCCGCCTAAGCCAAATGTTTGACTTTTTGGTTGCTCTAATTAGCTTAAGTCCATGAAAAATAAGCGATTAATATTTTGGCATCCGGTTTGCAATCACCCTGTTAAGCATGGCGTTAACGAGAAAACACCGTTGTTTTATTGACGGTTTGGCTTTTCCGTTAGGGCTTGGGCAGTAGAGCAGGGGTTTTTATGACGCAAGCAATTTCCAATGTGATAAAGGTCGGTAGCCTGGCGAAGGCGCGTACCGGCTTGCTGGCTGCCAATTCGGATGAGCCGTTGGTTGCACAAGCGGCGGATGCCCTTGTTGGAACCAGTGTGAATGAAAAGGCGATCAGTGAAAAAGGCCACGATTTAAAAAGCGCGTTTGAGTTGTTCAACCAGATGTCTGAACAGTTGGCGGATTCTTATCACCTGTTGGAAAACCGTGTTGCTGAATTAAATGAAGAGCTGTCCAGCCTCAGTGATCGCCGTTTGCAGGAATTGGCGGAAAAAGAAAAATTAGCCAATCGTCTTGAAAGCTTGCTGAATTTTTTGCCCGGTGGTGTGGTGGTGTTGGATTCCTCCGGCCGCGTGTCTGAATCAAACCCCGCTGCGATTGAACTCTTGGGCGAACCTTTGCAAGGCGAATTGTGGCGCGAAGTAATCGCACGCTGCTTTGCGCCGCGCCAGGATGACGGCCACGAAGTGTCACTGCGCGATGGCCGCCTTATTAGTATCCAAACCCGCAACCTGGGTGCCGACGGCCAAATTATTTTACTCACCGACCAAACCGAAACCCGTCGTTTGCAGGGTGAATTAAGTCGCCATGAGCGTTTATCTGCATTAGGCAAAATGATGGGCGCTCTCGCGCATCAAATCCGCACGCCTTTATCGTCTGCCATGTTATACGCGGGCCATTTGTGCAGCGGCAAGTTGGATGATGCGCGTCGCCAACAATTTTCAGAAAAAATTCTCGGGCGTTTGAACAATATCGAGCGCCAGGTGCAAGACATGTTGTTTTACGTCAAGGGCGAGCTTGCGCTGAATGATGTGATCAGCGTTGCGCAATTGCAATCTGAATTGGCAGAGGCAATGGAAGTTCCGCTGATGACCAGTGAATCCACTTGTGAGTGGATTATCAATTGCCGTGAACGTTACATCCAATGCAATCGCGATGCATTAATTGGCGCGTTGTTAAATCTGGTCAATAACGCGATTCAAGCTGTAGACCGCAAAGCAACGCTGCGAGTTGAATTCAATTTGTATCCGCAGCCATTGAACGATTCAAAACTAAATCCCGAACTCATTACAGAAGAGCAGCGCTTATGGATTCGCGTGTGTGATAAAGGGCCGGGAATGTCCGCTGAGTTGCTCAAATCCGTAGGGGATTTATTTGTCACCACCAAAGCGCAGGGTACTGGTTTGGGGTTAAGTGTAGTGAAAGCCGTTGCGCGTGCGCATCACGGAAAATTTTTATTGCAATCAACAGTAGGCAAAGGGACTTGTGCAAGTCTGCTGTTGCCGTTCGCGAATTTTACATCTTAGGGGAATCATCATGGCGTTAGCATTGCAACAAGCTGATTTTGAAAATGCAATCAAAGTATTGGTTGTTGAAGACGACAACAATCTCCGCGAGGCATTAACAGACACGCTGCAACTCGCCGAGTACTCGGTGATTGCCGTTAGTAGCGGTGAAGAGGCGCTCAAAGAATTAGCGCTGTATGGCGATATCCGCATGATTATTTCCGATGTCAATATGGGCGCAATGAGCGGCCATGATTTACTGCGCTGCGTGAAGCAAGAATATCCACAAATTCCCATGATGCTGATTACCGCCTATGCGAGCATTGCTGAATCAGTCAATGCGATGAAGCAGGGCGCTGTCGATTATTTGGTAAAACCCTTTGAACCACAAACCCTGGTAGAAACTGTGGCTCGTCACCTGGGCGTAGCACAGATCGAGGGCGACGAACCTGTTGCTATGGCGCAGTCCAGCAAACAATTATTGCAACTTGCCCGCCGTGTAGCGCAATCGGATTCAACCGTATTGGTAGTCGGTGAATCAGGCACAGGTAAAGAAGTGCTCGCGCGTTATATTCACGACCACTCATCGCGCCGTAACCAACCGTTTATTGCGATCAACTGTGCGGCTATTCCAGAAAACATGTTGGAAGCCATGCTGTTCGGCCATGAAAAAGGCGCTTACACCGGCGCGCACACCAGCAGCCCTGGTAAGTTTGAACAAGCCAATGGCGGTACTTTATTGCTTGATGAAATTTCCGAAATGGATATTGGTTTGCAAGCAAAATTATTGCGTGTACTGCAAGAGCGCGAAGTAGAGCGTTTGGGTGGCCGCAAAACCATCAAATTAAATGTGCGTGTGATTGCCACATCCAACCGCAATATGCGCAGTGAAGTGGTAGCTGGAAAATTCCGCGAAGACTTGTACTACCGCCTGAGCGTATTGCCGCTGCAGTGGGCACCACTGCGCGACCGCGTGGAAGATATTATTCCACTCGCTGAAAAAATCTTGCAAAAACACGCACAAAAACAAAATCGCCGCGGCGTCAGTTTATCGGCATCTGCACAGCAAATGCTACTCGCCTATCCTTGGCCGGGCAATGTTCGCGAGCTGGATAATATTATGCAGCGCGCGTTAATTTTGCAGGAAGGTAAATCCATCCAAGCGGATGATTTGGGCTTGGGCGCAAACGGCCCTTACTCACAAAGCCCCGCGCACTACAGCCAAAAACCGAATTTGTTAGAGGCCGCGCAAGCGGTTAATCCGGGTGCAGATTTTGATTCCAATGGTGAATCATCCTTCGCTGCACAAGCCTACGCCCGCGCCAGCCAATTTCCGGTTGGTGGTATTGCTGATAATATCGCATTGGTCAGCAACCAACCTGTGCATCATTCATCGCTGAATAATCCGGCGTTGGGTAATGACCTTAAACAGCGCGAATACGAAATCATCATGAACACCCTGCGCAACGAACGCGGCAGCCGCAAAAATACGGCAGAGCGTTTGGGCATTAGCGCGCGCACCCTGCGTTATAAAATCGCGCGCTTGCGTGAAGAGGGGTATGAAATTACGGAGTGAGAAAATTCAAAACCTTAAAAGCCTTTGCTGCATCCTGTTAGTTTGCACTCTTACCGGATGCGGAAGACCAGCCGATTATCCCGATGCTTGGGCCTCGCCCGACAAAGGCTGGTTTTTTAATCGGCTCAATGGCTGCCCGGACATGCGCGGCCAATACGACGGTGCAAACGAAAATTTGGTCGCCTCACTGATCGGCATGGACAGCATCCGCATGCGCGAACGTTTCGTTGAACAACGCGTTGAAGTCCGGCAACCGGACGATGCTGCATGGATCGAGTTTGAATTTTCAATCAATGAAACTGGTGTTGAACAACTCGCCGCAGGCGGTGCGCGGCGTACTATCGACGGCGCATACCGCAAGATCCGCTACCAGCGCAACCACGACTACTACTGTCGCAACGGATTTGTGGTGCGTGACGGCGTTGAAAAAAAGCATGTGTACATTGGTAAAGACGGCGACAAAGGTTTAATTGTCGGTGAAGAATCCGTAGTAAAAAATTCCATCGGCTGGGGCGACAGCCCATCAATCGATTTACCTGATGGTCTACGCACACGCTGGCTCCGCTACCCTCATCGGGATCCCGCTCGCGATGCACTTTTTCTCCAACAAGGCAATGTACAAATCAGCCGCGCCGAGTGGCTGAATCGCGATTCAGTGCCGGTTTACATATACAGTCTCGCCGTATCGCCGTTGTGTATTCGCTTGCAATATCAATATGCCCCTGAAAGTTTTACCGAGCGCTTCGTCGCATCACCCACTGATCTGTGCCCCGCGCCTTGGGGAGAGCTTCATATTGGCGACAGTAAAATCGTGCAAATGGAATTCCCCGAATATCCCGACAGCATTGACAGCTATCACCTCCAAATACGCCCCGCAAATACGACCTTCGGCAAAGCGGCAAGTCTGGTAATTACCGATGCAAGGCAGTTGCCGACCCAGAAAGACGCTCCTGCATTGAAGTTAAATGCAACTGATATGCGGGTGCCCTAGTGATCCAACAGCCATGTTGGTGATTTTGAATCTGTCGTTTTTAGCCTATGAAAAGAACATTCAAACCGTGTAATGCTCTGTAATATTCTTTGTTGATGTAAGTCGAATAGTCTTCGGAATTTGGTTGAATGTAGGTCAACATGATTGGTTGTGTTGCGCTGACCGACTGAATTCACAATCCGTGCCCTACAGCTCATGCACTGCCAACACAATCACGTTTTCTTCAAAAAAATAATTTTCTAACTCTTATTTCTACGCATACTCCACAACAAACAACACCCAAGTGCGCAAAACCAGATGGTAATAACTAACACAAATAGACTCATTCCTTTCACATTCAAATACCACTTGCCGGTAGTTATTACGAACAAGCTGATGCTGCCGATTAGTAGACCTGCTAATCCTACCCAGCGAAAGAGTTTGTTGTCGCGAACCAGATTGCTGCTCCAACAGATCACCGCACATAGCCATGCAAAGGTTCCTGCATTCGCTAGCACCTGATTCGATTGCATCAATAAACGCGATTGAAATTCGAAAATTGCCAATTGCTCAGCGGTATTGATCTCTGCCCCAAGCACCATTGCAGGTGCGAGAAAGCCGCTAATCAACGCTGCTCCAGTCATCGCTAATCCGCCTGCTGCAAATAAACCACTTCCGAGCCAAACGATGGGAGTATTTTTTGCGGCACCATAGAGTGTAAATAGCCAAACGTAGATGAGTACCACCAAAATTAACAAGCCGTGCACATGCATAGTCAGCTCAGCAATTTGAGCCATTTGTTCAATTTGGACTTCAGGTTGCGACGCGCTGATATACGGGTGATGGGCCATACCCGCGTTCGCCAGTATGGATAGGGCAATTAAGCTCCAGCCAATAAGACAGTAATACGAATGTGTTCTTTGTTCATTTTCGTTTAACACGATGCCTCCAGAGGTAGTTATTTAAATGCAGTGCCAGCCTAACAAGCGCATATGGAT